>ERZ1066125.85-NODE-85-length-78546-cov-28.281586_pt1 | contig 78546 bp, 67 predicted proteins | sample MGYA00382772_ERZ1066125 | MGnify/ENA primary metagenome ERZ1066125 (study PRJEB33369, sample SAMEA5778355) | biofilm metagenome | biome: Industrial cooling water; feature: Water cooling tower basin; material: Biofilm | place: United Arab Emirates | collected... | reverse complement strand
AAGCCAAGGTTAGTGTGAGCGGGTTGTGATGAAGCCCTTCACCGGGAATTCCTGTTAAAAGGCAAGGCCGATCATTTTGGAAACAGCTTTCTGATAGCGTTGGCACTTATTTCCTTGTTATCAAAGTGCCTATTCGGAAAACGACAGATGAGCGTCGTAAGCTTTGCCGCTTGGTTGGTGCTGCCTGGCGTAATCACTTTCGCTACCACTGTTTCAACGCTTAGCACCGATACTGCTGTCATCATTCTTGAGATATTGATTTGCTTTCTCTTGATTGACCTTTTCGATCAAGAGCAGGCTCAAGATTTTCAGGAAAACTATTTTGCTCTACTCATTCTCGCTGCGATTGGAGTCATGGTTAAGCTGAGCATCATTTTGTTTTCAGCTTCGGCAATCGTGATTGCGACGTGCCTTCTGATTTGGCGTCAAAGCCGTGTGTTGAAAGCCAAACCTTTTTGGGTAGTGAGTACATTGGTGTCTCTGGTTCTGGTTGCTTGGTTAGTTCACGGAGTCATTTTGTCTGGCTATCCGCTTTTTCCGTCGCCGATGTTTCCTTTTCCAGTGGAGTGGAGAGTTCCGATGAAAACCACTGTTGAGCTCAATCACCTGATAAGGGTTTGGCCGCGTTTGGTGGAGGGCAAGATGAAAGCACAATCCTACGAGGAGGCCTTAAGCAATTGGGATTGGCTGAATCCATGGTTGTCGGCACTATCTCGTGATGTCTGGGGGTTCAAAATACCTTTGGCGTTATTGGTGGTTGGAATCTGCTTGACTGGGTGCTTATTTCTTCGTGACAAGGAAAGGGCGAATTTGAAGATTGGGCTGAAATCTGCTTTTCCAGTGATTGCGATGAACATCGTTTTGCTTTTTGTGATGTTGTTCTATGTGCCAGATATTCGCTTTGTTTGGGGAATAATTTGGGTCCTGGCGGCATTGCTTCTGGCAGTTCCTCTCGTGGCTCTTGAAGCGAAAAGAGGGCTAATCGCGTTCCAGGCAATAGCAATCTTATCCTTGATGTTGACAGCCAAATCCTTTCACGGCTCGTTGAAGTTGGCGTGGGCACGTATGAGCCTGCCTGAAACCTCAAGCAGTGTCGTCGAATTCAAGACTAAAACAGGCTTGCTACTTAACGTGCCTAAAAATGAAGGGAAATGTTCCAAAGCTGCCGTACCTTGCACTCCTTATCCAAGTGCGTTGTTAAGCCGCAGGGAAGAAGGTGGATTCAAAGTAGAGCCGTTTTCCGAAGAAGCAATTGTTGGGTGGCACACAATAGAATCGCTTCAAGAACAGATGAAGCCTTGAATCATTAGTTTTCAGCCTGAGGAGCAGGCGTCAGCATAAAGCCCGGAGTGGAGCGCAACGCGCGGAACTCCGGGACGCGTGGCGAAAGCCATCCCAGCCCGTGAAACGGGCGGCAGCTATTGCTTGTCATACCAAATACCGTTCTTTCACGCCGCACACAGGGGGCTTGAAATTTTAGGCTTTTTCCATCAGCTAGGTCAGTGACATAATCTCCGCCGGAGGCAAATATGACTGTAACGACAATCGCATCCCCTCAAGAAGTAATTTCTGCACTGCCGGAAACGGCGAAACGCGAGCTTGCCGTCTGGTTGTTGAGCCAGTTCGATGGCAACTCCATCCTCGAATTATTGCGAGAAGTTCATCCCGCCAATGAGCCTGTCTACGATTACGAAGACCCAGGCCCAATCACGGATGAGGAAATCGCTTTTTGTGCTGCTCAGGCTGCTTTGAGAATGGATCAGGAGGAGGCTGCTTATGAACAATCCGCAACGCGGTGAAGTTTGGTTAGCTGATTTCGGATATGCTGCCAAAACTCGGCCAGCACTTGTTTTCAGTATTTCACCACTGGATGAAGATCGCGCGTTGGTGACGATGATTATGCACACGACCAGCCTTCGTGGATCGCGTTTCGAGGTCGCAGTGAACGCGAAATTCTTACGCACAGGCGCTTTTGAATGCCAAAACATCACGACAATTTCCAATGCTCAGATTTTGAGAAAGCTCGGAACGTTGACTCCCAGACAAATTGAACCCATAGAAATTGCTGTTCGCCAATGGCTTGGCCTGTAAAACAATCTCGCCTACGCTCACCTTTATAGCTTCAACAATTGTTCTCGCAAAATTCGGGATTGCAGGCGGCTGACGTTCAATTGTTGGCCGTTGGTCAGTGTTGCGACATAGCTTCCGCCAGGCAGAGGGCTGACGCGGTGGAGCGTTTCCAGATTGACCAGCGCGCTGCGGCTGAGGCGCACGAAAGTGTCGGGATCGAGGCGCGATTCCAGGTCTTTCAACCTATAAGCAAGATGATAAGTTTGATTCGTGGTCGTCGTGATGTGCAGCAATTCGCCTTCGGCGATGATGGAGGCGATGTCGCGGACGGGCAGCAGCAGGATTTCTTCATTCTGCCGGATAGGGATGCGCGTCAGGCGTTGGGCGGTTGCGCCGCTGGCGGAATCGTATTCGGCGGCGGCGGCTTGAGTGCGTTCGGATTCGCGTGTGCGCCAATCGGTTAGTTCCAGGCGTTCGCGCGCACGTTGCAGGGTTTGCAGCAAGCGAGCGCGATCCACAGGTTTCAGCAAATAATCCACCGCGTTCAATTCAAAGGCTCGCACCGCGTATTCGTCGTAAGCGGTCACAAACGCCACCAGGGGCATTCGCGATTTTCTCAGCAATCGCACCACGCCAAGGCCGTCCACTTCGGGCATTTGCAAATCCAGAAACGCCAGATCGGGTTTTTCGCGTTCGATCAATTGAATGGCTTCCGCGCCGTTTTCAGCTTCGCCGAGCAATTCGACGCCTTCGCATTCGCGCAACATCGCCGCCAGAAACGACCGCGCCGGTCGTTCGTCATCGGCAATCACGACGCGCAATTTTTCGTTCAAGTCGGTCATTTTTGAAGAAGAGAAGTCGTGTTCAATCCGCAGCGGTCAACGCCTGAGTTCGGGCGCTGGTTTGAGCGGCCAGCTTACGGTTGACCGGAAAACTGATTTCGACGGTTGTGCCTTGCGACGGAACGCTGTGAAAGCGGAAGTTCGCCGCCGAGCCGAAATGGCGTTCCAATCGTTCTTCTATGCTGTTCAATCCAAAGCCGCGCGTGCGTGCGTGTCGCAATGTTTCAGCAGAAGCGCCTGCGCCCGTGTCGCGCACGGTGACGTGCAGTGTGTCCGAATGATTGGAATCGTTGCGTTCCAATCGTGCGGCGATGGCGACTTGGCCGCCTGCGCTGAGCGGCGAAATGCCGTGTTTGATGGCGTTTTCGACCAGCGGCTGAATGACCAGCGCCGGAATGCGAAGTTCGCGCAACGAATCCGGCACGTCAATCGAAACGCGCAACCGGTCTTCAAACCGCGCGTGTTCGATGTCCAGATAAGCTTCGACCAGTTCCATTTCTTCGCTGAGCGAAATGAATTCGCCGTCGGAATGCCGCAACACTCCGCGCAGCAACGCAGTCAGCCGCATCAAGGTGTCCATCGCCTGATCCGGCGAAACCTGAATCAGATAGCCGATGGTGGTCAGCGCGTTGAACAGAAAATGCGGATTGAGTTGTGCACGCAACGCGCGAAGTTCGGCTTCGGTGGCCAATTTGTGCATTTCCTTTTCGCGCAAATCGCGTTGGCAACGTTCGTGAACCACGCGCAATGCGTCAATGCGTCGCGCGGCCATTGTCGCCACGGTTTCCAGAAAATCCGTGTCGGCGGCAAACAAACGCCGTCCCCAGGCCAGTTCGCCGATTTCCAGTTGATATTGCGGCGCGTCTACGGTCGGAATCAGCACTGTGGCAATGGTTTGAACCTGGGTGCGAAATTCGCGCGAAGGACGCCCGGAACGTGCCAGCAACGGGCCGGTGTGAACGGCGCGTAAGGGATGCTGACTGGCGACTTCGCTGGTGAGTTGTTGCCAGCGGACTTTGCGGCTGGTCAGCGCGATGGCCAACTGTCGGCACAAATCGTCCAGCAGGGTTTCCGCCGATTCTTGTTCGGCGATTCGTTTGGCCAGTTCTTCGCGCAACCAGTCGAAATTCGAGCGCCGCAAAATAATCGCATCCACAAACCACGAAACGCCGTTTCGCAGCCAGGGATACAAAAACGCGGCTCCGATCCAGGTGCCGACCAACACCAGAACCAGCGGCGCAATTTCTGAAGGATTTGGTTCGGAGGTTAGGCTGCGGGCGATGATGGGTTTCAACGCGAACGCATAGATGCCGAACGCACAGGCGACCAGCAGCAACAACACCAAGGCGCGTTTCAAAAACAGATCGGCCAGCGCAAAGCGATAATCCTGATACAAAATGACGAAAGCCAGCGGCAACGATGCGTGATGGCCGATGATTTCAATCCACCATGAATAATTTTCTCCGCTGTGATGGCTCAGGTGTTGAGCCGAAACCGCAAACCACGACAACGCCGCAATCCAGATGACTTGCCGCCATCCTTGCCGCAGCGATTTCAACCACAGCAACCCGGCGATCAACGTGCAGAACCCGAAGGTCAAAATGTGCAACGCCCAATGCGAAACTTCCGAGCGCGTCGCCCACGCTTCGTAAAAGTGAAACACGCTGGCGGTCAGGCTCAGACCGTATGCGGCACCGAGCAGGAGCAAGGATGCCAGCTTCGGCAATGTGGCATCGCGTTTTCTCAACAGCGAATGCACAACGACGGCGGGCAAAAAGCCCAGCGCCGAATACATCAGCGCATTGAGCAGCGTCCAGGCGTGGCTGGTTCTGTGTTCAATGAACCCCAAAGCCGCCAGCGATCCCAGATTCCAGACCAATCCGAGCAAGGCTGTCGCCGTTGGTAACCAATTGAAACTGGATTCGGAATCTTCGTCGGAAGTTTTGACGATGGAACCTGCGCGCGATTCGCCCAGCGCCATCAGCAGCAGCATGGTGTACAACGCTGCGCCCGTGATGAAGCCCAGCCAGTTGATCAACATTGCTGCTGCGTGTGTCGCCATCATTTCCGTGTTTGAATCAGTGTTTGAAATGCCGCATTCCGGCAAAGACCATCGCAATGCCATGTTCGTTGGCGGCTTCGATGACTTCTTTGTCGCGCACAGAACCGCCGGGTTGAATCACCGCCGTGATGCCGTGTTTGGCAGCTTCGTCCAGGCCGTCGCGGAACGGGAAGAAAGCATCTGACGCCAGCACGGTTCCAGTCAAAGGCAATTGCGCTTTCGACGCGCCGAGCTTGACCGAATCCACGCGGGACATTTGCCCGGCGCCCACACCGACCAATTGATGTTCCGCCGAATAGACGATCGCGTTCGATTTGACGTGTTTGCAGATCGCCCAGGCAAAACGCAGCCCGCGCAATTCCGCCGGAGTCGGTTTGCGGTCGGTGACGATTTCAAATTTCTCTTCGTCCAATAACTCGGCGTCGCGTTCCTGAACCAGCACGCCTCCGCTGATGCGGCGCAATTCCAGATGCGAGCTGATGCGCTGATGGTCGCCCATTCGCAGCACGCGCAGATTTTTCTTGGCAGCCAGCACTTGCCGGGCGTTGGCAGTGAAGTCCGGCGCGATGATGACTTCGGCAAACATCTCGGCGATTTCTTTGGCTGTCGCTTCGTCCACCAACCCTGAAAACGCGATGATGCCGCCAAACGCGGAAACCGGATCGGTGGACTTGGCACGCTGAAAAGCTTCGAGCGGCGAGGCCGCCACACCGACTCCGCAGGGGTTGGTGTGTTTGATGATGGCGCAGGTGTGCGGCAGGTAGTCTGCGCTGACAGCGCCTTTGGCGCGATGTTCGCGCAAATGCAGGTGATGAATTTCCATCACCAATTCCCAGGCGGCGTCGGTGTCCAGCAGGTTGTTGTACGACAGTTCCTTGCCTTGCAGTTGTTCAGCGGTGGCGACGCCGTGTTCGTCGGCTCCAGCCAGTTTGTACAGCGCCGCTTTCTGGTGCGGGTTTTCGCCGTACCGCAGTCCCATCGCCTTTTGCAAATTCAATTCAAGCTCTTCGGGCAAGTCCTGCTGATTCGCCGCCGTATCGCCAAGCGCAACTTCGGGATTCGCCGGTTGCCGCGACCACAGGAAGCGCGCAATTTCTTTATCGTACGCCGCCGTGTGACGAAACGCCGTCAACGCCAATTGATAGCGAACAACGTAGGGCAAGGCTCCGTGATGCGCATCCAGCATCGCCGCAACCAATCCATAATCCTTCGGATCTACGACGACGGCTACATCGTGATGGTTTTTCGATGCCGAGCGAATCATCGCCGGGCCGCCGATGTCTATGTTTTCGATGGCGTCTTCCATCGTCACGTCCGGTTTTTGAATTGTCTGGCGAAACGGGTACAGGTTCACGACCACCAGATCGATGGGCTGAATGCTGTGTTCCTGCATTTTGGCTTGATGGTCGGCATTGTCGCGGATGCCCAGAATGCCGCCATGAACTTTGGGGTGCAGAGTTTTCACACGACCGTCCAGCATTTCGGGAAATCCTGTCAGGTCGGAAACGTCGCGTACGGTCAGTCCGGCTTCGCGCAACAATTTGGCGGTTCCTCCGGTGGAAACGAGTTCGACGTGATGCGCGGCGAGTTTTTGCGCGAACTCGACCAGGCCGGTTTTGTCCGAAACGCTGATCAAGGCGCGCGTGATTTTCTTCAACGAATCTTCCACTTGAATTCTCCTGAACTTCTTCCGCGAAGCCAGACGAAAAAACAGGAAGAAACTTTTTAGACAGGATTTACAGGATTCAACAGGATTGAAGAACGTTATTGGCAACTCAGCCAATTCCTGCTCAATCTTGTAAATCCTGTCTATTTCTTTTTTCTTCGTAAGCCATTGTCTGTCTTCGTGGGTTATTTGATTTTTGGCGGTAGACGCGAGTTTACGGTATGGCACAGAAGTTGAAAAGGTGTGAAGCCGAGAACGTTGCTCAAGAACGAAAGTGAAGGGCGCGAATCGCCCTGACCGGGTGTTGAAACATTGAAACAAGGCAGTTGAAGGAGGAAGAGGTTATGCAAATCAACAAGATAAGTCAGTTCAAGGTAAGCGTGTTGTGGTCGTTGTTGGTCATTCCGTTTTTGCTGATTTCAGCGCAGGCGCAAATGTGGCCGAATCCCAATCAGAATCAGTATCCCAATTCGGGCATTGCGCGTTTCAGATGGGAAGGCGTGGTTGACGGAACCAGCACTGTGCAGATCAAAGGGCGTCGTGTGGATGTCCAGACTCACTCTGGTTTGCCTGTGCAACGTCAGCGGTTTGAATTCACCGATGCGCTGCCGCGCACGAATATGAACTTGCAGTTGGTGGTGTTTGACGGACGCGACCGCGTGCGATTGATTCAATCGCCTCGTGCGAACAACGATTTCACCGCAGTGGTCAGAATTGACGACCGCAGCGGCGGACGCGATTTTTACAGCTTCGAACTGCGTTGGAACGACCGCGATTATCGGGACGATGGCGGCGGCTGGACTGGAAATTCGCCGCGCAATTCCGATTACGTGACCTGGAGCGGACGCGTGGATGGCGAATCCATCATTCGATTTCGCAGCGACCAGGCTTTCGATCAGACGCTCAACGGGCAAGGCATTTTCGGAGAACGGTTCCGGTTCAGCGCGCCGCTGCCGAATCGTCCGGTGGACGTGAATTTGAGCAATACGAATGGTCGCGGTGAAATTCTGATCGTCGAACAACCCAACCGCCGAAACAATTTCACCACGGCGGTGTTGGTGCGCGACCGGCAAAGCGGAGCGGGGAATTATTCCTTCACGCTGGTCTGGCCGAAGCAAAATTATCGCGCTGTGGACAATGGGCGTTGGAACGATTCTCCGTATGGTCGCGACGATTGGTCTGATCGAAGCAATAACCGAGACGTTCGCGGAGCGAGTTGGTCAGGTCGGGTGGACGGGCGCAATCTGGTTTACATTCGCGGTAACGAACTGTGGGTGGAGCATCGTGACGGTCAGCCGGTGTATGACGCCAAGCACAGCTTTTATAGCGCCCTGCCAAATCGCCAATGTGTGGTGACCGTGCGGCAGGTGAGTGGACGCGGTAACGTTCGGGTGATCGAACAGCCATCGGCGCGGAATAATTACACGGCAGTGATTCAGATCGAAGACCGCGACAACGGCTCGGATTTTTACAATCTGGACATTGACTGGCAGTAAAGAGTTTTGCTCGTTGTCCCAATAAGAAAAGCCACGTGAGTCAATCGCTCGCGTGGCTTTTGCTATATGTGCAGGCGTCAGATCAGCTTTGCGGCCAGTGATAACAGGCGTTCGATTTCTTCCGTTGAGTATTCATAATCACGATGCACGCCGATACCGAGCGTGCCTTGCATTTGCCCGCTGGCGTCGCGGATGGGAACGACAATCGCTCCGTTGACGCCAGTGGCTTTTGCGCCCGAAGGGAACTTGCCGGATTCGTCGGTTTGCAGATTACAGACGGAAACCGGTTCGTTGCGTTCCGCCGCCAATCCCGCCATGCCTTTGCCAATCGGAACTACGCTGACGATTGGCACGATGTGCGGTGGTAATCCACTGTGCGCTTTCAAAATCAACACGCCATTTTCCAGCAAATGAATTGATCCGGTGTCAGCGGCAAAGTCGCGGACAATTTCTTCCAATCGTTCTTGCAAGTTGTTTGACATGGCCTGACGATAGCAATCGCTTTCCGAAAGCGTCAACTTCGATGAAAAGAGTTAGTGCAGATGAAGCGTTACTGGTTGGTGGTCGGCGCCATGCTGGCTTTGTTTCTGTTGTTATTCGGATTGGTGGAATGGTTGCGAATTCCGCTGTTGACCGATCCTTCCGCGTGGTTGAATCGCGGAGGCATTGTTGCCGCCTTGGTCGGAGTCGGGTTGCTCATTGCCGATGTGGCGTTGCCGGTTCCGTCTTCGTTGGTGATGGTCGCTCATGGAGCTTTGTTCGGAGTGGCTTTCGGTACATTGCTTTCGCTGATTGGCAGCGTCGGAGCGGCATTGGCCGGATTCGCGCTTGGTCGCCGTGGCGGCGCTTTGCTGGAAAAAATCATTTCGCCCGAAGAACGACTTCGCGTGGAGCGAATGCTGGAACGTTGGGGCGCGTTGGCGATTGTCGTGACGCGCCCGATTCCTTTACTGGCCGAAACGACGGCGATTCTGGCCGGAGCTTCGGCGATGAGTTGGCAACGCGCGTTTATGGCTTCGCTGGCCGGATCGTTCCCGGCTGCGTTGCTCTACGCTTTGACCGGAGCGGTCGCCGCCAGTTTTCAAAATGGCGCCTTGATGTTTGGTTTTGTGTTGTTGGTGTCGGGCGTGTTCTGGCTGGTCAGTCGCAGGCTGGAATCAAGCTCGGTGAGTGATTAACGGTTTGGCTGTCACAAATGGAGAAATGTGCAAATGAAAAATCTGCCGAAAACGATCAACATTGGAATTCCGATTTATCCGAACTGCGATCCGCTGGATGTCGTCGGCGCTTACGAAGTTCTCAGCACGATGGGCTACTTTTTGCCCAAGGGCCATTCCGTGAGCGTGAAACTGGTTGCCGCTTCGCTGGACGTGGTCACGACGTTCAACGGGTTGAAGCTGACGCCGGATGTGACCTTCGACAAATGCCCCCAGCTTTATGTGTTGTTCGTGCCGGGCGGCGACGCTGATGGAGTTGCGGCTATGATGACCGACGACGCTTACCAAAGCTTTTTGAAGCATCAGGCCAAAAAAGCCAGATGGGTGACTTCGGTTTGCACCGGAGCATTTTTGCTGGCTTCGGCCAAATTGCTGGATGGATACGAAGCGACGACCTATTGGGCGGTGATTGAATGCTTGAAAGGTTTTGAAAAAATTCGCGTGGTCAACGGTTATCCGCGTTACGTTGTTGATCGCAACCGCGTCACCGGCGGCGGAATTTCTTCCGGGCTGGACGAATCCCTGATGCTGGTGGAACTGATTACCGGCAGCCGCAAAATCGCCGAAAAGGTTCAGTTGAACATTCAGTACAATCCGCAACCGCCTTACTCCGACGGCGACCCCGGCCAAGCCCGCTTTTCCATTTACGAACCGGTTCACAACGGAATGAAGAAGGGCTTCATTGACGTGATGTGTCAGGCGGTGAAATCCGTCACTGACAAAAGTTGATTCGATTAGCCTGTGACCAGCATCAACTGCAATTGTGTTTGGAGCTTTTGCATGGCTTTGGCGACGGCGGCAAAGCCTTCGGTTTCGCGCACCGGAGCCAGCAGCGGATCGGAAATCAGGAAAGGATAATTGCCATAACCGGCTTGCGCCGCTTTGCCGAGCATTTCAAGCGCCGATTCCGCATCGCCGAGTTGCGAATAAACTTCGGCGGCGATGTAAAAGTGGTAACTGCCGAGTTGCAGATTGGAATCAAAGGCTTCTTTCAGAATCTGCTGGCCTTCTTCGATCTCGCCTTCCCACGCGCAGAGCATGGCGCGAATCGTCGAGAAAAACACGCCAGCCTCGCCGGCTTCGAGCAGCTTTTTCAAATGGCCAATTGCCGAATCGCGCTTGCCTTCGATGGAATCAATCACTCCCAGCCAGAAATGTTTTTCGTAACAAGCGTCCGGGCATTTGTGCAGTTCGGCGCGCGCTTCTTCGTAATTGCCTTTCTGGTATTGGATGAAGCCGAGCATGTAGGGGAACGTCATCGGATTGATTTCGGCGGCTTTGCGAAACAGCGTCAGCGCAATGTCCGGCAGCCCGGCGTAATCGTACGCGTGTCCCATTGCCTGATAAGCGTATTCGCTGTTCGGCGCAGCTTGCAGCAGTTGTTTGCACACGGTCAGCGCGTTTTTCAAATCGCCTTTTTCGCCGTAATACACCGCCAGCCAGAAATATCCGGCGGGAAGTTGCGGATTGAGTTCGATGGCGCGTTTGGCAGCGATTTCGGCTTTGCCGAACATCGTGTCGTCGTTCAGGTAACCGCGTCCATTGATGTAACGTCCGGCCAGCGCCGCCCATGCCGGTGCGTAACTCGGATCGAGTCCGACTGATGCTTCCAGCATTTCGACGGCTTTTCGATATTCTTCGGCAGTGGTTCCAGCGTCCAATCCGCGCAGATAAAACTCGTACGCCATAGGATTGCGCGCTTCGTCGCGTTTCAAGGCTTCCTGTTCGCCGGTGGTGACTTTCAGCTTCAGGCCGCGAATCAATTCTTCACAGATTTTGTCCTGCAATGTGATGACATTGTCGAATTTCAGGTCAATGCGATCCTGCCAGAGGATTTCGTTTTGTTGCACGTCAATCAATTGCACGTTGACGCGAAACAGGTCGCCGGCTTTCAGGTAACTGCCGCTGAGAATTGTTTCGACCTGAAGCTCTCGGCCAACGGCGCGGGGTTCGACAATCTGATTGCGATATTTTTCCACCGACGACGACGGACGAACGATCAGCGATTTCAACGGAGCCAATTGCGAAATGACGCTGTCAGCCAGAGCGAATCCAAGAAATTCGATTTCGGCGTCGCCGGCCAGATTACGCAGCGGCAGAATCGCCAGGCGTCGCCGATGCGTCGCCGTCAAACTGCCGGAAAGTGTAGCGGAATTTTGCGGTGTGACCATCGTGGCAAATGAATCGCCCGCCAGCAGTTCGTGTTCCATTGTCAATTGTGTTGTGGCGGCTTCGGGGTCTTGCAGGGCAAAACGCAAGGCTCTGGCAAAATCCGTCGCCGACGAATAACGGAAGTTCCGATCTTTGGCCAGCGCTTTCATGACCACGGATTCCAGCGCAGGCGGAATTTCCGCGCGTTTCTGGCTGACAGGTTGCGGCGGCGTGTTGATCTGGCGCAACAGCATCGCCCCGGCGGGAGCTTTGCCGAAAGGCGTTGCGCCGGTCAGCATTTCGTAAAGCATGATCCCCAGCGCGTACACGTCTGATCGCGCGTCCAATTCCAAACCCATGCTTTGTTCCGGCGACATGTAAGCGGGCGAACCGATGATGTTGGCTCCGGTCAGATTGGCCATTCCTGTGTCGGCTTCTTCGGAATGAACTTCGCGCATTTTGGCAATGCCGAAATCCAGCACTTTGGCATGCAGGCTGCCGTCCGAATGCGTTTCGATGATGATGTTGTCGGGTTTCAAATCGCGGTGAATGATGCCTGCGGAATGCGCCGACGCGATGGCCGAACAAATCTGTTCGATCAACCCAACCGCCGTTTCAATTTCCATCGCGCCGCTGCGCAGCGTCTGTCGTAGATTCTGGCCGCGCGCGAATTCCATGACGATATAAGGCCCGTGTTCGCTGATGCCGTAATCGTAAATCTGAATGATGTTCGGATGGCGAAGCGCCGCGACTGAACGCGCTTCGCGGCGAAATCGTTCCTGGACTTTTTCGTCGCGGCTGAGCGTGGGCAGCAACATTTTGACGGCGACGGCTCGATCCAGTCCAAGTTGAGTTGCTTCAAAGACCGCTCCCATGCCGCCTTTGCTCAACAATCGCTCGATGCGATACCGGTCGGCAAGCACTGTGCCGGCTTGCAGGCCGTACCAGCTTTCGCGCGGCGATTCGATCGAGGAAATTTCCAATGCTTCAGTCATGAGACCTTCTCTGTTTTTCTCCAGCTTGAATCCCGATTGTATTTGAGTGCGTTTTGGTTGACGAAACAGGTCGGCAGGCGGTTTTACGCGAATCCACGCCTGGCGGATTTACCCGGCTTTTTTTCGGAACCGCAGCGCCGCAATGACAATCATCACTATGCTCATTGCCGTCAGGATCAATCCCTGTTGCCATAAATCCTGCAACTCCGCGCCGCGCAGAATGACGCCGCGAAAGATTTGAATCAAGTACGTCGTCGGAATGAAACTGCTGATGACCTGAAACTGGACTGGCATGGTGTCTATAGGAAAGATGTAACCCGACAGAAAGATCGAAGGCATCATTGTTCCGAACGCCATTTGCGTCGCTTCCTGATAAGTCTGCGCGCGAGTCGAAACCAGCAAACCGATTCCGAGCATCGTCAGAATAAAAGGCGCAATCAGCAACATCAGCAATCCAATGCTGCCGCGAATCGGAACGCCAAACGCCCAGCGCATGAAAAACAGCAAGATCAGGACTTCGACATAAGCGACCACTGCATAAGGCACGATTTTGCCGACCATCAAACCCAGCGGCTTGACCGGTGTCATATACAACTGATCCAGCGTGCCGCGTTCGCGTTCGCGGACAATGGTGATGGCGGTCATCAGCACGGTCATCATCTGCATCAACACGGCGATCATTCCGGGAATCAAAAAATTCGCCGACTTGGAATCGGGATTGAAGAGCACTTTCGGGCGAGCTTCGACCGGCAAGGTTTGCCTGCTCGAAGTGACGCTCAAAGATCGTTCGAGTGATTCGCGCAACGCGATGGCATTGGAAACATTGACTGCGGAACCGGCAACCGAAGAATCCGAACCGTCCACCAAAACCAGATAGCTGGCGGTTTGTCCGGCCAACAGACGCCGCGAATAATCCGGCGGGATTTTGACGCCGACGCGCGCGCGACCGGCGATGACTTCGCGGTTCAACTCTTCTTCGGAAAAGACGTACTTCACGATTTTGAAATCGTCGGAATTGACGAAGCGATCCAGCAAGCGGCGGCTTTCCTGGGTTTGCGCGGCGTCATAAACCGCCGTTGGAATTCGCCGCACGTTGGTGTTGATGGCAAAGCCGATCATGAACATCTGCAACATAGGCATGATGACCGTGAAAAACAGCGCCATGCGGTCGCGGCTGATGTGAATGGCTTCTTTGCGAAGCACTGGAATCAGACCGCTGAATGGATTGGTGCGTGCAGGTGGTCGGTGGTTGGTGGTCGGTGTTCGGTCTGTCATGTTCAGTTGGTTATTCTTTCAGACTGTTGGTCAGCGTGACGAACACGTCTTCCAGCGAAGGTTTGATGGGCAGCACATCTGCGTGAGGAAAACCGTCAACGGCCAAATCGGCTTTGACTTTGTCCAGGCTGATTTGGTCGTCCATTAACAAATGAATTGACTGGCCGAAAATCGTTGCGCCTCTCACATAAGGTTTACGCTTGATCGCCACCAGCGCGTTTGACGTGTGGCTGGAGTTGATTTCGATGCGCCGCGTGCCCGGCGGAGACACTTCAGGAATTTCTTTCAATTCATCGGGCGTGCCGTTGGCAATCAGCTTGGACAAATAAATGTATCCAACTCGCCCGCAACGTTCGGCTTCGTCCATGTAATGCGTGGTGACGAAAAAGGTCACGCCCAAACCGGACAACTGAAACAGCAAATCCCACAAATCGCGCCGCGCCACAGGGTCAATGCCCGCCGTCGGTTCGTCCAGAAACATCAGCTTCGGTTCGTGTATGAACGCGCAAGCCAGCGCCAGTCGCTGTTTCCAGCCGCCGGACAGTTTTCCGGCGCGCCGATCCAGATAAGGTTCCAGATGCGTCATGGCAATGGCATCGTCTTTTCGTCGCCGGAGGTAATCGCCGCGCAACCCATAAACGCCAGCATAAAATTCAATGTTCTCCTTGACGGTCAGGTCTTCGTACAAACTGAACTTTTGCGACATATAACCAACGTGTTGGCGGATTTCTTCGGCTTGTGTGACGCAATCCATACCCAGCACTTGTCCGCTGCCTTCTGCCGGAGTCAGCAGCCCACATAGAGCTTTGATCAACGTCGTTTTGCCGGAACCGTTCGGTCCCAGAAATCCATAAATCTCGCCTTGTTCGACGCCAATGGACACGCGATCAACAGCAGTGAATTTGCCGAAGCGGATGGTCAAGTTGTTGGTTTTGATTGCTTGCATAGGAAGTAGACAGTAGACAGAAATCAGTAGACAGAAGTGTTTCGCCTATCTCACCAAAACAAACCAAAATCGTTCATAGCGAAATCGAGATCAGTAGAATTACGGCAACCTCCTACTGTCTTCTGTCTACTGACTACTGTCTACTTTTCAAGAGTTACATCGGCCGCCATTCCCGGCTTCAATTTACCTTCGCGGTTGTCAATGCGGACTTTGACGCCGAAGACCTGATGATTGCGTTCGTCGCGGCTTTGTACGTTGCGCGGCGTGAATTCGCCTTGCGAATTGATCTGATCAATCACGCCGTCAAACAGCCGATCCGAAAACGTATCCACTTTGATTTTGGCTTTCTGGCCGACTTTGATCAGGCCAAGTTGCGGTTCGGGAATGAAAACGCGAACGTAGATTTGATCTTTTTCGAGCAACCGCGCGACGGTTTGATTCGGCGAAAGCAAATCGCCCGGACGAACGCTGAGAACTTCGACTGTGGCCGCGGCAGATGCTTTGACTTCGCCTTCGGCAAGTTGGACGTTGATTTGTTCCAGTCGCGCCTTGGCTTCGGCCAATTGAGCGCGTGCATCGGCGATTTCTTCGGCGCGAGGTCCGGCCAGCACCAGCTTTTCAGCCTGTTGTGCTTGCCGGAATCGCTCTTCGGCGGCGCGAATGTCTTCCTTGCGGCTGCCATTCAGCAACAAATCCAATCGCTTTCTTTCGGCGTCGCGCCGGGCGCGGACGTTTTCCATTCGGAATTTGGCGGAATCGAATTCCTGTTGAGAAATGTCGCCCGAAACGCGCAATCGCTCCGTTCGTTGAAACGCGACCGAGGCGCTGTTCAGGTCGGCTTCGGCGGCGGCGACTGATGCGCGCGCTTGTTCGATTTCTTCAGGTCGCGGCCAGGTTTTGATGGATTCCAGTGTGGCGCGTGCAGTTTCAGTCGCTGCGCTGGCCTGAGCTTTTTCTTCCGGGCGCGCGCCGCGAAGCAATCGTTCCAGCCGGGCTTGTTGCTGTTCAACCCGCGCTTCTGCCTGAGCTTTCTGCGCCTGCAATTCGGTGATGTCGAATCGCACCAGCGGCTGACCGGCAACGACTTCCTGGCCTTCTTCGACCAGTACGGCTTCGATGCGACCGCCGACTTTCGACCCCACGCGAATTTCCCGCGTTTCAATCGTACCGGAAAACACTGCATCGTCTTTTTTGCCAAACCCATTACCCGAACAATTGACCGCGATTGCCACGATTCCAAAGATCAGAAAAGAAGCCAGCGCTCTCGACCATTTCTTGCTCATTCGTACTTTTCTCCAAATTTTGTCGCTCTGAATGCACTGTCAAGTAAGTAAGTACATACTTACTACAGGGCGATAAAAATCTCAATCGGGCGCAAAAAAATTATGGTTTGAAGAAGCTTTCGGCGCGGCAGGGTTTTTATCGAACTGTGGCAAGCGGAAACTCGTTTTATCAAGGGTTTGAAGTGAATCGCCGCCTTGACTTATGAATCATGTTGCCGGATAAATGCGGCGAAAACTAAACGGCTGGATATGTGAATCAAAGCATCGAGGCCTTATGTGAAACTCAATCGTCAATCAGGGCGTTGGCTGGTTGAGAATGGAGCCAAGAGAGGCATGCACGAGCTGAAGAAGTGTAATTCTTGCGGCAATACTTTCCCGAGCAATCTTTCCTTTTGCTTGAATGACGGGTCTCCGCTTGTTCAGGTGGACAGCATGATCGGAGTTGTATTGGACGGGCGTTATCGGCTGGACAGCCTGATCGGCGTCGGCGGAATGGGAGACGTTTATCGCGCGACGCACGTTCACATTGACAATGAATTCGCGGTCAAACTTCTGAAACCGGAATTCGTCGCCGACCAGACGGCCATCAAACGGTTTCGGCTGGAAGCCAAAGCCGCCGGACGCATCCAACATCCGAACGCTGTCCGCGTGACCGATTTCGGCGTGACGCCGGAAAAGATCGTCTACCTGGTGATGGAACTGGTGCAGGGGATTTCGTTGCGACAATTGATTCGCAGCGAAAAGAAACTGGATGTGCTTCGCACCATCAACATCGTTCGCCAGGTTTGCGGAGCCGTCGAAGCGGCACATCGCAGCGGGGTCATTCACCGCGACCTTAAACCCGACAACATCATCATCGAGTTGCACCAGAACACCGAACGAGTGAAAGTTCTGGATTTCGGCATCGCCAAATTGCGCGAAGCCAAGTCGGATAATTTCCTGACTCAGGCCGGAACGATCATCGGAACTCCACAGTACATGTCGCCCGAACAATGTCAGGGACTTCAACTCGACCCTCGTTCGGATATTTACAGCATCGGCATCATTCTTTACGAAATGCTGACGGGCACAGTCCCCTTTGATGGCGAATCCACGCTGCAGGTCGTTTACAATCAGTTGCATCAGTTTCCGAAACCGATTTTGGAAATGTCGCCGAACATTTCAGAGCTGTTGGCGGCGGTGATTATGCGCGCGCTGGAAAAAGAACCCGGCGACCGGCAATCGTCCGCCTTGGAATTGAGCGAAGAGTTGAAACAAGCCGTCAGGAAAGAGGCAGAGGAAAGTTCGTATTCAATGGCGGAACCATTCCTGGTCGCGCCGTTGACGCCTGTGGAAGGAACAACACCTAGCGGCAGGCATTCGATGGACTGGCCGGAAGTCAAATTCCCGTCGTTGGGCGCGAAAAGCCAATCCACGATGGATCGAAGCACGGCAGCTTTGTCCCGCCCTGATACCGACCCCGAAATCACCAAAATTCGTGAAAAGCGCCGGTCAACCGTGCCTGAGCAGCAGGTTCGTACTGCGGAGGGAAAGTCTGGACGCGATACAGGATTTGAAGAAGCTGCGACCGGGAAGCCGTCTCGTCTGCCGCTGATTGCAGGCGCTGCCGCAGCTTTGATTTTATTGATCGTAGCGGTGGTTTATTTCTCGTGGCCGGAGGAGAAGGTCGTCACCAAACCGCCTGTATCCACAACTCCGCCGGGAATGGCTTTGATTCAGGGCGGCAAGTTCATGATGGGACGCGACGATGGATCGGAGGACGAAGGACCTGCTCATGAAGTCGAAGTCAAACCTTTCTACCTCGATCTTCAGGAAGTCACCAATCAGGACTACAAAAAATTCGTGGAGGCGACCGGTCACGCCGTGCCCAGAAATTGGAGATTCAACGGTTCCTTTGCGCCGGATGAAGGCATGTTGCCGGTGACTTATGTTACGTGGGATGACGCGACAGCGTATGCAAAATGGGCTGGCAAACGGTTGCCGACCGAAGCCGAATGGGAATACGCCGCGCGCGGAGGCAATCGCGGGTTGTTGTATCCCTGGGGCAACAAATGGGAACTTGGTTTTGCGAACATTGACCGCAAAGAACAACGTCGCCCGTCGCAGGTTCGCAGTTTTGAAAGAGACTTGAGTTCGTTTGGCATTTACGATCTGGCGGGCAATGTCAGCGAATGGGTGCAGGACAATTATTCCGAACGATATGGAGCCGCGCCGGATCGCCGATTGCGCGTTTATCGCGGCGGCAATTTCCTGGATGCGCCTGATAAAGCCACGGCGACTTATCGCTGGGCGGATTTCCCCGGCGACATTCCCGACGATCAAATCCTGAGAGTCGGATTCCGATGCGCCAAAGATGTTGTCCCCGAAGCAAAATGATGGGTTGTACGATGAAAACTTGCCTTGAAAACTTCCTCGCCAATTTCAACAAACGGATTGCAATCTCCTGCACGTTGAGTTTGCTGGTTTCGCTTTCGGCGACGGGATTCGCTCAAAAGCGAACCGATCGCAGCAATACGAGCGGCGATACAAACAAAACCGGAACCGCTGGCCCAAAACGAACGGATCGTTCAGTTCCTGAAAGCGAACGGGTCAAAGTCATCACCAAAACAGAATTTGTCCGAATCGCGGTCAACCCGAACAAGGGATATTTGAGCCTGGTCGCTATTCCTAAAGCGACGATTACACTGACGCCGATTGTCGCCAGCCAGAAAAACGCGACTTCGGTCAAAGAACTGATCAAAGACCCGGACGGCAGTCTCAATCTCATCAACCTTCTGCCCGGAAAATATAAACTGACCATCGAGCACGAAGATTACCAGCCATTTTCGGAAACGATTCAGGTGGACCCGGCCAATCCGGCTACTTTTGTCGCGTTGAACAAGATGGTCTCGCTGTATGGAGAAATTCGCATTGGAGGACTTCCGCCTGGATCAAAAGTTTTGTTGGACGAAAAGCCAGCCACGTTGGCGCAGGAAAATCAGGCGGCCACCATCGCCAAAGTTCCGGTGGGCAAACACCGCCTGCGAATCGTCAAAGACGGGTATGAAGAGTTGAATCGTGAGTTGGACGTTCAACCCGGCAAACAGCTTTTTGTCTCCGGGCAGTTGGAAGTGGCGATGGTGACGGTCAATTTGATGGCTCAACCGGGAGCCAGAATCTATGCTGGCAGCGAAGAGAAGGGAATTATTCCGTCCGATGGGCGAGTGGCGATTTCGCTGCCGCCGGGACGGCATGCGATTCGGATTTTGAAAGAAGGTTATCAGGAATGGGCAAAGGAATTGTCGCTGACGCTGGCCAACAAATCAGTCGTTGAGCGCGTTGAATTGTTGCCGATTCCCAGTTCCGCCGAAGGCGATTGGCAGCCGTCACTGGCAGGCCGCAAATGGTTTCCCCAAACGTCTGCCTGGAAGTTTGAAAACTCTGGTGCGTTAATTCGCAGCGACAAAGTGGTCTTGTTCGACACCGAATCCAGTCGTGATTTCAATACCTACAGAGACTTCAAGCTGGAATTCGATTTTGTGTTTTCCAACGGCAAAAGCATGGCCTGGGTTGCTCGCGCCAAAGACTCGAATAATTACTATCTGTTCGAAATCGCCAACCCGCAGACCAATCCGACCTTCAACTTTTATATTTGCCAGGACGGCAAGCTGGAATGGAAAGACAGCCAGCGCATCGTCGAGAAGATGGACAAGAAAGGCGATTCGTTCCACATCACTTTTGAAGCGAAAGGCAATCGCTTTGACACGCGCATGACCATCGCCAGCGCACCTTCGGCCAAACCGCACCTGATCGGAATTTTTCAGGATGATTCCTTTTCGTATGGCGGCGTCGGGTTTCGCGGCAAAGACGCCAGCGAAGCGTTGTTACAGACCTTTTTCGTGATTCCTTTGCGTTGAAGCTCACGGTCGCTTACTTATCAAACAAGATGGGGAGGATATGTCTGCGCAGGCGTTCAAGCTCGCTTGCATTATGTCGAAACAAGTCGTGTCCCCAGATTTGAGATGTTTCCTCACGGCATTCTCTGGCCAATTTCCTGCCGACGGTTTCAGGATGGCCAAGCCCGGCCTTGGTTAAATCTTCCGGCTTACTCCATGCGCCCAAAACAAACACTCTCTCTTTCAAATTTTCGGGAATGAACTTTTTCGCCCTTTCCAGGCGATCTTTATCTCGATCGAAATCAATCAGCAAAACCATAAAGCGATTGTGATAGCGTTCCATTCCTTTGATGTGCTCTGACTGAAAACATTCCAGCACCTTTACCCAGCCACCAACTATTCGAAGCACCTGCATTTGCTTTATTTGGTCAATCTCCATGTGAAAGCCGTTAGCCAATTTTTCGTCGGCCTCATCTTCTGGAAGAATAAAAATGTGCGGCAGATACTTGTTCAAGCCGGCTCCACATCACCTCGGATTAATGCGCTAATAAGATCGCCACTGAAGCTGAAGCGCAGGTCGCTTAGGGGTTGAACTCTTGTCGGCTCGAGATGGTTTTTTCTGTAAAGAACCAAGGTGTTTTCATCTGAAAAACGACTGATTGCTTCAGGGTTATGCGAGGTCGCAATGAATTGACCACCGCCAGTCTGGAAAGTTCTTCGAAGTGCCAATACAAAGTGTCCAACTTCAGATAAGGCAAGGTGATTGTCTGGCTCATCCCAAAAGCAAAGCAGTGGCCCATAAGAACTGTTCGCGGCAAGAACCAGGGCGCAAATCATGAAGCACTTTTCGCCATCCGAAAGGTCTTCGAATGGAAGTTTCAGGCTTGCCTGAGAAGTAGAGAATTGAACGATGATGCTCTTGGAGTCTTTGCCAACCATCGGATTTTGTACATCCTTCAAGTCTGGCATCACTTGTTTGAGATATTCGTCAATCTTTCCATAAGCGGCAGGATATTGGCCTGTTAATGCCCAGAACCAAGCTCCAAAATCATTGATGTCAGGCTCCGGTTGCAAGGTTTCCTGTTCAGAATCTCCTTTGATTAAACTGGGGATAGGGCGAAGTATAAGCATACGAGCAAGCCATTGCTTGAAAATGAACAGAGGATCATTTGTTGACCGTTCCTGCACTATCGGCAATGCTACCAAGTGCCAATCAATGCTGAATTCGGCATCTTTTACCTTGCCATTTTTTGCAATGCTTACTTGCGCGAGTTTCCTGTCATAGATTGATTTGCCATCAACAGAGAGTCTTTCTTCAAAAACACGTAATTCCTTGAAATCTTCCGGAAGCTCGAATGCGATGATGTACTCGTAGACTTTGCCTTCCAACTCGACTTCGATTTCAAATCGCATTGGAACATCTTCTCGTCCGCGAGCGCGATCTTTGGGTTTGACCAGGTCTTTGACGCGGTTCGTGCCTCTGGCAATTTTCTGCAAAACTTCCAGCGCAAAGCTGACTGTTGACTTGCCTGAACCGTTTTTTCCAATCAGCAAAACAGACGGCTGACCCTGAATTGGCAATTCGAAATTTTCCAGACACCGGAAGTTATGAATATAGAGCCGCTTTATCATAGTGAGAGGATGATACAGTGCCTGACTGCGCAGGCTCAATCGGAATCTCGGAATTGAATCTGAGCAGTTGTGGCTAAAGCAAAAGAACGCGAGCGGGAATTGGATCACTGCTCGCGTTCTTTTGCTCTATGACAGAAGTGGGTTAGAAGCTGTATTTCAGCGCGAATTGAATGGTGCGCGCGGGAGTCCGCGTGTCCGTGTAATTCTTCTGCGTCAGCGGTTCGATTCCGACATCGCCGAAAAAGAGCCGGTTGACGGGAATGCCGAAGTTGGAGCGGTTGAAGAGATTGAAAAACTCGCTGCGGATTTCCAGCTTGTTGTCATCTCCGATGAAGAAGATTTTGTTGATCGCAAAATTGACGACCGACATGTCATCGGCGCGGAACGTGTTGCGCGGTGCGCTGCCCGGATCGGCTCCGCTGGCGTTCAGGAAGCTGATGCGGTCGGAGGCGTTGCCGTCGCGATTGATGTCGCAACAGAACAGCACCGAATACGGTTGCGCCGTCTGGTAAAAACCGGTGCTGGCCAATTGCCAACCGCCCAAAGCGTCGCGGCGATTGAAGCCCGGCAATTCCCAGATCACGCTGTACGCAAACCGATGGCGAATGTCGAAATTGGAGGAGCCGCGTTCCGCCGCTCGGTTGTAGCTGTCCTGCGGCAACGCCGGAGCGCCGCCCAGATCGAACAGATCGGACACTTCGTCAATCGAATGCGACCAGGTGTAAGCGGTCGTGAACTGCACGCCTTTGGAAAAGCGTTTGTTCAATTGAGCCTGCAAGCTGTGGTAATTCGAATTGGCATCCGATTCAATCGAAGTGAACGAGCCAAGCAGCGGGAAGGGCCTGAATGCCGGAATCTGACTCTCCCGGCTGGGCGAGAAGTTGATCCCGAAAAATTCCGGGAAGCGTAAGTCCGGCGCGTTTGGGAACGGTTGCGTTGCAAAGATGTTTCTGACGTAAGCGATTGAATTCGGCCCAAGGTTGGGCGTCGCCACGCGCAACAGTTTCGTGCCTTTGGTTCCGACGTAACCGACCGAGAAGTGGAAATCGCGCAGGAATTCACGCTCAAAGGTCAGTCCCCAGTGCTGCGAGTACGGCGTTTCCATGTGCGCGTCCGGCAGTATGAATCCCGGCCCGGTGGTCACGTTTGTGTATAACGCCGCATTGAGAGCAGCCAGCACCACATCGGAATTGAGCTGATTCAGCGTGCCAGGTTTGGCAAAGGTGAACGACGGGTTTTGAGCGACCAATGTGTGGAACGGGTTGGCGACACAACCCGAAAAATCGGTTACACAATCCGGGTTATAGCCTCCGAAATTCACAGTCAGGAAGTTCGGAAACACGTTCCTGGACTGGCTGATGACTGCGCCAAGAATCTGGTCGTAGTAGATGCTGTACCCGCCGCGAATCGAAGTCTTGCCGGTCTTGAACGGGTCCCAGGCAAAGGCGAAATGCGGCGCAAGATTGTTGCCGTCCGTCTTGTACATCTTGAACCTGCCAGCCAGGAAGTTTTCAAACCCGGAAACGCTGTTGCCGAAAACCGATCCGGTTATCTGTCGCTCAATGGCGATTAATTGCTGCACGACAGGTGAATTGAATGTGGATTCGATGCGGTTGTTCATTTCGCGCGGCGTGGTGTTCAGTTCATATCGCAACCCCAGCGTCAGCGAAAAATTCGGTCGCACGCGAATCTGGTCGGCTAAAAACAGATTGTTCTGCCAGTACCTCAGACCAATGGTGGAATCGGGATTGCCCGCAGCAAACGTTTGGAAGAAACCGGTCGGAGCGCCGACTGACAGATAATCCCTGCCGAAATAAAAACCTTGCGGGTTGATGGTTGGGGTGCTCGGATCAACTATGCCCGCCACATCCTGCGCGCCATTGAACACTGCCTGCGGTCGGAAGTTTCGATCCAGGAAACTGTTCAAATGCGTCCAGCGAATGTCGAAACCGGTTGTCACACGGTGATTCGAGCGGGAATAAATCAGCGTGTCGGCCAATTGATAAGTGTTGTTGGTTCGTTGTTGCGGGAAGTTGAAAACGTCCACACCGATGGGGTTGTATCCGGTGACGACGACCTGGCCGAGCGGCCCGGTTCGGCGTTCGGTGTTAAACCCTTCGACAATTTGAAACAGCGAACCAGCCGCAGTTGACGTGTTGTAAATGTACGGCGCATTCAACAGGTATTCGCGCTCTTTGGGGTTGGTCAGGTTGGCTCCGCCGGGCAGCAAAAACGGATTTCGCACTTCATTGAAGTTCAAAGAAGTTCGCCCGTAAGAAAGCCGAAACTGATTGGCCGTTCGCGCGGAAACGGAACTGTCGAAAAGCAACGACACGTTCTGGGTTCTGACGTTGGCCCTCAGAGATGAGAACAGCGCTTCGCCAGTGACAGGCAAGGTCGTTGCGTCATCGGTGAAATTATAACGACCGCTCAGCACGTGGCTTTTGCCAAATGCGTTGAGGTTCTGGTCGAGTTTGAACGAGAAAATGTTGCCGTCTGCGCCCGCAGGCAGCACTTGTGTGAACGTCGAACGGCCATACGGTCCGCCGGGATTGTTTGGGAACGGAAACAAGCTCAGGAACGCATTGCCATCAATTGAAGTCGGAAAAACTGAATTCTGTTGTGTGTCCACCAAACCGACTTCGCCGCTGGTGAACAATCCGCGATGCGCGACTGTCGGAACGGCAAAATGAGATTCGCGGCTGGCGTTGATGTCCTGATGTTCATACGAAACGAAGTAATGCGTGCGGTCTTTGACCAGCGGTCCGCCAAAGACGAATCCATATTGGCCTCTGGTGAAGGGGTTTTCTCCGCCGACCGGATTGGCCGGAGCCAGCGGTTGAATGTCCACAAGCTGACCGGCTGTGGTCAGCCGACCAATTCGAACGGCTGTGCCGTCGGCTCTGGTTATGGGGAAAGTGGACGGCCCGCCCGTCAGGTCAAAAGGATTGCGAGCGTTCAGTCGTTTGTCGGTCAAAAAGCCATACAACGTGCCGTGAAATTCGCGTCCGCCGGAGCGGGAAACTGCATTGATCTGCGCTCCCATGTTTCGGCCAAGCTGTGGTTCGGGCAACAGCGTGGTGATTTGCACGGCCTGCATGCTTTCTATGGATTGCGGAACCAGTGTCGTGAATCCCTGGCGACGAACGCCTATGTCATCGTCGTTGTTGTCTGAACCGTCAATCGTGAAATTGTTGGCGCGGCTGCGAATGCCGTTGACTGAAAACTGGCCTGTTGTTCCGACTCCGGCGCCAACGCCTGGGCCGACGGAATTGCCGATGGCCATCGGCGGTGGAGCGACTCCGGCAGCCAGAAAGGCCAGATCATCAAAGGTGCGAATGCCCGGCAATGCCAAAATCAGCATCTGCCGCGAATCGAAATGCTGCGTACGGCTGGCATTGGACGTGTTGACCAATTGCTCGGAATCGAAAACATCCGAAGAAGAACCGGTTTGACCTGTCGGCTGTCCAGTTGCGGGTTGCGTCGCGGCAGGTTGCGTTGGCGCTGTCGTTGTGGCGTCAATTTTTCGCAGCTCCAGCGGCGGTGGCGTGACCACGCTTGGGTCGAGAATGCGAACCGGCACGTTGGTCGTCGAAGTCGGGACGAGTTCGTAACCCGGACTTGTCGCGTTGACCACGTAAACGCCGACCGGAAGCATCTTGATGAAGTATTCGCCATTGGCATCGGTCAGCGCAGAACGAACCAACCCGGTGTCGCGGTTGGTGACGGAGACGGTTGCTCCGGCAATCGCTGTTCTGGTTCCCACCTGATAAACGTTCCCCTTGATGGCTCCGCTGGTGACGGTTTGTGCCAGGGCGGTTGGCAGTAGGAAACAAACCAGGGCGATTGATGTCAAAAGACTGAACAACTTGATTTTGGATTTGAACATAAACAATCCTTTTTTTTTCACTAAGTTCCATGGCTCAGTAAGCGATGCCGTGTCAGCGAATACCCGGCTCGGCTTATTTTGAGTTTCATGGATTCGTGAGTGGTGTTACTGCTTTGGTTGACGAGCGGTCGGGGGACCAATCATAGGTTAAGGGTTGAGCAAGCAAGTCGTTGTGACGGCAAATTCACAAAACAGCTCGCAGTAATTTTAGTAAGTACAGTATCAATGGCCACTCACGGATAACGCTTTTGTGAGTCAGCCATTCCGGTCGTCGCGTCGCAACCGGGCTGAACGATCAGAAGACGGAAACACAAGTCGGTAGAGCACGGATTTACGACTCGGTCTCAGTCATTCTTGTTACTGATAATTTTGCAAATCAATGATCGTATGAGCGCAGGATAATCAGGTTTAGGTCAGCTTTCAATATGAAGTTTTTGTTTGTCGAATTTGAACCGATCCAGGTTCTGGCTGACTGGCAGAAATTCACATTTTTACAGCAGCCAGACGCGAAAGTTTGAATGCTGAAAAGGCAAATACCGTTCGGGAAATCAGGCTGGAAATTTGTTGCGCCCATTCGGCGACCTGAGTTCCGTCGTTGCCGCGAAACGCCATCGCCAATGACATTCCCAGACTGAGAATGAACATTACGGCCAAAAACTGGTTTTGCAATTTCAACGCCGACTGAGCCAGTTGAACAAACGCGGCTACGCTGGCGACCGTCGCGACAAACAACAGCAACTTCAACCAGGTTTGCCCGCCTTTGACCATCTTCAAGGCTGCGGTCAAGGCCAGCAATCCGCCATTGAAAAACAATGGCAGCAACCAGACGCTTCCGGCGGTCAAGACGTTTGAATCATTACGACTGGCTTGCCACAGCGCCCAAGCCAGACAGACAAATCCCGGCGCAGATAAAAACAGCAAACTGTTGTTGAGCCAGACGGATTCGTGGCCGTTGGTGGCGGCCAGGAGCTTGCCGATGGCATTCAGCAAATTGCCGCCGCTGATCAGCAACACGCCCAGATAGCCGAGTTCGCCGATGATTTCATTTCTGCGGCGGAGCATTCGGGCAAGTTGAACCAGACCGAAAATGAAAACCGCCGCCGACACAAGCGCGATGATGGCCAACGTCAAAGAGTATTGTTCAGGCATAAGTCGTTAAAGAAGTCCGTTTCAATCAATGTTCTTCGTATAAAAAGCTCTGGTTCACCCAACCGGTCAGGTTGTTGTAACTGATCCTGACCCAAATGTCTTTGCCGATTTTACGTTGTTCGCCGGTGAAGCGAATGCCGCTGGCGTCGTGAGCCAGCTTGCCTATGGATTTTGCCTTGACGCCCGGCGTTTGGCGAACGTTGAGCGAATCATTGGCCGGAAGCCGAAACACAGCGTACTTCGCATCCGGTTTCAACGTGCGCGAATTGGCCGCAGCTTTTCGTCCGCTGGCAATATCCAATTCGATCCAGCCTTCAGCCGGAGCGTTTCGCGGCGAATCGGCCCCGCTGGAATTCACACGATAATAGAAAATCTTTTTGCCGTCGGCTGACCATTCGATTTTGTTTTGAAGGATGAAATCCCAGCGCGCGGTGAACTTTTGTTTTCCACTGCCGTCGGCGTTGAACACAAAGCCTATGTTGTCATTGCATTCAAAACCACAGGCGATGACTAAAAAACGTTTGCCATCGGGCGAATGCCGCACTTGATGGACGGACAGAAAGCCGTCTTTTTCGTTCGTCAACAAAACCCGATTGCCGAGGTGGAGCGTTGTGCTGTCTTCGCTGACTTGGGCTTTTTGAGCTTCCTGAGCAAGGGGAAGACTGATAGCCAGGGCGAATAAAACCGCAGAGGCGCAAAGAACGCAGAGGAAGCGCAGAGTTTCTATTTGCCAGTCTAGCCGCTTTTCGTGTTTCACCTCTGCGTCAACTCTGTGTTTTCTGCGCCTCTGCGGTGAAAAGGTTTTGTTGCTTAATTGCTTCACGATGTTTTGAAAAGAAATGCTCAGCGCGGTAATGACTCCATGATTTTAGAAAAACCTGCCGAGCGAAAAATACACCTTGCCGCGACCGCCTTCACCGCGAGTGCCGACGATGGAAAATGGGCCGACTTTGGTGTCCATCACGAAACCGAGCGAAAAAGCCGAACGATGACGTTGCAAATCGAATTGCGGAGTGAAGCCGCCTGAAACGCCTAGTTGATCGAACCAGACTCCGGCGTAAATGTTGCCGCCAATCAGCGACGGCAGTTCATCGAGCTTGTGCAGATAACCGCCTGTCGCCAGAAAGTATTGGTTGACGCGCAATTCGTCGCGGTTGATGGCTCCGAAGCGAAACGGTCCGCCGAGCAGGAATTGTTGAATCGGCGGAACTTCACGGCCAAAAGCCGAACCGGCGATTCCGGCAAGAAACATCGAGCCTTTGGTAGACATCGGAATGAATTGCGATAACCGAACTTCGGCTTGCGGAAAATCCTGTTTGGCGTCCGGCGCGGAAAAATACCAGCGGCCTTCCGCCGTCAGCCGCAATCCGCGCGTTGGAACCGTGGCGCTGTCTTGCCCGTCGAACGTCCAGCGAACGCGCGCCACATTGAAATTGCCGTCGAAACTCGGCAACTCCGGATTGCCTGTGCTGGTGCGCGCATAGACGCGCGTGTATTCGTAACCGAACCTGAATTCGCTGCGCGCCGTCAGCACGCCGAAATCTCCGCCCGCACCAAATCGGTCAGCCTGATATTCAGCCAGTCGGGTTCGGCCTTCGAATACGCCTTGCCGGTCGCGGCGATACGCCACGCGCGGCGCAACGAAAATTCCGCGTTCGCCAATCGGGCGAAAGTATTCCGTGGCGAACAAATTGCCGAATCCGATTTTGGCGTCAATGCGCCATTCGGCTCCGTAACCGCCAACGTCAAATACTGTGGCTCGCGCGCCGAGCGTGAAGTTGATGGCGTTGACTTCCGACCCGTCAATTTCCACACCGGTAACGATGGCGGGCGGAGCGTGCGATTTTTCGCGCGGACGAATTTCCAAAACGGTTTTGTCGCCGTCGGTTTTCAATCCGTAATTGAAACTTTCGTAACGTCCTTGTCCGGTGATGGTCGTCAGATCGTTTTCCAGTTTGGAGGTGTCGAGCGGTTTGGCGGCGTGATCGTCTAGCCGACGTTGCAACGCTTTTTTCGCATCGGCTTCGACTCCGGCGATTTGCAGGTCGGTCGGCGCAGGGATTGTCGAGCGACGTTTGGCCTGGCGTTCGGCCAGATGCTGTTGCCAATCGCTTTCGCTCAAGGCGAAGCGTGACAGGACGACGTTTTTGATCGCAGCGGCTTTGAATCCGGCGTCGGCGATGTTGTCCAGGCCTATGAAATCCAAAGCGGAAATGTTTCCCAAATCCGGCGCGATGATGATGTCCGCCAAGCGCAGATTTTGCCTTTCGTTGTTGATCGTCATCACCGTCACCGATTGTTCCAGAATGCCCACTATGGAGCCTATGGCCTGCAAATCGCCGAGCGGCGTGCCAGTGTCAACGGCAATAACCACGTCGGGTTTGAATTCGCGCACGACATCGGTTGGGATGTTGTTCATCAATCCGCCATCCACCAGAGTTTTGCCGTCGCGTTCGACCGGCGGAAAAACTCCTGGAATGGACATCGTCGCGCGCATCGCCGAAGCCAATGAACCGTCTTTCAGCACTTCGGGTTTGGCGTTGAGAAAATCCGTCGCCACGCAGCGAAAGGGAATCGGCAGATCGTCAAAACTTTTCAGGTCGTGATATGGCAACGCCAGTCGGTCAATCAACAAACCTATGTAATGCGCCGAACTGACGCCTAGCGGCAAGCTGACACCTTTTCGCAAACCGATTTCCAGGCCGACCTGAAAATCGCGTTTGTCCTGTTTGCGACGGAATGACAGTTTGTCGAAGCTGGGGCCGCTGCTCAGCAAATCAGTCCAGTTTTGGTTTCGCATCAACTGGCGCATTTCAGCGGGCGAGGTTCCCATCGAATACAGCGCGCCGACAAGTCCGCCCATGCTGGTTCCGGCGACGAAATGAACCGGGATACGATTCTGTTCGAACCATTCCAGCACGCCGATGTGAGCGACGCCACGCGCGCCTCCGCCGCTGAGCACCAGGCCGATTTTCAATGGTTTGGGTTCTTGTTGCGTTTGTGCCGCAGAGCCGAACGGCATCAGTAAAGTCAGGCAGAGCAGGGCAAAAAATCGTTTGAATGTTTGCAAGGTAAGCCAATGTGGAGCGCTGCGACCGGTCGCAGCTTTTATTTTCGACAAGTATTTCTGCCGAGTGATTGGAAGACTTCGCTGGCGAAAACAAAGCTACGACAAGTCGCAGCGCTCCAAAGTTTTTTTATTGTTTGGTGATTTTGACGGGGGAAGTCGTGCGAAAGGTCAATTGCGATTCGCTGGCAATCACTGCCGGATCGCCTTTGGTCGCCAGCACCACGCCGGTTCCTGCGCCCGCGCCAGTGCCAGCACCGATGGCTGCGCCTTTTTTGCCGCCTATGATGCCGCCGATCACAGCGCCGGCGCCGGCTCCGATGCCGACTTTAGCGGCGTCTTTCTTCTTGGTGGTTTTGGCCTCGCGCGTGAACTTGCTGGTGTCCAGATCAACCGTTCTGCCATCGGCCAAAGTCAATCGGGTCACTTGCAATGTCAACGAAGCCACGCCTTTGACGCGACCGCCTTCGTCAGAATCCACCACCACGCCGGAAACCGTTGCGCCTTTTTTGGCCACCACCCAATCGCCATCCACGATCGCCTGCCCAAGCGTGCCGGTGAAGCTATCGCCGGATTTGGCGGTTTTGGTCGAAATGGTCGAACTGGTCCAGACGGAAATCGGAGTTCCGGCGGCCAGCGTAAACACTCTCGCTGGTGGAGGCGGCGGCGCAGCAGGTGAACCTGACGAAGGGGAGTTCATATTGGAAGCGCCGGTGTTGCCTGAAGTCATTCCTGGGTTAGCAGCGCCGGAAGACGAGGTTCCTGCGCCGGAAGCCGTGTTGGTGGGCATCATTGTTCCGGCAGCGTCGCTTGGGATTGCTGTCGCTGTTCCGTCAGTAGTTGGAGTCGGCGACGCATCCGCCACCGTTTGCGGAGAGGTGGATTGCGAAGAGCAGCCCGCCTGAACCAGCACCGTGGCCGCGACGAACAAAGCAAGCAGAAAAATTCTTTTTGAGTTCATAAAACCCTTTCTGAAGTTTGGTCGAGCGGGGAAGCCTCGACGGTTGATTGAACAGGGGATTTACATGGTCAGAACGACTTTGGCGACGGTTTTGCGCGTGGCCAATGAGTTCATCGCGGCAACAGCGTCAGCAAGCTGGAACGATTGGGAAACAATCGGTTTGATCTGACCGGCTTCGTACATTTTGAAGAGCGCAGCTTCGGCTTCAGCCATATATTCGGGATGATGTTCCAGATACCCGCCCCAATATACGCCTGTGACCGATATGTTTTTGAGCAAGATGCGATTCGCGGCGATTGAGGGAATTGTGCCCCCGGCAAAACCTATGACCAGCAACCGGCCTTCGGGCGCAATGCACTTGGTGGAAAGATCGAAGACTTCGCCGCCGACCGGGTCATAAATGATGTCGGCTCCGCGCCCTGTGATTTTTTTGACGGCATCCACCCAACCAGCGTCGCGGTAATTCAACGCATGTTCAACGCCCTGCGACAAACAGAATTTCAGCTTTTCTTCGCTGCCCGCAGTGGCGATGACGCGCGCGCCAAGCGCCTGGCCGATTTGAGTCGCCGACAACCCTACGCCGCCCGCAGCCGCATGCACCAGCAACCATTCGCCGGGTTTGATTTGCGTGCGATTCGTCAGGGCGAAATACGAGGTTTGATAAATGACGATCATCGCGGCGGCTTCTTCAAAACTCATGGCATCGGGAATGCGAAAGGTCTTGGCCGCCGGAGCAATGGAACATTCGGCATAACCGCCACTGCTCGCCATCGCCTGCACGCGGTCGCCGACTGCAAATCCGGTGACGCCTTCGCCAATGGCTTCTACGATCCCGGCTATTTCGGAACCGGGCGTGAACGGGCGCGGAGGCCGTGTTTGATATTTTCCCTGAATCAACAGGATGTCGAAAAAATTCAACGCCGCTGCGTGATTGCGTATGCGCAATTCGCCTGCGCCGGGTTCGGGCGCGGGAATATCTTCAAACGACATCTGTTCGGGTTCGCACCAATCGTGGACTCGCCAGGCTTTCATTTGAATGGTTGATTCTCCTGATCATTGGGTTAAAGCAGGGAACTAAGAATTGGCACAAATCGGCACGAATCAAAATAAGAATCAGGTTATTCGTAAACATTTGTGTTGATTCGTAGTTGATCTCCCCTGGAACGTCGTGGCGATTCTACTTGAGGCAGCAAGGTGCGGCAATTCGACCACTGAGCGGATTTGGAGGATTGATGCAAAAGAATCCTATGTCACACGATTTTGGATTTAGGCAACTTTGTCATACCACTTCGTGACAAGCGTAGATTCGTTCATTACAATCGCTGCCTTCTCACCAACAAGGCGTTTTAATTTCGCTATCAAATGGAGAGCAATAAGATGAGCAATGGTTTGCAGATCAAACAGGAAGGCGCGCTGGATTTGTTGTCGCTGGGGGCGCTGGTTCACCGACTCGATCCCGGAGTCATCCCTTTTCGCAAAGCCGTGACCTGCCAGATTCACGTCAGCGGCGGCGAATTCAACGTGGCGGCCAATCTGGCGGATTGTTTCGGGTTGCGCACGGGCGTGGCCACAGCAATGGTGGATTATCCGATTGGCGAATTGATCGCCGAACGTGTCAAAGCCATGGGCGTCAAACCGTTTTACAAACGCTTCAAACACGACGGCGTGCGCGGGCCGAATATGGCCACGGTGTTCAGCGATCAAGGTTACGGCGTGCGTGCTCCGGTGGTGTTTTACAACCGTTCGAACGAAGCGGCGGCGCTGTTGAAGCCCGGCGATTTTGATTGGGACAAGATTTTTGCCGACGGCGTGCGCTGGTTTCACAGCGGAGGCATTTTCGCCGCGTTGTCCGAAACCACCGCCGAATTGATTATCGAAGGCATGCAAGCCGCCAAGGCTGCGGGCGCGGTGACTTCGTTCGATCTGAATTTCCGCGAAAAACTGTGGAAGATTTCCGGCGGTGCGGATCGCGCAGCCTCGGTCATCAATCGCATTGTCGAAAACGTGGACGTGCTGGTCGGCAACGAAGAAGATTTGCAAAAAGGTCTGGGCATTCCCGGCCCCGAAGTCGCGGCGAAATCCAAACTCGATCCTTCGGTCTTTTTCGGAATGATTGACAGCGTCGTGTCCAAACACCCAAACATCAAAGTGGTGGCGACGACCTTGCGCGAAGTCCACACCACCAGCCGCCATTCGTGGGGAGCCGTCGCCTGGGTCAACGGCGAATCGCACGTTTCGATGACTGCCGAACTGGATGTGCTTGACCGCGTAGGCGGCGGAGACGGTTTCGCGTCGGGATTCTTTTACGGATTGTTGAGCGGCGAATCGGCGGCAGAAGCCTTGAAACTCGGCTGGGCGCACGGCGCTTTGCTGACGACCTTCCCCGGCGACACGACGATGGCTTCGGTGGAACAAGTGCGAGCGTTTGCCCAAGGCGGCTCGGCGCGCATTCAACGGTAAGATTCAGGGATATTCAATAACGGCTGCGATTGCGAGAACGATTTCTTCCATCGTTTCAAATTGAATAACACCGAGTCTTCGAATGAAGCGTTGATGATCCAGACCTCGCAATTGCAGCGCATCAACGGCTGAGGTTTTCGTCAGACCGTTTGCCAGCGATGGATCAATCCTGACGTGCCAGATGTTACGAGCGTAATAATCTTTCCAATCGGTAATCGGCGCGACAAGCTTGATGGGTAAACGCCCGACGGCATCGGAACTGACGACAATGGCAGGGCGACTCTTCTTGATTTCAGCGCCGATGGTGGGGTCTAAATTGACCTGCCAGATTTCTCCGCGTTTTGGTGGCTGAGAGCTAGAGTTCGACAATGTCACCTCCTTGCCACTGAATGCGCTCTTCGGTTTCTGATGCTTGTTCGTACTGTTCGGCGACTTGCTCGGCTTGAGCAGTCATCAGCCGGCGCCGTTCTTCAAGCGACAATTGCAAAAAGGCGCGTCTTTGTTCCAGAGTCAAAGCTTTTGAAGTTACGACCGGAGCGTCCTGAGCAATCATGCAAATTCTCCTTTCATTGTCAGAATTACTTGTCTGGATCATAGCACGCATCAGCAGGCTGGTAGAACTTCTCTCTACGATCACTGAACGTTCAAACGCATTGCAAATCCGGCAAACGTGTTTTAGCTTGCGGTTTGGACATACCCCTTTGACTTGAATAGGAGGAATTATGAAGAAAACCTTTAGCCTGTTGTTGTTTCTTGTTTCGGCCACTTCATTTGCATTCAGTCAAACATCGGAAAGCGGTTCAACTTGCCAGTTAAGCTCTGCGCAAATGCCAGCCATTCGAGGGATCAAGCTTGGAATGCACATCAACGACCTGCTTCAAGTTTTGTATGACGATACGAGTTCAGTTAACTCAAACAGCTTGGCAGCCAATCTAAAAGGATATCCTGAGTACGGACGCTACAACCTTTCGTTTAGCCCTCACTCGTCAACAAATATCATCCCGTTTCTTTCCAAAGAGAAGTTTCCAGGCATAGAGGACATTAGCGTCACTTTTTTTGACGATCGGATAATTTCGTTCACGATCCGCTATACCAATTTCCACCGAGACAAATCTGCGCCCGTCTGGAACAGTGTTCAAGAATTAATTGGCAAATTTGTCAAAGCCTATAAACTGCCTGAGTCGCCTTCTTGGTTTATTGAATCAACTGATACCGCGTTTTTAACCTGTGCCGATTTCAAAGCTGTCTTAAAGGCAGATATGGTTGGCGGTGGCCTCACATTTATTGATGTCAGACTCTTAAAAGATTTAGCTCCAACTATCAAAGCGCGCCGCGAAGAAGATATGCAGAAACGGCGCGAAGCATTCAAACCATGATTACATTTAACCGGAGAAGAAAATGAACCCGTTAGTAGAAGTAGAAAAGCTGGGACAAAGTATTTGGTACGACAACATTCGTCGCTTGTTGATAGACAACGGCGACATTGCCGGAAAGATCGCCAATGACGATTTGCGCGGCATCACTTCAAACCCGACGATCTTTGAAAAAGCCATCGCGGGCAGTACCGATTACAACGACGCGATGCAAAAGCTGATTGCCGCAGGCAAAAGCGTCAACGACATTTACGAAGCGCTGGCCATCGAAGACATTCAGCGCGCCGCCGATTTGTTCAAACCGGTGTACGAACGCACGAACAAGCTGGACGGTTATGTCAGTTTGGAAGTTTCGCCGTTGCTGGCGCGTGACACCGACGGAACCGTCGCCGAAGCCAAACGCTTGTGGGCGGCGCTCGGTCGTCCGAATGTCTGCATCAAGATTCCGGCTACGCCCGAAGGCATTCCGGCCATTCGCCAGGCCATTGCCGCCGGCATCAACATCAATGTGACGATGATTTTCGCGCTGGAAAATTACGAACAGGTCGCCGACGCATTCATCAGCGGATTGGAAGATCGTGACGCCGCCGGATTGCCGGTTGACCATGTAGCTTCAGTCGCCAGCGTGTTCGTTTCGCGCATTGATTCGGCAATTGACGCGCAACTGGAAGCGCGCATTCGCGACGCCAAAGACGACGCGGAAAAGGCTGCGCTGACTGCCTTGCTTGGCAAAGCCGCCATCGCCAACGCCAAGATTCAGTACCAACGCTTCAAGGAAATTTTCGCCAGCGAACGCTTTGCCAAACTCAAAGCCAAAGGCGCGCAAGTGCAGCGTCCGTTGTGGGCTTCGACGGGAACGAAGAATCCGGCTTACAGCGATGTGTTGTATGTGGACAGCCTGATCGCGCCGCAGACGGTAAACACGATTCCGCCCGCGACCTACACGGCGTTCCGCGATCACGGAACCGTCGCGCTGACGATTGAAACCGGTTTGGATCAAGCCAGAGCCGATTTGGCCAAGCTCGCCGAAATCGGAATCAGCCTGGAAGCCGTTTGCCAGAAGTTGCAGGACGATGGCGTCAAAGCCTTTGCCGATTCGTTCGACAGCTTGATGCAGACGATTCAATCCAAGCAGGCCGCGATGACCAGCGGCCTGGCAGATCGTATGGAGGCCAACTTGGGAAAAGCCTAGACGCCGTGTCCCAGATCATTAGTCGCGCGGATTCCGAAGCCTGGACTCGGAAAATCTGGCGCAAGGATGCGGCGTTGTGGAAGTCAGAAGAAGAACACACCAAGATCATTCGCAACTCGCTCGGCTGGGTGACAGTCATTGAACAAGTCATCGCAGCCGCTGACGAACTGGCGGCGTTCAGCGCCAGCATTCGCGGCATTAATGCCGAACAAGGAGGGTTCAAACACGTCATGTTGCTGGGAATGGGCGGCAGCAGTTTGTGCCCGGAAGTCTTTCGGCGAACATTTGGCAAAACGCCGGGCTTCCCTGAACTGCACGTGCTCGATAGCACAGACCCGGCGACCGTCGCCGCGTTCGAAGCCAAAGTGGATCTGGCCAAAACGCTGTTTATCGTTGCGAGCAAATCCGGCTCAACGGTCGAGCCGCTGATGTTTTACAAATACTTTTTCAATCGAGTCCGCGAAATCAAAGGCGACCGCGCGGGCGAAAACTTCATCGCCATCACAGACCCAGGCACGAAGATGGAACAGAACGCCAAGGACGACAAGTTTCGGCGCATTTTCCTGAATCCATCGGACATCGGGGGACGCTATTCGGCTTTGTCGTTTTTCGGAATGGTTCCGGCGGCGCTGCAAGGTTTCGATTTCAAAACCTTGATGGATCGCGCCGAACGCGCCATGCACGCCTGCTCACCAGTAGTTCCGGCGGCAGAAAATCCGGCGGTACGTTTAGGAGCGATCATCGGCACGTTGGCGCTGGAAGGCCGCAACAAAATGACGCTGACGACCGATCCTGAAATCGCTTCGTTGGGTTTGTGGATCGAACAGCTTGTCGCCGAAAGTACAGGCAAGGAAGACAAAGGCATTTTGCCCGTCGCGGGCGAAGCGCTGGGCGATCCTTCGGTGTATGGCAACGACCGCGTGTTCGTTCACATCGCCGTCGGTTTGATTGATCCCGAAGCCGAAAACAAACTCCGCGCCATCGAAGCCGCTGGGCATCCGGTCGTTCGGCGGGTGCTGAACGACACGCTCGATCTGGGCGAAGAGTTTTACCTTTGGGAAATGGCAACGGCGATCGCTGGCAAGATTCTCAGTATCAATCCTTTCGATCAACCCAACGTGCAGGAATCCAAAGACAACACCGTCCGTTTGCTGAACGAGTTCAAACAGAACGGCAAACTGACCGAACAGCCCGTCGCCGCCGAGGGCAATGGGTTAAAAGTGTTGTGTTCGGAAGAAACTATTCAACAACTCGGCGCTGACCTGACGGTGGAATCGTTCATCGGCGCGCATCTGAACCGCGCCGGAGCCGGTGATTACATCGCCCTTTGCGATTACATTCAGGAAACCGACGAACACGAAACCTTGCTGCAAAGCATTCGCACGCATCTGCGCGACGCCTTGCACGTGGCGACAACAACCGGCTATGGCCCGCGTTTTCTGCATTCGACCGGACAGTTGCACAAAGGCGGCGATGACAGCGGCGTGTTCCTGCAAATCACTGCCGAAGATGCGAAAGACGTTCCTTTGCCCGGCGAACCGTTTGGGTTCAGCGTGCTGAAACAGGCACAGGCATTGGGCGATTTCGCTTCGCTGGCCAGCCGCAACCGCCGAGCGATTCGCGTTCACCTGGGAACGAACATTGCCGCCGGTTTGAAAACGCTGCTGGCAATCGTCCAATCCCAAGTTCAGAGGAAGAATTGAATGGCTCTGCAAACCCGGCAAAACCTTGAAACCGGCGCGATTGAAGTTCTGGTCAATGGCGAATGGGTGTTGTTTGCCGACCATCGTCGAAAACAGATTGATGACGCTTACCAAACTTCGGTCAGGTTTTTGCGCGACCGACTTGGCGAAGACGCCGCCAGTCAAATCACTAAAAACTCTGACGAGGCTGAGTCGGCAGAAATTGGTTGAGTTTCTTCACCGCAGAGACGCCGAGAACGCAGAGGAAGCGCAGAGATATTTCAAAAGAACTCTGCGTAACCTCTGCGGCACTCTGCGCCTCTGAGGTGAGTTGACATTCACAGTTCATCTAATCCAACTCCGACCACAAACGCCAAAACGCTATGAACAACCGCCCCTCAAGATTTTTTGCGCTGTTGCTGTTCGCCACACTTTACGGAGTCGTTGTCGCACAGGAAATTCCTACTTCTGACAATCGCCGCGAAATTCGTCACCTTGACCTGACCTACTCGCTGCCGGAATACAAAACCAAAGAGGCCTGGTTGGCGCGCGCTGCCGAATTACGAAAACAAATCTTGGTCAGCGCAGGTTTGTGGCCGATGCCGGATAAGCTGCCAATCAAAGCGACGATTTTTGGCAAACTGGATCGCGGCGATCACACCATCGAAAAAGTTTACTTTGAAAGCTATCCGGGCTTTTATGTGACGGGAAATCTTTACCGCCCGAAAAATTCGACCGGCAAATTGCCAGCGGTTTTGTGTCCGCATGGACATTGGGCGTATGGACGATTGGAAAACCAGCCGCTGCATTCCGGCCCGGCGCGTGCCATCAGCTTTGCTCGGCAAGGTTATGTCGCGTTCAGCTACGACATGGTTGGATACAACGACAGTTCGGCCATTTCGCACCAGTTCGCCAATCACAACTCGACCGGCGTCGAATCGTTGTGGGGAATCAACCTGCTGGGGCTTCAACTTTGGAACAGCATTCGCGCAGTGGATTTTCTGCTGACCTTGCCTGAAGTTGACGCCGAGCGCATCGCTTGCACTGGAGAATCCGGCGGCGGCACGCAGACGTTTTTGCTGATGGCGGTGGACGAACGCATCAAATTGGCTGCGCCGGTCAATATGGTGTCGTTCATCATGCAAGGTGGCAGCTTGTGCGAAAACGCTCCGAACCTGCGCGTGGATACCAACAACGTAGAGCTGGCTGCGTTGATGGCTCCGCGACCGATGATGATGGTTTCAGCGACTGGTGATTGGACGAAAAACACCATGACTTCGGAATATCCGGCGGTTCGCAGCATTTATCGCCTGTTCGGAGCCGAAGACAAATTGACTGCCATACAAATTGACGCCGCGCATAATTACAACCAACCCAGCCGCGAAGCCGTGTATGGTTGGTTTGCGCATTGGTTTTTGAATCGCGCCGAAACGACTCCGATCAAGGAACGAAACGCGAGCATTCCTTCGATTCCGGAATTGCTGGTCTTTGCCAATCGTGCGCGGCCAGAAAATGAATTGAACGAAGCGCAACTTACACAAGCGTTGATCGAACAGCGCAAACGTCAGTTTGAATCGGCTCTGCCAAAAACCGCCGCCGAACTTGCGAGCTTCAAGGAAACTTTCGGCACAGCGTTTCGCTTCTCGTTGATGGTCGAATCGCCGAAGCCCGAAACCATCATCGCGTCAGCGCCGGAAAGTCAAAAAAACGGCACTCAAACAACTACTCGGCTGACGCTTTCCCGATTCGGCAAAAACGACCGCGTGGAATTGACTTCGATGCAACCGGCCAAATCGAACGGAAAAACGGTTTTGGTGCTGGCGACTGCCGAAGATGCCAACCGCCGCGACGAGCTGATGGCTTCGTTTGCTGCTGCCGGTTACACTGCGGCGACGATCAACCTGTTGCCGCAATCGCAAACCAGCGAGCAGGCGAAAAAGTACCGCTACTTCACGACGTACAATCGTTCGGACGCGGCAAATCAGGTGCAGGACATGTTGACGGCCATCGCACATCTGAAAGGAAAAAGTTCCAGGCTGAGTGTTGTCGCGCTGGGCAAAGCGGGCGCGCTGGCATTGCTGGCGCGAGGGCTGACCAACGTTGATCGCATGATCGTGGATGCGGCGCAGCTTGATTCGTCCGACGACCAGCAGTTTCTGTCCCATGCTCCGATTCCCGGGATTCGCCGCGCCGGAGATTTTCAAACTGCGGTGATGCTGGCTACGCTGACGCCGCTGCTGATTCACAACACCGGTGGCAAGTTCCGCACCGATTCGATTGCAGAACTTTATCGGCGAATGGGACGCGCCGAAGATTTCAAATTCTCATCGCCAGAACTCGGCAAACAAGAATTGCTGAACTGGCTTTCATCAAACTGAAGTTGTTCAGGAGACAGTTCGTAGTCCCGCCTTGAGGCGGGAGCTTCGAGAATCGAACTTCCGGCTCAAGCCGGTACTCCGAACTTTTCCGAAGGAGACAAATGCCCGAAGGACGTAGCGAAATTTCCAACTCTCAAACTCTGGTCATTGATTTTAACGAATTGACGTTCGATGCCGTTGAACAGAACAACGGCATCGCCACTGTCATCAAATTCAAACTCGAAAATCCAAGCATTGGGCCTGGCGATGTGCTGCTGGTGCTGGCTGGCGAAGACATTCAATTTCACGGTTTCATCGGCGGAATTGAAAACGGATGGGCAATCGCTTCGGATCGAAACGGGTCCAGTTTGCCAGCCGGAATCCAATAAGCTCCGGCTGAACCGCAGCAAACAAAAAAAGGCTGGAAAGGACGATGAAACGGAGTTGCCGTCATCGCCCTTTCCAGCTTTTTCTGTCTAACGTCAGCCGCTTATTCCCTGGCTCTGGCCGGGGCGGTTCCATATTCAGGATGCCCGAAGGAAACTGCGTTGCCTTCGCTGAGCAATCCGTGATCGTGATAATCGCGATAGAAGGAATCGCCCGGAACCAGCGCGCCGCCGGCTTCTTTCACAAACACCAGCTTTCCGATTTCCGGCGAATAATCCACCACCAGCAAATCGCCCATTGCCACCTGGCCGGTGGCGATCAGATTCGACAGCGGATAAACCAGAAAGCGTTCGATGGAGCGTTTCAAATGGCGCGCGCCGTATTTGAAATCAATGCCTTCTTCGAGCAGGAATTTTTTGGCGGCGTCAGTGCAACGAAACACGAATTTGTCGCTGGTTCCGCGCATGATGCGATCCTGCACGGCGCGAAGTTCTATCTCCAGAATCTGCCGCAAATGTTCGTCGCGCAAGCTGCGAAAGACCACGACTTTATCAATGCGATTCATGAATTCGGGCGAAAATTTGCGTTTGGCGGCTTCGGAAGCGGTGCGATAAATCTTCTGGTCCACTTCGGCGTCAATCACGCCGGATTTGGGCGCAAAGCCTATGCCGCCTGAAATCGTCTCGCTCATTTCGCGCGCGCCCAGGTTCGAGGTCATGACGACAATCGAACGCGAAAAATCCACGCGGCGATTGTCGCCCAGCGTCAACGTGGCTTTGTCCAGAATTCCCAGCAGCAATTGCCACAACGAATCGCTGGCTTTTTCGATTTCGTCAAACAAAACCAGCGACAGTTTCAATGTTTCAGTGTGAGAACGATCCAGGTTTTCCTGCGTCAACAATGGCGAGGTTTCGCGGTGTCCCAGGTATCCCGGAGGCGAGCCAATCAGTTTGGCGATTTCATGCGAATGCTGAAATTCGGCGCAATCAATTTTGGTCACCAGCATCGGATCGCCGAACAGGACTTCGGCGGCGGCTTCGACCACGCGAGTTTTGCCGGAACCGGTCGGTCCCAAAAACAGCAAGGTTCCGATGGGCCGACCAGGATGCGCCAATCCCGCCAGAAAAATTTGATACAACCCTGTTATTCGTCGCACGGCGCGGTCCTGGCCCACGATCAATTCGGTCAATTTGTCTTCAAATTCCTGAGCCAGAGGGCTTTTCAAATCAGGATTCAGGTAATGAGGGCTGTGCGCCTGTTTTTGTCCGGTATTTGCCATTGCCTTTGTCTCCCATTAACAGCTTGCGCCGTTGAATTATGATAACGGTCAGGGCGACCAGATGTATGTAATCCTTTTGTCATTCGCCGGTGTTCAATGACAGCATTCACTTCGGCGTCCATTATCAAACGGCTTTTTCAATAATTTTTTCGATGTTTCGGATTGAATGTCTGCTACGTTTTTCGAGTTTGCTGATGATCTGCTCGTCTGTAATACATCTCCTCTCCAAGTCTCGCACAAAGCAAAATCTTTCAACTCTCAAAGGCTGGGGTGAAGTTCATCGAGACGCGCCGCATCATACTCAAAGCATTCATGCCTTGCAACGACGCAAAATGCAGTTCGCAGCGCTTTTCAGTTTTGAAATTTTCCGGCTTTGAATATTTGAAAACCTTCGGCGGAATGGCGATCCGCCGAAGGTTTTATTTATCAGAACACGGGGTGGGTATGGGGCTTACAATCCCAGTTGCTGGCTGCTGAGGTAATAATAAAGCCCTTGACGAGACATGAGTTCGTCGTGCGTACCTTGTTCGACGAGTTTGCCTTTTTCGATGACCAGAATCAGGTCGGCGTCGCGGATGGTGCTCAGCCGATGCGCGATGACGAACGACGTGCGGCCTTTGAACAATTGATCCATGTTTTCCTTGACGGCTTTTTCCGATTCGGTGTCCAGCGCCGAAGTCGCTTCGTCGAAAATCAGTATCGGAGGTTTGTTGTAAACCGCGCGGGCAATCGCCAATCGTTGTCGTTGGCCGCCGGAAAGCGCGATGCCGGTTTCGCCGACGCGGGTTTCGTAACCCAGCGGCAGACGATCCACGAATTCATGCGCGTTGGCCACTTTGGCCGCCCAGATCACGCGATCAATTTCAGGCTCTTCTTCGCCAAACGCGACGTTGCGCGCGATGGTGTCGTCAAAGAGGTAATTTTCCTGCAACACAAAACCAATCTGGCGGCGCAGATCGCGGTAACGCAATTTCTTCTGCTCAACATCGTCAAAGAAAATCGCGCCTTCGGTCGGTTCCAGCATTCCGGCCAGGCATTTGACCAGAGTGGTTTTGCCGGAACCGCTGCGCCCAACGATGGCGACGGTTTTGCCGGCGGGAATGTCAATCGTAATGTCTTCCAGAATTTTCGCGCCTTCCGCTCCGCCGTAACTGAAGCTGAGGTTTTGCAACCTCACGCGGCCTTCCAGCGAATGAACAGGTTTCAGATGCGAATGATCGTGTCCCTGCTCAGGCTCCGATTCGAAAATGTCGTTCATGCGGTTGAGCAGCACCGAAGCGAATTGCCAGTTGTCCCACATCGAAAGCAGCGTCAGGATTGGCGCGTTGGCCATTGCCACCAGGCTGTTGAACGCGACCATTGCGCCGATGGTCATTTCGCCGCTCATGACGCGATTGGCGGCGACGAACAAAAACAACGCCATCGAAAGAAAGCCGACCGTTTGCACAGCGCCTTCGTAACCCATCATCAGGAAATTCGATTTGAATTGTTTTTTCGCCAGGCCGTGAAATTCGTTGAGCATCTTTTCGCGGAAACCGGATTCTGCGCCGAGCGCCTTGACGGTTTCTATGCCCTTGATCGCGTCAATCTGGTGCGAGCTGTATTTGCCGTAAGCTTCTTCGAGTTCGTCGAACATGGGGCCGAGCTGTTTGCTGGAATAACGCATCAAACCGGCGTAAAGCGGCGCGACCGCCAGAAACACCCCGGCCAGCATCGGCGAATAAAAGAACATCAACGTCACGGCGGCGGCGATTTGCGCAATTGAAGTCAGCCCGTTGACGCCGTTCTGCACCAGAAATTCGCGCACCTGCCGGATGCCCTGAATGCGCCGTTGAATGTCGCCGGTTTTGCGCGCGGTGAAATAACTGAGCGGCAGCGCCAGCAAACGTCGAGTAATGAAATCCAGCGAAGACGAATCCACGCGCACGGCGACGAAACTCAGCAAATAACGCTGCACCAGCATCGCCACGGTCATAAACACCAGCACGACCAGCATCGTGCCGATCATCATCGTCAACAGGCTGGAATCGTTTTCGACCAGCACGCTGTCAACAATCACCTGGGTGAAAACCGGCAACAGCATCTGCAACGCGCTGACAATGACGGCCAGGCCGGTGGCTTTGGCAAAAATGCCTGTGAACGGTTTCAGAAAAGGCATCAACCAACCGAAACCGGCTGTGCTTTCCGGCGCCTGTTCAAAAGCTTCTGTGTAATCGAACAGCGCGGCGTAACCATTCCATTTTTCGTCCAATTCCTTGCGCGTGATTTTGCGAACAGAAGTCGCCGGATCGGCTATCCAGGCGTGCGTGTCGTTCACATCGAATAAAACCACCCAGTGGTAATTGTCCCAGTGAATGATCGCCGGCAAAGGCATCTGGCCGACGTTGTTTTTTGAAGCCTTGACCGAACGCGCAGCCAGCCCCAGAGCTTCCGCTCCGCTGCACAACCCGCGCAAACTGGTTCCGTCGGTTGCGGTGTTGACCAATTGCCTGATGCGCGTGATCGAAACCTTGCGACCAAAATAACGACAGACCATGGCCAGACTGGCTGCGCCGCAATCCATTTCGTCAATCTGCCGAACGTGCGGAAAGCTGCGCACCCGTTTTCCGGTTTTGACGAAATGGCCGTCTTCGGTGGCGAACGGTCCAAGCTGAGTGGCGGTTTTGCGTTCGTCCAATTGTCGCGGGCCAACCTGTTCGACGGGTTCGGCGTTGGCGGGCAAAATCTCCTGAGCGAAATCCAGCGGCAATCGCGCAGTCTTTTTGTATTCGTAACCGGCGACGCGCTCTTCGATCTTCGCTTTGAATTCCGGGAATCCGGCGTACAGTTTGCCGAACGTCGTTTCGTTGATGCGTATCAACCGGCAATCGGTCAGGGCTTCTACCGTTGCGCGACGCGGTTCGTTGCGAACGATGGAACGTTCACCGAACAAATCGCCTTTGCGCAGATAAGCCAGTTCGCGTTGGCGCGCGCCTGCGGTTTCCCACACCTTCAAACGGCCTTCTTCGACCAGAAACATGGGGCCGACGGCGTCGCCCTGTCGCATGACGATTTCGCCCGATTTGACCGTGACGATTTCGGATTCCAGCGCCAGCAGTTTCAACGCCGCGGCCGGCAGCTTGGACAACGGCGTGTAAAGTTTGATGAAATTCGCCAGTTGGCGATGTCGCTGTTCGATGTCGAAATAATTTTTGATTTCGGGATGATTGGCCAGCAAGGCCTGAAACAACGCCGGGTCGAGTTTGTAAGTCTGGACGTCGCTGCTGGCGCGCACGGTGGTCTGGCGTTTGCCGCCGTTGTTCAACGCCGACGGATCGAGCAATCCGGTCGCGCCGAAGGTTTCGCCGGGTTTCAACACGCTCAACGGAATTTCTTCGCCGTTCGCGCCGCGTTTGACCATGCGCGCGCGACCTTCGGCCAGAACGTACACGGCGTCTGCTTCATCGCCTTCGGTGACTATGTCTCCGCCAAAAGCGAAGCTGGCCGGGACGAAACAATCCATCACCAACCGTTTCAGGTCTTCGGGCAAAAACATCATCATCGGCAATTCTTCCAGCGTGATTCGTTTGTCAGTCATTGCATGCTCCACTTCACTCGTTCGTTGATGGCCTGATTCATCAATCCGGCGATGATTGCGTTTTCGGCGCGCCGCAGGATCAGCGGGTCGTCGCCCGAAGGCATGACCTTTTCCAAAACCGCAAAGACCGGAAAGCCGTCGCGGTATTTCAACGGCCCCAGCCAATCGCCCACGCGCGCGGCCAGAAAGTGCGGGCGCAGATTCGCTTCGATTTCGTCCAGATAAAAATTCCATTCGCGGATTTCGCTGCGCGCGTTGACAGCGACTTCTTCCAGAGTCAAACCGTCTTCGGTCACGCACCAGGCGGCTTCACGAGCGGCGCGCTCTTCGGCAAACCACAGGTAACGGCAATCGAATCGCACCCAGTCCAGACGATGGTCTGCGATTTTGGCCTGCACACGTTGCTCGGTGACTGATTGTCGTCTGGTTTGTTGAAATTCGGATTCGATGCGAGCGACCAGTTCGCGCGACGAACCCGTAGCCGCATCCAGCGAACCGGATTTGGCGGCAATCGCCGAACGTCCGGCCAGTTCCCCCGCCCACTGCGCCAGCAGATCGGAACAAACGGCGTGTTTGCGCATGACGGCGGCGACGGCTTCGTCGCTGACTGTATGCGCAGCGACGATTTCATCCAGATTGTTCGCCCAGCGTTCGGCGAGCAATTGTCCGCGCAGATAATTCGTCAAATCCTCCATCGTCAATTCCCAGCGGTCCAACCAGGCTTGCGTTTCTTCGCCGCTGATCAAATTGTGCGCGTAACGAAACGCCGTGACGGATTCGCGGATTTCTTTTTGGCTTGGAGGCTGATTGGTTTCGGCGGCGAATTTCAAACAAGCCAGCATCTGCCGATTACGTTCGGCCAACTGCGCCCATTCGCCCCAAACTTCAGCGGCGGCGATGATTTCATCCCATCCAAATTGAGTGTCGTTGATCGAAAACATCGTCATAACTTCCTTTCTTCCGGTTGCTTCATTTGTTAAGGCGCAGATAGACGGCGAAAACTATCATCGGCAGAAAAAAATATAGCTGCGTCCGACAATCTGCCAGATTGTCGGAGTTTCGACGGCCAAGAATAGCTCTTTTGGCTATGTTTAGATCGCTTTTCATTCGAGTGTACGGAAGATTCAACAATTCAACACAAAGATTCAAAGGATCAAAGGTTCAAAGACCGATCAACACTGCCAGTTACTCTTCTTTGACCCCTTGATCCTTTGACCATTTGCGTTAAACCATACATCCATTTGCAAACCGGTCTAAGGACAAGCTGGCAGCTTGTCCGACTTTTTTCTCCAAAAAAAATTCTGGCCGATGATAGTTTTGACTGTTCATCTTCGCCTTTGACGTTGAGCGCGAAAGGATCGCGCCGAAAAGACGACGCGGGAAATGACCCGCTCGTGGATGAAAACGCCAAATATGGAGATAAGTTATGAGCATCAAAAACGAAGAAGTAATCAACGAGACGACACAACCGGAAGAAATGATTACCGCCAACCAACCACAGAATGAATCGCTCGACGATCTGGCGGTCGAAAATGACTCCGAGGTCAAAGGCGGGCCTGGCGTCTCCGGCGGCGGCATCTATGTGAACCACAACGAGACATTCGCAGACGATCAAGATGTTGACGACTGCACGATCATTTACCTGAACGCAGCCGTGCGCGATTTACCGGCGACGGAATTGGCTGCGGGCGAAGTGCGCGGCGGCATAGCAAAACCAGCGGAAACGATGCCTGCTTTGCGGCCTCCGCCGCCACAGTTGCCGCCCGACCCTCCAAAACCAATTCTTCTATAAGCTCTGTGCGAAAGGCGTGAAGGAAATTCCTTCACGTCTTTTTTGCATTGGAGTCAAGGCTTAGAGGTTGTTTGGAAAGTCTGTTGCTGTCGCTGAAGGCGACAAAGTCGGTAGCGTTGGGCAACGCCGAACGGAAAGGTAGCAGACCGACTTACCCTGAAAGGGTCACGGTCATTAGTCGTGTATGACCCTTTCAGGGGCAATGGCTATCACAACTCTTTCGTTGGGTTTCACCCAACGCTACTGACTTTATCCGCTTCGCGGAAAGGAAGGCTTTCCAAACAGCTTATTATTCCCCTCAACCCCAAAAAAAGTTTTCCCGGATGATAGTTTTCGCAGCTTCCTTGCGCCTTAACAGGTGAGCGAGATGAAACGCTCAATAACAAAGCGGCACGGTTTCTGGTCGAGGCATACCACAGACAAAGCCGCTCGGAACCAAACCATCAAACAAGGAGAACAAAATGAACGAACAGGAAATCAAACAGAATTCGCAAGAAACCATCCAGGAAGCAATCGAACCCAAAACCGAAGCATTGCGCGATTTGAATCCGGACGACACCGCAACTGAGGCTGTCAAAGGAGGCCCATTTGACGGATATATGTGGGCCACTGATCCACGTCCACGCCGGTAGATGAATCCACCGACTGCTGGCGTGAGGCGTAAAAGCTTGCGTCAGACAGGAAACTCACAAACAACAAACATTCAACTGAAGGAGATTGAGATGAACAACCAGCAAATCGAAAGCATCAACCCGACGAACGAAATCAACGATTTGGAATCGAACAACCCAGAGGAAATCAAAGGCGGCCAGACACGCGAGCATATTCTGCTGGCACGTCAAAATCGCGGCGTCACGAGCGGAGACGCCAATCAAGATGGCTCCGCATCCGGTTCGGATTTCATACTCTGGCGCAGGAATTTTGGTAGCAATTGAAATTGATTCAGAGGCGTGAAGGAATCCCCTTCACGCCTCTTCGTTTATTTTGCCAAGCTCTGCGTCGTCGCAAAAACTTTTTTATCCGAATGATAGTTTTCGCCTTCGACTTGCGCCTTAACAGTCGAACGCAATGAAGCGTTCGCAAATTAAACCGAAACCACAAAAGGAGATAACTGAAATGAATAACCAAGACACTACCAACGAATCAATCATCATCGAAGACCTGAACGTCGAAAACGCTGAAGAGGTCAAGGGCGGCCCGACGCTGAAAGTAAAACGCGACCTGGTCATGAAATCCTCCGTCGCAGAATCCGGTAATGGCGACAATTCGTTGCAGGGCGTTTCGCTCAACCACAACGAAACCGTCAGCGAAGACAACGCCGAAATTGAAGACCTGGCCGTCGAAAAAGCTGAAGAGGTCAAGGGCGGCCCGACGCCGAAACTAAAACGCGACCTGGTTCTGAAATCCTCCGTCGCAGAATCCGGGAATGGCGACAATTCGTTGCAGGGCGTTTCGCCCAACCACAACGAAACCGTCAGCGAAGACAATGAAGCTGTAACTGAAAACATTGATGATCTGCCGGTCAGCGACGAACAGAGTTCGGAAATCGCTGGCGGTCTGCTGGTTCCTGCCGTGCAAAAAGTCCGCGAGGCCGCTGCCAGATAACAGGCTGCCGCCGGAAACGACGGCGCAGTCAAAGTCAGGCACAGCGATCTGTCCTGATACAACTTCCTATCGCGCGGCGATGAATTCATCGCCGCGCATGGTTTTTCAAGTTCAATCGAATGGAGATTCATTATGGCTGACAGAATCGCCGCTACAGCCCCGTTAGCTGTTAATGCCAAAACCGATTTTCTCGATCTCGCTCCGCCTCACTGGGCTGCGCGCGGATTGGCGTGGGCGCTGATTTCCATTTTCGCGCTCGGAGCGATTGCTTCCGTGGCGGTTTCGATGCCGGAAAAAGTCACGGCGCAATTCGTGCTGACTCCTGTGCGCGGAGCCGATCCGGTCAAAGCCGTTCGCGGCGGCGTGGTCACGGAATTGCTGGCCGTCGAAGGGCAGACGGTCAATCAAGGGGATTTGCTTGTCGCGTTGCGGTCAGATTCCGCTGCCAATCAAACAGCCGAATTGCAAACCATCGAAACTCAACTGGCCGGCGCAGGCGACAGTTACCTGAACGCCAAACGCAAGCTGGAATCCGTGGCGTTGACCGATGAACAGGAGATTCGCAAATTGGAAGGCCGCGTTCGCCATCTGAACAGTTTGATCGGCCACAAACGCCAGCAACTGACGCTGACCGAACGAATGAAAGACAGTTACGAAAAACTTTTTCGCGAAGGCATCGCCAGCCAGGCGCAATTGACCTCCAAATTGATAGAAGTCAGCGAACTGGCTTCGGAAGTCGAACGATTGGTCGTCGAACAAAACGACGCCCGCGCTGAAATCGAAAAGTTGAAATTGACCGACGCAACACGACAAGCGGAGTTCACGGAATTTGAGCGCGATCTGAAAGAGAAAAACAAAACCGGCGAAATTCGGGCTGAAGCCCTCAAATCCGGCTTGAGCGACATTGACGGCAATCAGGTGCGGTTGCTCGCTCCGTGTTCAGGCGTGGTCTTGAAATTGAAAGTACGCGACAAAGGGGCGTTGGTCGCCGAAGGCGAAACTGTGGCGGAACTGGCCTGCGGCGGAAATCAACTGGTCGCCGAATTGACCGTGCCCGAATCCGGCGTAGGCAAATTGAAACTGGATCAAGGCGTAAAGCTGAAATACGACGCTTTTCCTTATCAACGTTTCGGCGCGAAACACGGGCGGTTGGCGTGGCTCAGTCCGGCAAAAAGCGAAGGTTCGCAAAATTTCACGGCGCGAGTGGAATTGACGGAAAAGGAAATTTCGGTCAAAGGCCAGCAAAGAAACTTGAACGCCGGAATGACCGGCACGGCGGAAATCGTCGTCGGCAAACGCACCTTGCTCAGTTACGTCTTCGAGCCGATCAAACAACTACGCGAAAATCTGGCAGATGTGCCTTGAGTACAGCGTCAACTAAGTTTTGAGGTGTTCGACAAGCTGCCAGCTTGTCGAAGTCGTGGCTGGAAAAGCAATGTTCGGCCAGCCGAACCTCCGACAAGCTGCCAGCTTGTCGGAGGTCGGACTGCAAGAAAACTTTGTTTACGGACTGTTGAGCAGGCAGGCAAAAGTTTTTGGGAATAAATGCTCTGGTTCATTTTCCAGTTGTCATTTTTCAATTGTCATTTGTCATTGCTGCCCGGCGTTTCGTGCGATGACAAATCGCAAATCACAAATGAAAGATGGAAAATGGATTTACCGACAAGTTTTTTTGCTCAGCCGTTTATTTGAACGAAATCAGGTAAACGCTTTCTTCGTTTTCATTGACGCCGTAATACAACCAGCGGCCATCCGGCGACAGGCTTGGATTTTCAATGGTTTCTTCGCCGACTGGAGCAATCAGTAACCGCGAGGTTTTGTTGAAAGTGTCCATCAGATGAATTTGAAAGGGAATCTGGTAAACCAGCCGACGATTGTCCGGCAGCCAGAAAGGCGCATCGCCTTTATCGTTCAACCGTTCGTATTGCCCTGAAGCCAGATCGTAAACAACCAATCCCGGCAGGTCGCTGCCGTTTTTCCATTCCATTCCGGCAATGCGTTTGCCGTCCGGCGACCAGTTGTACGCGCTGAATTTTCCGCCAGTGGGCAAGGGCGGAAACGTGAACAGTGTTTGTTCCTGAAAGGGGCGGCTCAAATCCATGATGAAGCTATCGCCTCCGCCGCGCAGGCTGAACAGCATTCGCGTGCCGTCAGGCGACCAGGCCGGGTCCAGGAACCCTCGCTGATCGGGTCTGCTGAAAGTCAATTGCTGACGGTCGCCGCCATCCGGTCGGATCGTCCAGATTTCAAACTTGCCTGAAAAATCGGAAAAATACGCGATGCGTTGCCCATCCGGCGACCAACGTGGAGCGCGGTCTCGACTCCTGTCATTCGTCAGTTGGGTGTATTCCGTCCCCCCGATTTTGAACGTGTAAATATCCATTTGCGGATCGCCATAGCTGAAAAACGCCAGAGACTGGCCGTCGGGCGAAACATGATGATTGGTTGCGCGGCGGGTCATCTGCGTCGCCCATTCGGGCGCGCCGATGATTTTCCCCTCCACCGGATCGAAAGGAATGCGGCGAATGTTCGTGCGAATCAAACGGCTGGCATAAGCCATCAGCTTGCCGTCGCGCGAAATCGTCAAAAACTGGCTGTATTGAGACGGCGCAGGCAACGGTTGCGGCTTGCTCAATACTTTTCCGCTGACTTCATCAATCCGCACGCGCCAGAGACTCAATCGTCCGCTGCGATTGCTGGAAAAATACAGATGCCGTCCGTCGTGCGACCAGACCGGACAAAACTCTTCCTCCTGGTCGTCAGTAACAGCAACTGGTTCGCCGCCCCCAGCCGGAATTGTCCAGATGTCGCGTTGCGCAGAGTTACGCAATCCCCAATACGCAATGCGATGTCCATTGGGCGACAAACGCGGTTGCACGGCATCAGGCCCGGCGGGAATGTGACGTTTGACGCCCGTGCGCCAATTAATCGCCCAAAGCTGCGAGTCAATGCCCACGCGCTGATATACATTGCTGCCGCGTTGCGTCGAATACAGTATTTCCGAACCATCCACTGACCACGATGGGCTGAAACCTCCCTTCACCACCAATCGCTCGTTTTCTCCGGTAGAGCCGATGACGTAAATGCCGCCCCCGTCGCGCTCTGATCGGAAAGCGATGTAATTGCCATCTGGCGAAAACGCCGGTTCGCTTTCTTCCTCCGGACTGTGCGGAGTCAGATTGATCGCATTGCTGCCGCCGACCCGCTGGCGAAATAAATCCAACTGATTGTTGAATCGGCGAACGTAGACGATGAATTGCCCGTCGGGAGAAATCGTCGGCGCGGTTTTGGTTCCGGCAAATTCCGTCATTTCCTTATAACGCGCTCCGTCCCAATCCGCCATCGAATCGTATTCATTTGGGCGAACCCACCACCACCACAACACGGCAAGAATGACCAGGCCTGTGACCAGGGAAGCCATTCCATAAGTTCGTTTTGAAAAACGACGGGGCGGTTCGGCCAGAGTGCGCCGCGAAACGATTTCGGAAGCCGACAATGAATTCATCTCGCGTTGCAATCGTTTGAGGTCGGCGCGGAAATCGTCCGCCGACTGGTAACGAAACTCGCGGTCTTTTTCCAGCGCTCGCGCCAATATGCGATCCAGTTCAGGATGCAGATCGGGTCTGGCCTGGGTTGGCGCAATCGGCTGATGGTGAATGATCGCATCCAGAATCGCCGCCATCCGGTCGCCTTTGAACGGCGGCAGACTGGTCAGCAATTCATAAAACGTCACGCCGAGGCTGAAAATATCCGTGCGGCGATCCACTTCCTGACCCATTGCCTGTTCCGGCGACATATATCTGGCCGTTCCCAGCACTGCGCCCGGATTGGTTTTGGCCGGATCGCCTTCCGAAGGATTCGTGCGGCCCTGCGAACGTTCCTGTTCGGTCAATTTGACCAAACCGAAATCCAGCACCTTCACGTAACCATCGTGCCGCAGCATGATGTTTTCGGGTTTGATGTCGCGGTGAATGATTCCGGCTTCGTGAGCGGCTGCCAGCGCCGAGCAAAGTTGGACGGCGATTTCGATGGCGTCTTTTTCGGCGACCCGCCCCGCGGCCAGCAATTCGCGCAAGGTGCGGCCTTCTATGTATTCGGTGGCGATGAAGTGTTTGTCTTCGATCTCGCCGATTTCGTAAATCGTGATGATGTTCGGATGATTCAAGGCCGAAGCGGCGCGGGCTTCCCGATCAAACCTTTTGACGCGCGCCACATCCTGAGTGAATTGCGCTGGCAGAAATTTCAACGCCACCTTGCGATTCAACCGTGTGTCGCGCGCCAGATAAACTTCGCCCATGCCTCCAACTCCCAGCACCGAAATCACGCTGTAATGAGCCAGAGCTTTTCCAATCAACGAACGATCTTTTTCAGCGGCCATTTGCCGGGCGGCCATATCAAGCGCCGGAGCTTTCAGAAACTTCGCTTCGGCGCGCGCGTGCGCCAGCAGCAGAGATTGGATTTCTCGCCGCAATTCTTCGTCATCAGGACAGGCAGTCTCCAAAAAGGCCGAGCGTTCGGCATCGGGCAAATCCATTGCCTCGTCCATCAGTTGATCTATTCGCGCCCAGCGGTCAGGAGTCATTTCAACGCTCGCCAAAGATGACAAATGAAAAATTCCGACTGGAAAATGGCAAATGAAAACCAGCCGGTGCAATCATCGTGTATCGTTCTTTTCGAGTTCACTCGTCTTGCTCAGTTCGCGGAACAGCCAGGCTTTGGCCTTGTTCCATTCGCGTATGACGGTGATTTCGGCGACGCCCAGAATCTCGGCAACTTCTTCGTTGCCCAAGCCGCCAAAAAAACGCAGTTCGACGATTTTGCTTTTGCGTTCGTCCAGTTCGGCCAGACTTTTGAGCGCATCGTCCAGAGCCACCAAATCCGCGGTGCGGGCTTCGGCCAGGTCGGCGGCGGCTTCGATGGAAACCAGGTGCGCGCTTTCGCCTGCCACGCGCGGACGTTGCCGGGCGAAATCCACCAGAATGCGTCGCATCAACTGCGCCGATACGCCGAAAAAATGCGCCCGGTTTTTCCATTCGACGTTCTTCCAGTCAATCAATCGCATGTAGGCTTCGTTGACCAGCGCCGTCGGTTGCAAGGGATGTCCGGCGCGTTCGTTGCCCATGTATCGCCGAGCCAGCCGGTGCAATTCGGCCTGCACCAGCGGAATCAACTGTTCCAACGCCAGTTGATCGCCCTTATTCCACGCCACCAACAACTGCGTCACTTCATGAGTTGAAAGCTCGGCCATAATTTTCTTATCCCTTTTGGTGAATAATTACTTCGATGATTGGCTTGGAATTTACCACAGCCATTGTGATCGCTCTACCGTTTTGGCGAACGCGTTGCCTCAAGTTGCCTTGAGGCCGGAATTGCCTGGCCAAGTTTGAGCTTGATGGTAGGTTGCCGCCCGCAGTCCAAAGCCCTAAACCAAACTTTTCCGAAGGCGCAATATGGCAGATCAATGCGACTTGACACTCGGTTACATGATTGAGGACAAAGAATGGAGCGAATTCTTTTTATCCCGGCTTGGTGGTGCATCAGGAGCCGCTCCATTTACTGCTTGGTCTGGGCCAATTACGAACGACGTTGCAGTGTTTAGAAAGACATTGAACTCTGGGCGCAAGATAGCCATTGTGTGGAGCCAGAATTTTTTGAGTGATGCCAAGTTTCGGAAGTTAGCTGCGGTACGGGGAGAGTGAGCGACCTGCGCTTGCTGGTAGAGTTTCTGTCTATGCATAGGGCGCCGACTGAGCCATCTTGCATTGCAGAGTGGCTGCCGACCTTGATGGTCTATCTGAAGCGAGGCTCAGGTTGCTGACGCTCCCCGTACCGCAACGACAATATCAGCCGCTTCAAAATCCGCTCTGTGGTTTGGCAAACCACAATCGCGTGTGTATACTCCGCACCTTTAATCGAGCACTCATAATTTCACCAGAAGGCGTGGGCAGACAGGTTCGATCCAGCAAACTGTCCGGTCGCCTCTTTCCGAAGGAGCAAAATAAACTTTATGGCATCTACGAATGGCGATCATAAAGCCAATGTCGCCACTGGGGACGTTGGCAAAGTCGTACAGGTCATCGGTCCGGTTGTGGACGTGGAATTTTCCGAAGGCTATCTGCCTCCGATTTATCAGGCTCTGCGCGTGGTCAGCGAAGGCTTCGATGTGCCGACTCCAGTCAACGTGATCTGTGAAGTTCAGCAGCACCTGGGCGAAGGTCGCGTCCGAGCGGTTTCGATGCTGCCGACCGACGGCATGGTTCGCGGCATGAAGGCGATTGATACCGGCGGCCAGATCAAAGTTCCGGTCGGTAATGGCACGCTCGGTCGCATCATCAACGTCATTGGCGAACCGGTGGACGAACGCGGCCCGGTTCAAGCGACTGACTATTACCCGATTCACCGTCACGCTCCCACCTTTGAAGAACAATCTACCGAACTGGAAATGCTGGTCACCGGCATCAAGGTGATTGACCTGGTCCAGCCGTTTTTGAAGGGCGGAAAGATCGGATTGTTCGGCGGCGCAGGCGTGGGCAAAACCGTGACGATCATGGAATTGATCAACAACGTCGCCAAAGCGCACGGCGGATTTTCAGTGTTCGCGGGCGTGGGCGAACGCACACGCGAAGGCAACGATCTGTGGCTGGAAATGCGCGAAGGCAAGGTCATTGACGACGACGATATGTCGAAATCCAAAGTGGCTTTGGTGTACGGCCAGATGACCGAACCGCCGGGAGCGCGTTTGCGCGTGGCGCTGTCAGGGCTGACCGTGGCGGAATACTTCCGCGATCAAGGCCAGGACGTGTTGCTCTTCGTGGACAACATCTTCCGCTTCACGCAGGCGGGTTCTGAAGTGTCGGCGTTGCTTGGCCGTATGCCTTCGGCGGTGGGTTATCAGCCCAACCTGGCGACGGAAATGGGCGAATTGCAGGAACGCATCACTTCGACCAAGACCGGTTCGGTGACTTCGGTGCAGGCGATTTACGTTCCGGCGGACGATTTGACCGATCCGGCTCCGGCGACGGCGTTTGCTCACCTGGACGCGACGACGGTGCTTTCGCGCCAGATTGCCGAATTGGGAATTTATCCGGCGGTGGATCCTCTGGCTTCGACTTCGCGCATTCTGGAACCGCGTATCGTCGGCGAAGAGCATTACGCCTGCGCTCAGGACGTGAAACGAGTTCTGCAACGGTACAAAGACCTGCAGGACATCATCGCCATTCTCGGCATTGACGAATTGTCTGAAGAAGACAAACTGACCGTTTCGCGCGCCCGCAAGATTCAGAAATTCCTGTCGCAACCGTTCCACGTCGCCGAACAGTTCACCGGCATCAAAGGCGCTCTGGTTTCAATGGAAGAAACCATTCGCGGATTCCGCGAAATCGTGGATGGCAAACACGACAACATCCCCGAACAGGCGTTTTATATGAAGGGAACCATTGACGAAGTCGTCGAAGCGGCGAAGGCAATGTAATCAGGAAGTAGACAGCAGACAGTAGACAGTAGCGATTGCTGCCATCTACTGACTACTGTCTACTGACTACCGTCTACTTTTTATGGCTGACAAACTCAATTTAGAAGTAATCACACCTGAACGGTTGGTGTTGCGTGAATCGGTGGACGAAGTCGTCGTGCCGGGACTGGATGGCGAACTTGGCATTTTGCCCGAACACACGGCGCTGATTTCGCAACTGCAAACCGGCGTTCTGACGTACCGGCAGGGAAGCGACAGTCGTCAAGTGCATGTCAGCGGAGGTTTTGTCGAAGTGCAGGCAGACCGCGTGGCTGTGTTGTCGGATGTCGCCGAACGCCCGGAAGAAATTGATCTGGAACGCGCGCAACGCGCCCGTGAACGCGCCGAAAAACGTCTGAAGTCGCAAGGCGACGATGTTGATTTCCGTCGCGCCGAACTGAAGATGCAACGCGCCATGATTCGCATTCAACTGGCCGGAAAAGGCTATTAACGAATCGGAACAGTTCCCACAATCCAAAGCCGCAAAGAAAGCACATTGGAGTTTCTTTGCGGCTTTAGTTTTGTTCAGATGCGGCTGATGGTGATGCGCACCATGGTTCCTTCCTTGTTCTGGTAAATAGAGACCCAGAATTTTTCTTTTTCGAGAGTTTGGCGAGCCGTTTTGGCGCCGTTGGCCAGTTCGTTGACCTCGGCGTCGCCGACCACGTCTTTCCACGCCGGGGCGTTTTTCGGTTCGAGAAAGGCGAGTTGGATGGCTCTGACTTCGCCGTTTTCGTAACGAACGGTCATGGTGTCGTCGCCGGTCAATTTGTAATCCTCGCTGTCGTCGGATGAATTTTCCGGCTTGGACTTCATGGCTGCCTGCACGGCATCGCGTTTCATACCCAGCTTCACGCCGTGAAATTCGCGCAACACATTTTGGTTGTCATCCTGGTTCGATACGATTGTTTGCAGAGGGTGAGTGAATGCAGAAACACTTTGAGCGCACAAAACGAAACATCCGATTGCGCTCAGAGCAAAAAAAGCTTTCAACAGCCGGTTCATTGGGACTCTCCTTTACGGTTAAAGTTGCGGGTGCATCAGCCCTGATACAACAGCAAAGCAAAGCAGTATTCGGAGTTTCGAGTCTTGTAACAACAGCGGAAACGGCTCGAAGCCCCTGTTTTGAAGGGCTTTCTTGAACCCGATATGGCCGCATGCTAGCATAGCCTTCCGCTGAGAAAAACATTCAACCCAACGGTTTATAAGCAATTCGATAAACTTTAGACGGCGCGTTTCGTCTGTTCAGAAACCGGGGGGCAGGAGCATTCTGTTGATCGTTTCCGATAATTTGCAGGTATTTCATCTGGCGTTTGTGTTCTGGCAGGAGCCGGTTCAACAACACAGCAGCCTGGTTGATCTGGTTCTTCGCGCCAGCCCGATTGCGAAGTTCGTCCTTTTGGTTCTTCTGGTGTTTTCCGTCGCTTCCTGGGCAATCATCTTTACCAAAGCTCGCATTACAAAACAGGCGCAACAACAATCGGCGCAGTTTCTGAGGCTGTTTGAAAGCAGCACGCGCTGGGCGGAATTGCATGCGGGCAGCAGCGGGTTGCGCGAAAACCCGCTGGCCGCCATTTTTCTGGCTGCCGATGCCGAACTGAAAACACAGGGGCTTTTGAATCTGAACGCTGTTCAACGCGCAATGCAAAGCCGCGCGGTGGACGAAACCACCAGACTGGAAAAAAGTCTGGGCTGGTTGGCCTCGACGGCCAGCGCCGCTCCGTTCATCGGATTGTTCGGCACGGTGGTCGGCATCATCATCGCGTTTCAAGGGCTGACGACGGCGACGACGGCTTCGATTCAAGCGGTAGCTCCGGGCATTGCCGAAGCTCTGGTGGCCACAGCCGCTGGCATTGCCGCTGCCGTTCCGGCTGTGCTGGCTTACAACCATTTCGTCAATCAGATCAAAACGATTGCCGCCGACATGGACAGCTTCGCCATGCGGCTTTTGAATTTTATCGAAAGAGAAGCGCAACAATGAAAATCAAAAGGCAGATGGCAAGTATCAAAAGTCAAAAATGGCAGGCTCTTGTGTCTGAAATTTTTGCCCGTTCGACTTTTGATGTTTGCCTTTTGCCTTTTGCCTTTTGATTTCCGAAATATGGCTTTTACGAATCGCAATGGACGAACGCAAACCGCGCTGGCGGAAATCAACGTCACACCGCTGGTGGACGTCATGCTGGTGTTGTTGGTGATCTTCATGGTCACTGCGCCGATTCTGCAAACCGGCATTCAGATCAATCTGCCCAAAACCCGCGAAGCGCAATCGAACGAAGCGACGCCGCAAGCGTTGATTCTTTCTATAGACAAGGAAGGTTCGGTTTATTTGAGCGGCAAAAATGAACGTCAGGCGGTGAACGTCAACGATTTGCCGCAGTTGTTGAACGAACGGTTGAAGGACTCAAAAGACCGTCGTGTGTATTTGCGCGGCGACGGCGACACGCCGTATCGCGTGATTGCGTATGTGCTGGATCAGGCCAAACGCGCGCAGGCAAACGTCAGTCTGGTGACCGAACCGCAACCGAAGAAGTAATTGCTTGTGAAATTCGATCAACGCTCAGGAATGATTTTATCGTTTGCGCTGCACGGAATTGTGCTGGCGGCGTTGGTGTGGTTCTTTCGCAATCCGCTGACGACGACGATTGTCGCCGCTGGCGAAGGCCAGGGCGGCGAAGGCGTCATCGAAGTCGGGACGATTTCGGCCAGCCAGCTTGGCTTTACGTTGCCGCGCAATGTTTCGTTTGTCGGCAATGAACCGAACACCGCCAACAATGAAATCGTCGAAACCGTCAAAACGCCGGATGCCAATGCCGAAGTTTTGCCTTCGGACGTGAAGAAAAAGCCGGAAGAAAAAGCCACGAAAACAGATCGTCCGACGGCGAATCAGACGTCGCAGATTGTTTCGCCGACGCCATTGCGCGGAGGTTCGGCAAACACCAGCGTGGAAATCGGGCGGTCGTCCGGTTCTCCTATGCCGCAACTGAGCAATGGCGTAGGCGTTGGTTCGGGCGCGAATCTGGGCGCGAGCGGAGTTCCCGGCGGTTCGGAATATGGACGACGCATACAGATGATTTTGAGTCGCAACTATTCGCCGCCCGCCAGCAATGACGAGACTCCGCAGTTTGTGGTTGTGCAGTTGCGAATCGCGCGTGATGGTCGCATTCTGTCGTTGATGGGCGGTCGTATCGCGCCCGATTCATTCAAAAAAAGAAGCCCAAACAATCTGGTCAATTATGCCGCCGAACGAGCGGTGATTGCTTCGAATCCGTTGCCGCCGTTTCCAAATGGATTTTTGCTTGGCGCGCAGGAAGCGATAGCTGAAATCTGGTTCCGCTATCCGAAGTAATAACCTGGAGAGTTTTATGAACAACGCCTACACAGCAGTGATAAAACAGGATGGCGATTGGTGGATAGGCTGGGTTGAAGAAATTCCCGGAATCAATTGCCAGGAGAAGACACGCGAAGAATTGATCGAAACGATCAAAATAACCCTGCGGGAGGCTCTGGATTTCAACCGACTGGAAGCTCTGGCAACCGCTGGAGTGAATTATCAGGAAGAAAAAATTGCCGTATGAAGCTTGGCGAATTGCTCCGACATCTTCGCGCTCACGGCTGTGAATTGCTCAGAGAGGGGAAGCGCCATTCCTGGTGGCACAACCAGGCCTTGAACACGCGTACGGCAGTTCCGCGCCATACTGAGATCAGCGATGTATTGGCCAATAAAATATGAAAAGACCTGGGCGTTCCGCCTGTAAAGTAAGATGTAATTGTGGAGAAGGAATGAGAAAAGTTCTGATTGCCATATCGGTCATATCAATAGTTTTTGTGGTGTTTGGGTGGGGGAAGATTGGCGCGCAACAACAGCAACAAGACGATTTCCGAAAACAGATCGGCACGATCATTGTCACGCCGGGCGCCGGGCCTTCGCTGGCCGTCGCAGATTTTCAATCGCGGGCTTCGGGCGCGGATGCGGTGACGACTTCGTTCAACGAAGTGCTCTGGAACGATCTGAAGTTTGCCGGCGTCGCCAATCTGGTCGGCAAAAGTTTGTACCCGAAAACCAAACTCGCCGACCCGGCTTCGCTGAAATATGACGAATGGGTGAACGATCCGGTCAAATCCGATTACGTTGTATTTGGCAGCATCACCGGAGCCAACAGCGCGCAAGGTTATCTTTACGACGTAAAAACGCAGTCGCAATTGTTGACCGCCAGTCTGGCCGGGAATGCGCGCGAGATGGCGCATCAATTCGCCGACCAGATCGTCAAGCTGTTGACCGGGCAGGACGGCATAGCTCAATCGAAGATCGCTTACATCGCCAACCGCGAAGTTTTCATGATGGATTACGACGGATACGGCGGTCGGCAATTCACGCGCGACGGTTCGATTGCCTTGTTTCCTTCGCTGTCGCCGGATGGCAAACGACTGGCGTATGTGTCTTATCGCAGCGGATTTCCGAACGTCGTCGTTCGCGGCGAAGATGGATTGATTATCGGTTCGACGCAATTCAAAGGCACTACGACTTCGCCGTCGGTTGCGCCGGATGGCCGCATAGTGTTTTCGTCCAGCAAAGACGGCGGTTCGATGGAATTGTTCGTCGCCAATGAAGACGGTTCCGGCGCACGAAAAATCACCCGCAGTCGTTCTGTCAGCATTTCGCCGCGCTGGAATCCGAAGACAGGGCGCGAAATCGCATTCGTTTCCGACCGAGGCGGTTCGCCGCAGATTTACCTGATCGGAGCCGACGGCACGAATGAACGCCCGTTGTTTTCGCTGGGCGGGCAGATGGATTCGCCCGCGTGGTCGCCGGATGGACGTTTCATCGCCTTCACCTGGAATGGCGGCGGAGGCGGCTTTCACATTTACCTGGCTGATGTCGCTTCCGGCCAGGCGCTGCGTCTGACGCGCGAAGGCCGCAATGAAAATCCGACCTGGTCGCCCGACAGCCGCCACATAGCGTTTCAATCGAATCGCACAGGGCGTTGGGAAATCTGGGCCATGCACATTGACGGCAGCGAACCTCGCCAGTTGACACGAACCGGAGGCCGTTCGCCGTCCTGGTCAAAATGATTGAAGCAGTGGGAGATGCCGATGTACACAATTTATCGAGTTAACGCAGACGAATTGGATAGCCGGTTTTTGAAAGCATTGAAGGCGCTGTTCAAAAACAAGCAGATTGAAATTGCCGTCTGCGAAGCCGCCGAAAGGGAAGAAGATGAAACTTCGTATTTGCTGCGCTCGCCAGCCAACCGCGAGCGATTACTGAAGGCAATTGAGAATGTTTCGCTCAATCGCAACCTGGTGACAGTTCCGCTTGACGAATTGCAATGAGAAAGATCGTTTTTGAGGAAAGCGCCTTTCAAGATTTTACCCATTGAGCAACGCTCGATAAAAAGCTCTATAAACGTCTGGTCGCTTTAATCACAGATGTTTTACGGAATCCGTTTGAAGGGATTGGGAAGCCAGAGCCTTTGAAGCACGAATTGAAAGGTTATTGGTCGCGGCGAATAAATGATGATCATCGGTTGATTTACCAGGTCACAGATGATTCGATCATTATTGTCGCTTGCAAGTATCACTACTAATAAGGCGAGGCAGTTCAATGCTTCGCCGACAAGGAGAACACTCAACGATGAATGGCAGAAACAAAATCCTATTGTTTGCTACGGTAATGACGATGGCCGTATTGCTGACGGCTTGTGCGCCGCCGACGGCTAAACTGACGGTGTCGCGCAACGAAGTGAATTCAGGGGAACCGGTCACCGTCCGCTGGGAAACCAAAAACGCCAAGGAAGTCACGCTCAATGGCGAAAAGGTGGACAAGATCGGCGGCAAGAGTGTCATTCCGCCAGACACCACCAATTATGAAATCGTCGCCAAACGCGGCAAAAAAGAAGCCCGCGAAAGCGCGACCGTAAAGGTCAATTCCAACCGCGCGGCTGCGCCGACCGTTCGGTTGACCGCTGACAAAACAGACATCGAACGTGGCCAGAACACCAAACTGCGTTGGGAAACGACCAATTCCAAGATCGTCACGATCTCCGGGGTTGGCGAAGTTTCCGGTTCGGGCGAACGCGAAGTCAGTCCGCGCGTTTCGACGACCTACACCGCGACTGCGTTGGGCGACGGCGGCAACGCCACGTCGAGCGTTCGCGTGACGGTGACCGATCCGCCTCCGCCGCCGATTGCCGAACGTCCGCGCACGGTAGCCGAAGTTGCGCCCACCAATCGCGCGATTGCCGATCAGTTCGTCAGCGTGATGAAACCGGTTTATTTCGATCTGGACAAATCGGAGATCAAAGCTTCGGAGCAAGGCAAATTGCGAACTCTGGCGGAATGGCTCAACCGCGACACCAACCGCACCATAGTCTTCAAGGTCGAAGGCAATTGCGATCCGCGCGGAACCGCCGAATATAATCTGGGGCTGGGCGACCGTCGCGCTCAAGCGGTGAAAGATTTTCTGGTCAGTTTGGGCGTTGATCCCAGCCGCATCGAAACCGTCAGCTTCGGTTCCGAAAAAGCCACTGGCACGGAAGAAGGCGAAGCCGGAATTGTCGGTTCGTGGGCGAATGATCGTCGCGCCGATTTCATCTACTTACGCGGCGGCGAAAAGCCGTAAGGCGCCAGGTAGTCAGTAGACGGTAGACAGTAGGTTGAGGTCAGCGCTGGCAAGGAACTTGTTGGTGTTGGCCTCGGCCATTTTGAAGGGGTGAATTATGAGCAAGAGTTTGTACGTTCGATTGTTTTTGTGTTTGATCGTGATCGCCCTGCCGCTCTCAGCTTCGGCACAGAGCAAGGAGCAGAAGGAAAAGATTGACCGAATGGCGGCGCAGCTCGAAGAACTGAAGACCGAGTTGATTCTGTTGCAGCGCCAGACCCAGTCAATGCAGGACACGTTCAACAAAACCATGGGCGAATTGAACACTCTGATCGTCCAGATGGGCGACAACATTTCCGCCGTGCGACGCGCGCAATCGGCCATTTCGACCAACACGACCGACACGTCTGGACAGATTTCGTCAATGGGCGAGCGCGTCACCGCCACCAACAACCGCATGGAGCGATTGTCGGAACAGTTCGCTTCGCTGCGCAAATTGATCGAAGACATTCCGAAAATGCCCACCTTCACGCAATTGACGCCGGGCAACGCCGAACAATTGTTCGCGGCGGCATACAGCGATTATTCGCGCGGCAATTTCGATCTGGCGTTGTCGGAGTTCAGGCAATATGTCGAAACCTTCCCAAGTTCCGAACTGGCTGACAATGCTCAATACTGGATTGCGGAAATTCTGCTGGCGCAAAAGAAAACGAATGAAGCGCTGGTTGAATTGGAAAAAGTGGCGCAGATCAACGCGCAAGGAGATAAAACTTCGCTGGCGTTGTTCAAACGTGCGACGTTGTTGTTGGAACTGGGAAGAAAAGACGAAGCTGTCGCGCAGTTTCTGGCGCTGGTCAAAGATTACGCCAAAACCAACGAAGCGACGCTGGCGACTCAGCAGTTGCAGCAGATCGCGCCCGAAGCATTAGCGCCGCCGCCTGCACCTGAAAAAACTCCGCCCACACGCCGCACCCGAAAGCCCTGAAGAGCGTATGAAAATCGAATCGCCCAGCCGGACACGGCTGGGCGATTTTGTTCACGCCATACGTTCCAGCAAATGATCGCCGACTCGCAAGGTGTTGGCCATAATCGTCAACGCCGGATTGACCACCGCTATGAAACGGAAAGAGTAGTCAGCCACTTGAGAAAGGCGGCTGGAGAGTTGTCGAGTACAATCGCCAGCGCCAATGCGCCGCCCAGTTTTATCAAAAGTCGTTTCGTGTTTGATTCCATGATGATCGCCTCTGTCTACGGTGTCAGTGGTTGAACATAAACTCCTTGCTGGTCAGCACCGCCCACGCCAAATCTTCAATCGCCAACCGCCGAGCTTCCGTCGAAGTTTTGCCTGATTCCTTGCTTTCATTCATCAACGCCAGCAGCCGGTTGATTTCTTCCTTGTCGGGTTGCCGGCTGAACGCCGACAAATACAGATGCTTGATGATGGTTTCATCCGTCGCTCCCAGCTTGAGAAACGAATCCACCAGCCCGCCCGGCGCGCGCAGCTTCTGATTGATCGTGTCGCCGTTGATGGCGTGCAGCGCCTGCGTCACCGAAGGTTCGGCGGTGCGTTCGCACTCGCAGGTCGCAAAGCGCGGCGGTTTGCCAAAGATCGTCAGAAAATAGGAATTGACGCGCGCGTCAGGCAACTGCATCGCGCGCATGCCCGCCGGATAACCGGGAAATTCCGTCGCCACGCCTGTGACTTGAGAGACCGCGTCCAGCAAGGCTTCGGCGGGCAGCCGTTTGATGATGTAGCGCGAATAAAATCGTTCGTCCTGCTGGTTGGCGTCATTCGGTTTGGACGAACGCTGATATGCCGCTGAATTCATGATCGTGCGAATCAAATGCTTCAGGTCAAAACCTTGATCGGTGAAATTTTTGGTCAACGCATTCAGCAATTCTTCGTTCGATGGCGGATTGGTCGCGCGCATATCGTCCACAGCTTCCACCAGGCCGCGCCCCATGAAATTTTTCCAGACGCGATTGACGGCGGCTTTGGCAAAGTACGGATTCGACGGCGACGTCAGCCAGTCAGCCAGATGTTGCCGACGATCTTTCGGCGAATCGAACGGCAACACTTCGCCATCGAGCGGTGCGGGCGGCAGCGGTTTGTTCAAACGCGGGTGATTCACTTCGCCGTAAGGATTGGAATACACCTGCACATCGCCTGCTCGAACGCCGTTTTTCAATCCCACGCGCGCAAACAGATTGGCCATCTGGAAGTACTGTTTCTGCGTCCACTTTTCCAGCGGATGATTGTGGCAGCGCGCGCAGGTGATGGACATTCCCAAAAACGCCATCGAAGCGTTTTCGGTCAGGTCGGTGACTTCCTTGTGCATCACGTAATAATTGGCTGCGCCGTTTTCCAGCGTGTTGCCGCTGGCGGTGATGATTTCGCGCACCAGCTTGTCCCAGGGTTTGTTCGCTGCCACGCTGTCGCGCGTCCAGTTGTAAAACGACCACATCGCCGTCGAGCCGATTTTCTCACTCGAAATCAACAACACGTCTGCCCAACGGTTCGTCCAGTAATCGGTAAACTCTTCGCGCGCCAGCAATGCGTCAATCAGCTTCGCGCGTTTGTTTGTGGCTGTGTCTGCTAAAAAGCTGCTGACTTCTTGTGGAGAAGGCAGCACGCCCATCGCATCCAGAAACGCGCGGCGAATGAATTCTCGGTCGGTCGCCTGTTCCGATGGCGCGATGTTCAAGGTCTGAAGTTTTTTCAGAATCAGTTCGTCAATGAAATTCTGTCGCGGCGAACGCGCGTAAACTTCCGGCGAGATTTTGTTCGGGTAAGGATTGGCTACGCGCGCAAACGAAACCTGGCTTTGATACCAGACGCTGATGGCGGTTTCGCCGCTGCCCTGCATTTTGACTTTGCCGTCGTCGTCCACCACTGCGACCGCAGGATCAGCCGTCGAAAACTTGGCCCATCGGGTCACGTCTTCTGCGTGCCCATCGCTGAAAAAAGCCTTTACGCGCAATTGCCGTTCGGTGTTTGTCGAGAGTGTTGCTGCTTTGGGCGAAACTTCCACCCGTGTGATGTGAGCATCGCTTTCCGCCGGAGCCGCCAAACCAACCGCAATCCATTCCGACAGGACTTTGTATTCCAGCGAATCCACGCTCAACCGTTTGCCGCCGCCGTGTCCAAGAACCATCGTCGGTTTGAGCAGCATCAAACTTTGCGCCGGCTCAACCTTGTTGACGCGCCGTCCCAGCGATTGCCGCGTCAAGGCATTGAAATCGGCTTCGGGGTCATAACCGCGCAACGTCAATTTCAATCCGCCTTTGCCCGCCGCCGCTCCGTGACACGCGCCGGAATTGCAGCCCAACCGCGTCAACACCGGAATGACGTGATTGCGAAAACTCCATCCTCCCGCCGGAGCCGTAATTTCGCTGACGGGTTTGGTGGTGTCGAAACTTGGCGCAAGCTCGCTTGTTTCGCTGGCTGAAGCCAGTTGAGGTAAATATCTGGCTGCATAACACAGTAAGCTGACAGCCATCAGCAATACGATTGCTAATTTCAGAGAAGCAAATTTCGTTTTCATCTTAATTCAGCTTAAGTCGGTTTTCAGGTGAATGTACGGCAGGTTTTCTAACCTGCCGGGGTTTCCGTAAGTGCAAATCCAGGGCAGATTGGAAAATCTGCCCTACACGCAATTGAAAACCGCTCTAGGTTGTTAATTCGTCGTATGCATTCAGGTATAGAACTTCGTCGTAGGTGTCCAAGCCGAACAAAACCAAGTTCAGCCAACCGTTTCTGCCCAAAAGATTTCGCGTTATTCCATTGTCCGCAGCAAAATAAACCGTAGTGTTGAAAGCAAGGTCAAAGGTTTGAAGCGTAATCTCGTGACCGTAAGTGACGAAGCTGCCAGTTAAGGACTCCATGACCATCAAATGCCCGCTTTCAAGTTCCAGTTCTAACGAATCAGCTAATGCGCGTTCGAACAGGCAATAATCCGCTCCGGTATCAATCTTGGCTTCGCAATCAACTAAAGTTGAACCGAAGGCCAATTGAACAGGAATAAGCAAGCCGCCTTTGGCAGAGCGAAAATGGTGGCGAATGGAAAAGCTCAGTTGATGCATTGATGTCACCAGCCAGCGTATGGCAATCCGTCCGGGTCTTCCACGTGGACGAGCATTGGGCGCTCGATACCTTTTGCTTTGGCTTCGGCAAAAATCGCTACGCCGTCATCGCCGTAACTAATTAACTGATCCTCCCACAACGCCACCCATTTGCCGACATATTCGCGTGAATGTTCCTGCAACCAATTCATTTCACGCGTGCGGTCAATGTAGGGAACCGGAGGCGGCACACGCCGTCCGCCACGCTTTATTTCCGCCAAGTGCTCCGGGGATGAAGCTTCCTGTTCCATCAATTCGCGGAATCGTCGTTGTTCATCAGGCGGCAAATGACGGAACAGCACTAACGCTTTTTCCGCTGTCAGTTTTTCAGGACTCATTTCGACCATAATACTTGCCCTCTTATCGCGGCATTGCGAGCAGGTTGGAGTTGCAACGTCAGCGCGGAACGTATTGTACGTCGCACACTCAACAGCGTCTAACCGATAGCAGTCTACTCTTCGCCGAACGCCGCCCGCACCAAACCCGCGCCGCGATCCCGCGTGTATTCCTGAGCCACTTCGGCCAGCAGCGCCTCGACCTGATCCTGCGTGTAGTTCAATTCTTCAGCCATAGTCGTCAGCCAGCCCGCCGCAACTCGTGCATCCTTGTGGCCGATGGTTTGGAGAAGGCCAAAGCTTAAAGCAATCAGCCGTACGGCTTGGGGCAGCTTTCCTTGCCGATAGGCCCCAACCCCAAGTTGGATAAATGTCGTTGCTTCGCTCGCGTGGTCGCCGATTTGCTGAAATGTGGTCAGAGCGCGCTGGAAGAGGTCACGCGCCGCCGGGTAGTTGCCTTCGTTCAGGTCAATCGTGGCGAGTTGATGCAAGGTGGCGGCTTCCCCGGCGCGGTCACCGATTTGCTGACGTGTGGTCAGAGCGCGCTGGAATAATTCTCGCGCCGCCGAGTAGTTGCCTTGTTTCAAATCAAGGCTGGCGAACTGATGTAAGGTGGAGGCTTCGCCCGCGTGGTCGCCGATTTGTTGATGGATGGCCAAGGCTAGCTGTAAGAGCTCTCGCGCTGCCGGGTAGTTGTCTTCGTACCTGTCAATCGTGGCAAGGCTATTCAAAGTGGCGGCTTCGCCCGCGCGGTCACCGATTTGCTGACGTGTGGTTAGAGCCTGCTGGAAGAGTTCTCGTGCCGCTGGATAATTGCCTTCGTTAAAATCAATCGAGGCGAGGTTATGCAAAGTGGCGGCCTCCCAAACGCGGTGGCCAATTTGCTGGAATGTGGTCAAGGCTTTTTGGAAAAGTTTTCGCGCCGCTGGGTAATTGCCTTCGTTAAAGTCAATTGAGGCGAGGTTATGCAAGGTGGCGGCTTCGCCCGCGCGGTCACCGATTTGCTGACGTGTGGTCAGAGTGCGCTGGAAGAGTTCCCGCGCCGCTGAGTAGTTGCTTACTTCCAACTCAATCAAGGCGAGTTCATTCAAGGTGTTAGCTTCGCCTGCGTGGTCGCTGATTTGCTGACTGATGGTCAGGGCTAGCTGGTAAAGTTCCCGCGCCGCCTGATAGTTGCTTTCTCTCGATTCAATCAAGGCGAGATTATGCAAGGTGGCGGCTTCGCCTGTGCGGTTGCCAGTTTGCCAAAAGATTGCTAATGAGCGATGAAAATTCTCTCTAGCTGCCGAGTAATTGCCAGATTCAGATAGTACAAAACCAAAATAAAAAAGAGCATCAGCTTGTTCGGCAATTGACCTTGATTGGCAAGCCATTTGATACGCTGCCTCGAAAACGCCTAGCGTTTCCTCAAAAGGATAAGCTAGCAGCATCTGTCTACCCGCTGCCATCAACAGTTGAGTGGCTTGTCGGCATCTGTCTTTATCCCAATCGTCTTTGTTGATCGCCATCAGCAGCAACGCCTGCTGGCGAAGCGCGGCGCGGCTGGTGGCGTAATCAGCCGTACGCTGGTGATTTCTGGCGGCAGTTTCATCGCCGCCAGCCTTGAACAATCGAGCCAGTGTGCGAGCGATCAGCCGTTCATCCGGCGCGTACAAAGCTGTGAGCGTGTGCGCCAGCGTCAAACTCAATTGCTTTTGTTCGGCGGCAGTCAGGGAATAACGGCTTTGCATTGCGTGCCAGTGTAGGTCGGAAACAAAGCTGTAGCGCCAGAATGTGCGCGTGCCGGTTTGTTCGTCGTCAATCGTGACACTGTCGTCTTCGTGCAAGATGCCGTCGGCGCGTTCTGTGCTGGCGACCAAATGATCGTCGAAGAAGTCAATCAGGTCGTCGCGCTCCCTGCCAGTTACTTGGGCGACGGCTTCGGCTGTGAAGCGGCGGCCTTCGAGCGCGGCGCAAGCGAGCAGCGTTCGCGTCTGCTCCAGCTTGCGCGGGTCGTCGTCGCCGAGCAGTTTTTTCAAGCGGTCGTCTAGCAGATGCTTGACCAGATTCAACGACGGCGCGCGGTTGGCCGCCCATTGCCAGCGAGCGGCTTCGTCCGAATACGTCACTACACCGCGCTCCTGGCAGTCGTGCCAAAGCTGAATGACCCAACCGGGATAGCCGCCGGTTGCGTCGTGGAGGTATTGTGCCAAGCCCGGCGCAGCCGAGCCAATCCAGGCGGCGATGTCTTCGCGGTTGAGCGGCGGCAGATGCCACCAATCCGCCAGTCCGCGCTTTTTCAGATGGCGCGCGATGTAAAGCAGGTTCGATTCATCTTCTTCGTGTTCTCCCAACTCCGCCTGACCTTCCAGCGCCAGGAAGAAAAGCAATGGCAGGTCGGCGTTCATTTCGGCGGCGAATTCCAGCAACAGATTGGCCCAACCACTTCCTTCTGCCGCGTCCAGATCGTCCAGCAGATAAACGACCGGCTGAACTTTCGCGGTAAATCGCAAAAGTCGTTTGAGCATTTCCGGCGAATGCTCTGCCTGCTTGATGATTTCATCCGCAACTTCCCACGTCGCCGCGCCAGCCTGAATGAGTTGCCCTATGAACTGGGCTACACCCGGAATCAATGAAACGCTTGAGCCAATGGCAGCGGCGATTTTCTTGAGCGGCAGTTTTGAAACTGGGTTGAAGCTCCATGGAGTGTAAATGCCATTTTTGAACTTGCCAGCAATCACCTTTGGGCGCGGCTTGGCTTGCCGCAGCGATTCTGCAATGGCTTGCAGCGTGTCGCTTCGTCCGCTCCCCGGTGCGCCTGAAAGGAAGATAAGCTGGCCGCGCTTTTTGCTGGCGACGGTTTGATACAGATTGACAGCTTGCTGCACTTGAGCCGGGCGATCTCGCAAATCTGTGCCGAATGTCTCTGCGCGAAAACTCATGGCGATTGAAGTTAAAAAGTTGATCGTTGGCAGTTGGCGTTACTGCCGTTTGCGTTTGTGGACGGTTAAATACACCCCGCGCCAGGTTTCTTCAAATTGTTCTCGTTGGGCGGCGAACTCCGGCCAGTTCCAGGGATTGAGGACAAAAGTATGGTTGAAGGTGATGACGACCGAGGCTTGATTCAGTTGTTGCCGAATGCGTTCGTATTCTAGCGGCGATTGTTGATCGGGTGAAAGGAAAAAGCTGACGGGCGAATCCACGTTGGGATAAAGCGATTCGGCGCAGCCGTTGTTGAAATAAAAAATTCGCTGTTCGCCAGCCAACGCGCGCGCGTGATTCCATTCGTCGCGCTGGTCGGGAAACGCCCACAAGCCAGCGGATTTCGGGCTGCGCTGCATCCAGTACCAAGCGTTGACGGTAATCTGGTAGCGCTCGATGTTGCCTGCCAACGCAATCGCAATCATGACGACGATCAATACCGGTCGAATTCGAAATGTCTTTAAGCTCAAGACCGTCCCAGCCACCAGCAACGACGAGTAATACGTCCACGAACCTGGCCAGCCGAAAAACGTGAACAGGAAAACGAAATGGCAAACGGCGACGATGGCAACGGTTTCGTGTTTGTCACTGGGAGCATTCCACAATCGCAACAAGGCAAGTACACCAAAGACGGCAAGCAGCACTGTGCAAACAATCCAGAATCCGGCGGGAGTCGTCACATAGTATTTGGCGAATTGTGCCGCGCCACCGAGCTTGGGCAACCAGAACGTTTTTCCATTCCCGAAAAATCCAAAGCCGAGCGCCTTGTAACTTTGTGCACCGTTGATGGGAATCAACGCGCTGGCGGTGGGCGTCAAGCCGAAGTAGGCCGATGAGATCGTCAAACAAGCGGTTCCGGCAAGAATCGCCGGGCGCAGAGCCAGTAAGAACGACGTCCAGTTTTGGCGCTGACGAATAAACTGCACAACCATCAGCGTGAGAATCAGAAAACCGAGGACGTACGCCATTGACGGTTTGACGAACAAACACACGGTTGCCAATGCCAAGGCTCTGGCTCTGCGGCCTGAAGACAAATCGGCAATGGTGTGAACGATCAGCGCCGCTTCCAGCGGATGCGTCAGGTGAACGTAAACCGGAATAATTGCGTGCGGGATGGCGGCAATCAAAAAGACTGTAATCCGCCAGCCGAACTGTTTGGCCAACCGCCACAACCCAATCAGTACAACGGCTTCGGCCAGAAACATAAAACCGATGTATGCGGCGGGCGTTCGACCTGCGAGTGCGAAAAAGATTCGCCCCAAAATCAACGGCAGCAAGCTGTACGGGTAGCCAAAATCAATCGTTGGCCTGAAGCCTTCGGCAATCAGTTTATCCGTGCGAAGTGTGACTCCGGGGTCGAAAAACACAAAGTTTGCGAATTCGTAACTTGTCGGAAGCTGGATAAAGAACGTGGCTGCGTGAACCAGCAGCAACAATGCAAGAATCCAATAGTGTTTTGATTCGGTTGGCTGAGCGGTTGATGGTGGCGGATTGTTCATAGTTACTGCGGTTCAAAATCACTTTCCACGAAGTCACACGAAGGATCACAAAGAGATTCATCGCAATCTTTCTTCTTCGTGTTTTCTTCGTGTGCCTTCGTAGAAGGAAAAAGTGTTTCGTCAGAAAAGTTCAGAGATAGGATTGACGCCGTGGTCAACGACCCTGATTGGCCGTCCCTGCAATCCGGGGAGTTCTGTGTCCAGATCAATCTTCAGCGAACGCATCATCGTTGCGGCGACTTCGCCGGGAGTGACGGGGCGGTCTTTGGGATACGCGCCGATTTCATCCGAAGAGCCAATGATCTGGCCGCCTTTGACTCCGCCGCCAGCGAACAACATCGTCCAGCATTGCGGCCAGTGATCGCGTCCGCCCGCCGGATTGATTTTCGGCGTGCGGCCAAATTCTCCTGTGGCGACGACCAGCGTATTTTTCAGCAATCCGCGCTGATGCAAATCTTCCAGTAACGCGGCATACCCGTTGTCGAACATTGGGCCGACTTCGTCGCGGTAACAGGCAATCGGGCTGAACGGCGCTGAACCGTGAATGTCCCAGGTGATTTCGTTGAAGACGGTTTCAAATTGATTGATCGTCACAAATCGCACGCCGCGTTCGATCATGCGCCGCGCCATCAAACAGCTCATGCCGAATTTGTTGCGGCCATAACGATCTTTGACGGCGTCAGATTCTTTCGACAGATCAAAGGCTTCGCGCATTTTGGCCGACGACATCAACGTGTAGGCCTGATGAAAATTGTCGTCCAGTAAGCGCGCATCAGGCGAAACTTCAAACTCTTTGACCGTGGCATCCACCAGATCACGAAGCTTGCGACGACGATCCACACGCACGGAAGAAATGTATTCCGGCGGCAGCATGTCCGGCACTTTGAAATTCGGCGTCGAAGGATCTGAATTCAACACAAACGGATCGAACTGTTTGCCCAAAAAGCCTGCCGTCTGACCGTGCGGCAAATTGCCTCCGGTGTTGCCAATCGGGCGGGGAAGCAAAACGTGCGGCGGAGCGTCGCCTCGCGCGCCGCGCAGTTTCGCGAGCACACAACCGACATGCGGATGTTCCTGACCGGCTTGAAAGAGCTTGCCGGTTTGCATCATCTGATGGCCGGTGTCGTGAACGGCGGCGGCGGTGTGATACACGCCTCGCACCAGCGCAAATTTGTCGGCGTGCTCGGCCATGTGCGGAAAGATTTCGCTGATTTCGATGCCGGGCACATTGGTTTTGATCGGCTTGTAGGGGCCGCGAATTTCCGCCGGAGCGTTCGGTTTCATGTCCCAGGTGTCTACCTGACTGGGGCCGCCCAACAACATCAAAAAGATGCAATTCATGTCTTGTTCGGTATTGACTGCTCCCTGAGCTTCCAAGGCGAATAAGTCCGGCAAACCCAGCCCCAGAAACGAAAGCGCGCCCGCGTGCAAAAAATCACGCCGGCGAACGCCGTCGCAGAACTTCACGGTCTTTTCAGCATCGAATCGAAACATGGCTTTCCAAAGCCCTCCGAGTTTTTAGTTGATGTGCCGCAAAGATGCGAATGCAAGCGGCTTCTGGACAGACGATATATCACAAACGGTTGGCCGGGCATATTGAACCGAGTAGATTTCGGCTGGAATTATTAGCCGAGTCGAAGTATAAAGTGTCACCCGTTCCAATGGTGCCTATCCTTTTGTGCCCCGTCTCGAAACCTCACAACCTTGTTAGGAGAACAACAAAGATGCAACCCGAGACGCACTTTGCCAACTCGTTTGGCGAACAGGCTTCAGGCATTTCCAACAATCAAGCGGCCAAAACCGTGGTGCAATCCATCAAGCCGCAAAAAAAAGCCAGCGCCCAGGAACGCAAGCTGGATGTAGTTTCCGCTTCGATTGTCGTTGGCGGAACCGCACAATTTGTCACGTTCCTCTTTGGTCTGGTGACGGAATTCATTCCTCGCATATTCGACAACATCCTGCTCAGCGCCTTCGTGGGGCTGTGCGTGGCTGTCATCGCTTATGCGTTGATGAAGGGAAACGATTAGCTGGTGGTTGTTTGTTGGCGGTAGTTGGCAGGCGAAAAAAGATTTGGCCATCTACGACCGGTCACACAACCTCAATCGCAACTCGCAGCAATTCCGCAACGCTCCAGGCTTGCGCCACGCAACCTCGCGCAGCATGCGGCGCGTCGCCATCAAAAATCTCAGAGACCTGGCCCAGGCACGCCGAATTCAGGTGTGGCAGGAATCCGTCCAACCAGTTGCGGGCAAAGTTGCGCGCCGTTTTGGATTTGTCGTTGGCTTTAAGGTAAGCCGTCAGAAAGGCTCCCATCGGCCAGGGCCAAACCGTGCCTTGATGATACGCGCCGTCACGACTGCGAACGTCGCCTTGATAAATGCCGATATAGTTGGGATCGTTGGGCGAAAGTGTTCGCAAACCGACAGGCGTCAGCAATTCGCGTTCGACGACGGCAACGATCTGTTTGGCGCGTTCGCTGTCCAACATGGAGTGCGCCAGGCTGACTGCAAAAATCTGATTCGGGCGAATCGAAGCGTCGCGCGTTTCTCCATTCACCACGTCGTATAAACAGCCAGCAGCTTCATTCCAGAATTGACGATTGAAACTTTCCTTCGCGCGTTCGGCCATTGAACCGAATCGTTCGGCGTTTTCGGCTTCGCCGAACTTCGCCGCCAACTCCGCCATCACTTTCAGCGCGTTGAACCACAGCGCTTGAATTTCCACAGGCTTGCCAATGCGCGGCGTCACCACCCAATCGCCTACTTTCGCGTCCATCCAGGTCAACTGAACGCCGTGTTCTCCGGCAAACAGCAATCCGTCTTCGTCAACATGAATGTTGTAGCGCGTGCCGCGTTCGTGCCAGGCGATGATGTCTTTGAGGATTTCGTACAGACTGGTGCGGACGAAATCGTGGTCGTTGGTGTGAGCCAGCAGCGCCCGCACGGCTTCGAAATACCACAGCGTCGCGTCCACCGTGTTGTATTCGGGGGCTTCGCCTGCGTCGGGAAAGCGATTCGGCAACATTCCGCGATCAACGTGTTTGGCGAATTCCAGCAGGATGCTTTTGGCAATGTCGTAACGCCCAGTCGTCAGAGTCAAACCCGGCAAGGCGATCATCGTGTCGCGTCCCCAATCGGCGAACCAATGATACCCAGCGATGATTGTTTTCTGGTTGCCACGAGCAACGATGAATTGATCGGCGGCCAACGCCAGCGTTTGAATCAATTCATCGCGTTTGACGCCTTTCAGCAGTTTCTTGCGGCGATTGAGTTCGGCTTTGCATAGCTGGTCGGCGTCGGCGGCTTGTCGGCGTTCGGTGGAAGCGATGACGGTTGCCGCGGCGGTTTTGCCCAGATCGAATTTCAGCGCAAACGGATTGAACAGGTCTTCGCGGAAATCCAAACCGCGTTCGCGTTCGGCCTGAAATTCAAAATTGCGATACCAGTAACCGGTCGCAGTCAGTTCGTCGGCATTGTGCGCGAAGTGAAGTTCAGGCAAATCGGCATAAGGGTGAATCGTCGCCAGGCCATCTTGCGATTCAATGTGATTGCTGAACACTGAGTTTTCGTGTGCGGCGCTGTGGTAATCGCGAAAGGCAACGAGCGGGTGGAGTTCCAGACGACAATCTTTAACAGTTCGGCTTTTCTTGCGGCGCGTGTACCTGACGACGACGGTGTTTTCGCCGTGAATCATAAACACGGATTTTTCCAACGTGACGCCCGCGACTTCGTACACGAAAACAGGAAAAGGATCGAGCCGAAATTCTTTCAGGTAACGATGGCCTTCGGGGTGAACAGCGCCGGGATATTGGTTGGCGGAGAGATCGAAACGCTGGCCGTTGACGACCAGCGTTTCTTCCAGCTTCGACAGCAACAGCATTCGTCCGATGGGCGGATTGGTCGCGGCCATCAGCAATCCGTGATAACGGCGCGTGTTCAAACCGATGATCGTCGAAGAGGCGAATCCGCCCAGTCCATTGGTTTCCAGCCATTCGCGTTCGATTGCTTCGGCCAGATTGCCGCAGATGTTTTCGTTGAAATGAATCATGAATTCCTCCGAAAACAGTAATCCACAAATGGCTGCGAGTTATTCCTGCGACTCAATCTAAATCAAAGCAGGAAAATTTAGACAGGATAAGCAGGATTTTCTTCAGGATTTACAGGAGAAATTGATAGTTTGATTACTGTTGTCCTGTATCATTCTGTCAATCCTGAAACAAATCATGTCAATCCTGTTTTGAAAACCTGTCTCATCGGTTTCGCTCAATCAATCGGTCGCCATTCGCGTCCGTCGCGCGCCATCAAATCTTCGGCCTCTTTCGGTCCCCAGGTTCCGGCGGCGTAATTCGGAAACGCGCGCGGCGGCAAAGCGCTCCAAACGTCCAGCACCGGTTCGATTTCGCTCCAGCCGATTTCGACCATGTCGGCGCGTTGGAACAAGGTCGCATCGCCGATCATGCAATCGTACATCAATCGTTCGTAGCCTGTGCTGGGGACTTTGCCGAAATGGTCTTCGTAATTGAAATCCATCTCCACCGCGCCCAGTCGCATCACCGGACCTGGGATTTTGGCGCCGAAACGCAGGCTGATGCCTTCGTCGGGTTGAATGTGAATAACCAACCGATTGGTTCGCAATCGTTCGACTGGCGTATCGCGGAACAACGTCAACGGCGCGCTTTTGAATTGAATGGCGACTTCGGTGACGCGCTTCGGCAATCGTTTGCCTGTTCTGAGATAAAAGGGAACGCCCGCCCAGCGCCAGTTATCAATCATCAGTTTCAACGCGACAAAGGTTTCCGTCGTCGAATTCGCCGCCACATTGGCTTCCTGACGATAACCTGGGACGCGCTCGCCGTTGACTTCTCCTTCGCCGTATTGGCCGCGAATGGCATTGGCCAGCACGTCTTCCGGCGACATCGGAGCAATTGCGTGCAGTACCTTGGACTGTTCATTCCGCACTGCGTCGGCGTCAAAAGAAGTCGGCGGCTCCATTGCCGTCAACGACACCAGTTGAAACAAATGATTCGGAACCATGTCGCGCAACGCGCCGGAGCTTTCGTAATAGCCGCCGCGTTTTTCCACGCCTACGGTTTCGGCTGCGGTGATCTGCACGTGGTCAATGTAGCGGCGATTCCAGATCGGTTCGAAGATGCCGTTGCTGAATCGAAAGACCAGAATGTTCTGCACGGTTTCTTTGCCCAGATAATGGTCAATTCGATAAATCTGCCGTTCATCGAGCACCCGGCGAATTTCGGCGTTCAGAGCTTTGGCCGAATCCAGGTCTCGGCCAAACGGTTTTTCTATGATGACTCGACGCCAACGCCCCTGGTCTTCATCCACCAATCCAGCCGCGCCGAGTTGTCGCACCGTTTCGCCAAAAAAATTCGGCCCAATAGCCAGATAGAAAAAGTAATTGCCTTGTGTGTTGTGTTCTTTGTCGGCTTGTTCAATTGTGGCTTTCAGCCGCTGATAACTTTCGGGATCAGTGACATCGCCGCGGACGTAATGGATGCGACTACGAAACCAGTTCCATAGATTCTGATCCACGTCGCTGGTGGCGTAGGTTTTGATGTCCGAGGTGATTTGATCGCGGAAGGCTTCGGTCGTCAGGTCGTTGCGCCCTGTGCAGACGATGGCGAATTCGCGCGACAACAAATTGGCTTTGGCCAGATTGTATAAAGCCGGGAAGAGTTTGCGTTTGGTCAGATCGCCGGTCGCCCCGAAAATCACCATCACACAAGGTTGAGCAGGGTCTCCGACAAAGTTCAACGGTTCAGTTTTCGACATTGCGCTTTTCCTTTTTGGCATGTGGAAAATCCTGCCACAGAGCCTCAGAGGCACAGAGTAAACCAGGTGTTTTGAGTCTGTCTCAGTGGCTCCGTGTCTCTGTGGCAATCCAATTTTGGTATTGGTTATAGATCAACCGCCAGTCGGTTTTTCGACGTGGCCACCGAATTTGTGGCGCATTGCCGACAAGACTTTTTCGGCAAAGGTATGTTCCTGGCGCGAACGGAAGCGCGTGAACAACGACGCTGCCAACACATCGGCGGGCACGGCTTCGTCAATCGCGGCTTGAATCGTCCAGCGTCCTTCGCCGGAATCCTGCACGTAGCCTGAATAATTCGACAGCGTCGGATTTTCGACCAGCGCCATCGCCGTCAAATCCAGCAACCACGACACGACCACGCTGCCGCGTCGCCACAATTCGGCAATGTCCGCCAGGTTCAAATCGTATCGAAGCTCTTCGGGCAGAGAATCCTTGTTGGCGTTTTTCATGATGTCGAAGCCTTCGGCAAAGGCTTGCATCATTCCATATTCGATGCCGTTGTGAATCATCTTGACGAAATGGCCTGCGCCAGCCGGGCCACAATGCAGATACCCTTCTTCGGCTGTTCCGCCCATCGTTTCGCGTCCGGGCGTGCGATCCAGTTCACCGCGTCCCGGAGCCAGCGTTTTCAAAATCGGTTCCAGATGCGCAAACGCTTCTTTCGCGCCGCCGACCATCAAACAATAACCGCGTTCAGCTCCCCAGACGCCGCCGCTGGTTCCGGCGTCAACGTAATGCAATCCGCGTTCGGCCAGCGATTTGGCGCGGCGAGCGTCGTCTTTGTAATTGGAATTGCCGCCGTCAATGATGATGTCTCCGGCGGACATATACTGCGCCAATTCGTTGACTGTATTTTCAGTCGCGGTTCCGGCGGGAACCATCACCCACACGGCGCGCGGGGCATCCAGTTTTTTGACCAGGTCTTCCAACGAACTTGCGCCTTTGGCTCCGTCGGCTTCCAGCGCTTTGACGTTGTCGGGATTCAAATCGAAAACAGTGCATTCGTGACCGCCGCGTATCAATCGGCGCACCATGTTTCCGCCCATTCGGCCAAGTCCAATCATGCCTAATTGCATGTCACTAACTCCTCTCAGGTTGGTTGAATTTTGATGTTTGAATTTCAGTTTGCAATCCGAATCGGCAGTCTAGTCGCTGGCCACAATAGTGACAAGATGAAGCTCTTCAAAAAAACAAACGTACAATGCGAGACGCAAAATTTTCCATTCTCCAAGAAAAAACTGCCGCTACGGACTGTAATCCGTGGCGGCAGTTTAGATTTGAAATCCAGACGCAACCATTTGTGCCTGGTCGTTTGTAGTTAGCAGCTCGGCGGGAAGACCGGGACGATGTAACTCATTCCGTTGTTCAATGTCAGGTGATGCAGGTTATGCCCCTGATTGAACGCTCCGGCTGAA
>ERZ1066125.84-NODE-84-length-78717-cov-29.052668_pt1 | contig 78717 bp, 59 predicted proteins | sample MGYA00382772_ERZ1066125 | MGnify/ENA primary metagenome ERZ1066125 (study PRJEB33369, sample SAMEA5778355) | biofilm metagenome | biome: Industrial cooling water; feature: Water cooling tower basin; material: Biofilm | place: United Arab Emirates | collected... | reverse complement strand
AGGATACGCGGTACGCTCTTCAGAGATCAATTTCCACAACTTCCAATACTATCTCGTCTCAATCCATAAAAATGACCGGGCAAGACGGTTGAACGGCAAAACTCCTTGGCAATACAGGCTGTCTTGCGCGACTTCTTCGTCGCGTAGCGACGGTGTGAATTTAGCCGTGCGGTTTCAACCCACGGAACGTTCGGCGATGGTTCCCCGCGTCGCGTCAGCGACGCCTGAAACTGCCTCTCAAAAAGCGTCTGCCGTAATTCATCCGACGCATATCCAGCCAGCCGAGCCGATGGAAAAGCGTGAGGTTGTCGTTTCGTTTTCCCGTCAATCCTTCAAGCGTCGCTGCTGGCGACGCGGGGTACTCGCGCACGCTCCCGTGGGTTGAAACGCCACGGCTAAAGTCAGGCACCGGCTACGCGACGAAGAAGTGGCGGCTCAAACGGTGGCTTATTTTCAATCGGGCTACGGTGAAGCATTAAGCTACGATCTCAAAGTGCGTAGTCAGCGCCTGCCAACGGCCTGCGTCCAGTACACGCAAGCGATTCAACAATGTGTCGAGGTTTTCCTGACTCAACTCACGGGCAGGTCGTTGCGAATCGCGCGACAGCCAATCTAATCCCAGCGGTTCATCGCTGACAATCGCCAGCAAGTGCTCGCGTCCGTAAACCTCGCCCGTGATTTCAAAGGCGTTGTCGGGCGCGCCGGGTTGCGGCAATTCAACCACGCCGCGCCGCAATCGCGTGTCGGGCGCGAACTGCGAAGGGCAGAGGCAATAGACGATGCCTTCGGGGCCTTCGTCCAGCAGCAGCAAGTGGCCTTCCCAATCGGAATCGAACGTCAGCCGCAAGCGGTCGCCCTGGCGAAAGCGGCGCGGCGCGCTGCCAGGTTTCGCGCCCATGCCGCGCGCTTGTCTGGCTTCGCCCGCCAGTTTTGGTTGGATGCGATTGGTTGGAGTGGCAAGCGCCAGCAGGCTTTGCAAGCTGGGATTGAGTTGCGTGGGCGGAGCGGGCGCAGTGACGCTGCCTTCAAGCGGTTCGGTGTCGGCGATAGTTGGACCCGCGATGATTTCGGTCAGCGGTTGTGTTGGCAAAGCAGGCTGCGATTGCAATAACGCAGCGGCCAGAGCGTCGCCAAATACGCGCGTTTCGGCGTGACGGTCTTGCGCGCGGTAAGCCAGCGATTGCAGCAAGACGGATTCTGCTGCGGCGGGCAGTTGCGGACGCAATGCAGACGGTCGCACACGCACACCGGATTGCAATTCGTTCAACAACGTAGGCCATTGCACCTGTCCGGTTTGCGCATCGCGCGGCACGGCGAACGGCAATTGGCCGGTCAGCAATTCAAAGCTGATGACATCCAACGCCCAGGTGTCGCTGGCGGCTTCGGGTACGCCGCGAATCTGTTCAGGAGCCATGTATTCCGCCGTGCCGACGAGCATGGTTTTCTTTGGCGGGTCGCCGCGCCGTTGTTCGCGCTTCCATTCCTGCACCGTAGCGATGCCAAAATCAATCACGACTACGGAATCGTCAGCCGCGCGCAGCATGAGGTTTTCGGGTTTTAGGTCGCGGTGATAAACGCCAAGTTCGTGAGCATAAGTAATGGCGTGACCGACTTGCCGGATGATACGTGCGATGCGGGCGGAATCGAGTCGTTCCCGTTTCATCGCGTCGCGCAGGCTTTCGCCTTCGATCAAGTCCATGACAAAAAACGGTTCGCCGTTGTCGGGCAGCGCGCCTTTATCCAAAATGTTGACGATGTGCGGATGGCGGAAGCGAGTGAGCGCGTCAATGTCGCCGTGGAATTTGTCATGAATGTATTGGTTGATTTGTGGGTCGAGAGCCGGTTTGAGCGTTTTGACGATGACTCGCCGGTCGTGCAACCGCTGATCGTAAGCCAGATAGACTTTGCCGAAACCGCCTTCGCCCATTGGCTGGGAAGGGTTGGGAATCAGATAACGGTCATTCAAAAGTAGCGGACGGTCAGACATAGCTTTTGCCTCCATACTTTGCTCCAGAATTCCGGCGAACTTTTCCAACGCGGGCGTGTTGAGTATTCCTCCCGCCGTCGTCCGCGCCTCCTGCTCAAGCAAGGCCTCAACCTCCTGACGAAGCGCCGCATCACCGCCGCAGGCTTGATCGAGAAATGCTGTTCGTTCGTGCTGGGGCAGTTCCAATGCTTGGTCGAAAAGTTGATAACGTCGCCGTTTGCGTTCGTCGGTCATGATCGTTCCTCCTGACACAATTCCCTGTTAAGCCAGGCCCTGGCTTTGCGCCAATCGCGTTTGACTGTGGGAACTGAAACCTGCAACACCTTTGCCGTTTTCTCTTCGGTCAGACCGCCGAAGAAACGCAATTCGACAACGCGACTGGCGCGCGGATCGAGTTCCGCCAGATCGTCAAGGGCTTCGTTCAGCTTGAGTAAATCCAGGTCTTGCGATTGTGGCGAGAATTCCGCCGCGCTGAGGGAAGTCTGTCGGCGATGGTGGCGAAAATGATCTACGAGAATGTTGCGGATGACTCGCGCGCAGAAAGCAAAGAAATGTGTATGGTCTTGCCAGTCAAGCTGCTTGCGTTCAAGCAGTCGCTCGAAGACTTCGTTGACGACTTCGGTCGGTTGCAGCGGGGAACTATGCCTCGCAACATACGCCGCAGCCACGCGGCGTAATTCGTCATAAACCAGCGGCGTCAACTTGTCCAAGGCCGACGCATCCCCTTCGCGCCAGGCACTAAGCAGTTGAGTAATAGAAGCCCTCATGGTTTTCCTCCTGAGCCGACATTTAGGCCACTTTTAGCGCCTTCACTTAGGCTATCGGACGGGAACGGCAAAAAGGATCAGTACTGCAAAATTTTGTTAATGGCATTAACACGAGGCGGCAGGGAGATCGTCACACATTAATGAGCTCGTCGCCTTTTCAAAGGCAAAAGCCAGAGACGGATGCAAATTACTAATATGCATCTGTCTCTGGCTCTCAACTGACTGCAACCGGCTAAGCAATTGCCGGATCAATTCCGTCCGGATTCACACCCAGATCAATGATCGCTTGAGCGGCTTTTTTGGCGTTGAACTTGCCGTCGCGCGCCAGTTTCGACAGCGCCGCAGCCACGATGGATTCGGCGTTGATCTCGAAATGGCGGCGTAGGTAATCACGGTTTTCGCTGCGTCCAAAACCATCCGTTCCCAAGCTGACCAAACGGCCTCCCAGCCACGGAGCGATCTGGTCATAGACGATCTTCATGTAATCGCTGGCAGCGATGATCGGGCCTTCCGTGCCTTCCATCACTTGCTGGATGTACGGCTTTTGTTCAGTTTCGGTCGGATGCAACCGGTTCCAACGTTCCGCGCGCAACGCTTCGCGGCGAAGTTCGTTGTAACTGGTCACGCTCCACACGTCGGAGGTGATTTTGTACTGCTCGGCCAGAATCTTCTGCGCGCGCAGCACTTCGCCCATCATCGGGCCGCTGCCGAACAATTGGACTTTGGCTTTGCCTTTGGCGACGCCGTTGAGCTTGTAAATACCTTTGATGATGCCTTCTTCAGCGCCTTCAGGCATTGCAGGTTGGACGTAGTTTTCGTTGTAAACCGTGATGTAATAGAAACGGTCTTCGCCTTCCTGGTACATACGGCGCAAACCGTCTTGCACAATCACAGCGATTTCATAGGCATACGCCGGGTCATACGCCGCGCAAGTCGGAACGGTGCTGGCCAGCACGTGGCTGTGACCATCCTGATGCTGCAAACCTTCGCCATTGAGCGTGGTGCGTCCGGCGGTGGCTCCGAGCAAAAATCCTTTGCCGCGCGCGTCGGCAAACGCCCAGGCGAAATCGCCGATGCGCTGGAATCCGAACATCGAATAGAAGATGTAGAACGGAATCATATCCACGCCGTAATTGGCGTAAGCCGTTCCGGCAGCCGTGAACGAAGCCATCGAACCGGCTTCGGTAATTCCCTCTTCCAGAATCTGCCCTTCTTTCGATTCCTTGTAATACAGAAACATGTCGGAATCGTGCGGGGTGTAAAGTTGTCCCTGGCTGGCGTAAATGCCGACCTGCCGGAACAGCGATTCCATACCGAACGTGCGCGCTTCGTCGGGAACTATCGGCACGACTCGTTTGCCCAGGGCTTTGTCTTTGGTCATCAACAGCGTCAGCACACGAACGAAAGCCATCGTCGTGGAAACTTCGCGGCCTTGCGAACCCTCGAGCGATTCCTTGAAAAATTCCAGCGGCGGAACCTGCAATTTTTCGGCTTTGATCTGACGAACTGGGAAACTCCCGCCCAGAGCTTCGCGGCGAGCTTTCATATATTTGATTTCTTCGCTGTCGGGCGCGGGAACATAAAACCTGGCTTTCTTGGCGTCTTCTTCGGAAATTGGCAGTTCGAAGCGTTTGGTGAAATTGACCAGATCAACTTCTTCCAGTTTTTTGGCCTGGTGGGCAAGGTTGCGGCTTTCGCCTGATGAACCCATTCCATAACCCTTGACGGTTTTGGCCAGAATCACTGTCGGCTGGCCTTTGGTTTCATAAGCGCGTTTGTAGGCCTGGTAAACCTTTACAGAGTCGTGACCGCCACGACGCAAGCGCCAGATGTCGTCATCGCTCAGATGTTCGACCAGTTTCAGCAACTCAGGATATTTGCCGAAGAAATGTTCGCGGATGTATTTGCCGTCTTTGGCGCGGAATGCCTGATATTCGCCGTCCACGCATTCTTCCATGCGTTTCAGCAGCAAGCCTGTTTTATCGCGCGCCAGCAAATCGTCCCAGCCGCTGCCCCAAACGACTTTGATGACGTTCCAACCGGCTCCGGCAAAGGCGGCTTCGAGTTCGTTCATGACCTTGCCGTTGCCTCGAACCGGGCCGTCCAGACGCTGCAGGTTGCAATTGATGACGAAAACCAGATTGTCCAGCTTTTCGCGGCTGGCCAGTGTCAATGAACCCATTGATTCAGGTTCATCCATTTCGCCGTCGCCCAGGAACGCCCAAATTTTTCGGTCGGTCGCCGGAATCAATCCGCGATTTTCCATGTAACGCATAAAGCGCGCCTGATAGATGGCGTTCAACGAAGCCAGTCCCATTGAAACTGTCGGGAAACTCCAGAAATCCGGCATCAACCAAGGGTGTGGATACGAGGACAATCCCGGAGTATCGCGCAATTCGTGGCGGAAATTTTCAATCTGTTGTTGCGTCAATCGGCCTTCGACAAAGGCGCGAGCGTAAATGCCCGGGCTGGCATGACCTTGAAAGTAAACGAACTCACCGGGCTGATCGCCGATTGAAGTGCGGAAGAAATGATTGAAGCCGACTTCCAGCAGCGTCGCGGCAGAAGCATAAGTCGAGATGTGACCGCCAATACCGGCGTCTTTTTTATTCTGCTGCACCACCATCGCCAGCGCGTTCCAGCGAATGGCGCTTTTGATTTTGCGTTCCAGTTCCAGATTGCCCGGATACGGCACGTCGTCTTCAGGCCGAATGGTGTTGATGTATGGCGTGTTGAATCGTGGGGGAAGATTCAATCCGGCAGCGCGCGCGCGCTGCGTCAGCGCATTCAACAAATAGGAGGCGCGCTGCGGATTTTCTTCATTCAGAATCTGGTCCCAGGCTTCCAGCCACTCCGAGGTTTCCTGCGGATCAATGTCCGCAACAGTCGAGGGCGTTTCAGTTTTGATTTGTTCTTCGAGTTTGGCTTTTGCTTGCATTGCTCCTTGCTTCCTTCAGGTATGTGACCCGGCTCGCTGCCCAAACTTCCAGCTTGCGCCACAGGCGATGTGGAGCGCGTTTAGCAGTCTTCCGAGTCGCTTTTTATGAGTTTCATTGTGATGAGATGTCGAAGTAGGCGGGCACTATACCGCAAACTGCGCGCAGTGTCGAAACCGATGCTTAGCTCCACTACTGGCAAAGCCATTTCTGAAAAGAAAAACTGAGCGACAACAATCGAAGTATCCAGATTGCCAGATAAATCAGCGGCAGGAACGCCGCCAATTCCGTCGTGCTAAGTCTCGACCAGCGTCCGCTCAACACCCTTTGGCGAACTTTCATATCTTCAGGAACGTCACCAACGAAAAGTAATTCTGGCGGCTCTTGATTCTCTTCTTTCCACTTCTCTTGCTTCTTCAAGTCGGTCAGCCGGTTGAATACGATCCCAACCTGCGTTCGATAATGATCTGCCAGAAAGTTGTCTGTTCGACCAAAATGGAACCAAACCAGCGCCAGAAACCAGCCCAGACAACACAACGCCGGAACATACGACGAATAATCTTTGTGAAACGACAGGCCAACCAACGTGGATTCTATGGTCAGAAAAAAATTGAACCGAATCCACATTCGGGAAAAATGATCGGTCAGGTAACGAGCTTTCAGCTCATAATCCTTTTGCAGAAAATCATCTCGTCCTACCATTGGCGTCTCCGACGAGTCGCAGCTACAACTCGAATTTGTCCAAGTAATCCGGGATTTCCACATGCCACCCGAATTTCTCGACGATCTTTTGTTTCAGCGCTTCCTGCGCTTTCGGTTCGCCGTGAACCAGGAAGACAGTTTTTGGCGCGCGTTTGAACCCGCCCAGCCAACGCAGAATTTCATTGGAATCGGCGTGCGCCGACAGGTTTTCCAATCGTTCGACTTTGGCTTTGACCGGGACATATTCTCCGAAGACTTTGATTTCCGGTTCGCCGTCCAGCAAGCGGCGTCCGCGCGTGCCTTCGGATTGATAGCCGACAAAAACCACTGTGTTGCGTTCGTCCGGCAATCGTTTTCTCAGGTGATGCAAAATTCGTCCGCCCGTCGCCATGCCGCTCGCCGAAATGACTATGCTGGATGTATCACTGGCCGAAACGGCTTTGGATTCATCGCGTGTTCGAGCGATATTGAACCGCTGAGTCGCCAACGGATTTTTGCGGTCGCCCATCAGGTCTTTCATTTCAGGGTCGTGATCTTCCTTGTGGCGCAGATAGAGTTTGGTGGCGCTGCCAGCCATTGGGCTGTCCACGTAAACAGGGATGATCGGAATTCGTCCTTCTTCTTCCATTTCGCGCAGCAGATACAGCAAAAGCTGAGTGCGTCCGACGGCAAAGGACGGAATCAGAACGTGCCCGCCGCGTTTGACTGTGTCATTGACGATTTCCGCCAGTCTGGCTTTGACATCGAAATCGCCGTGTTCGCGGTCGCCGTAAGTGGATTCGACCACTATGTAATCCGCGTCTTCCACAGTCGAAGGATCGTTGATGATCGGTTCGTTGTATCGTCCCAGATCGCCCGTCATCACCACACGGCGCGTCGCTCCGTCATTGCATTCGACATCGAACAGCACGAAACCCGAACCCAGAATGTGCCCGGCGGTGACGAATTCGAACGACAGCTTTTTCGTCAGTTGGATTCGTTTGTGGTAATTGACCGATTCCATCAATCGGCAGGCGGCGTTGGCGTCTTTTTCGGTATACAGCGGCAAGGCCGGATGATGTTTGGTCACGCCGGTTTTGTTGACGTAATCGGCGTCTTCTTCCTGCAAGCGCGCCGAATCTGGCAACATGATCCGCGCCAATTCCACGGTCGCCGGAGTCGCATACACCGTTCCGTCAAATCCGTCGCGCACCAGACGCGGCAGATAACCGCTGTGGTCAATGTGCGCGTGAGTCAAAATCACAGAATTGATCGAAGCCGGATTGATCGGAAACGGCTCCCAGTTACGCAACCGCAGTTGTTTCAGCCCCTGGAACAATCCGCAATCCACCATCACACGATAACCGCCGACTTCGAGCAGGTGCTTCGAGCCGGTCACGGTTCGCGCCGCTCCCAAAAATTGAATATGTGCCATTGATGTTTGTCCTCCGTGCCGGAGTTTGTACCACAACCTTTTCACGTAAGCGAAATTCCGCTTGGCCGACTTCGGCAAATTGAGCATACTTTGCGCGAATCGCCCGATCTTTTCCCCGTACAATTCCTGAGCGAGTCGCCCTCGCTCCTCAAACCGCAAGGAGTCTGACATGTCGTTTGCGACAACGCCCTGAAACGATGAAAACGGCTGCGCCCGACTGTCCGACAAGCTGCCAGCTTGTCGTTGACCCTAACAAGCGTCAAATCGAGACCACGACAAGCTGGCAGCTTGTCGGACATTTTCAGAGGAGAATCATGAAAAAAATCCTGAGTTCGTTTGTTATTGCCTGTTGTCTGGCGTTGATCCTGGCGCCATCCACTGTGGCTTCGACCTTTGGCTTCAGAATCAAAGCTGATATTCCGTTCGATTTTCAGGTTGGAAAAAAGAAAATGCCCAAGGGCGATTACATCATCGAATCCGTCGGGTCGGGCGGCACAGTGCTGATCCGCCGGGAAAAAGGCGGCAAAGCCGTCAACGTCATGACCGTCATTGACAAACACACCGACAAACACAAATCGAAACTGATTTTTCGTCGTTACGGCGATCAATACTTCTTGGCGAGAATCTGGGACGGGTCCAGCGAAACCGTCCTGAAGATTGAAAAAACCAGCGCTGAAAAGAAAGTCGCCAAACTGTTCAAGGATCAATCCGGCAAGGACGAAGACGAAATTCCGGTGACGGACAAGTAAACTCTCTACAAAAAGGCCAGTGCTGCCCACTTTCAGCAGCACTGGCCAATTCCCGCCTCCCAATCAACCGATCATTTCTTGATCGCTTCCCGCAGATTCAAATTGCTGATTAACCGATGAAGATAATTCGCCTGGACGCCGAGCAGCCGAGCGGCTTCGGTAATGTTACCGTCGGATTGTCCAATGGCTTTGAGAATAAGTTGCTTCTTCGTTTCCTTAACCGCTTCGTGGTAATTGGCAATGGAGATTTCCGCCGTTGGGGCTTCGGCTTCGGTTTCGAGCACGGCTTCGGGTAAATCTTCGGGACGAATCAGATCGGTGGAGCCGAGCACGATGGCGCGTTCGATGGCGTTTTCCAGTTCGCGGACGTTTCCAGGCCAATCGTAAGCCGTCAGCAATGCCCGCGCTTCAGGCGCAATGCCGCGCACCTGTCGTTTGCATTTGTTGGCGTATTTCGTCGCAAAGTAATTGGCCAGCAAGGGAATGTCTTCGCGGCGTTCGCGCAGAGGAGGCAGCTTCAGCGAAACGACATTCAATCGGTAATACAAATCCTGCCGAAAGCCGCCATCCTTGATCGCCAACTCCAAGTCGCGGTTGGTGGCGGCAATCAATCGCACGTCAACCTTGATCGGACGAATTCCTCCGACGCGCTCGAATTGCTGTTCCTGCAACACGCGCAACAGCTTGGCCTGCAAAACCAAAGACATTTCGCCTAATTCATCCAGAAAGATCGTGCCGCCATCGGCGATTTCAAACTTCCCTTTTTTCTGCGCGACGGCTCCGGTGAACGCGCCTTTTTCATGACCGAACAATTCGCTTTCCAGCAAGGTTTCAGTCAGCGCTGCGCAGTTGATGGCGACAAACGGTTTGCCTGCGCGCGAACTGTTTTGGTGAATCGAATTGGCGGCCAGCTCTTTCCCTGTTCCGCTTTCGCCGCGAATCAACACTGTGGAATCAGTCGGCGCGACTTTGGCGATGAACTGGTAGACGTCTCGCATGCGTTTGCCTTCGCCAACCATGCTGCGTTCGATATTGATTTCGTCATTCAATCGGCGGTTTTCGTTTTCCAACCACTGCAACTGGCGAACGTTTTCCAGCGCGACGGCGGCGATTCCGGCGATGGCCGAAACCAGTTGCAAATGGTCTTCGTCGAATTTCGTCGCAACATCGCTGGCGCTTAGATAAATGGCGCCCAGTTTTCTGTTCAACATCAAAATCGGCACGGCCAGCAACGAGCGCGTTTGCGAAACCATCAAGCTTTCATTTTCGCTGAAGTCTTCGCTCTCCAGAACGTCGTTGCTCAAGATGGCTTCGCCCGCGCTCAAGACCTGATTGATGATGGCGCGGCTGATTCGCACAGTCGTTTGCGGCCCTGCTTCCCTGTCCCAGCCAAATGTGGATGCAAAATCATCGAGCGTGGATTTGCCGTCAGTCAACAAAATCGCTCCGCGCTGCGCAGGCACAACCTCGAAAATCAGTTCCAACAGTTGCCGCTGCAATCCGTCCAGACTGCGAATCGAATTGATCGTCCGGCTGATTTTCAAAATCGCGTTCAAATCGCCGACCAGCCGGGAATTTTCGCGTTGCTGTTTTTCTGGCTGCAACAGCAGCAAATCTTCCTGCCCGATGCGAATCGTGTCTTGCGACAAACTGCGGCTTTCATCCACCTGTACGCGCCCGGAACTTTCCTCCTGGGCCAATTGGTCTTTGTCATGAAGCTGAAACAGAAAATGTGAACTTCCGATGGTGATTCGATCTCCGTGTTCCAGCCGACGCTCCTTGATCGGCAAACCGTTGACGACCGTTCCGTTGAAGCTATCCAGATCGGTCAAGACAAACCCCTCGCCATCCGGGCGAATCTTGCAATGCCGTCGCGAAGTCGAAAGATCGGCCAGCGAAATCCGACTGGACGATTCCCGCCCAAACAGTATTTCTTCGTCAGCCAGTTCGAACACTTTGCCTTTCAATGGTCCGGCCAGAACTATCAATCGTGGGGTTGACATAAGTTCACCTCAAAAAAACCAAACGCGGCTATCCAGACAGATAGTCTCAAAATAACCAAGCCTATCCCTTGGGATAGAAATTGACGGAAATCGAAAAACCTTCAATAGTTATTGCGCAGCAATCTGGCGCTGCCAACTTCCTCAACTTCAACCATTTCTACAAAGCTACGAATTTATGCTGTGCGCGCAAACTCTGCGGCACGGCGGTTGATCTAGCTTTTATCGAACCGACGATGCGAATGATTGCACAGATAGCCGATCAAGATGAAGAAGAGCGAAAGCGTCGAAACAGGATCGTCCAAAAATTCGCCCCATTGTGGCAAACAGTTTTCCCGCTGAAACGTTGAGTCTCTCACTTCGGCAACCTGAAGCACTGCGCTTTGGGTTGCCATTTTTTTGCCTCTGCCAGCCAGCTTCTCTGTGAGCTATAATCCCGCGCGATTTCAATCCTGACCAGAATCAGAAGAGTTTTTCCAATGAATCACATTTACGGTTTGTCGCCCGTGCTGGAAGCGTTGCGCGCGCGGCGGCGTCCCATACAGAAAATTTTGATCGCCAGCGGAGCCAATCCTTCGCGGCTGAAAGATCTGACTGAAGCAGCGCAGCGCGCGGGCATCAAGATCGAAACCCGCGACCGGAGGGCGCTCGACGAATTGACGCGCAACGCCAACCATCAGGGCATCGTCGCAATTACAGCCGAAACGCGCATTTCTCCTAAACGAAGCTCCGGCTACGTCGAAGCCGACGCAATTCTGGATTCGCTTGGTGAACTCCCTTTGCTGGTGTTGCTGGACGGAATCGAAGACCCTCACAATCTGGGAGCGATTTTGCGAACCTGCGAAGGAGCGGGCGTTGATGGCGTTTTCATTCCCGAACATAGAGCCGCCGGATTGAACGAAACCGTGGCCAAGACTTCGGCAGGCGCAATCGAATACGTCCGCGTCGCTCGCGTTACGAACCTGGTTCGGTTGATCGAAGACCTGAAGGAGCGCAACATCTGGGTTGTTGGCATCGAAGGCGGAACGGAGATTCGTTATACCGACTTCAATTTCAACATTCCTATAGCGTTAGTGCTGGGCAGCGAAGGCAGGGGCATTCGCCGATTGGTGCGCGAACATTGCGACGCCATCGTTTCCATTCCCATGCACGGACAATTGAATTCGCTGAACGTGAGTGTGGCGACTGGAATTGTTCTATTTGAAATTTTGCGACAACGGCAAAATTTCAGCAGTTCTAAAAATCTATAGTCTGTAAATTTTCCTGGCATTTTCCATGAAAAGTTTTCGTTTGTTCTCTTCGCTGGCATCTGCAACCAGAAAGTTCAGCGCGTCGAACCATTGGCGGTAACTCGCTGCCAAAGTACACACCGGCCAATCGCTGCCAAACATCACTCGATCCCAACCAAAGCTGGCGATGACGTGTTCGACCGCTGGGCGCAAATCTTCGACCGTCCAATTTTCCACATCCGTGTTGACGACAATGCCGGAGACTTTGATAACCACGTTCGGCAAGTCGGCGATTTCGGCTATGCGTTCGCGCCAAAGGTCGTAATTGCGGTTCTTGATGTCGGGGTTGCCGCAGTGGTCGAGAATGAAGTTGACGTTTGGACAGTCTTTTACCAATTCAATGGCGATGGGCAATTGATGGTCGCGGACGCAAATATCGAACGACAACCCCCACTCTTCCAGCGAACGAATGTTTTCCCTGAACGTCGTTGTCGTCGAAAGCTCGTCAGGTTCGGATTGCAGCAAACGCCGAATGCCTTTCAGATTCGGATGGCCGATGAACTGCTGAATGGATTCGCGGAAGTTGTCGTATTCCGGTCGCGCATTGGCCACGACGCCGGAAAGCGGATTGTCGTCGCGTTCGCTCAATTCCAGAATGTAACGGGTTTCGTCCGCGATGAAGGCTTCGTCAATGTCTGCTTCGACGTGAACGGATTTGACTATTTCTATACCTTCGGTCGCCGCCAGATAATCTTCCACACGAAAACTGCGATTGAGTTTGGGCTGATTCGCCGTCCACGAATAGGACAACTTGTCCAAATCCCACAGGTGTTGGTGAGTGTCTACGATCTGCATGATTCCAGGCTCCAAAAGAACTTGGGCGGCTGAAACAGAATTTTCAGCCGCCCAAACTTGACGTTGACAGATAAAGCAGAAACCGAATGGTGGCTTATTTGTCGCCTTGGCGCGATGTGGCCGAATTGCGTTTCCAGGAACGCGTCGCCAGATCAGCCGCCGCAGGCATTTCGCTGATGCCTTTTTGCAGAATGGTATCCCAGTCGGCAATGCCCTGCTGGGCGCGATCCGACCCGTAAGCCGCCGTCAACACTTCGTATCGAAGCTGGCGATGCAGCCATTTGGCATTTTCGTCAACAGCCGCAGGCGTCACGCCGTATTCCGAATTGTCGCCATAAAACTTGACCAGAAATTCGCGTTGCGCTTTCAGAATCGAGTCGGTGATGACGAAATCGGTCGGTTTCAATTTGTGGTCATATTCCAGACCGTTGACTTTGAAATTGGCGGCAACCGAAATCTGGCCGGCGACCAAATCCCGCGCAAAAAGGAAAACACCGTGACTCAACCGCAATTGCATCGGCGTCATATATTCGCTGCTTTCAAGTTTGAAATCCGGCTCGATGCCGCCTCCGCCGTACACCGTGCGGCCAAGATCGGTTTTGCGTTCGTCCGTGCGTTTGGGCGAAGCCAACGGGTCACCACCGGCATTTCGACGGTAGTAATACTCGAACAACGAACCATTGGAATAATCGCGTTGAATCAACCGTCCGCTCGGAGTGTAGTAATGAGCGATGGTCAGGATCAAACCGCCGCTGTTGACCAGCGGGAAAATTCTCTGCACCAGTCCTTTGCCGAAGGTCTGTTCGCCGATGATCAATCCACGATCGTGATCCTGAATCGCTCCGGCGACGATTTCCGAAGCCGACGCGGATTGGCGATCCACCAGCACAACCAGCGGGAAATTTTCGGAAGCGCCAATACGAACATAATACTCTTCGTCAAATCCCAGACCTGGCCGGCCTTTCTGCGTCACGATACGCTGGCCGCGTTGCAGCAATTGATCGCAGACGCGAACGCCCTGATCCAGATACCCGCCGCCGTTGCCGCGCAAATCCAGAATTAAGCTTTCCGCTCCCTGTTCGCGCAAATTGGCAATGGCCACGGCGACTTCACGGCTGGTTGTGGATTGGAACCCTTCGGTCAATCCGACATAACCGATGCCGGGTTTGACCATGTAAAAGCTTCTCACCGAAGGTCGCGGAATGCCGTCGCGCGTGATCGCCACCTTGATCGGTTCGGCGACGCCCAGCCGTTTGACGGTTACAGTGATTTGCGTGCCGCGTTCACCCAGCAGCAATTGGCGAACCTTGTCCGAACTCCAGTCCGATGTGTCCTTGTTGTCAACGGCAACGATGTGATCGCCATATCGCAATCCCGCGCGAGAAGCCGGACTGCCCTTGAACGGTTCCAGCACGTAAGTCACCTTGTGACGAGTGCCGATCATCGCGCCTATGCCGAAATACTGACTTTGCTGCTTTTCGTTGAACTCTTTGAAAGTTTTCGGATCGAGATAATCCGAATGCGGATCCAGCGTTTTGAGCATGCCGCTGATGGCGGCCTTGCTCATCGTTTCGTCATCAAGCTCGGAAAAATGATGTTTGCTGATGATGTCCGCAGCCTTCTGATAATCTTCGGAAATTCGGCGAGCAGTCACCCCTCCCTGCTGAGCTGACACCAAACTCGGCACAACCAGCGCCAAACCAATCGTCAATGCCAACAAAGCGGAAAGCGAAAATTTCTTGAACTGTTTTTTCACCGCTGACTCCTTCGAGGTTAAAGTTCCAAGTCCATTGGTAGACACAAAGTCATAGTAGCCGCAGAAAATTGATAGTCAAGCCAGGATAATGGCCAAAAACAGTTTTCTGCCAACAAATTACCGAGAGTTGCCGGGCGGCGATGACGGAAATTGAGCGATTTCCAACGAACTCGAATTGTCCGCCATATTTCCAGGCGATCAATAAACCAGTGAATTGACTCGCTTTCAGTAATGAGGATAATTACCGCCGTTGGTTTGTGCGCCTCCTTCGTAACGTTTGAGTTATCGAAAAATGAGTAAACCTCGTCCTAAACCTCCTGCTGAGGCCAGCCCGGTACCCGTCTATCGTGGAAAGAACCATACATATTCAATCGTCAAGCCGCGGACACCATCTGTCAAATCACGATGGTTGCTGAAGCTGTTATTGTTGCTGGCGCTGATCGGAATTATCGTCTTTCCAATTCTAGTCTATTACTACAACCGCTATTCCGAAATCATTGACCAGGGGTTGGCCGGAAAGATATTCGAACGATCAACGGGAATTTACGCTGCGCCGATGCATTTGTACGTCAATGCGCCCTATCGTCAGACCGATGTAATTCGCCATTTGCAGAATGTCGGATACATCAATCAAGGCCCTGTGGCCAACGATACCCGCGGACGATTCACCGTTGCGGGCAATGTGATTGACATCGTTCCCGGCAGTGAAGCCGTCATCAACAGCGCCAAAGCCTTTCCGGCTCTGCGCGTGGAATTCGGTCCAACCGGATACGGCATTCGTTCTCTGACGGAATCGGAAAAACAGCAAACGCTGCCGGAAGCCATGCTCGAACCGGAAAAGATTTTCTCCACCATCAACAAAGACCGGGAAAAACGCAAAAACGTAGAGTTCAAGGATTTGCCGAAAAATCTGGTGGACGCGATAGTCGCCACAGAAGACCGCAGCTTTTTCGATCATTCAGGCATCAGTTTGCGAGCGATACTACGCGCGTTTTTCCGCAACGCCGAAGAGGGAGAAATCACGGAAGGCGGCAGCACAATCACTCAACAATTGGTCAAAAGCTTTTTCCTGACGCCTGAACAAACCTATAAAAGAAAACTCTCCGAAGCTTTTATGGCCATAGTCATGGAGCGCAAGCTGAGCAAGGAGCAGATTCTGACGCTTTATTGCAATCAGATATATCTGGGACAGCGCGGCGGTTTTTCCATCAACGGTTTTGGCGAAGCCGCCCGCACTTATTACGGCAAAGACGTCGGTTACCTGACGCTGTCGGAATCGGCGTTTCTGGCCGGGATGATTCACAGTCCGAATTATTATTCGCCTTTGAGGGAAAGTTTGGTTGCCGAACGCGAAAATCGCGCCCGTGAACGCCGCAATCGTGTGCTGGATTTGATGGTCGAACAGGGCAAGATCAAACCGGAAGAAGCCGCCAATGCCAAGCTGCAACCTCTGGGCGTGATAGGGCGTGGCAACACAGACGCAGTGGACGCGCCTTATTTTGTGGATTACGTGCTGAAACAGTTGGACGAAAAATACCGCGAAGACAGCCAATCCATGCGGTCGCTGCGAATTTACACGACGGTTGATCTGGAATTGCAACGCGCAGCTTATGCTGCGGTGCAGAAAAACATGCCGGAAATTGATCGGCAGGTCATGGCTAGACGTGGCCGCACCACCGGATTGCAGGCGGCGATGGTCGCTCTCAACCCCAAAACCGGCGAAGTGCTGGCGATGGTCGGTGGACGCGATTACACCAGCAGCCAGTTCAATCGCGCGACTGAAGCCAAACGTCAGCCCGGTTCGGTCTTCAAACCGTTCGTGTATGCCGCCGGATTGAGCGAAAGCTCTGTGGACCGTCGTATCACGGCAGCTTCGATATACCGCGACGAACCGCGCGGATTCGATTTCGACGGCAAGTTTTATTCGCCGGACAATTTCAAAGACAGTTATGAAATGCGTTCCATGACCGCCCGCGAAGCTCTGTACAAATCCAAGAACGTCATCACGGTTTCCATCGCCGAACGAGTCGGCTATTCGCAAGTCGCCAATTTTGCTCAAAACGCCGGATTGCCGAATGTGCTGGCCGTTCCGTCCACCGCGCTGGGAACATCCGAAGCGACGCCGCTGCAAATGGCATCGGCTTATACGGCCTTTGCCAATCAGGGAAAACGCTCAGCGCCGCTGACCATCAAACGATTGACGACCAAAGACGGCTCGCTCCTTCTGGATAACGAGCCGAAGATCAACGACGTGATGAGTCCGCAAGTAGCCTACATCATGACTTCCATGATGGAAGACGTGTTGAACGTCGGCACGGGAACTCGCGTGCGGCAAATGGGATTCAACAGTCCGGCGGCAGGAAAAACCGGAACATCGCGCGATGGATGGTTTGCCGGTTACACGCCAAATCTGGTGTGCGTGGTCTGGGTAGGGTTCGACAACAATGACGACATAGTAGTCACAGGCGGTTCGACGGCAGCATTGATCTGGGCGGATTTTATGAAGCGCGCGTTGGAAATTCGCCCGGAACTGGATGGCCAATTCGAGCCGCCGTCATCAGGCCTGGTGACGGCGCTTATCAGTCCGCAAGGAACCGCTGCCAAGGATGACACGCCCGACGCGCGGCGAGAAATTTTTCTGAGCGGAACGGAAACCGGCGAAGCCCAGGACCTGACTCCGTCGCGCCCGCAGCAAACCACCATCGCAGGACAAACAAGTCAACCGCCGTTTTCGGGGCCAATCCTTGGACAAGGCCCCCAAACGACACCACAAGGAGCGACGCGCCAGCCGACACCGTATCCGCCGCCACCCGGCGCTCCGCCCATTCCACAAGGAATTGCTGGCCGAACCACCAGCGTCAGCGGAATTGATACGATGATTCCGATTCCGCCCGAAGCTCGCGGGCGAGTTACATTAGGACAACCCACTCCGCAACCGACTGCGACTCCTGACAATCGTTCGGTTTTGGGTCGAGCCAGAGACCGTGCGTTGGCAGCAGTCACCGGAAAAACACAACCCGCCCCGTCAACAGGTTCGACAACCGTGACGCCGCGTTCGACGCCGCGCGTCACGCCTACGCCTGCCGGATCTGTTCGGCAAGCCCCGCCCAGAAACGACATCCGAATCACCACGGCTCCGACGGTCGGTCCGACTCCGTGGCCAACGCCCAGACAAGCCACTGTCGCTTCGACTCCCAAGCCGACTCCTGATGCGATCAGGCCTCGTCGAGTCCCATCGCCAACGCCTAAAAAAGCGGACGTGAAAGCAACTGCGACTAAAACGACTCAACCCGCCAAAACCAAAGCGTCTCCAACGCCCAAGCCGGTTTCGCCAACCCCGACTCCTGTGGCAACTCCGGCAACTTCCGGCGGTCGCAAGCAATTCAATTTTGAAGTCTGCTCGGTCAGCGGATTGATTCCGGTCAACGGCGTTTGCAAAACACGAATTCGCAGGTCGTTCTTCGTTGGCGAAGAACCTACTCGCACTTGTTCTGCCGACCGGCACAAATGACCACACCAAAGTCTGCCGAATAAAAACGCGGCGTGGCACTTGATGAATGGTTCAAGCCAAATGCCACGCCGCGTTGGATTTTCCATTTGCCAGTTTCCATTTCTCATCGAAGGTTGCACACGCCACTCACTCAATGACAAACGGCAAATCAAAAATGAAAACTGGAAAATAAAGCGACCGCTTACTTTTCCTTCCGATGTGTTATTTCTTTTCGCCCGCCACTTTCAACGTGCGGACGTATTTGACCAACGCCGTCACCTGAGCCGGTTTCAGCGTGTCTTTGAATCCGGGCATTATTCCCGCGCCTTCGTTGATGGCCTTTGCAATGGCCTTGTCGGTGTTGTCGGCGTGCCATTTTTCAGTGGTCATGTCGGGCGGCTCCAGACTTTCAATACCTTTGCCGTCTTCGGCGTGGCATTTTTTGCAATGCTGCATCCACAACGCGGCAGCGCCGTTTGCCTTGCCCGCTGCCGGAGCCTTTCCTTTCGCCGGAGCTTTTTTGGTCTGCGCCGAAACAGCCAACGAAATCAGACCGGCCATTGCCAGCAAAACTACTAAAATCGAAACTTGTCTTTTCATTGTTTTTGTCGAACTCCTGAAAATGAATTGTCGAACCGGATCGCGTCCGAAGAGGGTTCAGATGCCAATCCATCGTAAAGCCAGAAACTCATTCGGGCAACTCCCCACGGTTTGGTTCCGGCAGAAAGAAACTCAGAATCAAATTACCCGCGTACAACAAGAACGCCACCGCCGCCGCCGCATACGCCAATTTCATCGCATCCGTGCCGCCCGACGCCAGCATTTGAAACTGAGTCGTCAGCAACGGAGCCGAAGCGCCGAACATTCGTCCGCCGATGTTGGCCGCAAAGCTTTCGCCAGTGCCACGCAAATGCGTCGGATACACGCGCGGCAGGTAATTTCCCCAGAAGCTCAATTGCGCAACAGTGAACAACCCAGCAAAGAACATGCCCCATTTCAACATCGCCAGATCGCTGGTCGCCGGAAAGATGAATACCAGCGGAACCAGAATCAGTCCGGGAATCAAAAAGACGCGCAGCAAATTTCGCCGCGACAAAATGCGAATCGCCAGATACGCCAACAAGAAACGTCCGACTAGTCCGCCGATTTCCTGAAAGAGTTGCGTGTTGGCCACTGCGCCAGAAACGATTTTCGCGCGCTCCGGCGGAGGCAATGCAGCATCCACTTGCACCAGTGAAGGCACAATTTGCGGCGCCATCTGAATGGCTCCGAAGGCTATCCCCAAACTGCACGCAAACATTCCTGCGGTGATGAGTGTCGTTTTGAGATATTCCGGAACGAACAATTCTTTCAAACTTGGCCGCTTCAATGTGCCCGCCGCGCGCTTCTGCTGCCAGACAGGAGATTCCGGCAGGAACGGCCGGATGATGATCAACGGAATTGCCGGGATCAAGCCTGAAATTAGCAAATAGCGCCAGTTGTCATGCCCACCGTGAATTGCCGGGAGCGATGTAGAAACTTTGGCAATCAACGCAGCCATGCCACTGACCATGACGCCGCCCAAACTGGAAAACGCTTGCGTGTATCCCAGCACGGATTCGCGCTGTTTCGGATCGGAAAACAACTCCGCCAGCCAGGCCACCGCCGCCACGAATTCCACGCACACGCCGATGAATGTCGTGCAGCGAAAGAACAACAACATCGGCAACGAAGTCGCAAAGCCCGCCGCAAAGGCAGAAAAGGCATACACCAGAATGCTCCAGGTCAGCACGCGCCGGCGTCCCAATCGGTCGGTCAAATATCCGCCGAGCAATCCGAAAATGCCGCCCGACACCGCAGGCACGTAAAAAAACAGATCGCGCCAGTAATTGTATTCAGGGCTGCCGAACGCATACCCGCCGAGCTTCATGACGGAATCGCGGATAATCAGCGGCAGCATCAACAATTCATACGTGTCGAACGCAAACCCTATGACGGCGATGATGCAGATCAACCATTGGACTTTGGTCAGACGGAGCGAGTTTTCATTGGCCATACAATTTTTCAGCCTTCCTGTTTGCCTTCAATCGCACACAGCAACACTCCGGCGGCGATGCCCAACCGACGATCAAACCGGTGTTGCGTGTCGTGCGAAAAATCCAGCGTCAGTTTGGTAACGAACGGATTGAAGTTTTGTTTGAATTCGGCGACAGACGAACCGCCGATTTCCACCAGATACGATTGCGGAATCAGATTGGTTACAAACCGGCGCAAAAAAGCCAGAAAGGCATTTTCTTCCTGAATGCTGCCGATTTCGTTGTCGTAAACATCCATGATGATCCATTGATCGCGGAACATGGATTTCCAGCCTCTGCGTTTCAGAGCGCCGACTTTGTGGCCGGTGGCCGTGTCCACTACGTCATAAGCGGCGGAAAAATCCAGGATCGTGCGAGCCTTGATCGAAAGCAGTTCAGTCGTCATTGATTCGTCGGTGAACAATCGAATGTCTTCTTTCAACTTGAACGCCGCCTGTTTGGAAAACAGCGCCACATTTCCCGCCGGATCGAAGATTTCAAACTTGCCGCCCACTACGGTGAGAATGCGTTTGCGCACCAGATACATCGAATGGCTGAAGCGATCTGAAGCCATAAGTCATCTCCTCGATTTTGGTTATTCCGCGTCTGCGGCTGAATCCTGCGACTGCTCTGACCGGCGATACTCTTCGAGCAGGCGCTGCATGATGTCTGAAAATGTCCAGTTGGGATCGAGCGAAGGATCGGCTTGCAAACGCCTGTCCAGTTCGGCATACGCTCTCGCCCTGGCCCACGCAAAGAAATGCGCCAAGTCATAATCAATTTCGGGCATTCGCTGACCTCTTGAATGAATTCCTGATTGCTTGATGGAGTAAAAGACGCGCGGATTCTCAAGCTTCGGCTGCGGGGTGTCAAGCTGTTCATCGGGCTTCATTAAATCCTCAGCCGCAAGGCAACCGATGCCAATCATTTCGCAGCAAAGCAGCCGAAAATCTCATCAACCCAGAACCGACAACGTTTTGTCTTCGGAAGCATCGCCAGACGAAGCGTGGTCATTCGCGCTTCCCGTCCCCCAACCGATGGGAGTTAAGGAGTATTGCTTTGTTTTTCAAATTGTTTGTCCTCGCGTTATTGGCTGAATTCGCCATCATCAGCGTAGCGCTGTTCCGGCTGGTTGCCGCCACCGTGGATTTGCGCGTCGCTGTGGACGAAGTGCTCGACAAACTGGCGGAAACCGAAACCGAACTTCGGCAGGTGCGCGAAGACCTGGCCGAATCCAAATCGCTTAAAGCCTTGCCTCGCCGCGAACGCCAGACCATTGAGATGTAGTACGCGCTCGATCAAAAAATTTTCAACCACGAAGTTTCACGAATCTGCACGAATCGGCAAAAAGAACAGCCAATCCTGGTTGTCCTTAAGCTTCATATTTCATTCGTGAACATTCGTGTTCATTCGTAGTTGGCAATTGGCCTTCTCGAACGACAACCTCAAGTTTGCTTGACGGGCAGCAAGCGATTTGCGAATCTCGCCTCGCCCGCGAAACGAATCACCAACAATTGGAGGTGTTATGAAAGAACGAAGGCGATTTCTCAAATCGTTGACCACCGTCGTCGGAGCGGTTGTCTGCCAACCAACACTTTCGGCTTTCGCCCAGCGTGGCAAGCTGAGCGACAACCAGATCATTGCCGGGTTGAAAGAAGCGCTGCAAATCGGAACCGGCAACGCCATCAATCTGACCGGGCGTTTGGACGGATTTTTCAAAAACGCCGCGATCAAGATTTTGCTGCCCAAACAATTGAACACCGTCGGCAAAGGCTTGCGCGCCATCGGGCAAGGTCGGATGGTGGATGATTTCGTTCTGAGCATGAATCGCGCCGCCGAAAAAGCCGCTCCTGAAGCGCGCAAAATCTTCGTGGACGCCGTCAAACAGATGACCTTTGACGATGCGCGAAAAATTCTGTTCGGCAGCGACACCGCCGCCACAGAATACTTCAAAGTCAAAACTTCGGATCAAATCACCACAGCATTTCGCCCGATCATATCGAACTCCATGGACGAAGTCGGCGCGACCAAACAATACAAAGACCTCATCGCCCGATTCCAGAACATTCCTTTCGCCAAAACTCAATCGCTGGACATTGACGATTACGTCGTCGGCAAAGCGCTCGACGGTCTGTTTTACATGGTCGGCGAAGAAGAAAAGAAGATCCGCAAAAACCCCGCCGCCCGCATCACCAGCATTTTGAAAGACGTGTTCGGCAATCTGAAGCGATAAATTGCCAGAGGCAATTGACAGAACTCCTCAGCCCGTAAACCCGCACATCCCACTTTTTTTCATCGCCGAAAAGATTTCATTGCAATCATACGATCCTGACACATGAAAACTCACGCCTCTTATTATCAGAGCGAGTCCATTTTCTTTTTGAGCGTCGAAAATTTTTACGAATAAAAAATTTTCCGTGATGATAGTTTTTACCGTCGGTTTACGCCTTGGTTGATGGCGGAACTTAATCGCCAATCAAATTCAACTTTTTATCACAGAAAGGAAACTCAATTATGAACAAGAAAGAAGCTAAACCGATTACGGAAAAAACCAAAAAAACCAAAGGTAAAACCACAAAAGGTTTGTCCATCAAGAAGGAAACTCTCGCTGACCTGGAAGTGCAGGATGGCGACAAGGTCAAAGGCGCCAGCCCCATTGGCGGGGGATCAGGTTGCGGGCGATATTGCAGCATGCTGAATAAATAGCCTGATGGCGAAGCAAAAAATCAGACGATGCCGATTGCCTGCGGAAGAACCATTTTACGCAGTCAATTGGCATCGCGTTTTATCGAACTTCTCTGCAAATCTCGGATAAAGGTTATGGCAATTTCAGCGAAGTCAGCGACATCTTCTCAACCTTCGATTTCGGCGCATCAGTCCGCAGACTTTTTCGTCATGCGCACACCCGCATTGTCGCAACAGCTTTATTACCAGTGGGGAGCCAATTTGTCTGTTACCAGTCTGGATACGGACGCAACCGCTTTGCCAGAGGCGTTGGCGGCAGACCGTGCCTGCTTGCGAGAAGGGCTTCGCAACTGGCTGGCTCGTGCCGAAACACGCGAAGCGATCTTTCTTGCCTCACCAGACCTGGATGAATTTCTGGAGTCGTGGGAACGCGATCCCGACAGCAAAAAAGGACGCCGGATCGAAGAGGCGCTGGTCCGTTATTTTGCGCGTATGACAAATCGCGCCACGCCATTCGGATTGTTTGCAGGCATTTCGATGGGAAAAATTGGCGACACGACGCGACTGTCAGTCGCGTCGCAAACACAACGCCACACACGTCTGGACATGGATTATCTGTTTGCGCTGCTCGACGCCCTGACACAAGACCAGCGCCTGAGCCAACACCTGCGCTATCGCACAAACTCCAGCTTATATCGGGCTGCCGGACAGGTTCGCTATCTCGAAGCCCGCGTCAGAGGAAAAGCGCGAAACTACTATCTGGTCGGGGTCGAGTTGGATGAGGCTCTCACGACAGTTCTGGAACTGGCTGGCCATGGGGCGCTTCGCGGCGACCTGGCCGCCAAGCTGGTCAACGATGAAATTTCTATGGCAGAGGCTGAAAACTATATCGCGCAATTGATTGAGGATCAGCTTCTGGTGCCGGAATTTGCCTTGCCCGTGACAGGAGCCGAGCCACTAAATCAGATTCTGAATCAACTGGCAGTTATTTTGCCCGACAGCAAAGTGACAAAAACATTGACGGAGGTTGCTGGCGAACTTAAACAGATGGATGTTCAAGGGCCTGGCATAGAGCCTGCCCGCTATCGCGCAATCGCCGATAAATTATCCGCATTGCCAGTGCAGGCGGATTTGCCCAGATTATTCCAGGTAGATTTGATCAGAAATGCCGCGAGCGCAGAACTGGGACAGCCTGTGTTAGAGGAAATCGGGCGCAGCGTAGCGTTACTGCATGGCTTGTCCGGCGCTCAGCGCAAGGATGACCTGTCGCGTTTTCGCGAAGCGTTCAGCGCTCGTTACGAATCGCGCGAAGTCCCATTGGTCGAAGCGCTCGACAACGAATTGGGAATAGGTTTCCCCGCCGGAAATGCCAACGCCAACGTCATGCCTCCGCTGTTACGCAATCTGCCTTTTCCCACAGGCAAGAGCGTCTCCAGAGAGTTGGAAACGCGCGATAATTTTCTGCTTCGCCGTCTGGCAAAAATCTGGCAAAACGGCGATCACGTCATGGAACTTACCGAACAAGACGTTCAGGCATTGCAGATTGCTGAACCGCTGCCATTGCCTGACGCCTTTGAGGTATGTGGAACGTTGGCTGCGGAATCCGAAGCCGCCCTGGCAGCCGGAGCATTTCAATTCCATCCGCAATATATTGGAGGGCCTTCCGGTGCGCGCATGATCGGGCGCTTTTGTCACGCGGACGACGGCCTGACGCAAGCCGTCCGTGAGCACCTGCGCGCGGAAGAAGCTTCACAACCGGACAAAGTGTTTTTTGAAATCACACATCTGCCAGAAGGGCGCATTGGGAACATACTGTCTCGCCCGGTCTTGCGAGAATACGAAATTGCCTATCTCGGAGCTTCAGGCGCGCCGCCTGAACGGCAACTGCCAATAACTGATCTGTTGCTTTCGGAAAGCGATGGGCGATTGATCCTGCGTTCGCGGCAACTTGATTGTGAAGTTCTGCCTCGCCTCACTTGCGCGCACAACTGGCGGCGCGAAAGTTCTCCGCTCTACAACTTTTTGTGTGAAATGCAGGAGCAAAATCTGGCCGTGGACCTGGGATGGCGTTGGGGAGCGATGGAATCTGCGCCGTTTTTACCTCGCGTGACTTACGGACGCCTGGTATTGGCCAAAGCGCGCTGGCTGTTTCAACAATCAGACTTCGATTTCCTCAAACAAGCGCAGGATGCCGAATTGTTTCGCCTGATGCGTCGCTGGCGCATGAATCACAAACTGCCGCGCTGGGTTGTACTGTCAGATTTTGACAATACCTTGCCGCTGGATTTGGAAAACATCCTCTGCCTGGAATCGTTTGCGCGACTGGTGAAAGGCCGTGAATCAATTGTTTTACAGGAGTTCTGGCCTGCGCCGGAACAGGCCTGTGCCCAAGGCCCCGATGGCGCATACGCCCACGAGCTTGTGGTTCCCTTCGTGCGCAAACCCTTTGCTGAAACAACCACCGCAAAGGAAGACGGCTTTAACTCACAATCCGACATTGTCCAAATTGCGCGACAAGTCCCGGTAATTCGGCGACGTTTCGCTCCGGGTTCCGAATGGCTGTACGCCAAAATCTATTGCGGTCCCGCGGAAGTTGACCGGGTGTTGCGCGACATTGTTGGCCCTCTGGCGCGCCGAGTCTTGAACGAAGGATTGGCCGATCGTTGGTTTTTTGTGCGTTATGGAGATCCTGATTGGCATCTGCGCGTTCGATTCCATGGGCGTCCACAAGACCTGATGGGCGAAATCTGCCCAATGCTTTATGCGGAACTGCATGACTCGCTGGCCAATGGCGCAATCCGGCGTCTGCAACTCGACACATACGAGCCGGAGCTTGAACGTTACGGCGGAATGGAAGGATTGACACTGACTGAACAACTGTTCCACGTTGACAGCGAAGCAGTGATTGAAATTCTGGAATCCGGGATTGGTGGCGAAACCGGCAGCGATGCCCGATTTCGTCTGGCCTTGTGTGGAATGAACCGTTTGCTGACAGACCTGGGATTTGATTTGCCTGTCAGAACGAACGTCTTCAAATGGGCGCGACGGAATTTTTTGCGCGAGTTTCAGGCCGATGATCGGCTACACGCAGAACTGAGCGCACGCTATCGCCAGGAGCGAAAACAGATTTCTGATTTGTTGTCGCCGGTTTGGCGCGAAGACCACCCCTTGGCCGGCGGACTTTCAGCCTTGGCTCGGCGTTCCGAACGCATGAAACCGATTGCCGCCGAATTGCGAGCGGCCTGGGAAAACGGGCGATTGGCTCATTCACTGCCCGACCTTTCTTTCAGCTATCTGCACATGCATGCCAACCATTTATTGCGCATTCGCCAGCGCGCCCAGGAAATGGTTTTGTACGATTGGTTGGCACGTTGGCACATTTCGCAACAAGAGCGCGAGTCTCAACTGTCAAAGAGCTAGTAAACCATCGGCGGCGAACCATCTCATTCGCCGCGAATGGCAACGACAGGGTCCAGGCGAGAGGCTCTGACGGCCGGCCACATTCCGGCAATCAATCCCACCGAAGTCGAAGTCAGAAAACCTGCCAGAATCGCCCACAACGGAACCGCAGCAGGAAAATTGACTATGAACTGAAGCGCCAGCGCAAATAAAAAACCAAGCGCGATGCCAATCAATCCGCCAAAGCCGGTCAAAGTTGCGGCTTCGATCAGAAACTGCGCCAACACGTCTCGGCGGCGAGCGCCCAACGCCCGCCGGATGCCGATTTCCGGCGAACGTTCGGTCACAGAAACCAGCATGATGTTCATCACGCCCACGCCACCAACCAACAAACCAGCCAGCGCAATCGGCACGACCAGCGCCGCCAGCGCGACGATGATTTGCTGCACGACTTCAAACACCTGCTCGGCTCGGTTTGCGCCGAAATTGTTTTCGGCTCCGCTCGGAACGTTGCGGCGAATGCGGAGTGTCGTCGTCACCTGTTCGATAACTTCGTCCACTTTTCCCGAAGGAGCGCGCACGACAATCGCAACGCCTTCGATTTCCGGGTACTGTTTGGCGATGGTTTCAAACGGAGCATAAACAATGCGTTCATCCAGTTCGTCGCTGCCGATGACTCCTTCGCCGGAAGCTTTGGTCAGCACGCCAACCACTCGATAAACGCGGCCATCTATTCGCACGTCCTGATCCACAGGATCGGTTTCCTCAAACAACTGCGAAGCGATTCCCTGCCCGATGACGCAGACCTGGACGCGATTGACGCGCTCGGCGTAGGTAAAAAATCTGCCGCGTTCGACGCTGACCGAAACTATGTCGGGGAAGTTTTCCCAGACACCCAGAATCAAAGGGTTGATAGCTTCGCGGCCACGCGCCGTCATCGAAGCCTTGTTTGCCGACGGGCCGTAACTGCCGCGAATTTTCTGCGGCGAAACGGCTTGCGGTTTGTCGAGCGCCGCTACGGCCAAAGCGTCTTCATAAGTCAGGTCTTTGCGTTGGCGCTCTTCGGCGGAAGGTCGTCGAAACGAAGGCCCGATCTTTTCTTCCTTCGTGAAGTAAATGGCGTTGGGCGCGCTTTTTTCGCTGACGGCGGCAACTCGAGCCGACAATCCGGTCAACACAGATCCGACCATGACCACAACCGCCGTGCCGATGACCACGCCCAGCAACGTCAGCGCTGAACGCAATTTGTGCGTTCGCAAACTGTCGAACACGGTGATAACGATGTCTTTGAAAATCTGTGTTTGCATATTTTTTAGGGGGGGTAGGTTTTAGGTGACAAGCGCTACAACTTACCTCGCCTTTGAACTGCAAGCTGTCACCTGCCACCTATCACCTATTCCTTCCTCAACGCTTCAATCGGACTCAACCGCGAAGCACGGCGAGCAGGAAAAACTCCAAAAACGATTCCAACGACACAGGAAATCAGCACCGCCGCAAACAAGGCCCACAGCGGCATGGCGATAGGAAAGCCACTCAGTTTGGCTGACACCCAAACCAGCCCGCTGGAAATCATCATTCCGACCAAACCGCCTGCCAGGGTCAGCAGCGAAGATTCCAACAGGAACTGCGCCAGAATGTCTTTGCGCCGAGCGCCAATCGCCAGTCGAATTCCGATTTCGCGTGTTCGCTCCGTCACCGAAGCCAGCATCATATTCATCACGACAATGCCACCTACCGCCAGAGCAATTCCCGTCAATGGATACAGCACCGAACCGACAATGCGCGTCAGCAATCCAGTCACGGCCTCGACGCTTTTTGCAGTGATGATGCTGAAATTATCGCTGTCGCTGTAACTCAATCGCCGCTGAGTGCGCATGCCGAAGCGGGCAATTTCCTCGACCTGCTCGTTCGGAACATCTACACCGGGTTTGGCTTTCACCAACATCGCAATCGAACGCGAACGCGCGCCAAAGACTTTGGCAAATGTCCCCAGCGGAATCTGCACAAATCCATCCTGCGAAGCGCCGAAGGAAGAACCGCGCGGAGCGGCGACACCTATGACTTCATATTCAGCGGAACCTAGTTTGATGAGTTGCCCAAGGGCTTCGCGGTCTGGAAAGAGAAGTTCGTCCACGTCCGAACCGATGACGCAGACCGAGCGACGATTTTCGTCGTCGAAGTCGGTCAGTTCTCGCCCGCGAACGATCTTGATCGTCGAAAGCGCGGCGATGTTGGCGCTCACTCCCTGTACGGCGATTCCCTGCAAAGAATTGTTGCCGCGTTGAGCCGGAAGCGCGGCGTCTATTTGCGCGCCTACTTCCAGGCGGTCGCCGATGCGTTGGCGCAGACCAGCGATGTCTTCAATGGTGATGTCAGGGCGTTTGGCCAGAGCTTCGGCAAAGGATTGCGCGTCACCCAGAAAATCCTGAAACGAGGCTTTATCAATGCGAACGATTCCGGGACCGAGTTCTGAGGCAGTTTGTTTGATGTAATTCTGCGCGCCTTCCAACAACGCGGCGACAAAGGTCACGACGGCGACGCCAATCACCACGCCGATAATGGTCAAACTCGACCTCAGCCGATTGGCCAGAATCGCGCTGGCGGCAACGCGAAACGCCTCGCCCCAGCGCGAAAAACCAAAACTGATTCGGTACGACTTATGAGTTTGAGCAGCGGCGGAGAAACCAATCGAATCGTCTGATCCAATTTCAGATTTGTTGATTGTCAGATTTTTGAACACGGCAGTGCTTTATCGCCTAAACCATTGCCATCTGTCACGAGGATTCTGATATTCCCAGTCAGAACCGTCCAAGACAGAATTGCATTCAATTGACTCGCAGTGCTTCTTCCGCTTCCTGTTGCTGCAAAAAGAAATCCACCAGTTCATCCGCCGAGTTGTTCATTTCAACGGAAAAGCGACTGATGCGGCTGATGAAGTAATTGAACATCCAGACTGCCGGAATCGCCACCAACAAGCCGAACGCCGTGGCGATCAAGGCTTCGGAAATGCCTCCGGCAATGGCGCTGAACCCGGCCGTTTCCAACTGATTCATCTTGTGAAAGGCGTCAATGATGCCAATCACGGTTCCGAACAATCCGACAAACGGGGCCGTCGAACCGATGGTCGCCAGACTGGACAACCCGCGATGCAATTCGGCGCTTTTGACAGCGGCGGCTCGGCGCAATGCGCGTTTGACTTTGCGCATCTGCCGCCCGGAACTCAGGGCGGCGCTTCCCGCGCGACGCGAAGCCAGTTCCTGCAAACCGGAATTGACGACAACGGCCAGATGGCTGCGACGATAATGTTGCGTCAGCTTGATGGCTTCTTCGAGATGCGCCGAACGCAGCATTTCCGCGACGCGCGGGGCGAATTCGCGCGATTGTTTGGTGGCCGCACTAAAGGTCAGATACCTTTCCAGCATTACCGCGATGGAATAGATGGACATGATCGTCAGCACAATCATCACGCCGATGCCGTACCAGCTCATGGTTCGCAACCAGTCCATCAACGAAGACGGCATCACATTGGGATTGCCGTCCTGCAATGCCAGCGCAAACGAACCGGCCAGTCCTGCGACGAAGTCAAAACTTTCCGTCAAAATCATCCGAGCAAACGGATTCATAACACTCACCTCCGAAGAAATTGAATTGTCTGAATGGATGATGCGTGTGCAGCCGAATCAAGCGCATCGTGGAAATGAAAATTCGCGGGCTTAGACCCCACCCTCACAAAAGAAGTTCCCCTTTGCCAGAAAACTCTCTTCCACATTGCGACAATCGCAGCTTGCGGGTAAATTCAGTGCTGTAAGTTTCATCTTGATCCGCTGATTCTGCGGCCTCTCACGAACGTTTATGAAAATTGATCACAACACAGTTGCAGTCATCACTGGCGCAGCTTCGGGCATCGGGCGCGCGTTGGCGATTCGACTGGCCGCCGAAGGCGCGCATCTGGCCATCAGCGACGTAAACCAGAATGGTCTGGAGGAAACGGCCCAACTTGCCTTAAAGCGGGCGGCCAAACCCGGCGTCAAAATTTCCACTCACGTGGTTGATGTTTCCGACCGCGAACGCATGCAGGCATTTGTTCAGGAAGTGTTGGCCGAACACGGACGCGCGCATCTGGTCATCAACAACGCCGGAGTCGGACTTGGAGGCACGACCGAAGAGCTGGCGATCGAAGATTACGAATGGTTGCTGGGGATCAATTTATGGGGAGTGATTTACGGCACGAAATTGTTTTTGCCGATTTTGCGCCAGCAACCGCGCGGCCACATCGTCAACATTTCTTCGGTCTTCGGCATCGTCGCTCCGCCGGGACATTCGGCGTATGCCACCAGCAAATTCGCCGTGCGAGGCTTCACCGAATCGTTGCGCCACGAATTAAAAGGCAGTCCCATCACCATTACCTCTGTGCATCCCGGAGGCATTCGCACCAACATTGCGCGTAATGCCCGCACGGGAGCCGGTGTTGATCCTTCTGTCGTCGAGCGGGAAATTGAGTTTTTCGATAAAGTGGCCAAAACCTTGCCCGAAACCGCCGCTGATGTAATTGTGCGCGGCATATTGAATGACAAGGAAAAAGTCCTGATCGGATCGGACGCCTGGCTGATTGACAAGATTCAACGGCTGATGCCGGTCCGATACTGGAACTTACTGGGAAAGATGTTGGAAAAAATGGCTCAATAAGCACGGAAACTCCCTGTATGCCCGTCGCGGAGGAAATGAAATGCCAAGTTGGCAATCACGTCTGTTTTCGACTTTTGTGTATCTGACAATGAAACGCGGCGCAAGCAAACGCGCCTTGAAACTCGTTTCGGAAGAAGAAGGAGCGAAGTTCGTTCGCAAGCTGTTTGAGCCTCCCGATTTTCTTCGTCCGAAACTGCCCGCGGGTGTAAGCATGCGCCCCGTTGAAGATTGGGGAGTTCACGGCGAATGGCTGGAAACCGACAACATGCAACGCACTGTGTATTACCTGCACGGCGGCGGATATGTGGCCTGTTCCCCGAAAACGCATCGCGGCTTTACAGCCAATCTGGCGTTGGCGGCCAATGCCAAAGTTCTTGTGCTGGATTATCGCCTGGCTCCGGAAGATAAATTCCCCGCCGCTTTGGAAGATGCAGTCGGCGGTTATCGGTTGTTGTTGGACAAAGGCGAATCTCCCAAAAACATAGTCATAGGCGGCGATTCGGCAGGCGGCGGTTTGACTGCGGCAACCCTGATCGCGTTACGCGAACGCGGATTGCCCATGCCGGCAGGCGCATTTTTGCTGTCGCCGTGGACGGATCTGGCCGCGACCGGCGAATCACTGGTCACCAACGATCCTGTTGATCCAATGCTTTCAGGAAAAATGGTGGGGCAATTAGCCAGCTTGTATTACGGCGATTTTTCTCCGAAAGAACCGTTGGTGTCTCCTTTGTACGGAGACCTGCGCGGATTCCCGCCACTGCGAATTTACGTCAGCGATACTGAAATCCTGCTGGACGATGCGCGCCGATTTGCCGCTCGCGCCAGCGAACAAGGCGTTGTTGTGGATTTGCGAATTTGGAGCAAACTGCCCCACGTCTGGCCTGTATTCGTCGCCTTCGGCATTCCTGAATCGAAAGCGGCTTTTCAGGAAATAGTCGAGTTCATCATTGAGCGAACCTCGCAGCCGCAAACAAAACGGGCCGTTGCGTGAAATGCTCTGTTCAACCAAACCGTAACTTCAAACAGGAAGAACATGATTTGTTCAGTATTCACAGGAAAAGAATCCAGCTTGACGCGCTCTGTCAAAGCAATCTTGTGAATTCTGAAAAATCCTGCCAATCCTGATTTCTCAAAAAAAACCTCTATGAGCGAATCCAGCAATCAACTCGTCGTCGTGGTCGGCGCAGGCCCGGCGGGAATTTATGGAGTCCGCAAACTGTCCGAAGCCGGGCACGAAGTCATCATTCTCAACCGCGACATCAAACCCGGCGGCCTGGTCGAATACGGAATTTACTTCAACAAGCACAAGCTGAAAGAAGGCGTGCGAAAACAGTTTCGGCAGATTCTGGCCGATCCGAAAATTCATTATGTCGGCCACGTCAAAGTCGGCCAGCAAGCCGATCTGACGCTGGACGAACTGCGCGACTGGCTGAAACCATCGGCGGTCGTCATCGCTTCGGGCGCGCAAGGAACCAAAGCGCTGGGCATTCCCGGCGATGACGCCATCGGTGTCTATCACGCCAAGGATTTGGTTTATCACTTCAACGGATTGCCTGCCTTCACCAACCGCAATTATGAAATGGGCGACCGCGTCGCCATCATCGGTGTTGGCAACGTCATGGTGGACATCGCGCATTGGCTGGTTCACGAAAAGAAAGTCAAAGAAGTGATTGCCGTCGCGCGACGCGGCCCGGCTCAGCGAGCTTATACCGACGTGGAAATCCAGGCCGTCGCCGCCAACTTCGACCTGCCAGCGTTCGACGCTGAACTCGAACGGGTGCGTCCGCGTCTGGAAGCCGTCGGCGAAGATTTGGAAACCATCCGCAAAGACCTGACCAAATACTGCGCGGCGAAATCGAAAGAAGGCGAAAGTCCCAGCAAGATGTATTTCCGCTTTCTGAGTTCGCCGACCGAAGTCGTGGTCGAAAACGGGCGCGTCAAAGCCTTGCGCGTGGAAGATACGCAATTGGTTCAACGCGGCGAATCGTTATCGGCAAAAGGACTCGGCACGTTTTTCGACATTGAATGCGATTCGGTCGTTTTTGCCATCGGCGACCGAGTGGATGAAACGCTGGGTATTCCCTGCTCCGGCACGGAATACGTCCGCAATCCAAATCCAGACCCGGAAAATCCTGGCGACGAAGCCTATCAGGTCTTCGATCCGGCAACCGGTAAAGTCTGCGATGGATTGTTTGTGATTGGATGGTCGCGGCAGGCTTCGGACGGTGTCGTTGGCAAAGCCAAGCAGGACGGCGAACGCGGAATGGCAGTCGTCAATCGCTATCTGACAAAAGCCGAAGCCAACACAGCAACAGGATGGGAAGAGCGCCTGGCAAAGTTCCGGCAACTTTTGACTGATCGCGGCGTACGAACGATTGATTACGCCGACGTGCAAAAACTGGAATCGGTCGAACGCGAAAAATCGCAGGAACTGGGCGTAGAGTTTTTCAAATACAAAACCGATGAAGACATGCTGGCGGCCATTGATCGCTAACGGGAGCGCGGATGTCTACACCCGCAACCTGACTCGCGGACGTTTTGTCCGCCCATCCAAAAAAGCAGTCCTTATGATCAAACAAGAACCGAATGCTGTAACTCGCTTCTTGCTTCTGGCAACCGCGCTCCTGTTGGTTAGCGGTTGCCAGGCATTCAGTTCGCCGCCAGCGATTCAGTTGCCCGAACGCGAACTGCAAGCCGCGATTCAGGTGAAGGTGGATGCCTCGCCGCTCGACAAACTGAACGCATCGGCCATCGAGCAAACGACCTACACAAACAGCTACGATCCGGCGTACGTCAAACTGGATTATCCGAACGGCGACGTGCCGAAAGAAACCGGCGTTTGCGCCGATGTCATTGTCCGTGCGTTTCGCGCCGCAGGCATTGATCTGCAAAAAGAATTGCACGAAGACATGACCGCCAGCTTCGCCAAGTACCCGAAAAAGTGGGGCGCGCGAAAACCCGACAAAAACATTGACCATCGCCGCGTGCCGAATCTGATGACGTGGTTCAACCGCAAAGGCAAAGAGTTGCCGATCACCCAAACCGACCAGGATTATCAGCCAGGCGATGTCGTGTCGTGGAATTTAGACAGCGGCCTGACGCATATCGGCATAGTCAGCAAGATCAAAGTCGAAGGCACCAATCGTTACGCCATCGTTCACAACATTGGCGCAGGCGCTCGTCTGGAAGATGTGCTGTTTCAATGGAAGATCACTGGACACTATCGCTATTTCTAACAGGACTTACGCAGAAACTGCCGCAGAGTCTCAGAGACACGGAGCATAACAAGGAAATTCACTATCCATTGAAGTTCATCTCTGTGGCTCCGTGCCTCGGTGGCTATCTTTATTCGTGTTTTGCGTAAGTCCTGTCTAAATTTGGAGATTCAAGTTTGAGCAAAAAAGTTTTGCCGGTTGACGGCCTGGAAGTGAAACCATCGAAAATTGACGGCAGAGGTTGTTTCGCCACCAAGCCATTCAAAAAAGGACGCAAGATAGCGGAATTTGTCGGCGAACGAATTTCTCGCGTCGAAACCGCCAGACGATTGCGCGGGCTGCGCCGCATTCGCATTTGCGGACTTGATTCGTACTGGTCAATTGACGGATCGGTCGGCGGCAACGCGACGCAATTCGTCAATCATTCCTGTCAGGGCAATTGCCGATTGACCGCCGTCAAAGGCCATCTGCTGTTTTTCGCCTTGCGCGACATAGAACCCGGCGAAGAAATCCTGCTCGATTACGAAGAATCCTGGCACGACGATGAAAAACGCTGTCGCTGTGGCGCGCCCAACTGTCGAGGCCGAATCAACAAGTGAAGGACAGAGAGACAGAGGGACAAGGAGACGGAGAGAAAGAGAGCCGGCAGTAAGGGTTCGGCAACGTTGAAAATTCTGTTTTCAACCTGGAGACGAAAAGATCGCAGAGGAAGCGCAGAGAGTTTATCCAAGAGAAACCAATACCTCTCTTTCCCCTCTGCGAAACCTTTGCGTTCTCTGCGCCTCTGCGGTGAAGAAACTAAAACCTCTTATGGAAAATCTGCAAACTTACTTCCCTGTTCTGGGCGAACTGAGCGTCAAAGCGGGCGCAATTGCCCGTCGCCATTACAACTCGCAAGTCGAATTCGAGCGCAAATCCGACGATTCGCCAGTCACCAAAGCCGACCGCGAAATCGAAACTTTCCTGCGCCAAGCGCTGGAAAAACAATTCCCCGATCATTCGATTCTGGGCGAAGAATTCGGCGAGACGAAAAAGAACAGTTCATATCGCTGGATCCTCGACCCGATTGACGGCACGAAATCCTTTGTTCTGCGAACGCCGTTGTTCGGAATCATGATCGCGCTGGAACGCGACGGAGTTCCCGTTCTCGGTTCGATCTACTTTCCGATTCAGGAACATTGGCTGATTGGCTCGGCGGAAACTGGCACGTTTTTGAACGGCAAACCTTGTTCGGTGTCAAAAACAACGAAGCTCCCCGATGCGACGATGATTTTGACCAATCCGCGCGAGTTGTATTCCGAAACGCACGGCGAGCGATTGCAACGGCTGGCGAAGAAAGTTCGGCTGGTGCGGGGTTTCGGCGATTGTTATGGCTATTACTTGGTGGCGACGGGTTTGGCGGATTTGATGATCGAACCCGGCCAGTTGAAATACTACGACGTAGCGCCAATGCCGCCGATTCTGGCGGGTGCAGGCGGCGTGTTCACAGACTTGAGCGGCAAGGTGGATTTGCTGAACGGACAAGGTTTGGCAACGACGCCATATCTTCACGAACAGATTCTGCGAGTGCTAAATCCGGCAAAGTAGATCAGGTTTTCCAACCTGATCGGATTTTCACCTGTTGCCCGTTCACGACAAGAACGATTTTTGCGAAAGACCAGGGCAGGTTGGAAAACCTGCCCTACGATTTACGGCAGTTCCCGGACGCGAATGTTTTTGAATTCAATCGGCGAACCTTCGGCTTCAAGACACATATACCCCGTGCGAGGTTCAGCGCCATTGCCGCCGGAAACTTCTTCGCCATTTACCCACAAACGAACTTCGCCATTGATGGCGCGAACGTAATAGTGATTCCATTCGCCAACGCCTTTGCTCAAATTCTTGCGCGGAAAGCTGCGCGAACCGTTGGGCGACAACGGAGGAAACGGTTTCAGTTTGGAATTGCCGACGGCAAAAATGTCGCCGTTGGTCGTGAACCAGTCGCCTTTTTTGCCTGACGATTTTTCGTACTGCTCCTTGTAACCGTGATCTAGCATCTGCACCTCTATACCCCACTTCGGCAAATTGTCAGGCTTCAAATCGGTCAAGGCTTCGTCGGGAACCCAGACAAATGTGCCGGAATTCCCTGCCGACCGTAGATGCCGCCATTCAACGACGTATTCAAAATTGGTGAACTTCTGTTTCGTTCGCATCACGCCAATCGGTTTGCCTGTGCAGGTCAGCAAACCGTCTTTCCACGTCCAGGTGTCGGCATAACCATTGACCGGCGCGAAATCCTGTTCGCCCAGCGTTCGCCAATCCGGCCCGCTGCCATCAATAAATGCTTTTGATTGTTGTTGAGTCTGTCCGCCAGCGCTTAGCCAAAATGCAGTCAGCGACAGCGTCGCAACAAAACACAGAACTCGTATCAAAGAGTTTCGATTCACGTTCGACTCCTTTTGGTAGTCAGGTTTGAAAGTTGAGACATTGGCGGATCAATGCTAAAAACTCGCCGCGCTTTCAATTCCACCAGGCAAAGACATTCTCGCTTATGACTGATTCACAAGCTACCAAACACCGACATCCGGCCATGATTTATGTTCCGGCCATGCTGGTTGCGTTGATCGGATTGGCCGATTCGGTTTATCTGACCGTCCAGCATTTGACCGGCCAAAGCGTCAAATGCACAGTGACCAATGGTTGTTCCGCCGTGCTCGGCAGCAAGTACGCGATGATCGCCGGAATCCCCACGGCAGCATTTGGAGCGTTGGCGTATTTCGCCGCATTCAGTTTGGCGACGCTGGCAGTGTTCGGGTACTCGCAAGCCAGAACCTGTCTGGCAATTTTGGTTGTGCCGATGTTTTTGATGACCTGCTGGCTGATTTATCTGCAAGCATTCGTGCTGCATGCGTTTTGCGAATTCTGTTTATTGTCGGCGGCAATGACGACCACCTTGACGGTGTTGGTGATCTCAGCACAATTCTTTTTACAATCATCAGGCTCGGCCACCGAGAAACGGTGACCTGAGCCGGCTCATTTCACCGCAGAGACACAGAGGTTTCGCAGAGGCCTTAAGCATTATCTCTGCGCTACCTCAGTGTTCTCTGCGTCTCTGCGGTAAATCAAAGGGCCTTTGTCAATCAATCGTCAGGTGAACAAAATTCGGTTTGCCTTTTCGCAATTCGACTTTTACACTCTGCCCTCATTTCACCAAGACCTATCAACAATCATCGAGGCATTCATGAAGATTCACGAGTATCAAGGCAAGGAATTGCTCCGCCGTTTTGATGTCAAAGTGCCGCGCGGATTCGTGGCGCGCACCGTCGCCGAAGCCGAATCCGCAGCCCAACAACTGGGCTTGCCGGTTGTCGTCAAAGCCCAGATTCACGCAGGCGGACGTGGCAAAGGTGGTGGCGTCAAACTGGCTCGAACCACCGAAGACGTCACCGATCTTTCCGGTCAGATTTTGGGAATGAATCTGGTCACGCACCAGACCGGTCCCGAAGGCCGCACGGTTCACACCTTGCTGATCGAAGAAGGATTGAAGATCAAACAAGAGTTTTACCTGGGAATGCTGCTCGACCGCGCTGAATCAAAACTGGTCTTTATGGCCTCAGCGGCGGGCGGCATGGACATCGAAGAAGTCGCCGCCCATTCGCCCGAAAAGATTTTGAAAGAACACATTGATCCGGCGGTTGGCATGCAGCCGTTCCAGGCACGCAATCTGGCTTTTGGGTTGGGACTTGCGCCGGAACTGATCGGCAAAGCCACCAAGTTCATGCTGGCACTGTATCGTTCCTTCGTCGAATCCGACGCATCGCTGTTGGAAATCAACCCTTTCCTGCTGACCGAAGACGGCGAGCTTTATGCGCTCGATGCCAAAGTGAATTTCGATGACAACGGCCTGTTCCGCCACAAGGATTTTGAAAACTGGCGTGACCTGAACGAAGAAGCGCCGCTGGAAATCGAAGCCTCGAAATTCGACCTGAATTACATCAAGCTCGACGGAAATATCGCTTGCATGGTCAACGGCGCAGGATTGGCGATGGCGACGATGGACATCATCAAACTGGCTGGCGGCGAACCGGCAAACTTTTTGGATGTCGGCGGCGGCGCGTCGCAGGAACGCGTCGAAAATGCGTTCCGCATTTTGCTGGCGGACGAAAACGTCAAAGCCGTGTTGGTGAATATCTTTGGCGGCATCGTGCGTTGCGACATGGTCGCGCGCGGCGTCGTCGAAGCGGCTCGCAATCTGGGCGTCAAAGTTCCGATTGTCGTCCGACTGGAAGGAACCAACGTCGAAGAAGGCCAGCGCGTGCTGCGCGAATCCGGTTTGAACTTCCTGGTCGCCAACGGAATGAAAGACGCAGCCGAAAAAGCCGTCGCGGCTGCGGCATAAGGCATTTCGACAGGATTTACAGAATTGAACAGGATCGAGAAAACAGAGGAATCGGTTGAACAGCCAAAGCTGTCTGCCCATCCTGTGAAATCCTGTCTATTCCCCACCTCGATCAATCACTCAAAACAAATCAAAGAGAAGGAGTTCTGAACAAGAGCTATGGCTAAGCTTTCAATTCGTGATCTTGAACTTGCTGGGAAGCGAGTCTTCATCCGCGTGGATTTCAATGTGCCGCTCGATGGCGACAAAGTCAGCGACGATACGCGCATCACGTCGGCCATTCCGACCATTCAATTCGCAGTGGACAAAGGCGCAAAAGTCATTTTGGCTTCGCACCTGGGACGTCCCAAAGGACAACGCAACGCCAAGTATTCATTGAAGCCAGTGGCCGATCATTTGGCCAAACTGCTGGAAACCGAAGTCGCTTTCGCCAACGATTGCATTGGCGAAGAAGCGGCGAATGTCGTCAACAATCTGAAAGACGGCCAGATTGCCGTGCTCGAAAACCTGCGCTTTTATGCCGAAGAAGAAGGCAACGATCCGAAGTTTGCCGAACAACTCGCATCGTTGTGTGACGTTTACGTCAACGATGCTTTCGGCACGGCGCATCGCGCGCATGCTTCGACCGAAGGCGTGACCAAATTCGTCAGTCAGGCTGCGGCAGGCTTTTTGATGGAAAAAGAATTGCGGTATCTGGTCGAAACCTTGAGCAATCCGCGCCGCCCGTTTGTCGTCATCCTCGGTGGAGCGAAAGTCAGCGACAAGATTCAGGTGATTGATAACCTGCTGAAATCTGCTGACTCTGTATTGATCGGCGGAGCGATGGCGTACACCTTTTTGAAAGCGCAAGGCCTGGAAACCGGCAAATCGCTGGTCGAAGCCGACAAAACCGATTTGGCCAATCAGCTTGAAGCCGCTGCCAAAGCCAAAAACGTCAAACTGCTGTTGCCAACCGATCACGTCGTCGCGGCCAATCCTGACGATGGAGCCAATGCTAAAAACGTTGGCGTGGATGCCACACCAGCCGATTTGATGGGCTTGGATATTGGCACGGCGACGCAGGCGACGTATTCCGAAGTGATTGGCTCAGCCCAAACGATAATTTGGAACGGTCCGATGGGAATGTTTGAAAAAGCGCCGTTTGACGCAGGCACGCGAGCCGTCGCCAAAGCCGTCGCCGATGCTTCGAAAACCCACAACGCCACTTCGATCATCGGTGGCGGAGACAGTGTCGCGGCGATTCAGGAATCAGGCCTGGCCGACCAAATCACGCACATTTCCACAGGCGGCGGAGCGACACTGGAATTGCTGGCAGGCGATGTGCTGCCGGGAGTTGCCGCACTTACTGAAAAATAGTTTGATCCACGAAGAACACGAAGTTTCACGAAGAAAATACTTTGTGTTTCTTCGTGTGTCTTCGTGGATGGAGAAAGAGAAAGTAATGAGAAAACCTGTTATTGCTGGAAACTGGAAAATGTTTAAGTTGGTTGGCGAAGCGGTCAACACTGCTCTGGCGCTGAAACCGCTGGTCGCCAACGCCAATCATTGCGAAATCGTCATCGCTCCGCCTTACACGGCGATCAAATCTGTCGCCGACAAACTGGAAGGTTCGAACATCCGCGTTTCGGCGCAGGATGTTTCATCCGAAACCAAACACGGCGCTCACACCGGCGAAGTTTGCGGCGACATGTTGAAAGACGCCGGATGTTCGCACGTCATCATTGGTCATTCCGAGCGCCGGGCGATGTACGGCGACACAGACGCAGTGGTCAATCGCAAGATTCGAGCGGCGTTAAACTTCGGGTTGACGCCGATTGTCTGCATCGGAGAAACGCTGGAAGAGCGCGATTCCGGCAATGCGGAAACCGTAGTGGCGACTCAACTTGAGCATAGTTTGGCTGAGTTGACAGCCTCAGACCTCGTCCGTATAGTGCTCGCCTACGAACCGGTATGGGCGATTGGCACTGGTCGCACAGCGACACCCACACAAGCCCAACAAATTCACGCTTTCATTCGTCAGTGGATAGCTCAGAAGTTCGATCAGGCTTCTGCTGAAGGATTGCGGATTTTATACGGAGGCAGCGTCAAGCCGGACAACATTGCCGACTTGATGGCTGAAACGGATATTGATGGCGCGTTGGTGGGCGGAGCGAGTTTGGAAGCTGAGAGCTTTTCCAAGATCGTTCATTACAACCGGTAAACCGATTCTTTAGATTTGGCAGGTACACAGTTTTGATTCTGGCGTTTATTCTCAAGGCAATTTTCGTTGTCACTTGCATTCTTCTGATCCTGGTCATTTTGCTGCAATCCGGCAAAGGCGGGGATGTTTCCTCGGCGTTTGGCGGAGCCGGTGGTCAATCGGCTTTTGGTCCGCGCGGCCCGCAAAAACCGTTGGAAAAAGCGACGGCGGTTCTGGCCGGGATTTTCATGGTTGTGGCGTTGATTTTTTCGCTCCCGGACTTTTTGCAGAGTTCAGTTGTGACTGGCGGCCCGGTTCCTAGTTCGACACCGGCTCCGGCGGCTACGCCATCCGCGACACCCGACGCGGCGGCAAATTCTGCGGCTTCGCCAGAAACAGCGGCCTCGCCTGCTGCAAGTGCAAGTCCGGCAGCGTCTCCGGCGAAATAACGAACGTCAGGTTAAGCCGAAGTGGTGGAATTGGTAGACACGTACGTTTGAGGGGCGTATGACGCGAGTCGTGGGGGTTCGAGTCCCCCCTTCGGCACTCACCTAAAACAAAACCCCGCTGATAAATTCAATGTTATCAGCGGGGTTTTCCTGTATTTCCAAAAGTTGTCCTTCTTCCCTGTTGGCTCACAAAATCTTCACTTCATTTTTCTTCCCAGTCCAAACTGATCGCCTGTGCGAATCGGTTTGCCGTTTCTGAAGTCAATTTCCACCATCTTTTCGCTATGCACTTCACCGCCCTTTTCATCCTTGAGCGTTGCAATGATCCGCTTCGTTTTCACGTCGAAAACCTCGCCCGTTGATGGATAGGCGAATTTGCCATCCAAACTGAATGTCACCCAACCGGGCTGTTCCCGCACTGGCAAGCTGGCGATTTGTTTCGGCGGCATCACAGTATTGTCGAATACGTGAACCCGCTGGTTATAGGCATCGGCCAGCCAGACTTCCTTTTCGTCAGGCGTCAATCCGATTCCATGGCTTGGGCAGCCGTGTCGTTTAACCGGACCTTTCTGAAATCCCACAACTTCGACTTGATGCAGCATTTTGCCAGTGCGAATATCGCCGATTTCAAACCCAAGCAGGTCGTTCACATTCACATAGGCCAGCGTCTGCGCTCCGTTAATCGTGAACGGACGAATAACATTGCTGAACGGGCCGACGGTTTTGGTGATTTCGTGCTTGCCGGTGTCGGAAATGTTCAGCATCGGCGATTTCAGCCCGGCCAGATACGCCCATTTGCCATCCAGCCCAACAATCGTGTTGTGCGCGCCGGATTTCGGAACCAGTTTTTTGATGATGTCGCCAGTTGCGGCGTCCAGCACGTGCCAATGGTCTTTTTCCAGCGAAGGCATGTAGATAAATTTGCCCGCCGGATCAATCGCCATCCGGTCGGTTCCGCCTTCGTACGGTTTCTCCCACAAAATCTTCTCGGTCAGCAGGTCCATGCATTGCAAAGTTTGCGTTGTGCTGATGTACACGCGGTTCGTTTTTGCATTGGCCACGATGCCTTTGACGTTGAGCGGTTTGCCTTGCGCGTCAAAACCGGAAGTCGGAATGCGTTTGAGCAATTTGTGTCCGTCGTCAATATCAAACACCAACAATCCATGTCCGCCGAATTCCAGATAGTTGCGAATGCCCGGCGTAGCCACATACAACAGGCGATGCTCTCCGACTTTACTTGCGCCAGTTGCGACGGGCCAAACAAATGCCATAGTCAGCAGCAGGGTCAGAAAAGCTAAACGGAGTTTATGAAGTTTGGTCGAGGCAAATGGCATATTGATCTCCTGATAAGGCAACCTGACAAGGCTGTCTTGATTGCGTCAAGGCGTGTTTCGAGAATCCGGGACAACCTCGGCAGGTTGTCCTACTCATTCAGATTCAAATTCTTCTTCCGGCGGAAACGTCACTCGTTCGTAAATTTCAGTCAGCGACAACACACAACCAATGGATGGCAAACAAACACTTTCAGACAAACCTTTGTGTGCGGTGTAAAGCCATTGCCCGCCATCTTGTCGTTCAAAATGCTCGACCAACGGTTTGTCCTGAGAAATCAGAAGGAAATCTGTCAACGATTCGATTTGCTGATAAGCCAGAAACTTGGCGCTGCGATCATACTTCTCGGTCGAAGGCGAGAGGACTTCAAAAATAACTTTGGGATTGGTTAGCACATCCTGGTGCGCATCATGAAATAGTGCTTTCTCGCACACCACAGACAAATCCGGGTAAACGAACCTTCCTGCTGCGCTGATTCCAATCTTCATGTTTGGAGAAAATCCTTCACAGGTCTTGCCTCTTAACTGAGTACCGACTATCGCAGCCAAACTCAAACAGACTCTGCTGTGATTCGGACTTTCGCCCGCCATCGCATGAATGCGTCCGTTGTCGTATTCATGGCGTTCCAACGCTTCGCGTTCGCGGCGCAGATACTCTTCTACCGAAACAAACAATTTAGCCTGTGGCGTAGCCATTTCTTCCGCCTCCGAAAATGGGTTTTATGCCGAAAGCACGGTCATTGTAATCAGGGCTAGAGTATTTGTCAGTCCGCAGAAAACAAATGTGCTGGACCGTCCAGTGGTGTGAAACGAATGGAAAACAAGGGCTGCCAAAAAATAAAAGGAGCTAAAGTGGCAAAAAGCTTTTTTGCCACTTTAGCTCTCAAATGAAGCTTCGCACCATCAACCCTGTAATGGGCGATGTGACGCCGCTACTCGGTGGTCGTGCCGACTAGAATTCCAGCCGCCCACCCATAGTGATAATACGAGCGCCCTGTTGCGGGCCAGTCGCTCTTCCGAAATCGGCGTTGCCGATCACGCCATTCACACCGAAGTTCGTCCGATTGAACAGATTGAAGATGTCGGCGCGATAGATAAACTTCACGCGACCGTCTCCCGTCAGGTTGAACCGCTTCACAATCGAGATGTTCTCAAAGAAGACTGGCGGTTGCCGAAAAGCGCTGATGGATTGTGCTGCGCTCCCAAACTCGAACTCGCCCGGGATGCTGAACGGAGTCGAGTTCGCCGCACACTGGAACCGGTTGGTTTGGCCTGCGATGGCCACCGGCTGGCAACCGAACCAGCGAACGGACGGATTGTTTGGATCGAGCGTCTTGCGGTCAATTCCGGTGCGGATCGGCACGCCAGTCAAATTGGCCTTCTTGGTAAGCGTAAACAAAGTGCCATTGCCCAAAGTATTCGGCGCCAGGATTTCAATCGTGCCGCCAGAGACATAGCGGTTGATAACGCCGAGCGTCCAGCCGCCAATCACAGCATCCACAGCACGATTGCTCGCCCCGAAGAACTTTTTGCCCCGACCAACCGGCAGATCAAACGAGTTCAGAATGTTGACCACGTGTGGCTGATCGAACGGCAGCAATGTCTTGGTATCGCTCAGGTCGTAGTTGTTCTGCGCCTGCACCGCTGTCTGCGTCTGGCTGAAAATCTGTCGGAAGTGCAAACGTCCGATTGATTTCGACCAGGTGTAGGCAGCCATCATCTGCCAGTTGCCAAAGCGCCGCTCGCCTTTGACCTGCAGCGAGTCGTACCAGGTTTGACCGTCGCCGGAATTCCGGTCAAACACGTTGAAGTATTGCGGGAACGGACGCAACGCCTGGGCCAGCGTCTGATTGTCGGGGAACGCGGCATAAGGCTTGGTGAAACCAGCCGCGATCACTGCGGGGGAGTCAATCCGCTGGCGCAGAAGCGCTCCGAGTGACAGGTATTTGGGATCAACCTGGTTGGCCATCAAGGTAGAGTTCAAGCCTCGTCCACGGTTACCCACATAAGCAACATCAATCAGGAAGTTCTTGATCTCGTGCTGAATGTTGAGGCTCCAGTTGTAGATACGCGGGGCCTTGCCGAAATCGGGTCCCAGCAGGTCAATGGTGCCCGCCGAGAGTACGCCAAGTCCCGGATCAATAAACGGCGGCTTGGCGCCTTGGGGAATCGGCACGCCGGCATCCCATTGCAGAGCCGGGTTGACACCGTCAGCAAGAATGGTTCCTGGAACCCCGCCAAAACCGAGCGTACATCCGCAACCGCCGTTGCCCAGCGTTTGGTAATAAATACCGAAACCGCCGCGCACCACAGTCTTTGACGCCGCCTGGTAAGCGAAGCCAAAGCGCGGGCCGATGTTTGAGAAATCGGTGGGGTAAAACCGTTTCGTGCCCGTGCGTCCCGGTCCAGCGCCGGCAAAGATCATCGCGCCGGGCCGTCCGCCAGCCGCCGGATTCGGCACGCTGGGATCCATCGCCGAGAATTCGAAGTTCGCCATGTGGAAGCCAATCGGCACTTCATAGCGCATACCGAGGTTCAGCGTCAGGTTCGGCTTGATCTTCCAATTGTCCTGGAAGTAACCAGCGTGGTAGCCGTAGCGAATCTGAACGTTGGGAACGGGCAGCGTGGTAAAAGAGACCTCGTTGGGCGCTCCCAGCAGGAAGCTGGCGAACGCATGTCCGGTGGTGCCTGTGGCGGTCGGCAGCGCTGTTTGAGCACGTTCGAACCTGAACAAGCCGTTGGTGCCAGCCGCGTCTGTCGCCATCGTTCTGAGCCGACGAATGTCCCAGCCCATGCGAAATTCATGTTTGCCGGTCAACCAACTGATGTTCTGGCTGACGTGGGTTGTCCAGTTAAGCTGATTGCCGTCGTTCACTTTGCCGTCCTGTACGCCCCAGGGTGTCAGGGCGTCAGCAGCAGCAAACTGGATGCGCGGCGTGGCGTCAGTCGGCAACCGAAGGCCGACCTGCGAAGCAAAGCCGGCTTGAGCGGGATTGTCCCAAAACTGTTGCGTCCGACTGAAACCAAAAGTCGTGTTGATCAGGAAGTTGGGGCGCACGATCCAGTCGTGATTGACACGAAAGTTCTGCGGCTTATTCGGATTGGCGCCCAGCCCCTGTCCCAATGGTCCGGGCAGCGCAGTGGTGTTGGCGGTGTCAATTTCCTGCAGCGTGTGGAAGTAAGAGATGCGGTTGTTCGGCGTGAACGCATGATCCAACTTCAGGCTCCAAACATCGTTGGTAACCTTGCTCTCATTGACAAAAGCCAGGTTATTGGTCACGCCCGGCAGATTGGGATCAGGCAGCGCGGCAATGAACTTGGCAGAGATCGGGCTAATCCGATTCGCGGGGATGATGTTGTTGGCGAATTGCTGGCGAACATTCCCCACCGTCGTCGCCGGGTCATAGATCGCTCGGCCTATTTCAGAAAAGTCGCCGCTTTTCATTCGAGCCGTCGGAACTGTAGATGTCACGGTCGAGATAGATGCCGGACGCAGATCGCGCGAGTAAGTGACAAACCAGAAGGTCTTGTTGCGCCCATCGTAAACCTTGGGAGCCCAGACCGGCCCGCCTACGGCAAACCCGGCCTCGTTAAACCGCTCCTTCGGCCTGGGCCGGTTGGCGGCGTTATTCGCCCAACTGTTCGCGTTCCAGATGTCGCGGCGCGCATACCAGAAAGCCGCTCCGTGAATATCGTTCCCACCCGACTTTGACACGAACGTTTCGACGCCGCCGCCAAACCGACCGTACTCAGCCGAATAGGCAGCGGTTATCAACTTGAATTCGCCGAACATCTCAGTGCCCGGAAAATTGAACACCACGCCGCCCGATTCAGGGATTGTCAGGCTGCCGCCATCAATCATGACCTCTTTGCCACGTCCGCCGGAGCCGGAGATGCTCGTCTCGCCGCGCGAGGCATTTACGCCGGGCATGTAGGTGACAAACGATTCTGCGTTGCGAAGGCCGCCGGTGAACAGTGGCAGCGTGTTCATGAACTTGGTGGAAAAGCTTTGGCCCTTCTCGCTGGTCGCTGTTTCAAGCAGCGGCCCCTGGGCTGTCACCTCAACGCTCTCTGAGACGTTGCCGACTTCCAATTGCAGGTCCAGCGCCAGGCGTTGCGCCACACGGATTTCGATATTTTTGCGGTTCAGTCTCTTGAACCCGGCCTTCTCGACCGTCACTTCATAAATGCCAACCGGGAGACTGGCAAACACATACACGCCCGCTCCACTGCTCACCGTCTCGGTTTTCAAGCCGGTCTCCGTGTGCGTAGCTGTTACGGTTGCTGCCGGTATAGCCCCCGATGTGAGGTCAGTGACCGTTCCTGACAGCGAGCCAGTATTTTGTTGCGCGAATGCTGAGCTGCTGGCAAGCAATAGCAGACAAAGCAGAAAAATAGTTTGGCGAGTGTTTTTCATCGCATCACCTCTTACTGTTCTTTCTTTATAGTTTATGGACTAACGGCCATCAGAATGATCACCGTTGCTTGTAAAGCGACCCTTCAGCCCAGCCAGCGTAAGCCGCAGCTTTTCTATTTATTTGCGGATTTAATTTGTTGTTGATTGTGGCGCAGAGAGTAGTCCTGGCTGCCAATTGTGTCAAGCCATCATTGTCAGACCAAAAGATGATCTAAAGCTGTGAAAACCAATGGTTTCTCAACGCACTTTGACCGTTTCTTCCCAGAACCGCCACTTGGCCAACCCTGTGCGCGCCGGAGCGCCGTCCAGTTGCAATCCAAACGAATTCGGCTTGGCTTCCAACAAGGTTTGGTTGCGGAAAAGCACTTTTGTCATCGTCGCTGCGGAATACGCGACTTCGTCGGCTTTGATCCGGGCAAAGAGATACGAAGCATCTGTTTCAAATTCGCCGTATTTCACCTTGCCGAGCGAATACTGATAACGAGGCCCGACCTGTTCGCGCGCCAAATCCATTTCCAGATTCAGCTTGATCAGAATGACGGACTTCTCTGCCCCGTCACCGAATTCCAGCCCTATGGCCTGGCCGGATTTGTCCACGTCGAGCAATCGGAATTGATTGGCTTGGGCGCGAACGTCTGCCGCCGCGTCGTGAGGAATCAAAATCGTCACGAAGTATTCGTAATCTCCTGTTTTGTAAAGACTGGAAACCGTCTGGTAAATCGCTGTTTCGTCCTGGTTATGGCGGGAAATCGGGAATGTGCCGATCTGTTTGCCAAAGGTGTTTTCCGGGAAATGCACCAGCAACCGTTTGTTCACCGGCAGCGAATCCACGTGAATCTTGTCAATTCCCGTGTCGAAGGTTTGCTTCTCTTTGCTGTGAATTTGCCTCGTGTGCCACAAATTCGTGAAGGTGAAGTAATCGTTCCGCAGCGCCTTTACGCCATCCACAACGACAAAGAAGTTTTTCTCTTTCACCCAGGTGATGACGCGATCCCATTCGTAGCCCAGCGCGTCGTCAATCACACGCGTCCGGCTGACATCCACATCGCGGAATTTCAGGAAGTCAATTTTCTGTGTCCGCACCGGACGATAATTTCCCGAACCGCGCAGGAATTCATACACGTCCTGCGTCTTGTCGCGTTTGTCTTTGCGAACGACGACACGATTGTGAAAGTAATCCGCGCGCCAGGCTCCATACTGTCCGCTGGGCAAATCCGGACGATAACCGCCATCGTGCAGCAGCACCGAACCACCGCTCATCAACAGCGCAATCGAATTTTCGTCGGCGTGGCCGTGGTGCATTTTCTCTTCTTCAACGGACAGAGTCTGCCGCAGGTAATCGCGTCCCAGTCTGCCGCCGTCGCCTTCGTCGCGATAATTCAGCAGCATCATCGTGCTGTCCGGTTGCCAGCCGTTGCGAAAGACGACTTTCTTGCCAATCAAATCTTCCAACACATCCTGACTGCCGCTGGTCGGAGCTTGCGGCTTGATCGAATCGTCCGCCCAGCGATGTGCATCGGTGAAGGGCGATCCAACGCCCGCGCCGATGTTGACTTTGGCAAGGTCGGACAGGTTTTGAGTTTTTGCCGAACGCCCAAGTGCGCGGCGAGTCAGTTGCTCGGCCAGGAATTTGTATTGCGGATTGCGAAACAACGTCCCGGCTTTTTCATACACCGGAACAAACCGTTCCCAGCCACCATTCCAATGCGAATCGCCGAAATCCGCCAGGTTGCCGTGCGGTGTCAGCAACTGCACGAAATAATCCAGGTAATACTTGACTATCGGCGATTGCAACACGTCATCGCGTTTGCTGATGTCGGCGTAAGAAAACACCGAATACAACCAGACGCCGTGATACCCGGTGGCGTCTTCGATTTCCCATTGATGCAAACTGTCGCTGGCCAGCGTTTCCGCCAGTTGTTTCCACTTCGCTGCGCGCGGATGATGGCTGAGCGCGACAGCACCATACGCCAGGCTTTCCGCCCGCAACATCGCACGGTTGTGCGCTCCCCATTCCGGGAAACGAAAGGTGAAATCCAGACTGCCTGCCAGCGCGTCTTCGATCTTGGTTTTGGCTTTGGCGTCGAGCACGCCGCTTTCGCGAATGCGCATGTAAGCTCGCGCATACGGCGGCATGATGAAAAAGTTGGAAATGGCCGGAACGCCTTCGGAATATTCGACGCGTTTGGCCTGCATTTCCTTGGGATAGGTTTCGCGCAAATCGCCGTAGGCGGCCAGAATGTCGCGCGCCTTTTCGGCATACGAACGATCTTTGGTTTCCTGGTACAGATAACCAAGCAAGTCCGCCAGATAAATCGGCCCGCCCGGAGAATCGTAGCCCCACAATTCGTGATGATTGGGCGCTTTTTTCCAGCGTTCGATACTGGCCGGATAATCCTGCCAGCCTGCGTCAGCGGCGACCTTGATCCAGTTCAGGTATTCGCTCTTGAGCGTTTGCGCTTGAGCAGTCAGAAGAAGAAATGCCAGGCAGCCCAGCAAACCACAAAGTCGAGTCAGCAAAGTTTGAAAACGCATTGTTAAGTCTTGTCAGTCTTGATTGATGAGATGAATTGTTTAGCGTGACAGCAGCGCCGGTTTCAATGTCCAGGCCTGCAATCGCGCCATTTCCATGATCTTTGGAGCGTGGAACCCCTCCGGAAAAATCACCCAGCCCCACAGCCTTGTCGAGTCTTCGGCAACATAACGATCCGCCATGAAATTTCCCGTTCGCAACGTGACAGGCTGATTTCCGTCATAGCCTTTCCAGTTTTCGATCACCGCGCCGAGCGTTGCCAGATAATCCTGCGGCGAGATGCTTTGTGCGCCGATCCAGACTTCGTCCGGAACCCGCCCGTGCGTTTGAATGAAGCGCGCAACATCGCGCACGGTTTCGGAAAACTCGACCAGACGAACGGTCGCCGGTTTGCTGCCGCCCACCGAAGGGGAAAATGTTCGAGCTGGCCCGTGCAATGGTTTCAGTTTCAGAGACTGTTTTTTGTTATCCAGCAAAGAAAGACAGGCTTCGGTCAGCAAGCCGAAACTGTCCGCCGCCGACAACGCAAAGCCGTTCATTTGCTGAAAACCGATTTCTTTCTGCACAGTTTGAGCAATGGCCGAAATTTCTTTTTGAGTGAATTTGAAATTCAGCGCGCGATCTTCGTACAGCTTCATCAGATCGGCGCAATGCACGAATTGAACCCCGGCCTGTTTCTGAATGAATTGCACGTACTGTTCAAAATCACGGTAATTGCGTTCGATCTCTTCAGCGGTTTGCACAGGCGGCAATTTCCATTCACTGCGCGGCGGATTGGCGCCGCGACGGAAATTGACGCCGTCCCAGAATTCCCGATGCACGAATTCACAGGGGTGATAGTAAATGCTGATGGTCCCGCCGCCTTGCTGGCGCAGCTTTTCCGCCACTTGCTGAAATTCCTTTTGCGCTTCGGCCAGATTGTCCGCTTTGCCTAAATCCATGCGAACAGCCGTCGAACGCATTTTGAACACGTTCAGCATGCCGCCGTAATAAAACGGCTGATCGTTGATGCCAACCTGATTGGATTCGTCCAGATACATCGAAACGCCCATGCGTTTGAGCGCCGGATAAGTTTGCGGCGCCCACGAACTGCCCGGTTGGCCGTAACAAATCGGCGTCACGCCAAAGATGCGTTCGATGTCGCGTACGCCTTTCGCTTCGCGGCGATAAAATTCCGCCACGCCGTCTTCCCAACCGGCATGCTGCAAATAAACGGCGGGCGTTGGCTGACCGCTGTGCAAATTGGAGTGATAACCGATCTCGTGTTTTTTCAGCGCGGCAATCACATCTTTGCGGCCACGTTGTTCCAGCACACGAGCTTTTTCGCCAACGATCTTGAATGTGGATTTGACGCCCAACCGGGTCAACATTTCGGCCAACCGTTTGGCGGCGTCATCGCTTTGCGGCAGGACGTAATCTTCCGTGTCGAACCACAGCGTGACGTAAATTGGCGCCGTCGGCTGCGAATTCACACTTTCCAGACTCAGAAGCGGTACAGCCAGCAAAAAAGCCAGCAAGAACAGTCGGAATGCTTTTCTCATTTCAGCTCCGTCCTAAATACAGATCACGTCCTTTGACCAGCGCGGCGATTTTGCGGTCGGCAATCGAGCGCTTGTTCATCCAGAATCCGCAATCGGGATTGACCCAGGTGATTCGACCTTCGCCGACGATCTTCACTGCGGTTTCGATTCGTCGGGCGATTTCTTCCGGCAATTCGACGGTGTTGACCTTGATGTCCACCACGCCGAGACCTATGCCGATGCGCGGATCGAGTTCGTCTTTGAAATACTGCAATTCGTCATAACCGCGAAAGGCCATTTCCAGCAGCACGTGATCGCAATGCAGGCGATTGATGAAACCAATCAGTTTTTGCCAGGTTCCGCGTTGAATGGATTGGCCGCCGTAATTGCCGAAACACATGTGAACGCCTTTTTCTTTGGCTTGGGTGGCGGCGTCGAGCACGACATTGATTGCTGAGGCAGCCCATTCGGCTTCGTCGGCGTGGCCGGTAATGTTGGCTTCGTCCACCTGAATGACTTCGCTGTCAATTTCGCCAACCTGTTTGGCCAGCGCTTGCGCCAACCCCATCGCCAGATCAGGCAGGTTTTTGTAGTGATGATCCATCAGCGTTTTGCAAAGCATATGCGGGCCGGTCAGCGTAAATTTCATCGGATGAGCCGTGCAGGCGCGAGCGCGACGATAATCTTCGCCCAAACTCAACGCGCCTTCGCCAATCGCGGATTCCACTACACCAGCCGGAGCGGCACGAAATCCCATGCCTTCCAACCGCCGAAATTCTTCTACGTCACCGCGCGTGATGCGCGAACGTATGCCATCCATAGGGCGGATGAAGTATTCGATCATTCCATTGGTGTCGGGATGATTGACATCCCAACGGTACAGTTCGCCGTCGGCAACAACGTCAATTCCAGCGAGTTCCTGAAGTTGGAAAACCACCTTGGTGGCATCAACGAGCGCCTGTTGGCTGGGCAGCGCGATCAGCCATTCAGGGACGGGGTACGAGCCGACAACAGTTGTGCGAATTGCAGGTGCAGTCACAAATTCCTCCGAAAGATTAGGTTTGAAAGTGGCGCGCAGTATATCCGAGCAAGCTGGTCACGCAAGCCGCTAGTCAGTCAATGCGACATGACTTAAGATGCGCGCCACATTTCGCACTTCATCTTCAAAAGGAAACTCAATGGCTGAAACTCTTTCGCCCGTAGGCTTGCTGATGGCTGGCGCGACTTCCATCAGCAACGTCGTCAAAGACATCTCCGCAAAAAAAGTCGTAGACCATCATGAACTCTTTGCTTCGACATTTTGGATTCGCCTCTTTGCGGCAATCACCTTTCTGGCTGCGCTGGGCTGGCGAATGCTGAGCGGCAACGCTCCGCATTTTCGCAACGACGGCGGCGAATTTTTTGGCGTGAACGGGTTGCTGCTCGGTCCCTGGCCAACGTACCTGATTTACCTGACGATTGAAGTGTTACTCGTTGCCTGTTCGACCTTGCTCTATTTTCGAGCCATTCAGGTGACGCCGATTTCGCTTTGCATGCCCTACATTTCCTTCACGCCGGTGTTTTTGATTCCGATGGGCTATTGGGTCAACAACGAAGCGACTTCGTTGGAAAAAGGCGTCGGCGTGGTGTTGATTTTCATTGGCTCAATCGCCATGCACCGGTTGTTGTTCGCTGGCGGCTGGTTGGAACCGATCAAAGCCATCTGGCGAGAACGCGGCTGTTTTTACATGCTGGTGGTGGCGCTGGTCAACGCGATTACCAACCCGATTGATGCGCGACTGGTGCGTATGACCGATGCTTTCGTCCAAGCGACTGCTTTTGGGCTGGGAATGTGCGTGTTTTTCACTGTGCTGCTCATCGCTCGCAAAGCCGACGCCGGAAAAGTCATTCGCGCAGTTCCGATGTGGGCAATGCTGGCCGGCGTGCTGGAAGCCGTCGCCTTGATCTTTCAGTTGTCGTCGCACAATCACATCGCGGTTGTTTACACCATCAGCATCAAACGCGCCGGAATCATTCTGGTCATCCTGCTGGGCTGGATGGTGTTCAAGGAAAAAAACATCGGCGATAAATTGATCGCAGCGACGGTCATGCTGGTCGGCGTGCTGATTATTTATTTGCCTGTGACGTTGATGCAGGCCTTGCTGATTGCAGCGGCGGCGATTGCGGCGATGTTGATGGCGTTTCACTTGACGAAACCCAAAGCTGGCCTCGCGGCTTGATCTTGATAATGAATTGTATTGGAAGAGTCATCTTCACCGCAGATACGCAGAGAACGCGAAGAATTCGCAGAGCGCTTTTCTCTGCGCCACCTCTGCGTTCTTTGCGCCTCTGCGGTGAAATTCGTTTGCCAGCAATTCTGATTTCAGTGCTGTGCTTGCTGGCATTTCCCTGCGCCGCTCAACAGGACCCGCCAACGCCGGAGCCAGCGCCGCAACCGGAACCTGCGCCTTCGCGCTGGCAATGGTCGTTTTCCATTCGCAACCGGACGGGCGTTCGCACGGATGAACCGCGCGTGCTGCAAATGTCGCGGACGTTCATTGATGGCAAAGGCATTTACAAAATCTCCGACAATTGGCGACTGACGCTGGAAGGCCGCGCGCATTACGATCCGGTCGAGCGGCTGGGATTTCCCAAATCTGTCTGGATTGATCCGCGCCAGGCCTTGTTCGACGGCAAAGTCAAAAAGGTGGATTTGAAACTCGGTTTGCAGCAAGTCGTCTGGGGACAAGCCGACGGATTGCGCGTGCTGGATGTCATCAACCCGCTGGATTACCGCGAATTCATTCTGGAAGATTTTCTGGATTCGCGTCGTCCGTTGTGGATGGCGCGCGCAGACGTTCCGGTCGAAAAAGGTTCGTTGCAATTGATCTGGGTTCCATACTTTGCGCCTGCTCGTTTGCCCGGAGCGGAAAACGAATTCGGCCTGGGCAGCAGTTTCGGGCTTAGTTTGATCGGCGCGGCGCAAAGCAATTTGCCGCCGTTTGCAACGCGCGTCGAGCCGACGACACGCCCTGCGTACCAATTGAAATCTTCGCAAGGCGGCGCGCGATACAGTCGCAGCGTTGGCAGTTGGGATTTGACCGCGAATTACTTTTACGGCTGGGAAGACACGCCGACCAGTTACCTGCGCGGCATTGAAACCGCCCCGAACAATCCGCTGCCGACGGTGGTCTTCAAACCACGTTTTGACCGCAAGGAAGTGTACGGCGGAACGGCGGCGACCAACTTTGGCTCCGTCGTGCTTCGACTGGAAGGCGGTTGGAACCGCAACAAACCTCAAGCCGTGACAGACAATCCGGTCAACAGCGGCTTTGAAAAATTCGGACTGTTTTCCAGCGTCGTCGGCCTGGATTGGTCGGCGAACACCTGGCTGTGGGTGAGCGGGCAATACTTTCTTCAATCTGTGGATGCGCCGCAAAGCCGGTTGCTCTTTCCGCGCAATAATCATCTGGCTTCGATGTATTTTCGCGCCAACTTTTTCCGCGACACGCTGCGCCCGGAATTTTTTGTGCTGACGGGATTGAATCAGCGACAGTTCATGGTTCGCCCCAAACTGTCCAAAACTTTCGGCGATCATTGGGCAGTCAGCGTCGGCGCGGATTTTCTGGGCGGTCGGCAAACGAACATTTTCGGTTATTTCGATTCGCGCGACCGCGTGGTGATCGAATTGAAATGGATGAAATAGCGCTTTTGCCAGCTTCAGGAAAATTGATTAAGCTGCGCCCGCTTTCAAGTTCCAACTTCAAACAGGGTTTACGATGAGTTCTGCGGTCACACCAGTCACTCCCAAAGACGCGGCGGCAATGATTTTGCTGCGCGATCCCGACGACCCGAAAGTGTTCTGGGTCAAACGCGCGCGCACGTTGCGGTTCATGGCCAATTATCATGCCTTCCCCGGCGGCCAGCGCGACGAACTCGATCACGAAGTGCCAATTGAAAACGTTCCGCATTCCGACGACGAACAGACAGCGGTTATGCGTGTGGCCGCCATTCGTGAAATTTTTGAAGAAACCGGTGTGTTGCTGGCACGCGGAGCGGAAACCCTATCTTCAGAACGCCGCGCCCAATTGCGAGCGGAACTCGCCGCCGATCAAATCAGTTTCAAGGAACTGCTGGCCAGCGAAGGGCTGACACTCGACGCCTCTTTGCTGCAAGAAGCGCCGCGCTGGGTGACACCGCCTTCCATGCCACGCCGCTATGACACGCGGTTCTTTTCCGCGTGGCTGCCCGAAGGCCAGGAAACGGAAATCATTCCCGGTGAACTTGAAGAAGGCGAATGGTTGCGCCCGCACGAAGCGTTGCAAAAATGGATTACCGGCGATTGTTTGATCGTGACGCCAATCACCGTGGCGATGCAGTCGCTGGCTGAAGGCGTTCTAGATTTTGCCGAACGCATGCTGAACGTGCCGCAACACGAACGCGATCATTGGGAAAGCCGCGTCGAAATGCGAAAAGGATTTTTCCTCTGCGCGTTGCGAACGCCGACGATTCCTCCGGCGACGCATACGAATTGTTATTTGATCGGCGGCGATGAAATGGTGGTGATTGATCCGGGTTCGCCTTACACGGAAGAGCAGGCGCGGCTGGACGCCGTGGTCGAACGTTTTCTGGCGCAAGGCCGCCGCATACGCGAAATCATAATCACGCATCTGCATCCCGATCACATCGGCGGAGTCAATCATCTGGCAAAGAAGTTCAAGCTGCCGGTGGCGGCTCACCGTTTGACGGCCGAGGCAATTAACGAAGAAATCCGCGTTGACCGGTTGATAGAAGATGACGAAATCATAGAACTCAGCGAACAATCGTCCGGCCTGAGGTGGCGCTTGCGCGCCTTGTGGACTCCTGGGCACGCGCGCGGCCATCTGAGTTTTTACGAAGAGCGAACCGGCACGCTGGTCACAGGCGATTGCGTCGTCGGATTCGGCACGGTCGTCATTGCCCCACCGGAAGGAAACATGAACGAATATCTGGCTTCATTGCAGCGGTATCTGGAACTGCCCAGGCTGACGGCATTGATGCCCGGCCACGGCCCCGTGCTGGCCGATGCGCGCAGCAAGATCGAAGAGTACATCGCTCATCGGCTGGCGCGCGAACAAATGATCGTCCAGGCAATGGCGGCGGGCGCGCAAAGTCCGGCGCAAATCGTCCAGGCCGTTTACACCGACACGCCAGCGGCAATGCACCAACTGGCGGAACTTTCCGTGCGCGCTCATCTGGAAAAACTGATGGCAGACGGGCGCGTGTTTGCCGTAACCGAAACTGAATTCGCGCTTGCAATTTGAGCGTTACCAACTTCAGCCGAAAAACATGACGACTTTTTTCATTGCTGTAATTGCATTGCTGAGCGGCGTCGCGCTTGGATACTTTTTCCGCCGAACGAAACCGTCGCCCGGACTTTACGACTCCAACCAGCAATCCTTACCGGCGCCGACCGACAATCAGCCTGGCGGCGGATCAGCCGATTTCTACAAAATCGCCGAATCGCTGCAAACTTATTTTGACCAAAGCACGCATCCGAAAGACCTGCTCTCGCACACTGAATTCGAACGTGGCGTGAAGCTTTTCTCGGCAGATGCCTATTCGATCAACGACCTGTTGAATTACGCCGCCGGGCCGAACACGACTCTCAGTTGTATGGCATTGGAGGCGATGGCGAGACGCGAAACCGTCGAACAGGACATCTTCGATCCAGTCATCAGGCTGTTTCCGAATCTGGGTTATTGGCCAGTGTTTTTCGCGTTACGCGCCTTTGCCAAACACACCGATCGCCCGCTGATCGCAGCCGTCATCACACACGTCAACCTGAACTGGCGTTCGCCCGTCAGCAATCAATTGCTGCGCGATTTCATCGAAAGCCGGATCGCAGCCAAAGAAAAAGCGGAATTCAGTAACGAACTGGAAGCGATAACCGATGAAGACAACGCGGAAACTCTGGAAACCGCGCTGCGTGAAATCGGCGAGCCGCTGACCAGCCGGATGCTGGAACAGGTGCAGCAACATCGTCTGTCGTTGTTTTTGCGCGGCATCGGCAGCATCTGGAGCCGCGACGACGAAACACGGCGCGAATTGCTGATCGAACACGATTACCTGATCGAACAGGTCAATGAAGTTCTATCGGCGATGCAAAAGAAAACGCCGCGTTCGGTGTTGCTGGTCGGCGAATCCGGCGTCGGCAAAACGGCGCTGGTTCGCGCTCTCGCCCGCCGTTTGCAACAGGAAGGCTGGATGATTTTTGAATCCAGCGCCAATGAATTGATGGCTGGACAGGTTTACATCGGTGAACTGGAAGGCCGCATTCAAAATCTGCTACGCCAGTTGAGCCATCAGAAAAAAGTGCTGTGGTTCGTGCCGAATTTCCAGGATTTGTTATGGGCGGGCCAGCACAAATACCAGCAAGCCGGAGTGCTGGATCAAATTTTTTCCCGCATCGAAAGCGGCGAAATCGTCATGCTCGGCGAAACGCAGCCTCCTGCTTATGAACGTCTGGTGCAGGCCAAACCGCGCGTGCGAACCACCATGGAAATCGTTCGCGTCAATTCGCTGAACGACGAAAAGACTTTGGCGCTGGCTCAACAATGGGTCGAACATTACAGCCCAACGCCGCATTCTGACGACGACAAACTGGTTTCGGATCAAACGCTGGCCGAAGCCTTTCAATTGTCCAAACAGTTTTTGGGCGAAAAGGCGTCGCCCGGCAATCTGCTGCAATTTCTGTCTCTGACGCGCCAGCGATTGGCGTCGCTCAATCCCGATACGGCGTTTACGATCACGCTCGATGATTTGCTGGTGACGTTGTCGCAACTGACCGGGTTGCCGTTGAGCATTCTGGATGACCGGCACGGGCTGGATTTGGATGCGTTGCGCGATTATTTCCAGGCGCGCGTGCTCGGCCAGCCCGAAGCAATTGATTGCCTGGTCGAACGAGTGGCGATGATCAAAGCGGGCGTCACCGATCCGAAACGACCGCAAGGCGTGTTTCTGTTCGCCGGGCCGACCGGAACCGGCAAAACCGAAATCGCCAAAACGCTGGCGCGTTTTCTGTTCGGTTCGGAAGAGCGAATGATCCGCATTGATATGAGCGAACTGCAAACCGGCAGCGGCTTGGGACGTTTGATCGGCGAACACGAAGAAGTCGCCGGACAAACCGCGCTGGTCAATCAGATTCGCCGCCAGCCGTTTTCCGTCATTCTGCTCGACGAATTTGAAAAAGCCGACGCCAGCGTCTGGGATTTGTTTTTGCAGGTCTTCGACGATGGCCGGTTGACTGACCGACGCGGTTACACGGCGGATTTTCGCCATTCGATCATCATTCTGACTTCCAATTTGGGAGCGGCGATTCCGCATGGAACCAGCGTCGGGTTTCAGGATACCGCCGGGTTCAGCCAGGCAATGGTCGAACGCACGATTGGCAAAACGTTCCGGCGCGAATTCGTCAACCGGCTGGATCGCGTGGTTATCTTTCGTCCGCTGAACCGCGGAGTGATGCGCGATCTGCTCAAAAAAGAACTGCGCGAAGTTGTGCATCGGCGCGGGCTGAGAAACCGCGACTGGGCCGTGGAATGGGACGAATCCGCGCTCGAATTTCTGCTCGACAAAGGCTTCACGCCCGACCTGGGCGCTCGCCCGTTGAAACGCGCGATTGAACAATATCTGCTGGCCCCGTTGGCGATGAGCATCGTCAATCATCAACTTCCCGACGGCGATCAGTTTCTGTTCGTTCGCAGCGACGGCAAGGAAATCCAGGTCGAATTCGTTGATCCCAATCCTCCCGAAGCTCCTGCATCTGTTGCCGCGACTGGCGAAGAGATCGAAGCCGAATGCCAGTTGGAAGAAATCGCGCTGGACGCACGCGGCACTACAGCGGAAGTCGAATTTTTGCGCGACGCCTTTGAACGATTGGTGGACGAAATCGAATCCGAAGATTGGCAGGCGAAAAAGAACTCTGCGCTGCTGCAAACATCGGCCAGAGGATTCTGGGATTCGCCTGCACGGTTCAGTGTGCTGAGTTTGGTGGAGTACATGGATCGCATCGAAGTCGGCTTGCGTTCGGGCGATTCGCTGTTGCGGCGCATTCTGGGCACTGAGCCGGAGAAACGAAAATTCTTTTCGTCGGATTTGACCAAACGACTGGCGCAGCAAATTTACCTGCTGGAAATCGCCTGCGACGATCTGGCGGACAGTCGTCCGCGCGAAGCCTTTTTGCAGGTCGAAAGCGGGCGCGACACTGGACTCGATCCGGCGGAAAGCGATCAGTTCGCCCAACGATTGATCGGCATGTACGAACAATGGGCGGCCAAACGAAAAATGAAGCTGGAGGTCATCGAACAAACGACCGGCAACGAACACCAACCGTTGCGCTGGCTGGCCACCGTGTCCGGCTATGGAGCGTTTTCAATCTTGTTGCCCGAAGCAGGTTTTCACGTGCTGGAAGCTCCGCGCAAGGAAGGCAATTTCCACCGTTTCAAAGCTCGCGTTCGCGTCGCTGACTTGCCCGATGAACCGGCGGGCGAAAACTCCGGGGCACTGATTCGGCTGGCGCGCGAATCCTTTGACCGGTTAGGCGACAAAAAACTGGCGATTGTTCGCCGTTACCGCGAACTGCCGTCGCCGTTGGTGCGGGACAGCATCCGCAACTGGCGCACCGGCAAACTGGATCGTGTGCTCGGCGGCGATTTCGATTTGATTCGCTAAAACAAGAACCGCAGGCTGAGGCCTTTATCGGCCACAACCTGCGGTTTCAATTTACGATCAGCCTACTTCACTTTCACATCCACCGAAGCCGACGTGTTTTCCCATTCCAGTTTCAACGTGCCGTTGGAGCCGGAACCGGTCAGCGAAATCGTGAATTGTTCGACGCTCGCCGCCGTTTTGCCGACTTTCATATCTACGCGACCCAGATCATCCGCGTCTTTGTAGCTGAACGCGCCCCACTGTTTGGCCGTTTTATTGACGATCAGCTTCCAGCCGGTTTCGCTCGGCAAAGTGAACAGCGCATAACTGCCTGCCGGAACGTGCAAATTGCCAATCATCAAATCAGCGTCGGTGGTCAGCACAGTGGCTTCGTCCGCTCCCGTGCGCCAGACCTTGTCAAAAGGAACCAAACTGTCACCGACGGCTTTACGGCCTTTCAGCGAAGGGCGTCCATAAGTCACCGAAATCTTTTTGCCATTCAAAGTCAGTTCGACTGTTTCGTGCGGGCTGACGCGCTGGCGTTGCATGGCAACCACCGCCACGATCAAAGCGCACATCACGGCCAAAATCGCCAACGTTCGTTTCATGGTCATTTCAAATTCTCCTGTTGAGTTGTTGGTTTGTTTGAAAAAGCCACGCCACAGCGTGGCCATAATGGATTGAAAAGAAATTTTTCGTTACCGCGCTTCTCCCAGAATCAGCGCGCTGCGCGGGGCTACACTGGCCCTGTTCTCGCTGGCCAGTGTAGCGCTCAATCTCAAAGGCGAAATGCCGACTTCCTTGCCGTCGCCAAAGACCTGCCAGTTCCCTTTGGGAATGTGCAGTTCGGCTAACCGTGCGCTGGCATTGAGCGCCACCAAAGCACGCGACCAGGAATCCGATCCCGTCACGTCTTCAACCACAAACGCCACGCATCCCAATGGAATTGGCAGCCCAAACTGATCGTCGAGAAACCAAACGGCGCGGCGAACCTGTCCCGCCGTTTCCATACGAAACAGTGGATGGGCGCGACGAAGAGCAATCAGTCCCTGGTAATACTCGTAAATGTCCCGATGTTCCAGCTTGTCGCGCCAGCGAATCATGTTCACCGCATCGGGTTTGTCGTAACTGTTGTGATCGCCGCCTTTGGTTCGCAGAAATTCCTGCCCGGCCTGAATGAATGGAACCCCTTGCGACGTGAAGACTGCGGCAGCAGCCAGTTTGTCCATCGCGCGGCGGTCAGCATCGGTGATGCGCGCATCGTCAATCGTGCTGATTTTCAACCTATCCCACAACGTGTGATTGTCGTGACATTCGACGTAATTGATGGCTTCCAGCGGCGAATCGCTGAAATCGTCAATCGCGCCGCGAATGCCCTGCTTCACGCCGGGAATGTGGTGGCCGGATTGCGCGAATCCGGTTTCGCGCGCATTGAACACGTTTCCTTTCAAAGCGTCGCGGTAATGATCGTTGAACACAGACCATCCCTGACCGCGTTGCGTGCCTTTCCAGGTTATTTCAATCGGCGTCGAACCGCCCGCCCACGGTTCGCCATAAATCAACAAGTTCGGATCAATCGCTCGCAATTCCCCGGCAATCTGCCGCACGGTTTCGCGGTCAATCAATCCCATCAGATCAAATCGAAAGCCGTCAATTTTATATTCGGTCACCCAGTGTTTCAGGCAATCCAGGATGTAACGCCGAACCATCGGCGCTTCGGTGCGAAATTCGTTGCCGACGCCGGAACCGTTCCAGTAACTGCCGTCCTGTTTCAACCTGTAGTAATAGCCCGGAACCAATCCGTCGAAACTGTACACGCGACCTCGATCAATCGCTTCGAAAGTGTGATTGAAGACCACATCCAACGTGACGCGAATGCCCAACCGATGCAGCGTATCTATCATTCGCTTCACTTCGCTGACGCGGCGAGCATCGAAGCGTTCGGTCGCGTACCAGCCTTCGGGCGAAAAGTGATGCACCACATCGTATCCCCAACCGTACTGGTCTTCGGATTTCTGGTTGTGAAATTCGCCCAGCGGCAGCAGTTGAACCACATTGACGCCCAGTTCCACCAGATGTTCAAGTCCCGTTGCAATGTCCTGCCGCCCGGTCAGATGCGTGTCTCTTTCGGTCAAACCCAGGTATTTGCCGCGACGTTGAATGCCCGAATCCGGGTCAATCGTGAAATCGCGGATGTGCATTTCGTAAATGACGGCTTCGGAAATCGGAAAGTCAGGGCGGTCGGCGACAGGCGTTTCGTCATGAACCACAATGCTTCGCCCATCGTGATTGGTGACGGCTTTGGCGTAAGGGTCGAGCAATTCCCGGCTCGCGTCAAAACGAGCATCTTCGCCCGATGCCGAATAGGTGTAATACACGCCAATCTGATCGCCTTCGATGACGGTTTCCCAACATCCGTCTTCTAGCTTGTTCATCAAAACTCGCTTGGCGTCTCCGCCCGTGGGCGACTGATACAAATTCAAAATCACCTTGTCCGCGGTCGGCGCCCAGACGCGAAACGTGGTTTGTGTGGGAGAATAAAGCGCTCCGAGCGGTTGCGAGGAATACACTTCATCCGCCGCATGCGGCAGCGGCGGTGTGGTCGCATAAGTGATCGGAGCCAGACGAGCAGTCGAATTCGTGTTCATTCGTGTTCAGGAATTTGTGAAGTTCGGGAAGCAAGTCGAAAGCCTAGTCGCAATCGTCGCCGTGTTCAAGCCCACCTACAAAACGAGTTTTGGTTCGACTTTTTCCCCGACGACCTCCTCTAAACCGTCACCAAATTCGATCATCAAGAAAGCGAATCCGGAATATGAAACAAATGCTTACGAAAACCCTGATCTTCACAGTTGCCCTTGGCGCATTGTTGGCGCTGGTTTCTTTTCGAAACCACAAGGCCAAAGCTCAGTCAACGCAGTTGCGCGCAGAACCGATCACTCAGAAATTCACGGTGGACGGCTTGGAGCGAACCGCCATCATCGTTCCTAATTCCGCCACCGCGCCCAAAGAAGGCTCGCCGCTGGTGTTCATCTTTCACGGTCATGGCGGCACGGCGCGAAACTCGTTCAACCGGTTTGAAATTCATCGGCACTGGCCGGAAGCCGTCGTGGCATACATGCAAGGATTGCCGACCGTCACCAGACGCGATCCGGACGGCGGACTGCCCGGATGGCAAAACGCCCCCGGAATGCAGGGCGACCGCGATTTGAAGTTTTTTGATGCCGTCGTGGATTGGGCGAAAAAGATCTACAAGATTGACGCCAATCGCATTTATGCCGGTGGTCACTCCAATGGCGGCGGCATGACATACGCGTTATGGACAGCGCGCAGCCAGATGATCGCAGCATTTGCGCCTTCCGCGGCAGTGTTTGGATTCAAAGCCGCCAGGTCTCAGCCGAAACCGGCGCTGTTGATTGTCGGTCAGGGTGACACTATCGTGCCAACAGCCAATCAAGAGCGAAACATCGAGGTTGTTTTGAACCTGAACCAATGCGAAAAGACCGGCAAGCAATTTGCGCCGAATGTGACGCTCTACAAATCCAAAGCCGGAGCCGCCACCGCTGTTTACAATCACAACGGCGGGCATCGCATGCCGGACAACACCGGCCAGATGATGGTCAAATTTTTCAAGGAGCACCGACTGAAATAATCTTCGGAGCGTTGCTTCAAACCGCAACGCTCCAAAATTCAAAGCCTGTAAAACCATTCCCGCCTGTCCGTTCAGCCCACATCCTGTTCGTCATCAAAATTCGCTCGCAACCATTCAACAAAGTTTGACGTATGCGAAACCGATTCACGTACAATTACCCTTTGCATCATCCAGCAATCATCAAGCAGGAGAAAGAACTATGACCCAGATCACGATTTCACCTTTGGCGCGATTGGCGTGCGCGTTAGTCGCGTTGTTTGTCCTGGCCAGCTACGGCGCGGCGCAATCGCCAGACAAAATCATCAAACAAGCCGTCAAAGCCATGACCAAAGGCAAAGGCGAAAAAGCGCTGCGCGAAGTTCGTTCGCGGCAGGCGTCGGGCAAAATCACCAATCCAAAAGACGGCACGACCGGCCTTTATCAAACCTCGGCATCGCAACCGAATTTGTTCATCGAAGCGTTTAACCTGGGCGGATTGGAATTCAGTTCCGGCTACAACGGCAAATCATCCTGGACGCGGGATTCGCGCGACGGATTGCGCACGCTGACCGGGCAAGCCAGCCGCGATTTTCAAACCGAAGCCCGATACCGAAACTGGCGTTGGCTGGATTACAAAAAAGACAAATCCAAATTGACCTTCACCGGTCAAACCACGATCAATGGTCAACCAGCCAACACGCTGGCGCTGGTGACGGCCAAAAACGTGACGATCAAACTGCATTTCGATGCTGCGTCGGGCTTGCTCATCCGCGAAGAATTTCCTGCGGGCGACACCGTTCGCGTGTTTGATTATTCCGACTTCAAACCGGTCGGCGCGTTACAGGAACCACACACGATCAAACTGACCATCGGCGAAGTCCGGTTCGACATCCAGCTTGATTCGATCAAACACAATGCTTCGATTGATCGTGCCGCGTTTGAGTTTCCGAAACTATCCAACGAACCGCTGCCGGATATTCCGGCGCTGCTCGATGAAGTCGGCAAAAATGAAGACGCCGTGGACGAACTTCTGGAAAAGTACACTTACACGCAAACGACGGTTCGCCGCGAAATTGATAACAAAGGCTTGTTGAAAATCAAAGAATCCGAAACGCACGAGCTGACGTTTTACAAAGGTAATCGCATTCGCCGTTTGATCGCCAAAAACGGCAAGCCGCTGTCGCCCAGCGAAGAAGCCGACGAAACCAAACGCCTTGAAAAACGCATCCGCGAAATCGAAAAGAAAGAGGCCGAGAAAGCTCGCAAAGCTGAAAAGCAACGCGAAGTCGCGCAGGAAAATTCCGGCCCGCCCGACGACGAACGCGGCCAGCGAATTTCCATCGCCGACGTGCTGAAAGCTTCAAAGCTGGTCAATCCTCGGCGCGAACGCTTCCGAGGCCGTGACGTGATTGTCTTCGATTTCGAGCCGCTGCCCGGTTACAAACCCAAAAAAGATTTTGAAAAGTTTTTCGGCAAAATGGCGGGGGCGATTTGGGTGGATGCCGCCGACAAACAAGTCGCCCGCGTCGAAGCGCGTCTGATCGAATCGTACAAAGTCGGTGGCGGATTGCTGGCTTCGCTGAAAGAAGGCGCGTCGTTTGTGCTGGAACAGGAACGGGTCAACGACGAAATCTGGTTGCCAACACGAGCCGACATCAATTTGGGCGTGAAGGTTTTGCTGGTCAAAGGCATCAACGTCAATTCCGTTGTAACCTACGGCAATTACAAACGCTTCAATGTGGACGCCGAAAAAGAGAAACTGAAAGACCCGACGGCTCCGATCAAGCCGTAATCGGCAAACAGTGTTCAGAGTACCAGCTTTAGCTGGCAGTGGCGGCTTTAGCAGTGTTCAGAGTACCAGCTTTAGCTGGCAGTGGCGGCTTTAGCCGCCCGACGTGGATCGGTAAACGAGCCACGTCCGCCTAAAGGCGGTACTCTGAACACCGTCTGCGTTGGAATTTCAGTCCAGATACAGAAACTCGTTCAAATTGAAAAGCGCATGGCAGAAATCGCGTAAAGCCGCAGCCGCCGGATTCTCGTTCTTGCGTTCCACATACCCAGCCGTTTGTTTCTGCAAAAACTCCAACGACCACGCCAGTTCTTTTTCGTTCGGTTGGCGATTGAGCGCCGCCGTGAAAGCCGACGTTATTTGTTTGCGAAGATCATTGCCAGCTTCGGCGGCGACTCGTTCGGCGAAATAGCCAGCCTGTTGCAGCACAAATTCGTTGTTCATCAGCGCCAGCGCTTGAGGCGAAACCGTAGAAACGGCTCTGACCGGGCCGGTCACCGTCGTCGCAGGGCAATCGAAAACTTCGATCATCGGCAACAGCACCGAACGTTTGACGAAAATGTAGATGCTGCGTCGCCAGGTGGTTTCGTCGTCTTTGGCATCCAGCGGCCAACGCGGGCGCGACCCGGTGTTGATGATGTCGGGATCAATGCGCGGATAAATGCCCGGTCCGAACATTTCCTTGTTGAGCTTGCCGCTCACGGCCAGCATGCTGTCGCGTATGATTTCGGCTTCCAACCGGCGCGGGTTCATGCGCCACCACAACCGATTTTCGGAATCCACCGAAGCCGATTTTTCGTTGAACCTGCTCGATTGACGATAGGTGTTTGAAGTGACCATCAATCGGTGCATGGCTTTCCAACTCCATCCTTTGGCGATGAATTCCGTAGCCAGCCAATCCAGCAACTCAGGATGCGTTGGGCGGTCGCCCGTCGCGCCAAAATCGCTGGGCGTGCGGACAAGGCCTTTGCCGAAGTGATATTGCCAGATGCGATTCACCGCGACGCGAGCCGTCAATGGGTTGTCCGCGCTGGCAATCCAATCGGCCAATTGTTTGCGGCGGCCCATCGGATTCAAATCGGTTTCGCCACAGATGACTTGCGGCAATCCAGGCCCAACCGGATCGCCTTTCAAGGCGACATCGCCTCGTTTGAGCAAAAAAGCCTGTTTAGGTTTTTCTTCGTCGGTCACGCCCATCACCGCTGGCAACATCTTCGGGCGAGTCTTGTTGATTTCGTCAATGTCTTTCTGCACCAATTTGCGAGCGGCGCGCTCTTCTTCAGTAATGTGTTCGTCAATTTCTTCAGGTTGCAGATTGACGGCTTTGGCAAATCGTTCTGCGGTTTCCTTGCGATATTGTTCGCGGGTTTCGGCGTTGATGGTTCCGGCGTCTTCGGCCAGCTTGACGTGAAACTCGATCTTTTCCGCCATCAATTTTTCCCGCACTCGTTTTTCGATGGCGGCGATTTTCGCCCTGTATGGTCGCAGCTTTTCATCAACGGCTTTGTTGGCGGCGGCGTGAACTTTCTTTTCTTCGTCGCTGGCCAACAATTTTTCCGTTTTCTGGAACGGGAAAAACACTGCCTGCAACCGGTAATAATCTTTCTGGGGAATCGGGTCGTATTTGTGATCGTGGCATCGCGCGCAACCTACGGTCAGCCCCAAAAACACAGACGAAGTAGTCGAAACCATGTCATCCAATTCATCCGACCGGGTCTGTTCGTTGACGGCGTTGTCCACCGTTGGCCCGTTACGCAAAAAACCCGTAGCGATCAAATCTTCCGGCCTGGTTTCCGCAGCGGCTTTCAACTGATCTCCGGCAAGCTGTTCGCGTATGAATTGGTCATAAGGTTTGTCGTCGTTGAAGGAACGAATCACCCAATCGCGATAACGCCAGGCGTGCGGGCGGTCGTAATCGAATTCGTAACCGCCGCTGTCGGCATACCGCGCCAGATCGAGCCAGTGTCGTCCCCAGCGTTCGCCGTAATGTTGAGAAGCCAGGAGTTTTTCAACGACTTTTCGATAAGCGGCATCGGACGGATCTTTCAAAAATGCAGCCATCTCTTCAGGCGAAGGCGGCAAACCAATCAGGTCGAAATACACGCGACGCAACAATTCGCGCGGCGAAGCGGCGGGCGAAGGCCTCAATCCTTTGGCTTCCAGGTTGGCCAGCACAAAGGCATCAATTTCATTTTTCACCCACGAACGCTGTTTCACTTTGGGCGCTGCCGGGCGAACCGGTTTGAGGAAGGCCCAGAAACTTCGATCTTTGTCGTTGATGCTGTAACCGGGAGCACGAACCGGAGCGGATTCCGGCGCCGCAGCGGCAATGGCTTTCGGCTGAAGCTGTTGAATCCATTCGGCAATGACGGCGATTTCAGCATCGCTGAGTTTGCCGCCCATCGGCATCGCAGGTTCTTCTTTGTGCGTGACCAGTTTGTACAACAGGCTTTGTTCCGGCTTTCCAGGCACGACCGAAGCGCCGCGTGTTCCGCCTTTCAGCACAGATTCTTCCGTTCGCAAATCCAACCCCGAACGCTGAATCTTTGCGCCGTGACAACTCACGCAATTTTGTTCGAGTATCGGTTGCACCTTGTCTTTGAAAAAGTCCGGCGCTGCGCCGGTTCGCCCCAATCCAAAAACCAATGCGCAACCAATTGCCGCCGAAATCAGCACAAGTCGTTTCGCCAAATTTGCTTTTGTCAGCATGAAATCAAACCTTCCTGTTGAATTTTGAGTGAGATGGTGGAAACGGGCGAATCTTCTTTCGGCATTTAGAGATTGTCAAACCTTTCCCGGCTCAAGGTTCGACTTGTCCGGCGTAGATTTTCTCTTTGGCAACTGATGTCAGGACGCATTTTGAGGAGGGCGACTCCGAGATGCTGCCGCGAATTCATTGTCGAGTTTCCTGATACCCGATACCCAATACCCGAAACCTGACTTTGCTAAAAGCAGCTTTTGGCCAAACAGGTTTTTCGGTTTTCAGGTGTCGGGTATCAGGTTCGAATTCGCCAACGGTATACAGGACATGCAGCGCTCCAATCTGGCAGGATTCCCCCTCCCTGTTTCATCCGTGCTACACTGCGTTTCACGCAAATTGATTCGTGCCCCTGAATTTTTCGAGGTAGATCGTGATTCCCAGCGAAGTCCAAATTCAAACCGAACCATCTGTCATCAACGACGGGCAATACTCCGGCTTTCCTTCTCAGGCGGATGATTACCTGCATCGTCCACTGGATTTGAATGAACATCTGACGCCGCATCCGACGACGACGTTTTTCATTCAAGTGACTGGCGATGCAATGGCGGCGGAAAAAATCTTTGACGGCGACATTCTGATCATTGATCGCGCCGAAGATTGCCGCGACGGCCATCTGGTGTTGGCGATTGTCGAAAGCCGGTTTGTCGTGCGGCGATTGCGAAAATTCGATGGAAAATTCTGGTTGTGCCCGGCAGAACCCGATCAGCCCAGCCTGGAACTGGATGAAAGTTGCGAAGTCTGGGGGCGCGTCATGTGGTCTCTGACCAAACATTGAACAGTGATGAAAGCCGTTGCGTTGATTGACGCCAACAATTTTTATGTTTCCTGCGAACGCGCGTTCAATCCGCGATTGCGCGGCGAACCGACCGTCGTGTTGTCGAACAACGACGGGTGCGTGGTGTCGCGCTCCAACGAAGCCAAGCAGATCGGCATTCGCATGGCGGTTCCGATCTTTCAGGTGCGCAGCTTGATCGAACGGCACGGAGTTCATGTGCTGTCGAGCAATTACGAACTCTATGGCGATCTGTCCAACCGGATGATGAACGTGCTGGAAGAGTTTTCGCCCGAAGTCGAACGCTATTCGATTGATGAAGCGTTTGTCTGTTTGGAGGCTGATGATTCTGCCGGTCTGGAAGCATTGGGGCGGGAAATCAAAACCCGGTTGTATCGTTACACGGGCATTCCCGTTTCGGTGGGAATCGGCGCGACCAAAACGCTGGCCAAAGTGGCCGGCTTTCACGCCAAGACCTTGCCACAACTGGAAAACGTGTTCGATTTGACGCCGTCGTCCTTGCAGGTTCCGGCGCTGCGTCGCACGCCGATTGAAGAAGTCTGGGGCGTGGGTTATCGCTGGGCGACCAAGCTGAAAGCCAACGGCATTCGCACGGCGTTTGATTTGCGCGAAGCACGCGACGAATGGATTCGCGCCAACCTGAATGTGACTGGTTTGCGCATGGCGCATGAACTGCGCGGCATTGCCTGTCACACGCTGACCACCATCCCGCAACCTCGCCGAGCCATTAACTCCACGCGCTCGTTCGGCAAAATGGTGGATTCGCTCGACGATTTGAAAGCCGCCGTGGGAACCTTTGTCACTCGCGCTGCCGAAAAACTTCGCCGCGAACGCATGCTCGCCGGAATCATCACGGTGTTCGTTCTCACGGACAGGTACAAACTCGACGATGAACAGTATTCCGGCTCGCTGACCCTGCAACTGGCTCCGATGACGAACATCACCAACGACATTCAAACCGTCGCGTTCAAGGCGCTGGAAGCGATTTATCGCAAAGACCTTCGCTACAAAAAAGCCGGCGTGATGCTCGGCGACCTGGTTCCCGATTACGGATTGCCGCAGCCACTCTGGGAAACCGACAAGAACGAAAAGATGCGCGAATTGATGGCCAAGGTGGATCGGCTCAATCGCCGATACGGACGCGAAACCGTGCAATGCGGCACGTTCGTTTCCGACGGCAAATGGCAGATGCAGATGAACAGCCGCTCGCCGCGTTACACGACTCGGTGGGATGAATTGTTGAAAGTCGCCTGCTGAATTGTTTTCCTACCAATAATTCTCAATCATTAAAAATAATCGTTGACACCCCAGAGAAGCTGTCTTAAATTCCGCCGCGTCCTGATGTGGTTCAAGCTTCAGTTTTATGAACCATCGCTCGACACCCTGCCCCTCATCAATCTCCGGTTCAATCAATATCTCAGTTTGTTTCACCTCGCCGATCCCCAGGTTTCGCAAACTCCGGAGAATCCCATCAATTCATCAACCATAGGAGAAAGATATGTCCGCAATGTCTGTACCCGAATCGCGCGCCCGTCTGGGTTATTTGCTCTCAGAAATGCTCGCTCTTCCCCATCTGCCTGAAGACCTGCACCAGGCTGTGACGACTCATTTGCAACAGCAACTGACCGTCATCAACCTGCTCAATCCCGAATACTGTTTGCGCCTTTATCCAGTGCTGGCGGAGTTGGCCGAACTCAAAGCCAGGGCAGAATCCACATCTGCACAAGCCGAAGTCTTCACTACGGAAATCTGCATTGAAGAAACAGAACCGGAAGCTGCGCTGGAATCGTCGCTGGAAAATACTGCTGCTGAGGCATCCTCAGACGTTGTCACGCCAGATGTTGCCGCCGAAGAATCTCAAGTCGCGCCGAGTGAGGTCGCGGATGAATCTTCTGTGGAAGCTGAGGCCCAGATGAACGAATCGGAGGAAAACCTTGCTGAAAACATGCCAATGGCTGCCATTGCCGAATCAGCGAATGCTTCCGTCAATCCACGCACGTTGTGGTAATCCTCAACTCTGAAAGCAGCGTCGCCAGCGGACTTTGCGGTACAAGCGCCATTGGCGACGCAAGGCTTTTTTTCACCTGGAGCCACCCTGCATGCCAAAAGCTAAAATCATCTCCGTCATCAATTACAAAGGCGGCGTCGGTAAAACCACTACCACCTATCACATCGGCTGTTCGCTCGCGCAGCATTACCATAAAAAAGTGTTGCTGGTGGATATTGACCCGCAAAACAACCTGACCTTCCTCTGCGCCAAAGACCAACGCTGGGACGCATTCAAAAAAGAGCGCGGAACGTTGGCCACGCTCTACCGGCAATACGCCACGCAAAATTCTCTCAACACACGTCGTGTCATCTGGGAAAACCCGATTGAACTGGACAACGGCAAACGAATTACCAATCTGGATTTGATTCCCTGCGATGTCGAATTGCTGGGCGATGAACTGGGACTGGACGGATCGAGCGCGCCGTTTCCGCGCCAACAGCCTTCGGCGTGGGCAATGGCGGCGTACATGCGTGAGCGGCGTTTTCTGACCGAAGCCTTGCGCCAGGTCGAAAACGATTACGATTACATACTGATTGATTGCCCGCCCAATCTTTACCTGATGACGCAAAACGCGCTTTTCGCCAGTCATTCATATCTTGTCACGACTGTGCCGGATTATTTGTCCACACTGGGTTTTGACATCTTACAGGGGCGCATCAAGGACATTAGTAAGCGAAGTGATGCAGCACAAACATTCCTGGGAAAGTCCTATGGGCTGACTTCAATCGCGGAACTTGGGGGAGTCGTGTTTGTAAAAGTCCGGCACAGCGCCCATGGCGTCTTGCCGTCATTCAAACAGAAAATGGATGACATCGGAAAGAAAAATTCAGGACTCCAATTTAGCAGTTACACCACTGAACTCATCGGTTATAACTTAGCGGCAGAGCAGCATCGTCCTGTATGGGAATGCAATACGCCCGCAGCACAAGCAGCAGCGGATAGACAAGAATACCCAAACATCACTCGCATCTTTTTGGAGAGGTTTCATTTTCATGCCCAAGTCAAAAAAGCCCACCACGCCTGAGACTTTCGCGTTCCTCGCTGGCCTGCAAAACCTGCTTGGGTTACTGCCCACTGACGCTCAACGCAAAGAAGCCACCGCCACGTTCGATAAGGTGATTCATTTTTTCACTGACCTGCGAGGCAAATTCGGCGCTCTGCCGACACGCGAAGAGGCTGCCGACATTCAGCAATCACTCATCAAATTGGAAGAGTTGCTGCGCCAGGCGGAAACGAATCCGGCGCTTGCGAAATCTGTCGGCGTCAACCAGAAGCCGAAGAAGACTTCAACTCGCACTGCAATAAAAGAGCAAAGCGAAGTGGATGTCTCTGCGCTTGCTGAAACCATCAAGCGGCTACCAGCAGAGGAAATTCGTGTTCAGTTGAGCGACAAAAAGCATTTGGCGGTAACGATCAAACAGGTTGCGCTGGCGCTTGGAATGACACCCGGCAGCAAAGCGACAAAAGCGGCTCTGACCAATCAAATCGTCAATTACATCGAAAATGCCAGAATGAGCGACCGGCTGGCGGGACGCACCGAAAGCGAATGGTCACTGGCCGATTCAAACGAAGTCGAACCAGAACAAATCACAGCGTCTACCTGACCATTCACTCACCGTGCCATAAACAATGCAGCAAGCGCGGCATTTCTGCCTGACTTGCTGCATTTTTATTTCTGATCACTCCCAGCCAATTGTTGGCGATCCAAGCGCCTTGTAATAAAAATCCTGCCTGACGATAATCCGCCTGCAATTTTTCCTTCCTTCAAGATTTGAATTTCAATTGAATTGGCCTGCTTTGGTGGCGGGCGTTTGCAAACGACATGAGCAAAAAAACTCTATCCCTGATCGTCCTTCTGGTGTTCGTTGGCGCGTTTGTGGCGCTGAATATTTGGCAGCCCAATGCCAGAGCACAACAAAAAGTAGACTTTGTGCGCGACATTCAACCGATCTTTGCGGCTTCGTGCGCGGGTTGTCACGGCGAGAAAAAACAATCCGGCGGATTGCGGCTGGATTCCAAAGCCATCGCGATGGCCAAAGCCATCAAACCCGGCAACGCCGCCGAAAGCGAACTGTATCGCCGCGTCGCAGGCTTGAGCGATCAGGCGCGGATGCCGATGGGCGGCAAACCGCTTTCCGCCGAGCAAATCGCTCTGATTAAAACCTGGATCGAACAAGGCGCGATTTGGCCGGAAAGCGAAGGGGTGACAGGGGGAAAGGGTGACGTGGCGAAATCTGTCGCCCGGCATTGGGCCTTCAACGCACCAGTCAGGCCTGAATTGCCGCAAATCAAAAACTCTGTCTGGATCAAAAATCCGATTGACGCCTTTGTGCTGGCTCGATTGGAAAAAGAGGGATTGAAACCTTCGCCCGAAGCCGACCGCGTCACGTTGATTCGCCGGTTGAGTCTGGATTTGATCGGCTTGCCGCCTACACCGGAAGAAGTGGACGCTTTTGTCGCCGACAAATCACCGAAGGCTTATGAAAAGCTGGTGGATCGTTTGCTCAGCAGCCCGCATTACGGCGAACGTTGGGGACGCCATTGGCTGGATGCAGCGCGCTACGCCGATTCCGACGGTTATGAAAAAGACAAACAGCGCGCCGTCTGGTTTTACCGCGATTGGGTGATCAACGCGCTGAACCGCGATTTGCCTTACGATCAATTCATCATCGAACAGATTGCCGGAGACCTGCTGCCCAATCCCACGCAGGATCAAATCGTCGCCACAGGTTTTTTGCGCAATTCGATGATTAACGAAGAAGGTGGCATTGATCCCGAACAGTTCCGCATGGAGGCGATGTTCGACCGCATGGACGCCATCGGCAAAGGAGTGCTGGGGCTGACCATTCAATGCGCGCAATGCCACAACCACAAATTCGATCCGCTCAAACAGGAAGAGTATTACCGGCTGTTCGCTTTTCTGAACAATTCCAACGAAGCCAACATCGCCGTCTACACGCCTGAAGAACATAAGAAGCGCGCGGAAATTTTCCGCCGCACGCGCGAACTCGAAGCCGAATTGCAGCACAAAACGCCCGACTGGCCAGCGCAAATGGCTGCGTGGGAAGCCCAAGCCAAAGCGAATCAACCGGAATGGATCATCGTTCGCCCGGAAGTGGACGATATTTCCACTGGCGGCCAAAAGTATCTGCCTTACAAAGACGGCTCGTTTCTGGCCGCGGGTTATGCCCCGACCAAACACCGCGTGAAAATGGTTTGGAAAACCGACGTGAAAAACATAGCGGCGTTCCGGCTGGAATTGCTCAACGATCCGAACCTGCCATTGAATGGTCCGGGACGCTCCACTAAAGGTTTGGGCACGCTGACCGAATTTGAAGTTGAAGCCGCTCCGACAAATGAACCGACAAAAATCACCAAGATCAAATTGGTCAAAGCTACTGCCGATTTCAACCAGCCCGAACGCGACCTGGAACCGATCTTTTACGACAAGACAACGCGCAAACGCATTACCGGCCCGATTGATTTTGCTATAGACGGCAAGGACGAAACTGCTTGGGGCATTGATGCCGGACCAGGCCAACGCAACGTTCCACGCAAAGCCGTTTTTGTCGCCGAACAGCCAATCAGTTTTGATGGCGGAACCATTCTGACTTTCTATCTGAAACAAAATCACGGTGGATGGAACAGCGACGACAATCAAAACAACAATCTTGGCCGAATGCGTTTGTCCGTGACCACCGGCAAAGACGCCGTTGCCGATCCGCTACCCGCCAACGTGCGCGAACTGCTTTCGATTCCTTTCAACCAGCGAACCGAACAACAAACGCAAACTATCTTTGGGTATTGGCGAACGACCGTAGCCGATTGGAAAACGACCAACGATCAAATCGCCGAATTGTGGCGGCAACATCCCGAAGGTTCTTCGCAACTGGTGTACAACGAACGCGGCGAAATGCGTACTACCTTCACGCTCAAACGCGGCGACTTTCTGAAACCTGACAAAGAGATTCAACCGGGCGTCCCGGCGTTTTTGCATCAATTACCAGCCGATTCTCCGGCGAATCGGCTGACCTTTGCGAAATGGCTGGTGGATCGCCAATCGCCAACGACTGCGCGCGCGGCGGTCAATCGCATCTGGCAAACTTATTTCGGCACTGGATTGCTGGCGACTTCGGAAGATTTCGGCAAACAAGCCGACGCGCCTTCGCATCCTGAGTTGCTGGATTGGCTGGCGGTAGAACTTATGGACGGAGGGACTGAGGGACGAAGAGATGGAGGGACTGGAGGAAGAAATGTGCTGGCAAAAGCAAATCCGAAATCCGAAATCCGAAATCCGAAATCTCAGCCCTGGAGCTTGAAGCATATTCACCGCCTGATAGTCACTTCTGCGACGTACCGGCAATCGTCAAAGGTCACGCCGGAATTGCAGCAGCGCGATCAATTCAATCGCTTGCTGGCGCGCAGTTCTCGGCTGCGCGTTGAAGCGGAAATCGTGCGCGACATTGCGCTGCAATCAAGCGGCTTGCTGAATCCAAAAGTCGGCGGCGGAAGCATCTTCCCTCCTTCGCCGGAGTTCCTGTATTTGCCGCCCGCCAGTTACGGCCCCAAACCCTGGGCGGAAAGCAAAGGCGAAGAAAGGTATCGCCGCGCGTTGTACACGTTTCGTTATCGGTCGGTTCCTTTCCCGGCGCTGCAAGCGTTCGATGCGCCAACGGCAGATATTTCCTGCGTTCGGCGCACGCGGTCGAATACTCCACTGCAGGCATTGACCACGCTCAACGAAACTCTGTTTCTGGAAGCAGCGCGCGCGCTGGCCGCGAAAACCATCAAGGAAGGCGGCTTGACTGATACGGCGCGAGCAACCTTCGCGTTTCGTCGAGCGCTGACGCGCGCGCCGACTCCGGCGGAACTGGCGGAATTGCTTGCGCTGAAAAATCGCCAACTGGAACGCTTCACGACCGGCGAATTGAATCCATGGAATCTGGCGACCAACGATCCTGACAAACCATTCACCTTGCCCAAAGGCGTCAGAATGGATGATCTGGCTGCGTGGACTGCCGTCGCCCGCGTGCTGTTGAATCTGGACGAAACGATCACCAGGGAGTAAGCGCCGTGAAAAGAGTCGCGCGTTGGTTTTCGCGCCGACGTTTGAAATTGGTCGGCATCGCGCTCGGCGCAGCCGTCTTCCTGCTGGCGCTGGCGTGGTGGCAACGCGTTCCACTATTGCGAGGCATAGCGCATCTTTACATCGTCGCCGATTCACCAGCGACAGCCGACGCAATTGTCATTCTGGGCGGCGGCGTGGAATTGCGAACACTGAAAGCGGCAGAGTTGTATCACGCCGGATTTGCCAATCGGATTTTGGTGCTACAACCCGAACGAACGCAACTCAACACATTGGGGCTGGTCGTTGATCAGGCGGAACTGACAGTTGATTTGTTGAAGCTGAAATCAGTTTCCGAAAGCGCAATTGTCCGGCTTGAACCTGAAGTCACCAGCACAGTCGAAGAAGCCGAGGCGCTGACCGTTTGGGCAAAAGCCAACAACGCGAAATTGTTGTTGGCGACAACCGATCTGTTTCACACGCGCCGGGCGCGATGGATTTTGCATCGAAAGCTGGCCGCGCTGGGCGTTGAATTGAAGATGATCGCTGTCCCGCAGAAAAAATACGACGCCGGCAACTGGTGGCAAACCGAAGCAGGGCTGATTGATTTCCAAAACGAAATCATCAAATTTGCGGTTTATCAGTGGCGATATTGAATCTCCTAAAAAGGAAAAGATGAAACACAGATTTCCGGCATTTGTCATTGCGTTATGTGTTTTGACTGCCATTGCGACTCATCGCTCGTCGGCGATTCAAACGGCTGCGCCAGCCAGCGTCTACCTGCTCAAACCGGCGCGCGTATTCGACGGCGAACAGTTGCGCGAAAATTGGTCGGTACTGGTGCGCGGCGAAAAGATCGAAGCTGTTGGTGACATTAAAACTCCCGCCGACGCCAAAATCATCGAATTGCCGGGCGCGACCTTGATGCCGGGTTTGATCGAGGCGCATTCGCATTGTTTGCTGCATCCGTACAGCGAAACTCCGTGGAACGACCAGGTCGCGCGCGAACATTTGAGCTTGCGTGTGGCGCGAGCGACGAATCATCTGCGTGACACCTTGCTTGCCGGATTCACGACGATTCGGGATTTGGGAACCGAAGGCGCGGATTATGCCGATGTCGGCCTGAAACAAGCCGTGCAACAAGGCATCATTCCCGGCCCTCGAATGCTGATTGCGACACGCGCCATTGTCGTCAGCGGCAGTTACGGTCCGAAAGGTTACGCGACCGAATGGAACGTTCCTCAAGGCGCCGAAGAAGCCGACGGAATTGATTCGTTGACTAAAGCCGTTCGCACGCAAATCGGCAAAGGCGCGGACTGGATCAAGGTTTACGCCGATTACCGCTGGGGCAAAGCCGGAGCCGCGCCGACGTTCACGCTCGACGAATTGAAGCTGGTGGTCGAACTGGCCAAAAGCGCGGGCGTTCCGGTTGCCGCGCACGCCACCACGCCCGAAGGCATGCGCCGCGCGACGCTGGCCGGAGTCGAAACCATCGAACACGGCAACGACGGCACGCTGGAAGTGTTTCGATTGATGAAAGAAAAAGGCGTCGCTCTGTGCCCCACGCTTTCCGTTGGCGATCAAACGCGCAAACCAGCGATGATGAAAGCCGCGCTGGAAGCGGGCGTGACCATCGCCGCGGGCAGCGATGTTGGCGTCTTCGCTCACGGCGACAACGCGCGCGAACTGGAAGCCATGGTCAAATTTGGAATGTCGCCAATCGAAACATTGCGGTCGGCAACTTCGATCAACGCTCGAGTTTTGCATCAGGAAAATCAGATCGGCTTCGTCAAAGCTGGTTTGCTGGCTGATTTGATCGCCGTCGAAGGCGACCCGACGCGCGACGTGTCCGCCGTTCGCAAAATCAAACTGGTGATGAAAGGCGGCAAGATTTACAAACAATGAACACCACACAATCAAAACCAATCGGAGGCTAATGATGAACACCGGCAAACGCAGAGACTTTTTGAAAACGTCAGCGACAGGTTTAGGCGGTACGATGCTGTTGTCCGCTCTTCCCGCTTCAGCCAAAGTTATCGGAGCCAACGACCGCATTCGCGTCGGAGCCATCGGAACCGGCGGGCGCATGCGCGGATTGTTGAATCACGTCAAAAACAATTCCGACGCCGAAATCGTCGCGCTCTGCGACGTTTATCAACCAAACGTCGAACGCGCCGCGTCTACACTCAACCTGAGCAACGCCAAACAACTCAAAGACTATCGCGCAGTGTTGGATGACAAGAACATTGACGCCGTAATCATCGCCACGCCCGATCATTGGCACGTCAAAATCACCTCGGACGCCGTCGCCGCGGGCAAGGATGTGTATGTCGAAAAACCCATTACGCACACGCTGGAAGAAGGCGCAGGCATCATCAAAGCCGTCGAAGCGAGCAAGCGCGTCGTGCAAGTCGGCATGCAGCAACGAAGCTGGTCGCATTTCATTGACGGCAAAAAAATCGTTGACGAAGGTACGCTCGGCCAACTGACAACCGTGCGAATGTGGTGGTATCAGAACTATCCGGCCAGCGGCCATTCCAGCAAATTGGCGTATGACAAACTCGACCAGAAAACGTGGCTCGGCAAAGCTCCGGCGCAGGAACTGACCCCGCAGAAATTTTACTGGTGGCGTTGGTACTGGGATTTCGGCGGAGGCGCGCTGACCGATTTGATGTGCCATTGGATTGACGTGGTGCATTGGTACACCGGAGCCGCGACTCCGCTAACGGCGACAACCGTCGGCAACCGCTACGTGCTGGATTGGGAATGCCCGGACACTATCAATTGTGTGCTGGAATATCCGAAAAACTTCACCGCCAGTTATCACGGAATGATGGCCAGCAGCATTGACGACGGCGGACTGGAATTGCGCGGAACCAAGGCGACGATGAAACTCGACCGCGAACGGCTGGCCGTGTACAAGGAAACCGGGCAAGGATTTTCTCGCGCCGGCGAAGCCAAACCTGCAATTCAAATTGATTCCAAAGGCGACGGAACCGCCACACACATTCGCAACTTCCTGGATTCGGTGAAAAGCCGAAAAACGCCGACTGCCGACATCCGCGTCGCTGTCGAAGCCGCGCGCGCCGCACACATTGGCAATCTGGCATTGAAACAGGAACGCAAAGTTCGCTGGAACGCTCAACAATCGCAAGCTGAAAACAAGTAACCATCGCGGAAAGGAGTCTGACATGTCGTTTGCGACAACGCCCTGAAACGATGAAAACGGC
>ERZ1066125.81-NODE-81-length-80659-cov-29.366260_pt1 | contig 80659 bp, 75 predicted proteins | sample MGYA00382772_ERZ1066125 | MGnify/ENA primary metagenome ERZ1066125 (study PRJEB33369, sample SAMEA5778355) | biofilm metagenome | biome: Industrial cooling water; feature: Water cooling tower basin; material: Biofilm | place: United Arab Emirates | collected... | reverse complement strand
AGACGCGCGCCTCGTGGGGAGGCTTAGCCTCCCCGTTTTTTTGACTAAACTCGTGTGGGTGCAGAAATTTCCTTATCACGTGATGATCTTTCTCGGCGCGGCTCGCCATTCAGACGAAGGCGCTGCCGATTGGGTGGTTTATCACACAGGCGCTTCGGCTGCGGACAAAGGCGAAATGAAAAAAGTTCGTCTGTCCGTGCTGGCCGAACATCCGAACCCGCGCTGGCGACCTGTGGAATCGAACCAAAACTTTCTGGGCTTTTACCGGCTCAAGATTTTGCTCTGAGTCCAGAGTCCCGCCTTCAGGCGGAATGGATCAGTGCAGCAAGCATTCCGGCTGAAGCCGGTACTCTAAACGTTATGAAACTGCGAAAACTTCTCAGCACAGTCACTGTTTATCTGGTTGTCGCGTTGGCGGCGTTATCGTTTGCCGCGTTGAAAATGCAAGCGCAAGGCGATCAGCCTGCTGCGCCTGCGGCAGCCGCAAGTCCGTCGGCGTCTCCGAACGCGACGCCTGTTCCGCCTTCGTTTTCGCTGGCGACCAATCGAACCTACGGCACGCACGAAAAGACGCGGGTGTACATCAACTATCAGGGCATCAACTCGCTCGACTTTCGTATTTACAAGATCAAAGACCCGTTCAAGTTCTTCAAGCAACTGACCAATCCGCACCAGATGGGCGAAGACGACCGCGAATATGTCAGCGCCGTCACCGAAACGGAAAATCGCAAACCATCCTTCTTGGAAAAGCTGCGCGATTTCAAAAGCACGATTTATTTCGCCTTCAAGGGCTATTTCCGTTCGCAGCTTCGCCGCGAAGCCCGCACGACATTCAACGACAAATATCGTTCCGGCGAACGATTGCCGATTGATCGCGCCAGTTACGCGCAGATGCCGCTGCTCAATCCAGACCAGTTGGAAGACAGTTTCAAACAAATGTTGACGCCGCTCGACAATCGCTGGGATACGCGCATGGTCGTACTCGGCGAAAAGAAATCCGGCGTGTATCTGGTCGAAGCGGTCAATGGAAAATTGCGCGCGTACACGATTGCCGTCGTCAGCGACCTGACGATGGTCACGAAAGTTGCCAACTCCGGCGAAGTGATGGTCTACACGGTGGATCGCAAATCCGGCGAACCTCGCGGCGATTCCACAATCGAAATCGTCAAAAACCAGAAAGTCGTGGCGACGAACAAAACCGATCAAAACGGTTTGATGCGCGTCACCATCAAAAACGAAAAGGCTGCAACTGAAACTTCTGTTGATGCCAACGCACTTCCGAACAACACCGCCGAAGCTGAAGCTGAGATGGAAGGCGATGTAGAAGGTGAAGACAGCTTCAACGAATACCTGATTATGGCCGACCGCAAAGGCGATTTCGCCGTTTCGGATCTGGCTTCGTATTACTTCAGTTGGAACGAAGACGAAACGCCGTTTGGCAGAATAAACAGTTATCTGTACACCGACCGGCCAGTCTATCGCCCGGAACAAAAAGCTTATTTCAAAGGCATTCTGCGCCAGCAAACCGACGACGGTTACAAGCTGCTGGAATCGCGCGCGCTCAACGTCACTATCACCGATCCCGAAGGCAAAGAGATTTTGCAAAAGGTTCTGACGCTGACTCCGCGCGGAACATTCAGCGGCGATGTGGCTTTGCCCGCTGCTGCGCCGCTCGGCTGGTATCAAATCGTCGTCAACCTGAACGGCGTCGAAGCCGCGCGTGGCGGGTTTGAAGTCGCCGAATACAAAAAGCCCGAATACAAGGTGAAAGTTTCGACGCCGAAGCCATTTGTCGCAGTCGGCGAAAAAACCAAATTCACCATCGAAGCCAAATACTTTTTCGGCGCTCCGGTCAAAAACGCCGACGTCAGGTATTACATCTACCGCTCGCCGTATTACCCCTGGTGGTGGGGCGAGGAAGAAGATGACGATTTCGCCGACAGCGATGAAGATTCGCCGGGTTATCACGGTTACGGCGACGACATGGTCAAGGAAGGCGAAGGCCGTTTGAACGAAAACGGCCAGATGGAAGTCGCCTTTGACGTTCCGCCGCCCGGCAAAAACGAAGGCCGCGAATACACCTATCGGCTGGAAGCCATGGTCACGGATTCGGCTCGGCGCGAAATCGAAGGAAAGGCGAGTTTCGTCGGCACGCGCGGCAATGTTTCGGTCACGGCCAACGCCGACCGGTATGTGTATTACAAAGGCGAAACCGCCAAAATCCGCGTCCGCGCACGCGATTACAACGGCGCGCCGGTTTCGGCCAAAATCGGTTTGAAGTTTTCGTTGACGCGCTGGGAGCGAATCGAAAAAGAAGACAACGGCTACAAATACTTCGACTGGGTTCGCAAGTTTGAAAGCCCCACCTCCGGCGAAGTGACGACCAACGCTCAAGGCGAAGCCGTTTACGAATATCGCGCCTCGACCATAGGCAACATTGACATCAAAGCCGTCGTCACCGAAAACGGGCGCGAAATCGAACACGACGCGGGCGGACTGTACGTCACCAGCGAAAGCGACAATTGGGTCGGCAACGCCTGGCGCGACGAAGGTTCGATCAAACTGCAACCGGACAAAAAATCTTACAAACCCGGCGAAACCGCCAAGATTCTGGCCTTGCTGCCCAAAGACAAAGCGCATCTGCTGGTGACGACTGAACTCAATCGCGTGATTGAAGCCAAACACGTCTTCGCCAACGGACGCGCGACAGTGATCGAATTGCCGATCAAGGATTCTTATGCTCCGAACATTTATCTGAGCGTGACCTTTGTCCGCGACGGCGAAATGTTCGAATCCAGCAAGAGCATTTCGGTTCCGGCGGCCAACAAATTCCTGGACATTCAAATCGTTCCCGACAAACGCGAATACAAACCGCGCGATCCGGTCTCGTACACCATCACGGCGAAAAATCAGGACGGATCGCCTGCCCCCGGAGTCGAGCTGAGTTTGGGTGTAATTGACGAAGCTATTTACAGCATTCGCCCGGATACTTCGGGCGATATTCGCCGCCAGTTTTACGGACGCCGTTACAGCAGCGTTTCGACCAGCTACGCCACAGCGTTTCAATTCACGGGCTATTCCGGCGACAAGAAAATGGAGTTGGCGCAGAACAAACGCTCGTATCAACTGGCAGATTTCAAAAACGAAAACCAGTACGCCGATCCGAAATTCGTTCGCAAGGATTTCCGCGACACGGCTTATTGGCAGCCGAACGTGGTCACAGCCGCCGATGGCAAAGCGACCGTTCGCGTCAATCTGCCCGACAACCTGACGACGTGGCGAGCGACGGCGCGCGCTGTGACGGCGGATTTGCGCGTCGGTTCCAAAGTAGACAAGGTTGTTTCGCGCAAGGATTTGATACTGCGATTGGAAACGCCGCGTTTTGCCACCGAAGGCGACACCGTGACCATTTCCGGCATCGTTCACAACTACCTGAAAACCGATGAACCTACCGAAGTCGAGTTGAAAGTCGCGGGCGCGCAATTGCTCGATCCGCCGAAACAAACGGTGACGATTGCCAAAGACGGCGAACAACGTTTCAACTGGCGCGTTTCTGCGCAACAAACGGGCAACGTGACCTTGACGGCCATTGCCAAAACCAAAGTCGAATCTGACGCTGTTGAATTGCCAATGCCTATCGTTCCGGCTGGCACGCGCATCACCAACGGCGAATCGCTGGCCGCCAGCGAAGACAGTCTGGACAAACAGATGTCGTTCGTTCTGCCCGGCAACGCTCACGCGCAAGCGCGCACGTTGCGCATCGAGGCTTCGCCATCGGTGGCCGGAGCGATGTTCGGCGCGCTCGATTATCTGACGACTTATCCGTATGGCTGCGTCGAACAAACTATGTCCAGCTTTTTGCCGAACGTGATCGTGGCTCAAGCGGTCAAAGACGTGAAGTCGGCTTCGGTCAGCACAGGCAACGACCTGCGAAAGAAAGTGCAACGCGGGCTGGATCGTCTGTACGGATTCCAGCACGGAGACGGCGGTTGGGGTTGGTGGAAAGACGACAAGACCGATCCGTTTATGACTGCTTATGTTTTGGACGGATTGACGATGGCCAGAAACGCCGGATTCAACATTGAAGATTACCGAATTCAGGAAGCGCGCAAAAAAGTGCAGCAATTGCTCGACGCGGGCAAGATGGAAGACGGAACGCCGTTCGACATCGAATCGCGCGCTTATTTGCTCTACGCTCAGCAAGTCAGCGGCGGAGCCGACGCGCGCCACCTCAACGACATGTTCAATCGTCGCGGCGAAATGCAACCTTACGCTCGCGCGTTGCTGGCGATGACCTTGAAACTGCGCAACGACATCAAGGCGCAACTCGTCGCCAGCGACATCGAACGTTCGGTGCGGATGAGCAATGCCGACGCTTACTGGCCGTCGAAACGACGACCGATGCTGGATTTCACTGAAGAAAACGACCTGGAAGCGACGGCGTGGTCGGTGAAGGCGCTGGCGCTGACCAATCCGACCAGCGAAGTTTTGCCCAAAGCCGCGCGGTGGTTGGTGGCGCATCGTCGCAACGGATATTACTGGGACACGACCAAACACACGGCGTTTGCCATTTACGCGCTGTCCGATTATCTGAAAGCCAGCCGCGAATTGACGGCGGATTACAGCATTGAAGTCTGGCTGAACAGCGAACAGGTGCTGAGCCGGCGCGTGACAGCCGCTGAAGCCGCCAACGGCCAGCCAATTGTCATCGAACGCAAAGGCTCGGCACTGCCTGCGTCGAATTCCGTGCGCGTAGTCAAACGCGGCGCGGGCGTGGCGTATGTCGCCGTCACGATGGATTACTTCACGAAGGAAGAACCGGTCGAATTTTCAGCCAACAATCTGAAAGTAACGCGCGAATATCTGCGGTTGAGCGTGACGGAAACCAACGGCCAGCCGAATTGGCAGGTGACGCCGCTGACCGGCGAGCTTCGTTCGGGCGATTTGATCGTTTCGCGGCTGCGCGTGACCGGCGCGAAGGCGCAATACCTGCTGATTGAAGACCCGATTCCGGCAGGGTGCGAACAGATCGAACGGTTCAGCGGACTCGATCTGACCTATCGCACCAACGGCTGGAGCGACTGGTACAGCCAGCGCGAATTCCGCGATCAACGCACGGCGCTTTTTTTGAATTACTTCGACGGCGACGCGGTGTTTCAATACGCATTGCGAGTGCAAATTCCGGGGCAGTTTCGCGTAGCTCCGGCGCGCGCAGAATTGATGTACCAACCCAGCACACGCGCGAACACGGCGAATTACGGAATGACCATTTTGGACAAGAAGTGATTTTGGGAACGCACGCACCCTCGCGTGCTTGCTCCATAGGAAAACTAATGCTCAAAGACGTTTTCACATCCATAGGCGCTGCGGCGCAAAAACTCTTCACGAACTTCGGCGCAGTGTTGATTGCGCTGCTTTGTTACACGGCCATTTGGGCGGCGGGCTATTTCTTCGTCGTCATCGGCCAGGCAACGCAGTTTCAGGTCGTGCTGACGGTCGTCATTTTACCTTTGATGGCGTTGGTGTTCTTTTTCCTGTTGCAAGTCATCGGCCTGAGTTATGTGCGCGTAGGCGTTGGCGCGGGCTATTTGCTGAAACGCGCGCTCAAGGATTTCTGGAAACTGCTGATCGTCAGCTTGCCACTGATTGCGCTGGCTTACGGATTATTCTGGCTGTTCGGTTATCTGGACAAAAAGTTTGTCACCGATGTCGAGACGCCGAAACGCTGGATTGAATTGTCGTTGATTGCCGGACGCTGGTTGCTGCTGTATCTGGCTTTGCCGTTGCTGGCGATTCACTGGTGGATGGCCGCCATCCGCGAAGGTCTGGGCGGAGCCATCAAAGGCATTGGCCGTTCGCTCGCCGCTGCGTTTTCGCCGCGTTCGGTGTTGATTTATGTGCTGGTGCTGGCGGTGTTCGGCGCGCTGGCCTGGTTCGTCGCCTTCACCCAAACGCACGTCAACAGCAACTGGGGCGAATTGGTTCTGGTCGGATTGCGATTTGCGCTGGCGTTGTTGCTGCCTTTCATCGGCTGGATGCTGACGCTGGGCGCGATGGCCGAAATGACTACGCGGCGCGCCTTGACCGAAGCAATGAGCGATTTGAACGTTTGAGATGAATTCTGATTCACCACAAAAAGCACCGAAGGCACAAAAGTCATCCAAACGGCTTTTGTGCCTTTTGTGCTTTTTTGTGGTGGGAGTTTTTTTCTCCGCCTGCTCTTCACCTGCCTCTGAGAGCGATTTCAAAGTTACTGCTCAAACCGAAACTCAGCCCGCCGAAGCAATCTCTGACGACAAATTGCAGCAACTTGCCGCCGAAGCCTTGGGCGAACGCGAAGGCGCGGTCATTGTCATTGACCCACAAGCTGGAAGACTGCGCGCGGTCGTCAATCCGCGTCTGGCATTTGAACAAGCCTATCCGCCCGGTTCGGCGATCAAACCATTCACGGCGTTGGCGGCGCTCAGAGCCGGATTGCTGGACGCCGAATTTCGACGGCAATGCCAGACCAAATACACGCGCGAAGGCTTTGAAATTGTCTGTTCGCATCCGCGCAGCACGACTCCTTTCAATCTGACTCAGGCGTTGGCGTATTCCTGCAACGATTATTTCGCGCATGTCGGCGAACGATTGAGCGAAGGAACGTTCAACGCCACATTGGCCGGTTTCGGTTTGGGTGAGCGAACCGGCGTTGCCGCCGTTGAAGCTGCGGGCAAGTTGCCGCGCGACAATTGGCGCGTGCAATCGGCGCTTGGCGATGACGACCAGTTTCTTGTCACGCCTGTGCAATTGCTGATGGCGTTTGCCGCGCTGGTCAACGGCGGCGAGTTGTTTCGCCCGCAGCAAACTTTGGACGAGGCGTTCACACCAACGAAGCTCGCACGAATCAACATTTCAGCAGCGCATCGCAAAATCCTGCTCGAAGGCATGCGTGGCGCGGTCAAGTACGGCACGGCGGAAAAAGCGGAGTTGGGAAAGTTGCCGGGATTTGTGTTCGGCAAAACTGGAACTTCGACGGCCAGCAACGGCTTTCGCACGCAAGGCTGGTTCGTGGGCTTTGCGGCGGACAAACCTGCCACGGGAGTTCCCGCACCGCAGCAAGTGAAGCTAGGCGTGCTGGTGTTTCTGAAACGCGCACACGGTTCGCAAGCAGCGGAAGTCGCTCGTCCCATTCTAAATTGCGGATTGCGGATTGCGGATTGCGGATTTAAGACTGGTGAAGTTCGCCAAAACAGTAAAAGCGACTATTCAAAAACGAATTTTCACCGCAGAGACGCAGAGAACGCAGAGTCAACGCAGAGTTTTCCTGTTCCGCGAAACTTGTACGAATCCAATGCCCACGCAGAAATGGCGAAATCACAACAAAGCTTTTTCTCTATGCGAAACCTCTGCGAGCCTCTGCGCCTCTGCGGTGAAGAAGCTTCTAAATTTCAACCAATTGCTCTCAACGCAACCAATCCGCAATCCGCAATCCGCAATCCGCAATCGGTCAAGGTTCGTTCCGTCAGCGAAAACATCACGCGCGAATTGCCGCTGGAAGAATATCTGGCCGGTGTGCTGGCCGGAGAAGCGAGCATCGAAACCGAGTTGGAAGCCTTGAAAGCGCAGGCGGTCATCAGTCGCACATTTGCGGTTCGCAACATGGGGCGTCACGCGCGCGAAGGATTTGATTTTTGCAGCACCACGCATTGTCAGCGATTTGTGCTGCCGAAAGCTCGGTTGCACGCTGCGGCTCGCCAGGCCGTCGAAGCTACGCGCGGCGAAACGTTGCTGGATCGCGCCAACCAACCGGCGGACGTGTACTTTCACGCGGCCTGCGGAGGCGTGACGGCGAATCTGGAAACGCTGTGGGGCGGCGAAGCTCCGGTTTATCTGCGCGGAGTGCGAGACGATTTTTGCGCTTCGATGCCGCATCGAAACTGGACGCAGACGATTTCTGCCGCGCAGATGTCTAAAGCTCTGCAGAGCGACGAACGAACCAATGCCGGTTCGCCGTTGGAAAACGTGACGATCAGCAAACGCGACGCCACAGGCCGCGCCGAAGAAATCACGATTGAAGCCGCTCGGCGACTGACAGTTCGCGGTTGGGATTTCAAATTGATTGTCGGTCGCGCGCTTGGCTGGCAAATGGTCAAAAGCTCACGGTTCGCGATCTCGCGCGAAGGCGACAACTTTATCTTTCGCGGCAGCGGCTTCGGGCACGGTTTGGGGTTGTGTCAGGAAGGCGCTCATGTGATGGCCGTGCGGCGAATGAACTATCGCCAGATTGTCAGCTTCTATTTTCCCGGCGCACGACTTTCAAATGCTTCGCGGCTGCAAATACAGCCTGCCGGAATGCACTTGCCTTCAACGAAAGACCATTTCTATATCGTCGTTGGCAAAGGCAACGATCCGCGTGAAGTCGAAGCGGCGCGGCGAATTTTAGAATCAGCCCGAACCGATCTGCTCGGACGATTGAAAGCTGCCTCGCTGCGATTTGATGAAAGCGCGCCGTTTGAAATTGTCATTCATGCAACGACGGCGGAATTCATCGCGGCAACCGGTTTGTCAGGATGGGCCACTGGCGCAACGCGCGGCAGACGAATCGAATTGCAACCACTGGCATTGCTCAAAAAACGCGGCGCAATGGCAACGGCGCTTCGCCACGAACTGGCGCACGCGACGATTGAGCTGTTGGGAAAAGGAAAATCACCGCGCTGGCTGGCCGAAGGCTTGTGTTTGCATTTTGCAGGCGAAGCGGCGGCGATGGCTCGTGTGCCGAATCAACCGCCGCTTACACGCGAAGAACTCGAACGCCGATTGAACGCTGGAGCCTCGGCAGAAGAAACGCGGCGGCTTTACGCCTTGGCTTGGCGCGAAGTGCAATCGCTGATTCGCGAAAAAGGCGAAGCTCACGTCTGGCAGTTGGTCATAAAACCGAAAGAGGTGATGAAAGCATGAACAAAGTCGAAGAAGAATTGATCGAATCGGCGACCGAAATTGTCTTGCGCTGCATTCAATGTGACGCGCCCGTTTACGGAGCTGTCTGCGGGAGAAAAAGCCCTTGCCCTTTCTGCGGATTTCCTTATCCAATTGGCGACTGTTCCGATCTGGCAGAAAACTGACACATAAATGATTTTTATCGCTACTATGCAAAGAATTAAATTGACAGTTCTTGAAAGTGACGTGTATAAGCGACGCCAACCATGAAACGCATGGTTGCTTAACGCGAACCTGTAAATTTGTAATCAAGGAACATCAATGGAAAACACAATCAAAATCCGTCGTTCAGTGTTCTCCGGTCTGCCCATCAGTCGCAGCTTAACCGTGAGTTCATTTCAGTCCACTCCTTCCTTCTTCCATACCTGCCGTCTGCATCCCGCTAAAAAATCCTGCTGTTGTTGTTGCTGTTGTCGCTAATCTTTTTCGCTGCTTCCTGATCGCAGCAAGTTTCCCGATTCACTAAAAACATTGAGCCTGATTGACGCCGTACTGTATTTGGTTTCGGCCGCGACTTCTCCGATTTGACGAGTTTGCCATTGGCGTAACGAATCGCTGGCATTTAGTCATCATTGTCGTAGTCACCGACTTCTGCCGAACTCCATTGACCAGCATTGGCAATCATTCCCTTTCAAGCGTTGTGCGAGCTACGCACCGTTGAGGTATTGTGATGAGCGTCAAATTTGAAATTGCCGATTGGAAATTCGAAATCACGTTGAAAGAACTGGTCTGCCAGCCGATTGGCAAAAAATCCCGAAAGACGAGCCGCGATGTCGCCGTTGCGGCCAAAGAACCGAAAAAAATCATTACCCGAAACAAGGAGAAATTGAATGAGCTTGATTACGCCACACGGCGGTAAGCTGGTGAATCGCGAAGCAGCCGACACCGAGCGCGAATCCTGGTTGCGCGCCGCTGAAAATCTTCCAAGCGTCACCATCAACGCGCGAGCCGAAGCCGATCTGGAATTGATCGCCATCGGCGCATTGTCACCATTGGAAGGTTTTCTGGGCGAAGCCGATTACGTGTCGGTTCGTGACAATCGCCGATTGGCCAACGGATTGGTCTGGTCAATTCCGATCACGTTATCAGCAACTGCCGACGAACGCGCGGGGTTGAACGTCGGCAAAGACGTGGCATTGAAAACCCGCGCCGGACAGGTGATTGCCATTTTGCACCTGGCGGAAATTTACAGTTACGACAAACGACGCGAAGCCAAAGCCGTGTATGGAACCGACGAAGACAAACATCCCGGCGTGCAGGTGCTGTATTCGCAAGGCGAATTTCTGCTCGGCGGTCAGGTGACGGTGCTCGCTCATCCCAACGGTGAAGAGTTCAAACAGTATCGTCGCACTCCGGCGGAAACGCGCGCCTTGTTTGCCGAAAAAGGCTGGCAGCGGATTGTGGCTTTTCAGACGCGCAACCCTGTGCATCGCGCTCACGAATACATTCAGAAATGCGCGATGGAAACCGTGGACGGATTGTTGCTGCACCCGATTGTCGGCGAAACCAAAGCCGACGATATTCCGGCGGATGTGCGGCTGCGCGCTTATGAAGCGATTTTGGAGCATTACTACCCGGCGGATCGCACCGTGCTGAGCGTGTTGCCTGCGGCAATGCGTTACGCCGGGCCGCGCGAAGCCATCTTTCACGCCACGATTCGTAAAAACTACGGCTGTTCGCACTTCATCGTAGGCCGCGACCACGCTGGCGTCGGCAATTATTACGGCACTTATGACGCGCAGAAAATTTTTGGCGATTTCACGGCGGAAGAGATCGGCATCACGCCGATGTTTTTCGACAACACGTTTTTCTGCCGCAAATGCGACGGCATGGCTTCGCTGAAAACCTGCCCGCACGACGCTTCGCACCACGTCAGTTTGAGCGGGACAAAAGTCCGCGACATGCTGGCCAACGGCGAAATTCCGCCGCCGGAATTCACGCGCAAGGAAGTGGCCGAAGTGCTGATTGCGGCCTTGAGACAGTCGCTGAAAAAAGCTGCGGCCTGAACAAGTTACTTCATAGCTGATGCGTAGTTGATGGACTCTCCTTGGGAAGAGTGAGAAGTCATTCTCACTCTTCCGGTTTTTCGACTTTGCATCACTGCGACAAAAGAAAAGGATTGCAACACCATTGCTCAACGCACAGTTGCTCAAATTCATAACGATTTCCACGCTGCCGCGAATGTTCTGGCCGTTTTCCACATCCCGTCAAAACGGCTCTACTGCGGGCTTTGGAGACAACACGATGCAAGTGCAAACCAAGCGGAACCTTCGCTCATCCGTCGCTTTGGAAACAGGGCTGGATGAAGCCATTGAATTTGAGATTCCTGAATCGTCACCTCTGCATTATTTCTTCGCGCTTGACGCAGATAAAAATGCGACCGATCTGGTAGTTATCAACGAGGACTCCATCTGGGGAGAAACTGAACATCAAATTGACTTTGACGAAGCGGTAAACAGTTTGCTGCAAACTTTCGATGAAGTGCCGCCAGCCAGCTTGAAGGAAAAGCTGGAGGATGTGGAAACGCTTCGCAGGCTGGCGCGACGATTCCAGTCGGTTGCGTCTCGACTTTTGCGCGAAGCGAAAAAACGCGAAAACGAGTTTTCACTCTCGACTAACTAGCGAAAGTCGTTTTCCTACGACATCACAACTTAATCAAGGAGGTTTTACGATGAACATTGGACGACTGATCACAACAGACGGAATCGAATTCACCCTTGACAGTTCACAGCTTACAGATTTGGCAGAATATTTACGCCGCCAGGAACTGAATGACACTCTGGCCAAAGAAGCAGGGTTGCAAGCACCCGAATTTGTTGACCCCGAAGAGTATGAACGAATCGCCCAGGCAGCACATTTTGCCTGGCAGCGAATTGCTGCTCCTGCGACGCTGTAACGCACGAACCTGCATTTAATTTCGACGACGATGCGACAGAAGATGCAACCAACACTGAACAATTTGACTCACGGCCAAACACGCGGGCTGAACATTACCTGCTCCTGTTGTTGCTGCATGTGTATGGCGTGTTGTCGCACGCGCATTGCGGAGACTGATCTGAGGGAATGAAAAGCCAATCCACAGGCTTTTTCACACGAAACCCGCTGTCAGGCTCCACGCCCACAGCGGGTTTCGTCATTTCAGAACCATTTTTATCAGAAGGAACACAAATCATGCTTTCAAACATTCGCTACTCGTTCACCCAGCTTTTCGCTGGGTTCGTATGGCTGACATTCGTTGCCGTCGCGGCCAGCGCCCAGGATTCTTACGATCAAACCATCCAGAAATGGCGCGCGGAGCGCGAAGCCAAGCTGAAAGCCGACGACGGCTGGTTGACGGTGACCGGCCTGTTCTGGCTGCGCGAAGGACAGAACGAATTCGGCTCTGCGCCGACCAACGACATTGTGCTGCCGCCGGGATCAGCGCCGGACAAACTCGGTTCATTTGAATGGCTCAACGGCAAAATCACGTTGCGCGTGGCCGAAGGCGCCACCATCACGGCGAACGGCAAACCTGTGCGCGAACTGGTCTTGCATTCCGAGACCGTGAAACGCCCCGAAGTGATCGAAGCAGGCGATTTGAGCTTTTTACTGCTGAAACGAGGCGACCGCTGGGGCATTCGGCTGAAAGACAAAAACAGTTTCGCGCGGCAAAACTTCACAGGCCTGCGCTGGTATGCGGCCAAAGAATCGTATCGCATTGCCGCTGACTTCATCGCTTACGACCAACCGAAAGACATTCCGATTGTGAATATCCTCGGCGACATCGAAAACTACAAAAGCCCCGGTCTGCTGAAATTCAAACTCAATGGTCAGGAATACACTCTGGAACCGGTCAATTCCGGCGGAGATCGGCTGTTCATCATCTTCCGCGATTTGACCAGCAACAAAACCACCTACGCCGCGAGCCGCTTTCTGTATGCGGATGCGCCCAAAGACGGCAAGGTGATTCTGGATTTCAACCAGGCAATCAATCCGCCCTGCGCATTTACGGCGTACGCCACCTGCCCGCTGCCTCCGAAGCAGAACCGGCTGAATGTGGCGATTGAGGCTGGCGAGTTGATTTACCACTCTGCAAAACAAACCACGGCACAAACCAAATGACACCAGATGATGAGGCGGCGTAGCCAAATGGGAAGGCAGAGGTCGGCAAAACCTTTATTCGCGGGTTCGATTCCCGTCGCCGCCTTCAAATGACTTACGGCCCTACTGAAAGCGACAGTTCTTTACGAGTTACTTCCGTAGCTGGTGCTTAAATTGATGGACTCTTCGAAGCGGTGAGTCCTCATCAGACTCACCGCATTTTTTGAACTCCATTGACGAGCAGTTACGGCATTGAGGCGGCGTAGCCGAGTGGATAGGCAAAGGTCTGCAAAACCTTTTCACGCTGGTTCGAATCCAGCCGTCGCCTCCAAACAATGTATTCAACGCCCCCAAGGGGTTTCTCCATCGGAGGATTCGAGATGACGACCAACACCAATTTTGCTCAAGTCGGAACTCATCGGCAGAAACCGTTTCCGTTTTCGCTGAAACAACGACTGTACCTGATTGCAGAAGCAATCGGCATCAAAACTTCGGTTCTGTTGTTTCTTCTGTTGCTGATTGCACTCATCTTTGCGCTGGCGAATGCTGCCCGGGCGCAATCCGCGCCGCAACCGGACGAAAAGCTGCAAGCAAAAGCCAAAGAACTGCACAAGAAAATCATCGTCTTTGACAGCCACGTGGATGTGCCACTCGATTTCGGCGGGCCGGGGCTGGAAGCAACCACAGACGGCAAATCCCAATTCGATCTGGTCAAAGCCAATAAAGGCGGATTGAAAGGCGCGGCGCTGGCTGTCTTTGTCGGGCAAGGCCTGCGCACACCTGAGAATTTGGCGCAATCCAAAGCCGATGCCGAAAAGAAACATCAGATCATTACCGGCATCGCCAAGAACCATACCGACCGCGCGGCCCTCGCTTACACGCCGGACGATGTGCGGCGCATCGTAAAAGAAGGCAAGTTCGCGATTGTTGAAAGCTTCCTCAACGCCTGGCCGCTGGGCGGCGACCTGGCGCAACTCGACGAATGGCATCGCCGGGGCGTGCGCATCTTCGGCTTTGTTCATGCGGGGCACAACGAATGGACGGATTCTTCGCGCCCGAGCAAGCCGCTCGGCGACAGGCCTGAAGAACACGGCGGGCTGTCGCCCCTGGGCAAACAGGCGGTGACGAGATTGAACGAACTGGGCGTGCTGATTGATGTTTCGCAGCTTTCGACCAAAGCCTTCTTCGACACCTTGAAGCTGACCAAAGCGCCCGTCGCGGCGACGCATTCGGGCGTACGCGGTCTGGTGGACGCCACGCGCAATTTGAACGACGAAGAGTTACTGGCGCTCAAGGCCAACGGCGGCGTCATTCAGATTGTCGCTTTCAGCGCCTATCTGCGCCCGAACCCGCCGGAGGTCGTCGCGCAACACAAAGCCTTGGCAAAGGAATACGGTCTGGACGGCGACACCCCGGCGGCGCTCACGCCGGAACGCCGCGCGGAATACACCAAGCGTTATTACGCCGCGCTTGCGCCTGTGCCCAAAGCCACGCTCGCACAACTGGTGGATCAGATTGATTACGCAGTCAAGAAAATCGGTGTGGATCACGTCGGCATCGCGTCGGATTTCAATCACGGCGGCGGCGTCACCGGCTGGAAGGACGAAAGCGAGGCGCTAAACGTGACGGCGGAATTGTTGCGGCGTGGTTACAGCGAATCAGACATTGCCAAGCTGTGGGGCGGCAATTTCCTGCGCGTTTGGGGCAAGGCGCAGGAAGTCGGAAAGCAATCGAGCCGCAAACAACTCAGCCGCAAATAACCGGTCGGCTGACCAGCTTCATCATTTTCAATTATTCCATTCAAACAGGAGAAAGCAGTGAACGACAGATTCAACATTCGATTTCGATCAAGAGGAGAAGGCGTGATGAGCAGCGGCGTTTTACGCGCTTTGCTGCTGGCGGTGGCCGTGGCTATCGCTCACTTTTCCGCCGCCGCGCAAACCTTTCGCGGCGGTATTTCCGGCACTATCAACGATGACGCAGGCTCGGCGATTACCGGAGCCGGCGTCAAAATTACGAGCAAAGCGACCGGCGCAACGCGCAACGCGGAAACAGGCAAAAACGGCGAGTTCGTCATTCCTGAATTGCCGCTCGGTTTTTACACCGTCGAAGTCGGCAAAGCCGGTTTTCAGACGGCGCGCGTCAACGATGTCGAAGTCGTCGTTTCGACAAACACGTCAGTGAACCTGCAATTGAAAGTTGCGGCGGTCACCGAAACGGTTGAAATCTCGGCGGCTTCCGTCGTGCGGATTGATACGGCTTCGACGGCTTTGACAGGCATCATCGGCCCGAAGCAGGTGCAGGAATTGCCGCTCAACGGACGCGACTTCAGGCAGATGATTCAATTGACGCCAGGCGTGGCCGGAACCAGCACTTCGATCAACGGTTCACGCACGCGCGGCAACAACTATCAGATTGACGGCGCGGACAACAATGACGCTTTCCAGAACACTTCGGCAGTCAATCAGGGCGGCGTGTCGGGCATTGCGGGAACCTTGCTGCCCGTCGAAGCGATTGACCAGTTTTCCGTGCTGAATAATGGCAGCGCGGAAATCGGTCGCAACAGCGGCGGCGCGGTTAATCTCGTCATCAAATCCGGCACCAACGATTTGCACGGCAGCGCGTATTACTTCAATCGCAACGAAGCTCTTGCGGCGAATTCGCCCGTGCGAACCGGGCTGCCCGTGCGCAAGGTGCGCAACCATCAATACGGGTTTTCGCTTGGCGGGCCGATCATCAAAAACAAAACATTTTATTTTTTGACCTTTGAGGGACAACGCGCAAAGGCTGCGAACTCGGAACTCGGAACTGTTCCTTCGACGGCGTGGATCAATCAGGCCTTGCCCTTGCTAAACGGCAAATATAACAACGCGAACGGCACACCGCTCGTGATCCCGGTTAATCCCGTTTCACAACGATTGCTCGGCTTGTTTCCCAATTCGGCGAATGGCCTGCCCGCTACAGTCAATAACTTTCTCGGGAGTGATGAAAGCATTTATGACAGCGACAACGGCATCATCAAACTCGATCATGTATTCAATGAAAGACACAACATCAACGTTCGCTACTTCGGCGGCACGGGCGCGCAAACTGCATTTGATGGATCGCCGCTCAGTGATTATTTTCAAACTGCGCCCAGCCGCATGCACAACTATTCGCTGATTCAAAACAGCGTGTGGTCGCCGAAACTCATCAGCCAGCTTGTCATTGGCGTCAATTACTTCAAACAAACCTTCGACGTGGCAAACATCAGTCAGGACGCACAGGCGCTTGGTTTGATTACGAACGCCAGCCGCACCGGCCCGCCCGCCATCAGCATCAGCGGGTTTGCGCGCGCGGGCGGCTCGGGCTTGTTGCCCGCCGGACGCATTGATACGACCTGGCACATCACCGACACGTTCACTTGGACGCTGAATAATCATCAATTGAAATTCGGCGGCGAAGTGCGGCGCGCCTACCTGGATATTTTTTACGACAGCTTTACGCGCGGCCAGTTTTTCTTTGATGGCAGTCGCGGCCCGTGGCGCACCGACACGACGGTTTCAGCGCAGGCGCGCGCGTTGGCCGATTTCCTCGCCGGGTTCGTTCGACCAAACAATGGCGCAACGATTTTACGCGGCTCGCCCGCGCGCGATTACCGGCAGAATTCGGCGGACTGGTTCACGCACGACACGTGGAAAGTCACGCCGAAGTTGACGCTGAATTACGGCGTGCGCTTTACCTACAATGGCCCGTTGTATGACGTGAAAAATTCAATTGCGAACTTTGATCCGGCGAACGGCTTCTTCGTCGTGGGCAGAGACAGCAGCGTGTTGTATCAGCGCGATTGGAACAATTACGCGCCGCGCGTGGGCTTCGCGTATTCGTTTGGCAAGAGTGAAAAGACGGTGCTGCGTGGCGGCTATGGGATTTACTATGACCTGCCCGCCGCAAGCTTCTTCACCTCCAACACACCGGGCAATCAAGCAGCGTCCGGCATTGGCAACAACCCCGCCGGACCGAGTCCGGTGTTCACCATCAATCGCGGCAATGCGGCCGGCAACTTCACGCCGGATTACGGCACGGGCGTGCAAATCTTCGGTTCAACGCTAGTTCCGCCGTATGGCGTGTTTGGTGTGAGTCAGGATTTCCGCACGCCGTACGTGCAAAACTTCAATCTGAATGTGCAGCATCAACTGGCGCGCACCACGGTGTTGCAAGTCGGTTATGTTGGCGCACTGGGTCGCAAACTGTCTATCACACGCAGCGCCAATGCCGCGCTTCCCGGCCCCGGAACAGTGCAATCGCGGCGTCCGTACAACACACGTTTCCCGGATGTCGGCGCCATCAGCCTGCTCGAAAGCGTCGGCAATTCGCATTACAACTCGTTGCAGGTTTCGTTGAATCAGGGCTTGTGGAAAGGCTTGTCTTCACAGTTTGCGTACACGTGGGCAAAATCCATTGACAACGCTTCCGAAGCACGCAGCACGATCGCGGCGAATGCTTACAACTTGCGCAATGAGCGCGGCGCATCGGCCTTTGATGTGCGCCATAACTTCCGCGCGAATCTGGCGTGGGACATTCCCGTGCCGATTGAATCGTTGCCCAAACGACTCACGAAAGGCTGGCAATTGAATGCGTTGCTCGCCTTTAATACCGGCTCTCCGCTCAACATCACTGCCGGACGCGACCTCAGCGGCAGCGGCGACAATGGAGATCGCGTCAATCTCGTCGGCGATCCTTTCGAGGGCGTGACGCAAGAGGCCGGATTGCGCGGGCGCAGATTTCTGCGCCGCGAGGCCTTTGCGTTTCAACCAACAGGCCAGTTCGGCACGTTAGGCCGCAACGTGTTTTACGGACCGAGTTTCCGCTCAGTGGATTTCTCACTCTTCAAAACCACGCAATTGACCGAGAAAGTCTCGCTGCAATTTCGCGCCGAGATGTTCAATGCATTCAATTTCGTGAACTGGGCAAATCCCAGCACGAACTTCAATGCAGGCGCGGCATTCGGCGTTTCGACCAACACGCGCAACGGTTCCAGTGCGCCGGGCATTGGCCAGGGCGAACCGCGCAACGTTCAACTGGCGTTGAAGCTGCTGTTTTAACCGAGCACTGAGCGGGGATGGCGCGCGGCGCCCACCCTCCAAATCAAAGGAGCAAATATGGCAAACATAATTTACGGCACATTTCTGAGCGGTCGCACAGCCATTGGGTTGTTGCTGGTTCGTGTGGTTTTTGGGCTGGGAATTGCTTTACACGGCTGGGGCAAGATTCAAAAGCCCTTTACTTGGATGGGGCCGGACGCGCCTGTGCCCGGCTTTTTGCAAGCGCTGGCCGCACTCAGCGAATTCGGCGGCGGCATTGCGCTGATCCTGGGATTGCTGACGCCGTTGGCGCTGCTTGGTCTGGCCATCACGATGATCGTGGCGATCACTACGGTTCACCTGAAAGCAGGTCATCCGTTTGTGGCGCGCGGCGGCGGCCCGTCTTTTGAATTGGCGGCATTGTATCTGACGGTTTCGTTGTTCGTGCTGATTGCCGGTCCGGGCAGGTTGTCGCTGGATGCAATTCTCTTTGGCCGAAGCCGAGAGCGATTCTGATTTTCACGCAAACATGAACAGAGGCCGCGCAAGCCTGGCAGCTTGTGAGCGCGACCTCTGCACTCCCACTCATCAGAAAATGAAAGGAGCATTTAGATGCTAACAAATAAAATCTCAATTGAACAAAGCCTCTTACGAAAATTGATTTTTCCTATCGCTTTGTTGTGGATACTGACAATGTCAACGTTTGCTCAGTCTTATCAGGGAACCTTGCGCGGCGCGGTCAACGACAGCGGTGGCAAGGCGCTCGCCAATGCAACACTGGCGCTGGTCAATGAGCAAACAAACGTCAGCCGTACGACCGTCACCAACGTCGCGGGCGAATATGTGTTCGAGCGGATTGATCCCGGACGTTACAGAATTTCGGCCACTCTGAACGGTTTCAAGAAAGCCGACCGCACGGGCGTAGTCGTCGAAACGCAACAGCAGGTCACGCTCGATTTAACCCTGTCCGTGGGCGATGTGGCTGAAACAGTGACCATCACAGGAGAAATCCCGTTGCTCGAAACCGCCACGGCTTCGACCGGCACGGTGCTGGGCAAACAAACACTGGATGAATTGCCCAATGCCGGGCGCAGTCCCTTCTTTCTGACGGCCATTGCGCCGAACGTGATTGCGGCGGGCAATCCGACTTACAACCGGCAGCAGGATCAAAGCGGTTCTTCGACGATTTCGCTCGCGGGCGGGCCGGTACGCGGCAACAACTACATCATTGACGGCGTGCCGATCACCGATCTGACCAATCGCGCCATCATCATTCCGACGATTGAAGCGATTCAGGAAGTGAAGGTACAGATCAACACCTACGACGCCGAAGCCGGACGTAGCGGCGGCGGCTTTTTCAACACGCTGGCGCGGTCGGGCAGCAACGATCTACACGGTTCTCTGTTCGGCTTCACGCGCCCGTCAGCACTGGGCGCGAACAACTTCTTCAACAATCGCAACGGCGTCAAAAAACCGAATGTGCCGTACAAACTTTACGGCGGCAGCCTGGGCGGTCCGGTCAGAGTTCCCTGGTTGTACAACGGCAGAGATCGCACCTTTTTTTGGGCGGCGTTTGAGGGCTATCGCCAAAGCACGTTTCTGAGCGACACGCTGACCGTTCCGACAGAACTGGAACGCAAAGGCGATTTTTCCCGAAGCGGTTTTACCGTCACTGATCCAACTACCGGACAGCCGTTTCCCGGCAATGTCATTCCGACGAATCGGCTCGATCCGGTGGGCGCGAAACTCGTGAACTACTTTCCGCTGCCGCGCAACGGAAACAGCCGTTTTGTCGAAACGTCTGTTTTGAACGACCGCGCGGATCAGCAAACGGTCAAGCTCGATCACGAAGTCACACGCAATTACAAAGTCAGCGCCTTTTACGCGCATTACGGCAGCCGCGAACCGTTTGCGGATTATTACAAGAGCGTTGCCAACCCGAACGGTTTGTTGCTGGCGCGCAATGTTCACGCGCTCGCGCTTAACAATATCTTCACGCTTTCGCCGACCACGCTGTTGAGCGTGCGTTACGGCTACAACACCTTCGGCGATAACACGACCGCTGTCAGCGAAGGTTTCGATTTGGCGAGTCTCGGCTTTGCCAACAGCTTCCTGAACGATGTTGTTTTCAAAAAATTCCCGCGCATCGAAATCGCGGGCAACGCCTACGGCCCTTCGACGCAAGCGGCGCTCGGCGGCGAAGGCCCCGCAGCGCGGCGCTATTACTCAAACAATCTGCAGGCCAGCGTTTCCAAATTGGTCGGGCGGCACAGCCTGAAATTGGGCGGCGATTATCGGCGACTGGCAACGGACTTTCAGCCTTACGGACAGGCCAGCGGCGTCTTCAACTTTGACGCGGCGGGCACGGGCAATGCCATCGCCAACCTGTTGTTGGGACGGTTGAATTTCGCGGCCAACAACACAGCCCAAATTTCCGTTCCGTTGCGCAATTACGTGAATTACTGGGGCGGCTATGTGCAGGACGATTTCCGCGTCAATGCCAAACTAACGATCAATCTGGGATTGCGTTACGAATACGAAACCGGTTTGCGCGAGCGCGACAACCAAACCACCGTCGGGTTTGATCGCAACGCCACCAGTCCGTTGCAAGTGCCGGGACTGAATCTGAAAGGCGGCCTGATTTACGCGGGCGTGAACGGCGCACCGACCGAACTTTCGCCCGCGTGGAAAACGAAGTTTGGGCCGCGCCTGGGCTTTGCCTATCAGCTTAACGACAAGACGACGCTGCGCGGCGGATACGGCATTTTCTGGGCGCCGCAGGTCTTTACCTTCAGCGTGGCCGGCATCGGAGCGCTCGGCTTCTCTTCGATTTCTACCGTTGCCGCCGGGCAAACACTCTCAAATCCCTTTCCCAACGGTTTGATCAAACCATCGGGCAGTTCGCTGGGCTTGCTGACGAATGTTGGCTCCGCCGTGGACTATGTGGATCAGGATCGCGGCGCGCCGTACGTCCAGCAGTATTCGTTGGACATTCAGCGCGAACTGCCGGACAACGTCGCCTTGACGCTCAGTTATATCGGCAGTCGCGGCACGCAACTCAATCTCGGCAGCATCAACGATTCGACCATTAACCTGAATCAACTGACGCCGCAGATTCTCAGCCAATACACCGCCGCGCAATTGACCGAACGCGTTGCCAATCCGTTCTCTGGCATCGCCGCAGCCGGAGCGCTGGGACGAAGTACGACGATTGAACGCCGCCAGTTGTTGCGCCCGTTCCCGCAATTCACCGACATCTTGATTCACGGCGCAGGCGGCGGGTATTCGTTTTACAACGCGCTGACCGTCAAAGCGCAAAAGCGATTGAGTCGGGGCGTCGGCTTCCTCGCCTCTTACACGTTCAGCAAACAACTCGACAACGTGTTGGGCCAGGGCAATTTCTTTGCCACCAGCGTCGGCGGGCCGCTCAACACCTATAACCTGCGTGGTGAATACGGCTTGTCCACCTTTGATACGCCGCATCGGTTTACCCTGAGCGGCAGTTATGAATTGCCCTTCGGCAAAGGCAAGGCGCTGCTCAATCAGGGCGGGTTGCTTGACCGTTTCGTCGGCGGTTGGCAACTCAACGCCATTGGCCTGTATCAGGCGGGTTTCCCCGTCACCGTCACGCAAGCCACCAACAACTCGCTGGCGTACAGCCGCCTGCAACGTCCCAACCTGGTCGCGGGCGTTTCCGCAGCAACGTCCGGTTCGACGCAGGATCGGCTGGACAATTATCTGAACGTGGGGGCGTTTACGGCAGCGCCTGCTGGCACGTTAGGCAATGCGCCGCGCACGCTCAACGTGCGCACGCCAGCGGCACAACGCACGTGGGACATCGGATTGCTGAAAAATACGGAAATCTTCGAGCGGCTGAACGCGCAATTCCGGCTGGAAGCCATCAACGCCTTTAACACGCCGATTTTTCGATTAACCAACACGGCTTTTGGCAACGCCAATTTCGGCAAGATCACGTCACAAGCCAATTTCCCGCGCACGGTGCAAATCAGTGTGCGGTTGTTCTGGTAACCAAACGCAGCGCGAACTGGAAGCTGTGACGGCTGAGCGCGTTCGACTGGTTACCTCTATACAACTTGCTCTTGTTTTCATCGCTTCTGGTTCGTGTCGCTGATTTCAACGCAACGAACACAGAAAGGAATTTTATGAAACGCTTCGCAAACCATTTTATCGGCCTTGCGGCCACGATTCTGCTCTTTACCTGCTTTGCTGCGGCGCAGCAGGTTCAATCTTTGGAAGGCCGTTGGGACGCTGTTGTCACCATCAATGACGCGGCAATTCCGTTTCGCCTGGACATTGCCGGCAAAGGCAGTCAGGTCACAGGCACGCTTTTCAATGGCGAACAGAAACAAACCACAACCAGCGCAAAATGGCAGGGCGGCACGCTGACGCTCGAATTCGGTCATTACCTGACCAAGATTGTCGTTACACCCAAAGACGGCGGTCTGGTCGGCAAAGTTCAACTGCGCAATGACAAAGATGCGGCAGGCAATCCGTTGACGGCCAAACGCTACGTGGCAGCGACAGCCGCTGCCGCCAACGTTCCCAAAATTGATGGCCAGTGGATCATTCCCTATGAAAGCAAGAAAGGCGAAAAAGCCTGGCGCTTCATCGTGGAGCAGAAAGGCGCGGAAGTCGCGGCTTCGATTCTGCGCATTGACGGCGACACAGGCGCGCTGACGGGAACCTGGCAAAACGGCAAATTCGTCCTCAGCCATTTTGACGGTTCGCGCCCGCTGCGGTTGGAAGTCACCCCGGCGGCGGACGGTTCGCTGGAATTGCTGCAAGCTGGCGGCGGTCCGCGTCAGGGCAGACTGACGGCCTATCGCGCAGAAGTGGCACGCGCCAAAGGCTTGCCCGAACCGGCCAATTTCACCACGCACACGACTGTGCGCGACCCCAAGGAAGTCTTCAAATTCAGCTTCCCTGACGTGAACGGCAAGCTGGTGTCGAATACCGATGAACGCTTCAAAAACAAAGTCATCGTTGCCGTCGTCACCGGAACCTGGTGCCCGAACTGCCACGACGAAGCGCAGTACCTTGTCCAACTCGACAAAAAATATCGTGACAAGGGATTGGCCATCGTCGCGCTGGATTTTGAAGAACCGGAACAACAGGACGAACTCGACCGCGCCAAAGCTTTCATCAAAAAGTACGGCGTGGAATATCCCTACCTGATTGCAGGCGCGCCTGCCGAAATGTGGGAGAAGGTACCGCAGGGCGTGAACCTCAACACTTGGCCGGCGACGTTTTTCATCGGGCGTGACGGACTGGTGAAAAAGATTCACGCGGGCTTTGCGGCTCCGGCCAGCGGTGTTTATCACCAGCAACTGAAGGAAGAATTCACGGCAACGATTGAGCGGCTGCTATCCGAAGAAGTCGCCAGCAACGTCGAAGCTTCGACCAGAGGCGGTCAACGCTAAATGACAATTGGCCACAAAGGCATAGCGTCTGACGTATGTCTCTGTGCCTTTGTGGCAGGTCATGACGTGGAAGCAAACACCAATCGGAACATAAAAGGCCGCGAGGAATATTTATGACCATCATTTCAAAAACGACGCAGGCAAAACTGGGCGCACTGGCGGTCATTGGCTGCGTGTTGGGGCTGGGCTGGGTTGCCCGCACGGCGCATGGACAGATTGCCGTGCGCAATCAGGGCTTTGTGCCGTTCAGCGAAGCACCCATCAATTACCGCACTGCGCCGGTCAGCGATCCCGTCTACAAACTGCAACAACGCCTGGAGCGTGGCGAAGTCAAACTGACTTATGAACCGGGGCGCGGATACCTGAAATCCGTACTGGAACTGCTGGACATTCCAATCAATTCGCAATCGCTGGTGTTTTCCAAAACCAGTTTCCAGTTTCGCAAGATTTCTCCGCAAACGCCGCGCGCGTTGTATTTCAACGACGACGTGTATGTCGGCTGGGTCAAGGACGGCAAGGCGCTGGAATTGATTTCCTTCGATCCGAATCAAGGCGCGATTTTCTACATTCTGGACGAACAGCAAACTGACAAACCGGCCTTCGAGCGCGCCGAACTGGATTGCACGCAATGTCACGTCGTGGCAGCCACGCGCAACGTGCCCGGCGTGCTGTTGCGTTCGATTTATCCGAAGCCCACCGGCACGCAGGCCACGCAAACGGCTTCGTTCACGACCGGCCATCAAAGCCCGCTGAACGAACGCTTCGGCGGTTGGTACGTCACCGGTTTGACCGGCAGGCAAACGCACATGGGCAACGTCGTGGTGACGAACCCGGAAGAGCCGGAACAACTCGACCGCGCCGCCGGAGCCAATCTCACTGACCTGTCGAAAAAATTCGACACCAAACTTTACCTGACCGCGCACAGCGACATCGTGGCGCAACTGGTGCAGGCGCATCAGACGCAGATGCACAATCTGATTACGCTGACCAACTACCAGACGCGACTGGCGCTGCACGCCGAAACCGCGCGGAATAAAACGCTTGAACTGCCCGCCGAAAAGCTTTCGGCAAAAAACATTGCAGACGCCACGCGCAAACAGTACGAAACACCTGCCGAAGAGTTGGTGCGCTATCTGCTGTTTGTGGATGAAGCCCCGCTGACCGAAGCGATCAAGGGCAGTTCCAATTACACGGCGGAGTTTGCTGCGCGCGGTCCGCGTGATGCGCGCGGACGTTCGCTGCGCGATTTCGACCTGCAAAAACGGCTCTTCAAATACCCGTGCAGTTACCTGATCTATTCCGAAGCGTTCGATGCGCTGCCGGAACCGGCCAAAGGTTACGTGTATCGCCGTTTGCTGGAAGTGCTTTCCGGGCGCGACCAGAGCCTGCCGTTTGCGCACCTGAGCGCCGCAGACCGCCGTGCCATTCTGGACATCTTGCTGGCGACCAAACCGGGGTTGCCGGACGAATGGAATCAATTCCGCAAGCCGCTCGACAAAGCGGCGAAGCTTTCGACGCAGTAGTGACTTGGTTGGCTTGCGAGGCGCGCGTCTCGAAGCCCCCGGTCGCTACCGCTTCATTTATCAACCCAAACCAATCTGAAAGGACAAGAAAGTATGAAAAGCCAATTGAAAACTCTTGGCGGCCTGGCAGCGATCATTGCTTTGCTTGCTTCTGCAAGTTTGCCAGCCATAGCGGGCGACGCTTCGTTGGAAGGGCGCTGGGAGGCCAGCGTGACCATCAACAACATCGTCATTCCGTTCCGGCTGGACATCGCGGGCAAGGGCGACAAAGTAACTGGCACGCTGTTCAACGGCGACCAAACGCAAACCACGACCAGCGCCAAACTAACCAACGGTTCCCTGACGCTGAATTTCGAGCATTACCTGACAAAGATTGTGGCAACAATCAAGGACGGCAAACTGGAAGGCAAAGTGCTGGGCCGGTTCGAGCGCGATAAATACATCGGTGATTATCCGTTCCAGGCGAAACGCTACGTTGCGCCTTCGGCGGCGGATGTGGCCAGCGCGCCCTCCATTGGCGGGCTGTGGGAAATCCCCTACGAGAGCAGCAAGGGCGAAAAAGCCTGGCGCTTAATCGTCAAACAAAACGGCGCGGAGATCGCAGCTTCAATCCTGCGCGTGGACGGCGACACCGGCGCGCTGACCGGCACATATCGTGACGGCAAATTTGTCGTCAGCCACTTTGACGCTTCGCGCCCGCTGGTGCTGGAAATCAAAGCCAACGCGGACGGTTCGCTGTCCTTACGGCAGGAAGGCGCGTATGCGGCCAAAGGCGCTTTGACCGCATATCGCCCGGAGGTCGCCCGCGCCAAGGGGCTGCCCGAACCGGCCAACTTCGCCACGCACACCACCGTGCGCGATCCGAAAGAACCCTTCAAGTTCAGCTTCCCGGACTTGAACGGCAAACTGGTTTCGAGCACCGATGAACGCTTCAAAAACAAAGTCATCGTCGCCGTGGTCACCGGAACCTGGTGCCCGAATTGCCACGACGAAGCGCAATTTCTGGTGCAACTCGACAAGAAATACCGCGACAAGGGCCTGGCCATTGTCGCGCTCGACTTTGAAGAGCCGGAGCAACAGGAAGAACTCGTTCGCGCCCGCGCCTTCGTCAAAAAGTACGGCGTGGAGTATCCCTACCTGCTGGCGGGCGCGCCTGCCGAAATGTGGGAGAAAGTGCCGCAGGGCGTGAACCTCAACACCTGGCCGGCGACGTTTTTCATCGGACGCGACGGACTGGTGAAAAAGATTCACGCAGGCTTTGCAGCGCCAGCCAGCGGCGTTTACCACCAGCAACTGAAGGACGAATTCGTTGCTACCATCGAACGGTTGCTGGCCGAAGAGGTTGCCAGCAATAAGAAACCCAGCGTAAAGAGCGAGGAGTAAACCTCTTCAACCTGCTGGCCACTTTCAGGGAATCTCGTCAGCACACACCGACGAGATTCCCGCATTCGCGCAAAGGATCACTTCTATGAAACCCATTATTCAAGCCATCAACTCAAAGATGAACTTCAGCGCCAGCGTGTGCTGGCTGTTGCTGTTCGCGCTGCTCGCTTTTCAGGTTGTCAACGCGCCATCGGCTTCCGCGACAGTCAGCCAAACGACCAAACCATTTGTCGTTGAGTATTACTACAAAGCAAAATGGGGACAGGCCGATGAGTTCATTCGCTTGTTCAAGAAAAACCATTATCCGGTGCTGAAAAAAGAGCAGGAGTTAGGCCGCATTCTGCAGGTCTCAGCCAGCGCCCCGAAATATCACGGCACCGAAGATGGCCGCTGGGATTATCGCGTCACCATCACTTGGAAAGATGCCGCGACAGCACACGATGGCTTCGATGCGCAACCGCTCATCAAACAGCTTTTCCCCGATCAAGACACTTTCAAGAAAGAAGAGCAGCGCCGCTTTGAAATTCTGGCCGCGCATTGGGACGTGCCCATTGTAGATGTTGACTTGAGCAAGTAGCTTAAACGTTTTAGTTCAATAACAAGAGGTTGATCGTGCCATGTCAAACAGCTTGCAGCGGCATCTTTCCCGCGCAACCAAAGTCGCATTCGTGTTGAGCATCGTTTTACTTCACGTGTCGGGCGCGCAGACGAACCGCGAACAACAGGAGATTCGGCGGCTGCGTGCGGAATTCAATCGCGCCATCGCCGCGCACGATGCAGCCGGTTTGCCAAAATTCTGGCGTGAGGATTTGCACGTCACGACCGGCGTCGGTAAGCAGCTAACAGGCAGCGCCGCCGTGCGCGCGGCGTTTGAAACCATCTTTGCCGATCCGGGCTTTGTCACCTACACGCGCACGCCGGACAAGATCGAACTTAGTGCTTCAGGTGCGCGTGCGGCGGAATCCGGCCACTGGCGGGGCGAATGGAAAAAGCCCGACGGCAAAATGGAATGGCGCGGAACCTATCTGGCGATGTGGCGCAAGGAAAACAATCAATGGCTGCTGCAATCCGAGCTTTACGTGTCGCTGAAATGCACGGGCAGCCGGGAATGCGGCGAATAATCATTCACACAAAGTAACGACGAGGAACGTTGCAATGATAAAAGCCTCAGGCAAAACCGCCATCGTAATGTTGGCAATTCTTGTTTTGGCGTTTGTGCCGGCGAACTCAAAGCAGGCGGCGGGCAGAGATGCGGAATTGGAATTATTGGCGCAGTGGATGACCGGCGATTTCGACACTTTTGCACAAGTCGCCGCCGACGAGACGGCCAAAACGGCATACCGGCATGACAGGGTCACCCTCCATTTGAGGCCGATTCAGATCAAAGGATTCTTTGATGACAGCGTCAGCAAAACCCTCTATCTGGAACAGGCGCAGGCGGACACACCCACCCAGCCTTACCGGCAAGGCGTTTACCTGCTGACGCGCGTCAACGGCAAAATCATCAATCGCACTTATCGCGTCAAAGACGCCGCCAAATTCGTCGGCGCGTATGCCGACGCGGAGCGGCTCAAACAAATCACCGCCGATCAATTGACCGCGGTCGAAGGCTGCGAGGTGACGTTCACCAAAGTCAACGATACGCTTTACCGGGGAGTGATGGGCGAAGGAAAGACATGCAAGAGCACGCGGCGTGGCGCGACTTATATGCTCTCGCGCGGGGAGCTGACGCCCTCCGCCACGATTACACTGGATCAGGGATTTGACGATGCGGGCAATCACAAATGGGGGCCGCCGCCTGGAGTGATCGGCCACATTTTCGTCAAAAGAAACCCATAGGATTCAATGCAGGCAGATAATTTTTCGCCCGCATCCATTGACAGAAATCGTGGTGTTATGACGAACTTGCCGGGCGAAAATCATGCCGATGCAAGCTTTCGGCATCCCGACTAACCACTAAAACAAGGAAAGATATTTCAAGAAACATCATGGCTGAAAACAACATTCGTCACACCCTAAGCGATCAAGCCGCTTATCAACTCGCTAACGTCACCAAAACGCCGCCGCAATACGGCGCGATCACGCCGCGCTGGCTCGTCCGGTTGTTGGACTGGAAACCGCTGGAAGCGGGCGTGCTGCGCGTCAACCGCGTGATTGAAGAACAAACCGTTGACGTCGTCTGCGGTCAGGATGCGGACCAGTCTTTGCCTGACACCTATGTTCCGTATCAGGAAAAACCGCGCGAATACACGCTGAATTCGATTTCGGCGCTGCTCGACGTGCATACGCGCACCTCGGATTTGTACAGCAACCCCTACGATCAAATTAAAGAGCAACTGCGCTTGACCATCGAAACCGTCAAGGAACGGCAGGAAAGCGAACTCATCAACAACGATGATTATGGTTTGCTGAAAAACGTTCCGGCGGCACAGCGGCTCAAAACGCGCACGGGTGCGCCGACGCCGGATGATCTGGACGATCTGCTTTCCAAAGTCTGGAAAGAGCCTTCGTTCTTTCTGGCGCATCCGCGCGCGATTGCGGCTTTCGGGCGTGAATGCACGCGGCGCGGCGTGCCTCCGCCAACGGTGACGCTGTTTGGTTCATCGTTTCTGACCTGGCGCGGCGTCCCGCTCGTCCCGACGGACAAATTGCTGGTGGACGGCAAAACCAATCCAGCGGTGGGCGAAGGCGGCAAAACCAGCATCCTGCTGCTGCGCGTCGGCGAACAGAAACAAGGCGTGATTGGTTTGTATCAGCCGGGGCTGCCCGGGGAACAAACGCCGGGCTTGTCCGTGCGTTTTATGGGGATCAACCACAATGCGGTCGGTTCCTATCTGGTGTCGCTCTATTGCAGCGCCGCCGTGCTTACCGACGACGCCATCGCGGCTTTGGATAACGTCGAAGTGGGGAACTACTATGAGTACAAATACTAACTTCCCCCTCGACCATCTGGATTTGCCCGGCGCGTCGCAAGCGGCGGCGGCGGGCTTGCCCGATCCGGCGGCGTTGGCGCGACTGGCGAATGAATTCTTTCAGGAATTCCAACCGCAACTGGCGGCTGCATTGCCCAGCGCGTTTCCAAGCGGAACCGTTCCCTACACGCCAGAAGTGGCGATCCTGAATTTGCCTGCGCCGCTTTCAGGAACAGAATTGGCAACGGCAGAGTTGCAAGCGGCGGCTTCTGACGCTGCGGGAAAGGCCCCACACTTCACAACAATTCCGGCGACGCCTTTACCTTCGGCGGCGGAATTTCCTGCGCCGGGAATTCCGGGCGGCATTTCGGCGGCTCATTTTTCCGTAGCGCCTTCGTTTTCTTTCCTGGAACAAGCGCGTTCGCTGTTTGAACAACCAGCAAGCTTGGGCAACCTGGCGACCGGATTGGCTTTGCCTGCGGTGAAGTTGCCGACGGAGACGGAGGTGCGCGGCGTTGCGCCTTCCCTGCCCGGCCACGTTCCGGCAACGATTCCGGCGACGCCGCTACCAGCGGTTTCCGCGCCGCAATTCACCGCGCCGATTGCGCGCGCCGACGATGTCAGTCAGGCGCAGCACTTCCCGTTTCTGGAAACGGCGCGTTCGCTCATCAGCGTGGAGCCGGTGCTGGAACCGCTCGGCAACGAACTGCACGTGCCGCCGCAGGCAGCATCATCGGTTGGCTTGTTCGATGTGAATGCCGTGCGCCGCGATTTCCCAATCTTGCAGGAGCGTGTCAATGGCCGACAGTTGATCTGGCTGGATAATGCCGCGACGACGCAAAAGCCCAAAGCGGTGATTGACCGGCTGACCTATTTTTACGAGCACGAAAATTCCAACGTCCATCGCGCGGCGCACGAACTGGCGGCGCGTTCGACCGATGCCTATGACGGCGCGCGGGAGAAAGTCCGGCGCTTTCTGAACGCTGGTTCAACGCGGGAGATTGTCTTTGTGCGCGGCGCAACCGAAGGCGTCAACCTGGTGGCCAAGAGTTGGGGACGCCAGCACATCCGCGAAGGTGACGAGATCGTTATCAGCCATCTGGAACACCACGCCAACATCGTCCCGTGGCAGATGCTCTGTGCGGAGAAGGGCGCGAAGCTGCGCGTGGCGCCGGTGGACAACACGGGGCAAATCCTGCTCGACGAGTACGAAAAGCTGTTGGGGCCGAAAACGAAACTGGTCGCATTCGCCCAAGTCTCCAACGCGCTCGGCACCGTCACGCCGGTGCAGGAGATGACCGCCATCGCGCATCGTTACGGCGCAAAGGTGCTGGTGGACGGCGCGCAGGCGGTTTCGCACATGGCTGTGGATGTACAGGCCTACGACTGCGACTTCTATGTTTTCTCCGGCCACAAGGTCTTTGCGCCAACGGGCATTGGCGTGGTCTACGGCAAGCAGGAAGCGCTGGACGCCACGCCGCCGTGGCAAGGCGGCGGCAACATGATCGTGGATGTGACGTTTGAAAAGACCGTCTACCATCCCGCGCCGTTCCGCTTTGAAGCGGGCACGGGCAGCATCGCCGACGCCGTGGGCCTGGGCGCGGCGATTGATTACCTGGGTCGCATCGGCATGCCAAATGTCGCGCGTTACGAACATGACCTCCTGGTGTATGCCACCGAAGGATTGCAACGCATTCCGGGACTGCACCTGATCGGCACGGCGCGCGAAAAGGCGAGCGTGCTGTCATTCGTGCTGGACGGTTTCACCAACGATCAAGTCGGGCAGGCGCTGAACCGGGAAGGCATAGCCGTGCGCACCGGCCATCATTGCGCGCAACCGATTTTGCGCCGCTTCGGGCTGGAAAGCACCGTGCGGCCCTCGCTGGCGTTTTACAACACCTGTGAAGAGATCGACGCGCTGATTGCCGCCATTTGGAATCTGAAAAATGGCAGAGGCGCAGGGTTGATCTAGTGTCTGCGCGACCCTCTCCGACAAACTGCCACTTGTCGGACCTTGTCAGGCGAACATTTGTTTTTTCAACCACGAACCCGACAAGCTGGCAGCTTGTCGGACTTTTGCAAAGGAGAAAGCCATGTCAGACGAAGAAAGAATTATTCACAACACCGAAGAAGATCAGGAATGGGCGGATTTGCTGTCGCCCACGCGGCGCAGCTTTTTGGCAAGCGCTGGGCTGACGGCGGCAGGTTTGACCGCCAGCGGCATTGAAGCCGAAGCGCAGGACATCGCCGTCCCAGCAGGCTTCAGTTTCAAACCGATTGTGCCGCCGCCTGACGTGGGTAAGAGTCCGTGGGGATATGAAACTTACAAAGAAACGGTGACACGACCAAAGAGCATTCGTCCGGGCGAAGAAAGCGGCTTGCCCAAAGCGCCGCGTCCTTACACGGACATCAAGAGTTACCACGCGCATTTTTACTTTGACGACGACACCTACGAAAAAGCCGCGTTGGTGCGCAAATGGGTGATTGAACGGTTCCCTGTCGAACTCGGCAACTGGAATTTGCAACCGCGCGGGCCGCACGTCACACCGTCGTTTTACTTTGGCTTCACGAATGATCTGCTGCCGATTGTCGTGCCGTGGCTGCAATTGAACAGTCTGGGATTGACGATTTTGCTGCATCCGAATACGGACGATCCGCGCGCCGATCATTTGTATTACACGCTGTGGGTCAATCGTTCGCAGCCGGTGAATGCTTACGGCATGCCCAAATCGGCGACGGTTGAAAAGATTTTCCCGAACATCAAACCAACGGTGAAACTGGAAGTATAAATTGGCCGGCGCGCGGCAAGATTCATCGAACCGCGCCAACGCCTGATGATTTTCCGCAATCACCATTTTTCAAACACACACGAAAGGAAACCTAACAATTCAATGTCACAAGGATTCACACTATGGTTCACGGGCTTGTCAGGCGCAGGAAAAACGACGCTTACAGAAGCCATCGTGCCGGAGCTTCGCGCTCGCGGCGTCAAAATCGAGGTGCTGGACGGCGACGAAGTTCGCACGAACCTGAGCAAGGGGCTGGGCTTTTCCAAAGAAGACCGCGACACGAACATTCGCCGCATCGGGTACGTCGCGCGGTTGCTGTCGCGCAATGGTGTCGGCGTGATTGCCGCAGCGATTTCGCCGTACCGCGAAATCCGCGACGAAGTTCGCGCCAGCATCGAAGCCGAAGGCGTCACATTTGTCGAAGTCTTCGTCAAAGCGTCGCTGGACACGCTGGTCGCGCGCGATGTCAAAGGGCTGTACCAAAAAGCCATCGCTGGCGAGATCAAACAATTCACGGGCGTTTCCGATCCGTATGAAGAACCGCTCAACCCCGAAGTGCTGGTCAACAGCGACAACGAAACGGTCGAACAAAGCGCGGCAACAATAGTTGCCAAACTCGAAGCGCTACGTTTGATCGCTCCGTTGGCAGCCAAAGGAGCCGCTTAAATGAATGCCGGAAAGGTTTACCTGGTCGGCGCCGGGCCGGGCGATCCGGGCTTGCTGACGATCAAGGCGCGCGATTTGTTGGAACTGGCCGAATGCGTTGTGTACGACGCCCTGGTCAATCCTGACATTCTGCGCTTTGCCAACTCAGGCGCGGAATTGATCGGCGTAGGCAAACGTTGCGGCCAGTTGAGCTGGTCGCAGCGCGAAATCAACAGCCTGCTGGTTGAAAAAGCTCAGAAGCACGCGGTCGTCGTTCGGTTGAAAGGCGGCGATCCGTTCGTGTTCGGTCGCGGCGGCGAAGAAGCGCTGACGCTGGCAGAAGCCGGAATTGACTGGGAAGTCGTGCCGGGCGTAACTGCCGGTTCGTCGGTGGCGGCTTACGCGGGCATCCCTGTCACGCATCGCGGCCTGAGCAGTTCCGTGACCTTTGTCACCGGCCACGAAGACCTGACCAAACCTGAATCATCTTTGCGCTGGCAACATCTGGCCAAAGGCGTGGACACTTTGGTGTTGTTCATGGGCTTGTCGAAGCTCGGCGAAATCGCCGAACAGTTGATTGCCAACGGACGCGCGGCCACCACGCCTGTTGCCGTGATCGGTTCTGGCACGTTGGCCAATCAACACAGCGTCGTCGGTGCGCTGAACGAAATTGCCGAACTCGCTCGCCAGGAACAGATCAAAGCTCCGGCTTTGATTGTCATCGGCGAAGTCGTGCGGCTGCGCGAGCAGCTTAATGAATTGCGGATTGCGGATTTCGGATTGCGGAATATGAATGCCGCTTTATCGAAGCCGTTTTCTGAGCCGTTGCAATCGGCCAGGCGAAACGCCGCTTAAATCCGCAATCCGAAATCCACAATCCGAAATCAAATCATGCGTTATTACCCGATCAATCTGGATCTGGCTGGGCGAAGTGTACTCGTCGTCGGCGGCGGCGTGATTGCCGAAGGCAAAGCGCGACAACTGGTGGAAGCAGGCGCGCGCGTGCGGATCGTCAGCCCTGCGTTGACTGATCCCCTGAGCGAACTGGCGAACGCCGGAACGCTGGCTTGGCGACGAGGCGTCTTCGCCGAAAGCGACCTGGACGGCGTCTGGCTGGTCATCAGCGCAACGGACGATCAGACGGTCAACGAAACCGTTGCGCAAGCGGCTGCCCGACGAAATTTGTTGTGCAACGTCGTGGATCAACCGGCGCTGTGCAACTTCATCACTCCGGCGCTGGTCACGCGCGGGCGTTTGCAAATCAGCGTTTCGACCGGAGGCGGCAGCCCTTCGGTCGCGCAACGCGTGAAGCGCGAAATCGCGGAACTGATCGGCGACGAATACAGCGAACTGGTGGAACTCGCCGCCGAATTACGCGCCGAAGCCAAACCCCTGCTTCCCGACTTCGAACAGCGGCGAACGCTGCTGCACAATTTTGCCGAATCCGAAGCGATTGAGTTGCTACGCGCGGGCAAACGCGACGAAGCGCGACAATTGGCCTTTCATCTGCTGCACACGACGGTTCAAACCGAAACCAACCGAGAACAATCATGACAACAACACAGATTCCCGTTGAAGAAACCGAGTTCAATCTGCTCGCCGATCATTTTGAAACGCGCCGCATCGAAGAAGTGTTGGAATGGTCGGCGGCGCGGTATTCGCCCAAGCTGGTGATGACCTCCAATTTCGGAGTGGAAGGCGTCGTGCTGTTGGATCATCTGATGCGCGTTGCGCCGGAAACACCCGTCATTTATCTGAACACGGGTTTTCAATTTCACGAAACCGACGAAGTCAAAGAACGATTGCGCGACCGATACAAGTTCCAGTTGATCGAAGCCCGCTCGGTGTTGACCGTCGAAGAGCAGTCCCGGATTTACGGCGAACGGTTGTATGAAACCAATTCCGATCTGTGTTGCCGCATTCGCAAGGTCGAACCGTTGCAACGCGCGCTGGCTGGGTTTGACGGCTGGCTGGCGGCCTTGCGCCGCGATCAATCGCCGACACGCGCCGCCATCAAAATCGTCGAATGGAACGAACGCCACCAAACGGCCAAGATTCATCCGCTGGCCAAATGGACGCGGTCGGATGTGTGGAGTTACATCGTCAAAAACAACCTGCCTTACAACCGGCTTTATGACGACGGATACACCAGCATTGGCTGCCATCCATGCACTCGCCGGGTCAACGCAGGCCAACACGAACGCAGCGGACGCTGGGACGGCAATCGCAAACAGGAATGCGGAATTCACGTCTGAAACGGCGATGTTTCTCACGGTTTCGACGCTCGATTGTCAGATTGACTTTCGGCTGACCGGACGTGTATAACGCGCCCGTTATATCGGTTCACAAACAACAAATCAGTCCCGAAATTGAATAACGATAATTGACCTGTGCGAACGGGTCGAACTTGCGCTTAACGTAGCAACGCTGGCTGGGAAAAAGAATTCTTGAATGCTTGCATAATCCGGGGCTGAATTGCGTTTTGGCCCTTACCGCTGAACTTTCCCTCGCCAGTTCGTATTCTTCCTGTAATTGTTTCGCCCAAGCCTCCCGGATAGTCGGGTAAAAAGGCAGACTCACACATCTCGTTTCCCTGGCATTTGATTGATTGATTTCTGGGGTTGAAGTGTCTCGTAAAGATGTTTTATGTGAAAACAAATTGGCGAGCGGTGGAATTGCTGTCTGCCGGGTTGGCGCTGTCGTTGCTGTTTGCAATTTCGGCTTGTCGGCGCAAATCGGCGGAACAGGAAAACACGACGATTACCGTATACGGATTCAGCGTCGCCAAAGAACCGTTGCTCAATGAAATCTTCCCTGCTTTCGTAACGGAATGGCACGACAAAACCGGCCAGCAAATTTCGTTCGAATCGTCGTTTGCCGGTTCGGAAATCGTCACCAACCAGATCATCAACGGCGTGGACGCCGATGTGGCGATTCTGGCCATCGAACGCAACGCCGAACGATTGCTGCGCCCCGATGTGACCCGCAGCGATTGGCGCAAACTGCCATATCGCGGCATTGTCAACCAGACGCCGATGGTCATCGTCACGCGCCAGGGAAACCCGAAACGCATACGCGATTTCAACGACCTGGGAAAACCGGGCGTCCAGGTGATTTTGTGCGATCCGACTTCTTCCGGCGCAGGCAATTGGGCGCTGGTGGCGCTGTACGGATCGGAACTGCTCAAGACAGAAGAGCAAACCGGCAAACGCGATTCTGTGGCTGCGCAGAATTTACTGAAACGAATTGCCAAAAACATTCGCGCCACGCCGGAATCGGCGCGCGCCGCGCGTGCGTTGTTTGAACATAACGAAGGCGACGCCCTGATCACTTACGAACTGGAAGCGTTGCAGATGAAAGATAAAGGCCAGCAGATAAACATCGTCATGCCCCGTTCCACAGTCATGTGCGAACACCCTGTGGTCATCGTTGACCACTTGATGAGTCCTGCGCGGTATGCGCTGGTCGAATTGTTCGTTCGCAGTTTGTGGGAACGCCCAGCGCAAGAAGCCTGGACGCGAGCGCGGTTTCGTTCGGTGATTGATGACTTGAACGATGGCTTTCAGAAAGTCGAACATCCGTTCAAGGTCGCCGATCTCGGCGGCTGGCAAAAAATCACAGACGAAGTCATCAACGGCGCGTGGAAAGAAGCGACGCACGTCAGTCGCTGACACTGTTTCAAAGCATGAGCGCTACGATTCAAAACAAACCATTTTCCGGCCAGCCCGCCGACATCGTTCGTCCGTTCGGCATAGGTTTCGTCGTGCTGGCAATGATGCCGCTGGTGATTTTGCCGATGGCTTCGATCTTTTATTACGGCTTCAACAAAGGACCGCTTCATTTTTGGGAAGCGGTCAAAGCTCCGGCGGCGATTTATTCGCTGCAACTGAGTTTGATGACCAGCAGTGTCGCCACCTTGTGCAACGTCGTGTTTGGCATCATCGCCGCTTATGTGATGTACAAATACAGTTTCAAGGGCAGTTCGGCATTGATGATTGTCATCAGCTTGCCGACGGCGATTCCGACGGCGGTGGCGGGCGTGGCGTTGTTGCTGGTGTGGGGACGCAGCGGCGTGTTCGGTTCGCTGCTGGAATACACCGATTACCAGGTGATGTTCACCACGGCAGCGATCATTCTGGCCAATATCTTTGTCACGTTTCCGCTGGCGTTCGGCGTCATCAAACCGGCGCTGGACAATCTGGATCCGAGTTACGAAGCCGCCGCCGAAACCATGGGAGCGACGCGCTGGCAGACGTTTCGATACGTCGTCTTGCCGAGTTTGCGCGGAGCAATCATTACCGGAGCCTTGCTGACCTTTGCGCGCTCTATCGGCGAATTCGGTTCGACGATCATGGTCAGCGGCAACAAAGCCAAAACGATGACCGCTCCGCTGTACATTTACGCGAAATTCAACGAAGCGGAAGTCGAAGCTGCAACCGCCATCGCCGCCGTGTTGGCGGTGATCTCTTTCATAGTCTTTTCGCTGATCCTGTTCACGCGAAACCGACTGGAAAAGTGAGGTATGCGATGATGGCACAAGCGATGCTGAATCATTTGTATGACACAGACACGTACGTCGAACCGACGACGCAAAAACCAAATGCGCTGGTGGTCAACGGTTTGAGCAAACAGTTCGGCTCGGAACGCGTGCTGAACGAAATCAGTTTTTCGATTGCCGAAGGCGAAAGCCTGGTGTTGCTGGGACCGTCGGGCAGCGGCAAAAGCACTACGTTACGATTGATTGCCGGATTGGAAACGCCCGACGAAGGCGAAATCGTGCTGCACGGTCAGCACGTCGAACGGTTGCGTGCGCGTGAACGCAACATCGGCGTCATCTTTCAGAACTACGCGCTGTTTCCGCGCATGTCCGTCGCCGACAATATCGCTTTCGGTTTGAAAATCCGCGGCGTAAAGCGCAAATCACGCGAGGCCAAAGTCGAAGAATTGCTGGCGATGATCGGCCTGGCCGAACACCGCGACAAATACCCCTGGCAAATTTCCGGCGGCCAGCAACAGCGCGTCGCCATCGCCCGCGCGCTGGCCTACAAACCCGAATTGCTGTTGTTCGACGAATCGTTCAGCGCGCTCGATCCGCAAACGCGCACAGGCCTGCGCCGCGAAATTCGCTTGTTACTGCAAAAACTGAAAATCCCCGCCCTGTTCATCACGCACGACCAAGAAGAAGCGATGGAACTCGGCGATCAGATTGCCATTTTGAACAAAGGCCGTCTGGAACAGATCGGCACTCCGCGCGAGGTCTATGACAATCCGCAAACCGAATTCGCCGCCACTTTTTTGGGCGCGGCCAACGTCGTCGAAGTTTGCCGCAATGACGGCGTCGAATTGCTGGATTGCCGCCAATGCGAAGCTTTGCCCGCCAACGACTGGTCTTCGCCGGAACGCGTCAAGATTGTCTTTCGCCCCGAAGATGTCGTGCTCAGCAAAGCCACCAGCTTGCCCGAAGCCGAAAAACATCTGGGACACGGCGTAATTGTGGACGTCAGTTTTACCGGCGCGCTGGAAGTCGTTCGCGTCAAACTGCTCAGCCTGAATCAGTTTGGTTACCTGAACAGCGCCAATTGCCAGAATTTCGATCAACCATGCGATCTGATTATCAAAGTGCTTCGCACAAAATGGGACGCCCAACGCATGCCGCTGAAAACGTCTGACAAAGTCGGCGTTTGGCTGCGCGACCATAAGATTCTGGAAAATTATGAACTCTAAAGAACGAACTGAAATTCACCTTGCCAACTCACCGCAGAGGCGCGGAGAACGCAGAGGAAGCGCAGAGAAATCAGCCAGAGCCTTTCTGAAGTCTCTGCGAAACCTCTGCGGAACTCTGCGCCTCTGCGGTGAAAAATGCTTCTGGCCTGTCTGTTTCCAAGCCATTCCTAAACTGCAAGCATGCTTATTTCTTGTTTTGCTACTTGGCGGCGCTCAAGCCCAAAGCCCCGCAGAGCCGCCGAAAGAAAACGGCAAATTTCGTCAGGCTGATCTGGTGGAACTCATCAAACTCGATCCGACGATCAAACTCGACATTCGTTACGCCAGGAGCGACAACTTTCTGGGCAAACCCGTTTACACCGAAGCCCGCGCGTTTTTGCAGCGCCCAGCCGCCCAAGCGCTTGCCCGCATCAATCAACGGTTGCGAAAAAAAGGCTACGGATTGCTGGTGTTCGACGGTTATCGTCCGTGGGCTGTGACCAAACTGTTTTGGGATTCAACGCCGGACGACAAGAAGAAATTCGTCGCCAATCCGGCGCAAGGCTCTCGGCACAATCGCGGTTGTGCAGTGGATTTGTCGCTGTTCGACCTGAAAACCGGCCAGGAAGTGCAAATGCCCAGCGGATACGACGAAATGACCGACCGCGCGTATCCGAATTACAAAGGCGGAACCGCTGAACAACGCCGTTTGCGCGATTTGTTGCGCGCCGAAATGGAAGCCGACGGCTTCAAGGTGTTTGACATTGAATGGTGGCATTTCGATTTCAACAACTGGCGCGAATATCCGATCCTCAACATTCCTTTCGACCAGATCAAACCACTCGGTAAAGTTTAGAGTTCACGCTTCAGCGTGTGGAGACGGCCTGTCACATGCTGAAGCGTGAACTCTGAGCGGCCAACCATTCGATAGCGTTTTTCGCTCTGAGGCGGTTACAATCCGGCCATGAGTAAACCAAGCAATCTGGAACTGAAGTACACAATTTTCTGCGAAGACATTCGCGTTGAAGCTTCGGGCAGCCTGAGTTTGATGGGCGTGTTCCATCAAATCGTCGTGCCGCAATTGCCTGTCGGCTTGATCAAATTCGCCGTGCTGAATCACTGGGAAGGCGAAGGCCAGTTTGAAACCAAAGTCCGGATTCTGTCGCCTGACCGCGAAGCCATAGCCGTTTCGCAACCCAGCGCATTCGAAATCGCGCCGAACGGTTATTCCGACAACGTCACCGTTTTCATCAACACCACGTTTCAACAACCCGGCGATTACATCGTGCAAACGCTGATTAACAACTCGCTGTTTGCCGAAAGGACTCTGTCCGTTTTCCTGGTCAACCAACAACAGGAAATCACCCAAAGCGAACACGTAAACTGATTCGTCCGACAAGCTGCCAGCTTGTCGTGGCGTGTTATCAAACAAATCGCCTGCCAACGAAACTTCGACAAGCTGGCAGCTCGTCGAACTGATAAGCAAAAGAAAAGACAATGGCTGAACAAAACTCTCTCGACCAACTTTCGATCAACACCATCCGCACGCTGGCCATGGACGGCGTGCAAAAAGCGAACTCCGGGCATCCGGGCATGCCAATGGGAATGGCTCCGTCGGCTTATGTGTTGTGGACGCGCGTCATGCGTCACAACCCGAAAAATCCCAAATGGGCCAACCGCGACCGGTTTGTGCTTTCCGCCGGACACGGTTCGATGCTGCTGTACAGCTTGTTGCATTTGACCGGTTACGAAGAATTCACGCTCGATCAACTGAAAAGCTTTCGGCAATGGGGCAGCATGACGCCCGGCCACCCGGAATCGGAATTGTCTCCGGCGATTGAAACGACGACTGGCCCGCTCGGTCAGGGATTCGCCAACGGCGTAGGCATGGCCATCGGTGCGGAATACCTTTCAGCTTATTTCAATCGCCCCGGCCACGAACTTTTTGATTACTACATTTACGCCATCGTGTCGGACGGCGATTTGATGGAAGGCGTCGCCAGCGAAGCGGCTTCGATGGCTGGACACATGAAACTTGGCCGCTTGATTTACCTGTACGACGACAACTCGATTTCCATTGATGGCAGCACTTCGCTGGCATTTACCGAAGACCGCGCCAAACGCTTTGAGGCCTACGGCTGGCACGTGCAAACCGTCGCCGACGGCAACGACATTGCCGCCATCGAAGCCGCCGTCAACGCCGCCAAAGCCGATCCTCGCCCTTCGATTATTTGCGTCAAAGCGGTCATCGGTTACGGCAGCCCGAACAAAGCCGGAACCAGCAAAGCGCACGGCGAACCGCTCGGCGCGGACGAAATCAAATTGACCAAACAGAATCTGGGCTGGCCATCTGAAGAACCGTTTTTCATTCCCGAAGAAGCGTTGGCGAATTTCCGCCAGTGCATCACGCGCGGCGCGCAACAGGAAGCCGATTGGCAATCAAAATTCGCCGCTTATGAAAAAGCCCACGCCGACAAAGCGCAGGAATGGCGCGATTGGGCGAGTGGCAAATTGCCCGACGGCTGGCAAGCGAAAATTCCTGTCTTCCCTGCTGGCGCAGCGATGGCTACGCGCGAGGCTTCGGGCAAAACGCTTAATGCGATTGCCGCCAGTTTGCCGATGCTGATCGGAGGTTCGGCAGATTTGGCTCCGTCCAACAACACCATGCTGGCTGGCTATCCGGCGTTTTCCGCCGAACACCGTGACGGGCGCAACTTCCATTTCGGAGTCCGCGAACACGCCATGGGTTCGGTGATGAACGGCATTGCGCTGACTCGTCCGCTGATTCCGTACGGCGGCACGTTCATGGTCTTTTACGATTACATGCGTCCGCCTGTGCGATTGGCTGCGATGATGGGCATCGGCACGATTTACGTCTACACGCACGACAGCATTGGGCTTGGCGAAGACGGCCCGACGCATCAACCGATTGAGCAACTGGCCGGGTTACGCTCGGTTCCGAACCTGACGTTGATTCGCCCTGCGGACGCCAACGAAACCGCCGTCGCCTGGCGCGTCGCCATTGAACATCGGCACGGCCCCACCGCGCTGGCTCTGACTCGGCAAAAACTGCCCACTTACGACCGCACCAAATTCGGCTCTGCCGAAGGCGTCGCACAAGGCGCTTACGTGTTGAGCGAATCTCCAACCGGCAAGGTGGATGTGATTCTGATCGGAACCGGTTCCGAAGTTTCCGTTGCTGTGGACGCGCAAGCCAAACTAGCCGAAGCAGGCATCGGCGCTCGCGTCGTGAGCATGCCGAGCTGGCAATTGTTCGACAAACAGCCGCTGGATTATCAGGAAAGCGTTTTGCCACCGACCGTCACTGCTCGCGTTGCCGTCGAAGCAGGCATTTCCATGGGCTGGCCAAAATACGTCGGCGATGCCGGCCAGGTGATTTCGCTGGATCATTACGGCGCTTCCGCTCCGTATCAGGTGCTGATGGAAAAATTCGGCTTCACGGCAGACAACGTGGCGGCGTGTGCAAAGGCGGTGTTAGGAAAATAGCTTGAGCTTCAGCGCTGATTCAATTACGAGGGGGATGTGATGAGTGAGAACGACTATAAACAACTTGTCGAACGGGCATTGCAAAACCTCTCCAACCTGATGATTGCCACCGATACCGGCATTGAAGCCGCGCAGCAAATGGGGCAAATTGCGGCGCGCGAAGAGATTGAATGGGCTTTGGCTGGCGGTCTGGCCATGCATCTTTACGGCAGCCCGCGTCTGACGAAAGATGTAGACATCATCGCTTCACGAGATTTATCGCTCACCCCGCAACATCGGCTGGGTTTTGGCGGCAGCAGTTACACGCTGCAAGTCGGCAAATATACAGTCCAGATTGATTGGATTGTGCGGAATGATGGATACCAGAAGTATTACCGGGCAGCCTTGAAGGACGCGATTGAACTTTCCAATGGTTTGCGCCTTGTGACACCTGAATGGCTGGTGATCCTGAAACTAAATGCTGGGCGGCAAAAAGATTTTGATGACATTGTCTTTTTGCTCAAACAACAGAAGCTGGTTGAACGACCGACAGTTAAGCAAAACGTCGTTGAAACTGCGGGCGAGGATGTCTGGCTGGCAATGCTGCCAAACTTCCGCCGTTTTTGTGATTTGGCCGATGGGAATACCAAAGAGCCGAGCAAGTATTACGATCAAGGGTAACGTCAGAAAAGGAGAGGTGCTGTGACGCTTCTGCTCCGTATCAGGTGCTGATGGAGAAATTCGGCTTCACGGCGGACAACGTGGCTGCGTGCGCGAAGGCAGTGCTTGGGAAATAGTGTTTCAAGCCGACTGCTGACTTATGGCTATTCTCGCCGCGCAGATTCCCAGAAAGGAAATCAGACTTATGAACTCTCAATTTTCAGAAATTTTGCAATTGAGCGTCGCTGAACGGATTCAACTGGTGGAAGACATTTGGGACAGTGTAGCGGCGTTCCCAAATGAAGTCCCACTGACGGAATCGCAAAAGAAAGAGCTTGACCGCCGCTTGCTGTCTTACGCTCAAAACCCTCAAGAAGGGATTCCCTGGGAAGACTTGAAAGCGCAACTGAGTCAGTTATGAATCGAAAGATCATCCTCAGGCCAGAAGCCGCTCGTGAAATTCAGGAAGCCTTTGACTGGTATGAATTGCAATCGGAAGGCTTGGGTACGGAGTTTCTTCGTGCGGCGGACGCTTGTTTATCGGCAATCAGGAGAAATCCGTTTTCCTATCCAACGATCTACGAACAAGCGCGCCGCGCTTTGCTGAAAAGATTTCCGTACATGCTGATTTACGTCGTTGCTGATGATTCGCTCGTTGTGCTGGCCTGCTTTCACGCAAAACGCGACCCGGTAGACTGGCTCCGGCGAGTTGAACCTTGATTTTGGACGATCTCAGGTGCTGATGGAAAAAATTCGGCTTCACGGCGGAGAACGTGGCGGCATGCGCGAAGGCCGTGCTTGGGAAATAGCAGCGATTTTTATTCGTGAGGTTGAAAAAATGACTTATGGATAGATGTTTCAAGTGCGGTGAGATAATTATTGAATATAGAAAACACGGTGGTTCCACAATTCCAATTCACCAGAGCGGCAGATGTAGCCAAGGTCCATCTGGCTTTACAGAGTATAGTGAGTGGGGAGGTTTCCGCAGGTTGTCACCCTATTCATCCTCACTGACATATTCCAACTACGTCAATCCAAATGCACGGTGTCCTATTTGCCATGAGCAGGTCTTTTTCTATCAATCTTCTGACGGGGGACGAGTTTTCTTTGATGAACTGGGTCCCCCTTGGCCGAAACATCCTTGCACGAATAGCTCTGCGAACTTTGCTGGGATAGACGTAATGTCAAATGAACCTATGATTGATAAGCAGTACGAGTGGCAAAAAAAAGGTTGGGTGCCGTTTCTCTGGTCTCAAATTGAGGAAAATGAGGGAGGCATGAGCCGCATCATAGGAAGGCTAGAAAATGAGGTAGACGTCTGGACCTTAACCGTCTTCGGCTCGCTTAGAAAACAGATAGGAGAATATTCAAGAGTCGGCCCAATGCTTCTAAAGGCGATAGATCAAAGCAATAGGAAGTACCAAGTTGCAACGTTCAAACTAGGGGTAAATGGGCAGATTCAAGAAATTAACTATGATGCTTATAGAAAAAAACGAACTGAGCGACTTGAGGCGCTGTAGGCAGAAGAGGGTTACATTTTGAAGAGCGAGGTTATGATTGCCGTAACTGAAAACTATTACATCACAGCCGATGAAAGCATTCTCGGCGGAGAGCCGATTATCAAAGGGACTCGAACTCCAGTTCGGGCGATTGTCGAAATTTGGCGGCTAGGCACGCCAGCGAAAGAAATTCCTAAACGGTTGCCTCATCTGACGTTGGGACAGGTGTTCGCTGCTCTCAGTTATTACAGCGACAACCAGGATGTAATCAACGGATATATTGAGCGCAACAGAGTGCCGGATGAACTGATTGATCTGTCGCTGCAAAAGTCGTGAACCGTTTCTTCGGGGAGTATATGCCGAAGATTGTCTGGACAATTTATCTCCAATACAAAGCAAGGCTGAGAGGTTTTGATCTGTTGAAGCTGGAGCACATCGTCCGACATTCAAGCGAAAGGTACTTTGATACGGATACTGGTCGTTCAGTAGTAATTGGTCGTCACGATCAACGCTTGGTGATGATTCCGTGTGATGTGGAAGAGGATACGATCACACCTGTGACGGTTCACGTTACCACGCGACAACAAATTCGTTTCAGATTGCAAACAGGGAGATTTATTTTATGAACAAGACCCGCATTCAATATTTCGAGCAAGAAGATGTGCTCCATTTGGCGATTACCGAAGAGCCGGAAAGTCGCAGTCTGGAACTCAGCCCCGACATCACCGTCGAATTGAACGACAAAGACGAAATGATTGGCGTTGAAATTCTCAACGCCAGCAAGTTTCTCCGGGATGCGGTGTTGGAATCCATTCAAGCCAAGATGCTTCGAGTGCTGGAAGCGGAAGCGGCTTAACTGATCGTCTGGTTATGAAGAAAACATCAGTCTCTAAATCCAGCAAAATCGAATCGCAGGATATGCTGCCTGAATATGATTTTGACTACAGCAAAGCGCGTCCCAATCGCTTTGCCGGAAAAATCAACGAAGACCGGCTTGTGGTCGTGCTTGACCCGGAAGTTTCCAAAGTCTTTACGACAGCAGAATCGGTGAATGCTGTGCTGCGTGCTTTGGTGGCGGCTTTGCCGAACACAGCGAAGCAATAACTATGGACAGTAGACAACTTTGCGGCAGCAGGAGTCGTAATTTATGGACTCACCGGATAATTTTGAACTTGTAGCCGGGCGTGGATTTTATCGGCCTGTTGGTTTGGTCACGCTGAAAGAAGCCATCGGGTTGGTGTCTGCCGCAATTGCGTATGCACGCGAACAAGAAATTTCGGAGTTGTTGGTCAACATATCAGCTTTGACCGGGTTCGCCCCTCCAAGTTTGGCCGAACGGTATTTTTTGATTGAAGAGTGGGCCGCCGCAGCCGGTGGAAAAGTGCGGTTGGCGATGGTTGCTCGTGCGGAACTCATTGACCCGGAAAAAATCGGCGTGCTGATCGCGCTCAACCGAGGATTGATTACCAACATTTTCGTGACAGAAAACGAGGCGCTCGACTGGTTGGCTACCACGCTCGATCAGAACGCCACGCCGGTTGAAGAAGAGGCAGACGACGCCAGCCTCTACCCCTGCTGAACAACAGGAGGTCAGGAAATGTATTGTTCATCTTGCGGCACGGCCTTGGAAAGCCGAATGAAGTATTGCAAACGCTGCGGCGCGCAAGTGCTCACCAACAGGAAAGCCGATGACGCAGAAAAGGCAGAAGAGCTTCAAGCGAAAAAGCGGATGGATGAGTATCTGGACGGGATATTCTGGATCACGGTGTTCGGCCTCGGATTCGTACTCGGCGGAATGGTGGTGTTGAAGAAGATGGAATTGAGCGATTGGCTGATCGTTTCTTACCTGATCATCAGCTCGACGGCATTCCTGATCAACATGGCGCTCAACCTGTGGCAGATTTATTTGATGACCCGAAAGCCTGAACAGGCAAAAATTCCGCCGCAATTGGAAGTACCCGATACCAACGAGCTTGCGCCTGCATCGGCGCAACCGGTTCTTGAACCTGTGTTGAGCATCACGGAAAACACGACGCATCGGTTGGAACATGTATCCCAGGAAAAGGCGGCAGAATGAAGTCTGTTGCCAGAAAGTCTGAAAATGTCTGAAAAAGCTGTAGCTGCCCGGCGATTGCTCAACCATCAAAATCTTGGCGTTCTCGCCACTCAATCGGTGGATGTCGAAGGATACCCGTTCGGCTCCATCGCGCCGTATGTTCTGGATTACGAAGGCCAGCCGGTGATGTTGATCAGCGAGATTGCTCTGCACACGCGCAACATCAAACGAAACAACAAAGTCTCGCTAACGGTGTTTGATCGCCTTGCCGATGATCCTCAGGCCGCTGGGCGTCTGACCTGGATCGGAGATGCCGAGCCGGTCAATCCAACCGACGCGGAAATTCGCCGCCGCTATTTGCGCTATTTTCCCGCCTCAGAATCGTATTTCGACACGCACGACTTTTCGTTTTACTGCATTCATTTGCGGCGAGCGCGTTTCATCGGCGGATTCGGGCAAATCTTCTGGGTCGAAGCCGATGAGATGCGGCTCCCCAATCCGTTTCGCCAAGCCGAAACCGGCATCGTCAAGCACATGAACGACGACCACCAGAAAGCGCTGCGGCATTACTGCGCGGCGTTGAAAGGGATTGAAGTTCAGGCGGTGGCAATGACCGGAATTGATAGCGAAGGTTTCGATCTGCTGGCCGATGGCCGTAAACTGCGAATAGATTTTGATTCGCCAATCAATACTGTTGAAGAAGCGCGTGCGACTTTGGCGAAATTATCCAGATAGAAAAAAGGACAGCTTCAATGAATCCATCTCAACTCACTCCATCAAAACCCAAACAAGTCACCATCAACGGTCAAAGCTATAACTTGATCGCCTTTTATTACCCTGACCGCGATGCCGCGTGGGACGCGGTCTACCACGGACAGTTTCTGGCCAACTTTTATCCTTGCAGCTTTTCGCTGAGCATCAATGGCATCAGCGCTTCGTTTCATAACGCCGAGGCAGCTTTTCAGGCGACCAAGTGGTGGAACAGTCCTGCCGATTTGGCCATGTTTGAAGCAGCGAAAACCGGAACTGAGGCGTTTCACATCAAAAAAGGCTTGCACAATCCCGATGGCAGTTACGCCGGTTTGGGGCGTGATGGCGCAATGAAGGCAGTCCTGGCGCAGAAATTCAGCGACGCGGCGTTTCAACAAGCGCTGCTGGCGACGGGCGATGCCTATTTGCTGGAACACAACGAGGTCAAAGGGCGAGACGATTACTGGAGCGACGACCACGACGGTTCCGGGCAGAACATGCTGGGAAAAACATTGATGGCACTTCGCCAGTCGTTGGGTGGAGCGGGCGCTCCGGCGGGAAATTACACGGTGGCGGATTTCACCGCGCAAGTATGAGGCGGCAACCTTGCGGTAAATTTTTGAAAGAGGAATTCCGATGAAAACCCAAATGAAACGTGGCTTGTTGGTGGTGGCGATAATCGCCGGGCTTTCTCTGGTGATGTGGCGTTCGGCTCACACGGCTGCGGCGGAAACCAAGTTCGAGATTTCGTTTCCGGCTTCGCTCAATAGCGAACCGATCACCGGGCGCGTCTTCGTCATGATCTCGAAGAACAATCGCGCTGAACCTCGATTGCAGGCCGGTTCGTACAACGCTTCGGTGCCGTTTTATGGAGCGGATGTGAATGCGTTGAAGCCGGGCGAAAATGCCGTGATTGATGCTTCGGTGTTAGGGTATCCGGTCGAAAGTCTGAGCAAGCTGCCGGCGGGTGAGTATTACGTTCAAGCGTTGCTCAACGTGTACACGCAAGTTCATCGCAAAGACGGGCACAAAATCTGGGTGCATTGGGATCAGTGGGAAGGACAGCAGTGGAATCGTTCGCCCGGCAATCTGATCAGTGAAGTCCAGCGCGTGCGGCTCGATCCCGCTGCCGGGTTCAACGTCAAACTCAGTTTGACCAAAAAGCTGCCGCCGGTTGTGGTTCCGCCCGACACTGAATGGGTCAAGCGCGTCAAAATTCAGAGCAAGATGCTCAGCGAATTTTGGGGACGGCCCGTGTATCTGGGCGCGACGTTGCTGTTGCCGAAAGGCTTCGACCAAAATCCGAATCAGAAATATCCGGCGATTTACATACAGGGACATTTTGGATTGAACGCTCCGTTTGGATTTACGACTCAGCAAGTTCCGCCCGAAACCGAAGCGCAACGCAAAGCTCGTTTGGCTCGCAGCGCACGCGAACCGGGGCCGGAATTTTCCCAAGCCTGGATGTCGGACGAGTTTCCGCGAATGGTCGCCATCACGTTTCAGCACCCGACGCCGTTTTATGACGATTCATACGCGGTGAATTCGGCGAACAACGGGCCTTATGGCGACGCGCTGACTCAGGAGCTGATTCCCTACCTGGAAGAAAAATTCCGCCTGATCGCCAAACCCGAAGCGCGCGTGCTGACGGGAGGTTCGACGGGAGGCTGGGAATCACTGGCGCTGCAAATTTTCCATCCGAAGTTTTTCAACGGCGTGTGGTCGTTGTATCCAGACCCTGTGGATTTCCGCCATTACCAGATGTCGAACGTGTACGAAGACGACAACGCCTTTGAAGTTCCTGCTGGCGATTGGGCGAAGCTGATTCGCCCGCTTTCACGCAATGCCGACGGACAAGTGACGTTGACGATGCGCGAAATGTGCCAGTTGGAAGCCGTGCTGGGCAGCAACAATCGTTCGGGGCAACAGATTGCTGCGTGGGATGCGGCGTATGGACCGGTCGGCAAAGACGGTTATCCGCGCCCGATCTGGGATCGGCTGACCGGCAAGATTGACCGCGAAGTTGCGCTCTACATGCGCGACAACGGTTACGACCTGCGCTACAACCTGGAAAAGAACTGGTCGAAGATTGGCAATGACTTGGTTGGCAAAATTCACGTGTATTGCGGCGATATGGATAACTACTACCTGAATCTGGCGGTTTACCATCTGGAAGATTTTTTGAAAGCTACCGAAAATCCCAAATCCGAAGCCGTGTTTGAATACGGGCGCCCGATGAAACCGCACGGATGGCAACCGTTCACCAACGCGGAATTGGTCAGGATGATGGCGACGCGCATCAACAAAACTGCCAATGGTTTGGTCATAATGAAGTAGGTCAACAGGAGGTTTTCATGAGTTGGGAAGATGAAGAAGACAAGACCATTTACAAGGTGGTCGTGAATCACGAAGAACAGTATTCCATTTGGCCGGATCACAGAGAACTGCCTTTGGGTTGGAATGACGCGGGGAAATCAGGAACCAAAGCCGAATGCCTGGAATACATCAAAGAGGTGTGGACTGACATGCGGCCTCTGAGCTTGCGAAAGAAAATGGAAGAAATGGAGCGGCAGCGCCAGCAAGGCAATTAACAATGACTCTGCCTGGGTTTGAAGAATTCCGCGTCGTCGAATTTTCAACGCATAAACAAAAAGCCTTGTTCGCCACGCGAACCTACGCGGCGGGCGAAGCGATTTATCCTTTCGATTACTGGTCGCAGGAAGTGATGCCCATGCACCTGACCAATCATTCCTGCGATCCGAATGGACGCTTTGACGAATCCGGGATGTTGGTCGCCTTGCGGGACATCGCTGCCGGAGAAGAAATCACTTTTGATTATCTGGCACATCCTTTACCGGCTTCGCCGTGGAATTTTGAATGCCTGTGCGGCGCAAGCAATTGTCGCGGCTGGATCAAAGCCGCCGACACCCAATCAGGAGAAAATTGATGGCCGACAAAATAGATCAAGCAACGCAAACGATGATTCAGAACTTGAAGGAAAAAACCGGCAAGTCGCTGGACGAATGGGTGAAAATCGCCAAAAGCTCCAAACTGGAAAAGCACGGCGAAATCGTCAAGTTTCTGAAAACCGATCACGAACTCGGTCACGGATACGCCAATCTGGTGGCGCATACGTTGAAAGGTCAAAGCGAGGAAGGAAAGGCTGCAGCAGACGATCCGGTGGCCGCTCAATACGCAGGCGAAAAAGCCGTGTTGAAACCGATTTATGACGAATTGGTGAAAGCCGTTGGCAAATTCGGCAAGGATGTCGAAATTTCTCCGAAGAAAACCTACGTCAGTTTGCGGCGCAACAAACAGTTCGCGTTGATTCAACCGACGACGAAAACGCGCGTGGATATAGGCATCAATTTGAAAGGCGTGGCTCCGACGGGAAAGCTGGAAGCGTCAGGTAGTTTCAACGCCATGGTCAGCCATCGCGTCCGCGTCGAAACCGCCAAGGAAGTGGACAAGGAATTGATCGGCTGGCTGAAACAAGCTTACGAAGAATCGTAATCGGAAAACAGAAATGGGCAGAATCCTTCAAAGGCTCTGCCCATTTTTTTGCGAATAGGTCATCAGTCAAACTATTCCGTTTCTTCCTCCACAAGGCCGTCTTTTTCCTTGAACCGCTTCAGCTTCATGTTCAGCGTTTGCACGCGCAAGCCCAGCAAGGCTGAAGCTTTGGTTTGGTTGTTGCCGGTTTGGCGAAGCGCGGTTTCGATCAGATTGCGTTCGAAATCGTCCACCATCAGAGGCAGGTCAATGCCCGTCGTCGGAATGGATTTCAGCGCGGCGTAACGAACGCGCGAAGGCAACAGGGATTCTTCGATTTGTTGAGGTTTGGTGTTGTTGACGGCGCTTTCCAGAGCGGCTTCCAGTTCGTCAATGTTTCCTTCCCAAGTGTAATCGGCCAGCATTTTCATCGCGCCGCTGGTGATTTCGTGATGCCCTTTTCCCAAGCGTTTGACAATTCGGGTGAGCAGGAAATTTGCCAGATATGGAATGTCTTCGCTGCGGTCTCGCAGAGGTTTGATCGCGAAACCGGCAGGCTTTAACAATTCAACCAATCCGAACCCGATTCGATTTTCGGCTTTTATCTCGTTCGGATTGTATTCGGTGGCAAAGATCAAACGCGGCCCGCCTTTATGCCCCATCAGGCTGCCGGAATTTCGGTTGCCTGAAAATCCTCGCCAGCGTTGTTCTTCGATGTAAGCGGCGAAACGTTGTTGCAAAATCGCTGGAAGCCGCGTCAGTTCGTTGATGTAAATCGTGCCTTCCTGACAGGTTTCCATCATGCCTCGTGGCCCGAACAGCAGCGAATGCAGCGCATCGCTGTCCAGACTGTGCGCGTTGACGGCGAAAAACGGTTGCGCCCAATTTTCGCTGGCCTGATGCAACATTCGGGCGACCTGTTCCTGTCGCAACCCTCGTTCGGCAATCAGCAACGTGGCTTTTTCCGGATTTTGCTGCGACGCCTGCACGCTGATGAACTGTTTCAGGTCGGCGACATTCGTGCTGACGCCAATGAAACATTCATACTGATCCAGTGAACACGTCCGCTGCGACCCGACCAAGGTCAATGCCGGGCGCGGTTTCAAAGACAAAGAGCCATTAGTTCTGCCCAAAGCTTCGGAAATCATGTTGTTCCTCCCTCGACTTCTGCTTGTTGATGATTCGTCGCTCAACTCGATATTTGACTACCAAAATTTTAGTACTTGATGGATGAGCGAATCGTTGAAAAACTTATTTCAGAAATCCCAATACAAAAATTATGCCGTAAGTTGGTATTCGGCTAACTTCATTTCAATCGTGGAGTTGATCAAGAACCGCTGATCCAGGTGCGGTGATGTTGTGTCCGCTTTCGGACTTTATGAGTTTCAAAATCGAACTTCAAGAAGTTCGACACAGGCTAGTTACGAGAAGGTGGGCTGAAAGTTCCTGAGAAAACAGAGTTTCCAGGTTCCGGCTCCCCGCTTCCATCGCTTCAACATTCAGCTACCTGCCGATTGAAGAACGCTGGAAATTGGGAACCGTAAACTGGAAATCGAGAGGTTAATTTCTGTGCAATTTCACTCCGCCATTGACGCCGGAAACTTTGATCGGAGCGCCTCCGCCATTCAGTTTTCCGGTCAATTGCCCGCGGCGAACTTCGCCAAGGATGGAAATCGGCAAATCGGAATCCACGCCGCCGTTGATGCCACGCACGTCAATGTCCGCGTTGGTTTCGGCAGGCAAGCCGATGTCCACGCCGCCATTGATGCCGCTGATTTTCAGTCCGCCTTCGCCAAATCGCATCATCGAAACGGAAACTCCGCCGTTGATTCCACTCAGTTCGGCAATGGTTCCGGCCTGTTCAACTTTGACGCGACCGTTGACGCCATTGACGCCGACTTCGCCAGTCAACGCTCCGACGGTTACTGCGCCATTGATGCCGGAGACTTTCAAATTGCTGGTACGCGGCAAACGCACATTCACTTCGTGGCGAACCCAGCCGCTTTCCCTGCCCCATTTGCCGCCTTCTTTGTCGTTTTCGGTTCTGATGACCAGCGTATTTCCGGTGTGTTCGATCAGAACCGGCTTGCGCGCCATCGCTTCCTGGCTGGAGGCGCGAACCTGAATGTTGATTTCTGCCCTGTCACTGTCCCAAGTTTCCACAGTCGCTTTGCCATTGAATCCGGCAATGCGAACGTTCGATCCGGGCGAAAGCGTGACCGTTTTATTGATCTGGTCGCTCACCTCGTTGCCGTCCGCTGAATGAGCCGAACTGGCATCGTGGCGATGCTCCACCAGGCGCTTTACGGCCTGGGGCGATTCCACAAACGTCAGGCCAAAGGCCAATAGAACCAAACAGGCAAATAACAATTTCATCTCGTTCTCCTTCTGGGATTGGTTGATTTTATTGCGTGCTTTTTCTGATGCGCACGCTGCCATTGAAACTTTTGACGCGAATGTCAGCGCCGCCTTTACCGACGCTGCCGGTCAACGACATTCCGCCTGTGCTGCGCGTCAATTGCAGGGGAAATTCCGTGTTCAACGCGCCGTTGTGAGTTTGCGCCGAAAGATAAAAATTGCTGTCCGGTGACAAGGTCAGGACGACTTCTCCATTGAAACTTTCCAGTTCATAAATACCGCCTTCATGAATTTTGCCGGTGAACTGCACATTGCCGGACGTGGATTTGGCGACGACTTCGCGGCTGTCCAGATTGGTCAGGATGACGTTGTCGCTGGTCGAACTGGCTTCGACGCGGCCTTTCGTATCGCTGACGCGGATCGAGCCGCTGACGGCGGTCGCTTTGACGCCTTCGGAGATATTGTGCAAGTTGACGTTGCCACTGATGGCAGTAATCGTCGCTCGTCCGCGCACATTCGACACCGTGACATCGTCCGACATGCTGGTGGCTTGAACGTCTCCGCCGACATCGTTGACGATGACCCAACCGCTGTTGGAACGAACAATCGCCCGCCCGCCGACTTTTTCCAACTTGATGTCGCCGGAACTGACAGTGGCGTTGACATCACCGCGCGCATTCGTGACGCGGATCGAACCGCTGGACGCATTGGCAAACACCCGCGAATTCGTTTCGGTAATCGTCAACGTTCCGCTGGTAGCGTTGGCGCGCAATTCGCCGCCGATACGCGTCGCCGTCACATTACCGCTGGTGGAATTCAAATTGGCCGTGTCCGTCACGTCCTGCGCCGAGATGTTGCCGCTGGTGGCGCGAGCCACTACTCGTTCAATCGGCCCGGTGACGGTCACGTCGCCGCTGGTGGAGTTGGCCGGATTGACCGAAGCCGAACGCGGCATTTTGATATCGAAATCCACCGAAACCCCGCCGCCTCGCCAATTGAACCCGCTCGGATAAATCACACGAATTTCGACGCGTTCCGGTTGGGAAATCGCTTCAATCCTGACTTTGGCAAAATCGGCTTCGTTGCGACCGCGTTTGACGGCATCCACCTGAACCCGTGCTTCGTTCCAACTGGAAATGCGAATCGTGCCGCTGGTGTTGTAAATCGCCACCGAGCCTTTTTCCGCCAGATCGTAGGTCTGGTGAAATTCCCTGTCCTGTCCATTGGCGATTTGCGCGCCGAGCAGAATCAAGGCGAGCGCCAGCCATACTGTTTTTATCCCCTCTCGAATGTTCATCTCTCGCTTTTCACCTGTTATTTGGAGCGCTGCGACTCGTCGCAGCTTTTCGTTCTGCTGCAAAACCTCACGGTTCGATGAATCGCTCTCCGGCTAAAACAAAGCGGCGTCCAGTCGCCGCACTCCACGTTTCGTCATTGCATTGCGATCACCTGCATCAATTCGACTTTTCTGGCATACGCCGCCAGCAAAAACTGCCGCGCAGCCAGATCGTCCGGCTGCTGGTTCAACGCGCGTTTGCTTTGCACAATCGAACTGTCAATCAGCGCCAGACTGCTTTCGTATTTCTTGAACGCTTCGGGCGAAAAATTGTCCCGGCGTTTGGCAATGGCGCGTTCCAGCAATTTGATCGTGTTTTGGTATTCGCGTTCCGTTCTGGCCAGTTGCTGAGCCAGCGCGTCGCTTTCGCTCAGCGGGCGAGTGGAAACCGGCTGACGCACAACCTGCGGCTTTGGCTTCGGCGGTTCGGCCTGAGCCAGTTCCGTCGTCGGCGTGGAAACCGGTTCCGGCGCGATGGGTTGCGGAGTCACGGTCGGAGTCGGCCTCACTTCGGCAACCCGGCTGCCGTCATCGCGTCGCATCAACCACATGGTGGCAATCACCGAAACCGCAACCAACATCAGCGCAAAAGCGATTTGCCGCGCAAGCGAAGGAAACGCCAATCCCGCGAAAATCGCTCGCCACCAACTCGCTTTTTCTTGCAGCGCTGCATGAACCGGTTCCGCCGCGATACGCGCGCGAACGGCTTCCCAACTTTCGGCAGTCGGCTCAATCGCAGTCTGTTCGTAAAATTCGGCGAACAGCGCGTTCTCGTTTTCCAGTCGAACGCGTTCGGCGGCGCAAGCGGCGCATCCGGCCAAATGCTCTCGCACGTCTGCCGCCAGCCGTTCGGTCAATTCGCCGTACAGAAAATCTTCTAATTCCAGTTGGCAACGCTCGCAGTTCATCTTGCTTACTTCACTTTCTTCAATGTGTATTGGTTGCGGAATTTCAGCGGCGAGCGCGTTTCTTTCAAAATCGTCAACGTATCGCCTTCCAGGTTGATCGTCAGCCGGGCATCAACTGGTAAACCGTTTTCTTTCGATTGCCCGGTCAGAACAATCTGCCCGGATCGCCTTGCGATAAATTCGCTGACACCGCTGACGCTATATTCCGAATTGCCGAACCGGCATTTCCCCGAACCGGAATCGAAAGACAACGCCTCAAATCCTGTGACTTTTTTGCCGGAAGGCTCCTCGTAAATGAAGTTGAGCAAGACTGAATTGCCTTCATTCCCTGACTTTGCTTCCAGCTCAGTCGGCAATCGAGTGCGCGAATCATCTTTGAAGTCGGCGTACTCCAACATTCCTGACCATTTTCCAACCAGCGCAGAAAAGGCGCCGGTTTCTTTTGCCTTGCCGTCTTGGGCCGCAACAGCATCCTTTCCCAAGTTAAACACCAAAAACGACGCAGCAATGATTGCCGACAACACCAAACATCGAATCGTACTATTCATTAATTTGCTCCTTCATAAATTTCCGCCGACCGACAGATAAGGCTCAATTCGTTTTCGCATCTCCGCGCGAGCGCGATGCAGATCGGTTTTCAATTTGCCAATCGAATGGCCTGTGATCGAACTGATCTCTTCGTAACTTTTTTCGTGAAAAATCTTCAGACTGAAGACGATTCGCTTGTCGTCATCCAATTCCGCCAACGCCCGGTGAATCGTTTCGGTCAACTCCCTGTCCAACATGCTTCCTTCCGGCAACACACAACCCGATTCCAGTTTCAAACTTTCCGGTTCGTCCAACCCGACTTTCTTTTCGTTGCGCCGAGCCTGCCTGACCGATTCGCGCACCACGTTGCGCGCAATGCCAAACAACCACGTCGAAAGCCTCAGATCGTCCTTCAAACCGCCCAGGTTGCGATACGCGCGAACAAATGTTTCCTGAGCCAGTTCTTCGGCCAGTTCCCGGTTTTGAACGTGATGGTTGATAAAGCTGAGAACCGGTCGGCCATAACGATTGAAGATCAGATGAAAAGCCTCTTCATCGCCGCTTTTCGCGCGCGCCACCACGCCCGGAGCTATTTCCGAAAACGCCATCTTCTCCCTTTGCTCTCTTCTCTCTGCCGCAGAATTCAAACTGTCACGCAGGCTCTCATCCACGCTGCTCATAATGTCTCGCCTTACCGGTCGTTTCTGTTTCGTCCAGTAAGTGCAGCGACCCGCCCGAAGGTTTCAGCCTGCCTGAAAAAACTTATGGCGATGATTGAAAGCCGCGCCGACTTCGCTCTGGCGAATTATGCCGCAAGGTGTGTTATAAGTCCGCCGCTATGAGTAAGAAACGCTTTTTGGTTACCGGCGGAGCAGGATTTATTGGCTCGCATTTGGTGGATCGGTTGCTGGCGCAAAATCCTGCGCGGGTCACTGTCGTAGACAATTTCGACGAATTTTACGACCAACACACCAAACGCTTTAACATCGAATCTCACCTTCGCCATCCGGCTTATCGGCTGATCGAAACCGACATTCGCAATTTCAATTCGCTGCGGCAGGTTTTTTCCGAAGAACATTTCGACGTCATCATTCATCTGGCTGCCAAAGCCGGTGTCAGGCCTTCGCTGATTGACCCGCGCGGATACGAAGAAGTGAACATCGCCGGAACCGTCAACCTGTTGGAACTGGCGCAAAAAAACGGCATCAAAAAATTCGTCTTCGGCTCGTCGAGTTCGGTGTACGGCCCGGCGGCGATTCCACCGTTCAAGGAAGACGCTCCGCTCGTCCCGATTTCGCCTTACGCGGCGACCAAAGCCGCTGGCGAATTGCTCTGTCATACGTTCAGTTATCTGCACGGCATCAACATCACCTGTCTGCGCTTTTTCACAGTCTACGGCCCGCGGCAACGCCCTGATCTGGCGATTCATAAATTCGCGCGATTGATTGCCAGCGGACGCCCGATTCCTGTTTATGGCGACGGATTGGCCGAACGCGACTTCACTTACATTGATGACATTTTGCAAGGCGTGCTGGCGGCGATTGATTACACTGCCACGCCGTTTGAAGTCATCAACCTTGGCGAATCGGCGACCGTCACCGTCAATCAAATGATCGAACTGCTGGAAAGCGCGCTTGGCCAAAAAGCCGTCATTGATCGCCAACCGGCTCAGGCGGGCGATATGCCACGCACTCATGCCGACATCAGCAAGGCGGCGAGGTTGTTGGGTTATAAACCGACCACGCCGGTCGAAGCCGGGCTGAAAAAATTCGCCGACTGGTTCAAACGCGGCGCGAAAAGTTAAAATCGCCGCGACGAATTAAGGAGGCTGACGATGGCAACTCCCAAAGCAAAACTTGACCGGCGGCTGAGCACAGTGGCCGAGTACCTGGAATTTGAACGCCAGGCTGAAGAACGTCACTACTTTGTAGACGGTGTGATTTATGCGATGGCTGGCGAAAGCTCTCGCCATAGCAACATCAATGCAAATTTGATTGCCGAAGTTACTCTTCAACTGAAGAGAACTTCTTGCCGCACATTTTCACCCAACATGAAAGTTCGAAGCGGCGAACAAACAGTTGCCAATTCTGTTAAAGGCCTTTTTTCTTACCCAGACCTGACTGTCGTTTGCGGCGAGCCTCAATTACACGACAAAGTCGGCGACGTGCTGGTTAATCCCAAAGTCATCTTTGAAATTCTCTCGCCTTCAACTGGTGATTTCGACCGAAGCGAAAAATTTCGACGGCTGCGAACCTACAACGAATCGCTGACCGATTACGTGCTGGTTTGGCAGACTCAGCCCTTGATCGAACATTTCGAGCGGCAACCGACCGGCCAATGGTTGATGACCGAAGTCGCCGGATTGGAACACGAACTCCACATCGCTTCGATCAACTGCCGATTGAAGCTTTCGGAAATTTACGACCGAGTCGAGTTTGAGCCGCCGATTGATCTGGAATTGGAAGAAGAGCCTGAATCTGATGAAAGCGATTCTTGACAGCCTGCGGAAGACAAACCTGGAGCTTTCAAGAAAATGTTTTTAACTACGAATGGTCACAAATAATCACGAATGGAAATCGAGCAGTCTTACCTTTTGGTTTAGCTTTCTGCTTGTCTTGATTTGTGAGCATTTGTGTTTATTCGTAGTTGATTTCCTTTTCTTCGAGCCTATAGAATCCCGGCTCGGTTTGACCGAAATTCAATCACGCCTTTTCAACGGAGAACAATTTGTATAGCGAACAGTTAATGGCGCCGACTCCGGCTTCGACTGGAAAAACGATTGCGGCTTGTGTGGCCGGATTTGTTTTACCGGGACTGGGGCACGTTGTGCTCGGCAAATATGTGCGCGGCGCTCTGGTCGGCGCGGTCATCATCATCATGTTTGCGCTCGGTTTTGTGATGGAAGGCCATCTGTACAAACCCGAATCGCAAGACTGGCTGACCTGGTTTTTCAGCTTTCTGGATGTCGGCATTGGCCTGCCGTATTTCGTTTGCCTGGCCAACGATTGGGGCTTTCAGGTGACGACAGAACAGGCGGCGAAAGTCACCTACGAATACGGCAACACTTTTTTCTGTGTCGCTGGCGCGCTGAACATGCTGGCCGTGATGGACGCTTATGACATCGGCGTCGGGAGGAAGGCATGACGCATTTTCTGGCTTTGTTGTTGTTCAGCGCCCTGGTTTCGGTTGCCTTTGCCGTGTTGTCTGCGGAACATCACACCACGCAGGAGCGCATCAAATACGGTTTGAAAGTGTTCGGTTATTTCGTCGGTGTAGGCTTTGTGATCGCCTGGGTGCTGTATTTTCTGCCGCTGTAATTCGATTGCGGAGTTCAGATTGCGGATTGCGGATTGAAGATTTTGCTCAATCCACAATCCGTTTTGGTTTTTCCGAAGCTGTCATCGCTCAGTCCACATGGAGGGTATTTTATGGAACTGGATTCCACCAAACTGTTGATCCTAGGCGGCGCGCTGGTCTTGCTGGTGATTTTCTGGCTGGTCTGGAAATTCTTTTTCAGCATGGTCAAACACCTGATTATTCTGGTGCTGCTCGGCGGCATCTTTGCCGGGGTGTATTGGTATCGCAGCCTGCCGCCTCCGAAAAACCCTGCTTTCGGCAAACACGCTTACCTGACCGATAGCGGAAAATATCTGGGCATAGTCGAAGGCGAAGGCGAAGACCCACGCCGTGGCGCTGTCTGGAACATACGGCTTCCCGGCGGTTATCCGTTGATGTACGGCAAATCCCGTGTGACGTTGAAAGACAAACGCGATTTGGCGTCGGAACCCAAATCGGAGCCGACGTCTTCGCCCACGCCTCCACCTGCCGCCAAAACCAAACCAGCGACTCCCAAAAAGTAAGCCGCGGTTTTCAGCGCCGGTTGAGAAGTTGGTCAAGCCAGTTTAGACTGCGTGCCTTATTAATGCCGCTTCTGCCCAACGGAGATTCCTTATGGTTCAAACACAAACCTCTCTTGCGCCGACTGCCTTCGTGCCAGACGAAGAGCTAATTTCTGAAGTCGAAGCTTACATGGAAACTTTGGTGACGGAGGACGACACACCTGTGGAGAACTGGTTTTCAGAACGTCAGAGAACACTGCTGACCGAACCTTTGGATAATTGGCATCCGGTTGACGAAACTGGCGAGCCAAGAAAATTTCTGGCGGGATCGGATGTCGGAATTTTCTGGATGTTGCGCCATCCACCGCTGGCGCCAGATATGTTTCTAAGCTTGGACACGCAATTGGAAATTGAAAAGCCTGGCGATTGGTGGCGAAAAAAGAATCGTTCTTATTTCGTCTGGGAACACGGCAAAGCGCCGGACGTGGTTGTCGAAATCGTCTCCAACCGGCAAGGCAACGAAAAAGGCACCAAGTGGCGCGATTACGCTTTGATGGGCGTAGCTTATTACGTGGTGTTCGATCCCAGCCTTCAACTTAAAGACGAAATCCTGCGGATATTCAAACTCGATGGGCGACGTTATGTCTCGTATGACAAAACCTATTTTACAGATATTGGAATAGGGCTGACCTTGTGGGAAGGCGTTTATAAAGACAGCCCGGTGACGACCTGGTTGCGCTGGTGTGACGAAACAGGTGAAGTATTCCCAACCGGCAAAGAAATAGCAGTCAGATCTCTGGCAAAAGCTGACCAGGAAGCCCAGCGCGCCACTCAGGAAGCCCAGCGCGCCGCTCAGGAAGCCCAGCGCGCCGCTCAGGAAGCCCAGCGCGCCGCTCAGGAAGCCGAAAAGTCGAAACTTCTGGCCGCGAAGCTGCGCGAGCTTGGCATTGATCCCGATCAGGTTTTGCAACAATAACTGCTGCGAAGAATTTTATGCCGCTGCACGACACAGAAGCTTTTGTGCTCCGCACTTTTTCTCTGAAAGAAGCTGACAAAATTTGCGTCTTCTTCACCCGCGAAGCCGGAAAAGTTCGCGGCATTGCGCACGGAGCCAGAAAGCTACGCAGCCGGTTCGGAGCCAGTCTGGAACCCTTCACCGAAGTGACGCTGACGTACTTTGCCAAAGAAAATCAGGAATTGGTTTCGATTTCCGCCTGCGAAATTTTACGGTCGCAGTTTGTCGCCGGATTGAGCAGCGAACGAATGGGCGTGATGCAATACTGGGCGGAGTTGGTGGATTCGTTTTTGCTCGATCACGAACCGAACGATGCAGCGTATCGGCTGATTGCCGCTGCGCTTGATGCCCTGCGTCAGGCGGAAACCGACAACCTGATGCCTTTGGCGAGGTATTACGAAATCTGCCGATACTTTGAAATCTGGATGCTGAAGCTGGCAGGATTTTTTCCTGACTGGCGCACATGCGGACTCTGCGAAAAAGACCTGAGCGGTGAACAAGCCGTTTATCTGACCAACGAAGGAATGCCGCAATGTTTGAATTGTAGCGGGCAGCGCGGCGAAGAGTTACGTCCGGCGGTCTGGCACACCATTCAGGAAATCTTGACGCAATCCCCCTCAAAATTTTTGTCGCTGACCCGTGAACATGGCTTGCTTAATCAGGTCGGCAACATCGCCACACGATTGATCGCGCGCGCGCTGGAACGCGAGCCGCGATCTTATGAAGTTCTGAGCCGGTTGCGACCGGTTATGACATAAGCATGTAGTCCCGCCTTCAGGCGGAAGGACTTGACTATTATCCTCATTCCGCCTGAAGGCGGGACTACGAACATTCTTCAGGAGAAAATAAAACTGCAATGAGTACGAAATACGTTTATCTGTTTGCCCAGGGACAAACCGAAGGCACAGGAAAAATGAAAGATTTGCTCGGCGGCAAAGGCTCCGGCCTGGCCGAAATGACCAACGCTGGGATGCCGGTTCCGCCCGGTTTCACCATCACCACCGAAGCCTGCAACGCTTATTACACCAGCGGCGAACGATTCCCCGAAGGTATGTGGGAACAGGCTTTGGAAGCTCTGGCCAAAGTCGAAGCCGTGACCGGCAAAAAATTCGGCGGCTCGGATAATCCGCTGCTGGTTTCGGTCCGTTCCGGCGCAAAGTTTTCGATGCCGGGCATGATGGACACAGTTCTGAACCTGGGCTTGAACGACGAAACTCGCGTTGCCCTGGCTCGCATGACCAACAACGAACGCTTTTCGTGGGATGCCTATCGCCGCTTCATTCAGTTGTTCGGCAAGATCGTGCTCAACATTGATTCCGAAAAGTTCGAGCACGTGTTTGACGGATACAAAAAACAACTCGGCGTCAAAGGCGATACCGACGTGGATGCCGAAACGCTGGCCAAAGTCGTCGCCGATTACAAAGCCATAGTCAAAAAAGAAACCGGCACCCCGTTCCCGACCGATCCGCTGGAACAGGTGAAATACGCGATCAGAGCCGTGTTCGCTTCGTGGAATGGCCGTCGCGCCAAAGATTACCGCCGCATCAACAAGATTGACGACAAGCTGGGAACCGCCGTCAACGTGCAGACGATGGTCTTCGGCAACATGGGCGAAGATTCCGGCACGGGCGTGGCGTTCACGCGCGACGTTTCGACCGGCGAAAAAGTCCTTTACGGCGAATATCTGCAAAATGCGCAGGGCGAAGACGTGGTCGCGGGCATCCGCACGCCGAAGAAAATCGCGCAGCTTCACGAAGAAATGCCGGAGATGTACAACCAGTTCGTCGAGCTGGCCAACCGTCTGGAGCGTCATTACAAAGACGTGCAGGACATGGAATTCACCATCGAACGCGGCAAGCTGTACATGCTGCAAACCCGCAACGCCAAACGTACCGGCGCAGCCGCCGTTCGCGTTGCCGTCGAAATGGTTGAAGAAGGCGTGATTGACAAAGCCACCGCCATTCAGCGCGTCGAACCGGCACAGCTCGATCAATTGCTGCATCCGATGATTGACCCGAAAGCCAATCTGAACGTGATTGCGACGGGCTTGCCTGCGTCGCCCGGAGCCGCTTCGGGCACGGCAGTGTTCGATCCGGATGAAGCCGAAGAACTGGCCAAAGAAGGCAAAAAGGTCATCCTGGTCCGCACGGAAACTTCGCCGGAAGATTTTCACGGCATGGTTGCCGCTCAAGCGATTCTGACTTCGCGCGGCGGTATGACTTCGCACGCGGCTGTCGTCGCGCGCGGAATGGGCAAATGCTGTGTGGCGGGTTGCGATCAGGTCGTCGTTGATTACGCCAACCAGCAATTCACCGTCGGCGACATCATCGTCAAAAAAGGCGAACCGCTGACGCTTGATGGTTCGACGGGACGCGTCATTCTGGGCGAAGTTCCGCTGATCAAACCCGAAGTCAGCGGCCATTTCAAAACGCTGATGGAATGGGTCAACGAATATCGCAAGTTGGGCGTGCGCGCCAACGCCGACACGCCGCACGATTCTGAAGTCGCGCGCGGATTCGGCGCGGAAGGCATCGGATTGTGCCGCACCGAGCACATGTTCTTCGAAGGCGACCGCATTGACAGCGTCCGCCAGATGATCCTGTCTTCGTCGGACTTCAAATCGCTGGAATCGCAACTGGCCACAGCACGCGCTGATGCTGAAAAGTCTGGTTCGAAAGACGCCAAAAAGCGCGTCAAAGACCTGGAAAAGAAAATTGCCAAACCGGAGCAGTTGTACAAAGGCGCGTTGGCCGATTTGCTGGAACTGCAACGCGAAGATTTCGTCGGCATTTTCCGCGCGATGAATGGCTTCCCTGTGACAATCCGCACGCTGGATCCGCCGCTTCACGAATTCGTTCCGCACGACGACAAGACGCTGAAAGAACTGGCTGCCAAGATCAAAATGCCGTTCAAGGAAGCGAAAGCCAAAGTCGCTTCGCTGCACGAATTCAACCCTATGCTCGGTCATCGCGGTTGCCGTTTGGGAATCATCTATCCCGAAATTACGGAAATGCAGGCGCGCGCCATTTTTGAAGCTGCCGTCAAGGTGAAAGCCGAAGGCGTCGTCGTCAAACCGGAAATCATGATTCCGCTGGTTGGCAACGTCATCGAATTGAAGCTGCAAACCGATGTCGTGCGTCGCGTCGCCGATGAAGTCTTCGCGGCAACGGGTCAATCGGTTGAATATCTGGTTGGCACCATGATTGAAGTCCCGCGCGCTGCGCTGACGGCCAATCAAATTGCCGAGACGGCAGAGTTCTTCAGCTTCGGCACGAACGACCTGACGCAAATGACTATGGGCTTGAGCCGCGACGATTCCGGCAAATTCCTTCCGGCCTATGTCGAGAAGAAAATTTACGGCGACGATCCGTTCCAGGTGCTCGATCAGACCGGCGTTGGCCAATTGGTCGAAATCGGCATCCAGAAAGGCCGTTCGACTAAAGCGGATCTGAAAGTCGGCATTTGCGGCGAACACGGAGGCGATCCCGAATCCGTGATCTTCTGTCACAAGGTCGGCATGAACTACGTCAGTTGTTCGCCGTACCGCGTGCCGATCGCACTGCTGGCCGCTGCTCACGCGGCGCTGGCGGATAAAGGCGCTGCCAAAACGACAACCGCCTAGTCAAATCACAACTAGCGAACGTAAAATGCGGATCGAAGAGTTATCAATTCTTCGATCCGCTTTTTTGTGAAAGGAGGGCAAAAATGATGCTGTCGGTAAAAGGCGAATTCCATAATGGAGTCGCCGCACCAGTTACCAAAGTCGAAGGCCGCGAAGGCCAGCAGGTCATAATCACTTTTTTGGACGATTCATTGTCTCATCCGTTGCCGGAGCCACCAACAATCGCCGTAAATGGATCGTCAAACGATTTGGAAGATGATCCTTTAATGAAGTTGATTGCCGAATGTGCGACTGACACTGGCATTAGTGACCTCGCTCACGAACACGACCATTATCTGTACGGAACACCAAAGCGCGGGGATTATGGCAAGTAAAGTTTTTGTTGATACAGCCGCTTGGCTGTCGTTGTTCAACCTTCGAGATGGCTCACGTGCTGCGGCAATGAAAGTCATGGCGCAGTTGCGTCGGCAAAAACGCAAGCTGGTCACCAGCGAATTCGTGATTTTGGAATTGGCTGACGGTTTATCAAAACCCCCAGTCCGCACCAACGCTGTCGGCTATATTGAAGGTATAAGGCAGTCGGAAGACATAGAGGTCATCCCTCTCAGCCGCGATTTGCTTGACCAGGCTTGGGATTTGTACTGTCACCGCTCGGACAAAGGATGGGGCTTGACCGATTGCACCAGCTTCGTTGTGATGGAGATGGAACAGATTTCCGAAGCCTTTACTTCCGACCATCATTTTGAACAGGCCGGTTTCACCAAACTTTTGTGAGCTTATGTTTGTCGCCGACACCATCAACTTCCGGGAGATCGTGATGAAAGAAGCTCTGCCGCTGGCCACGATTCAGAACGCGGTGATTGACTTCCTGCGCGGACGCGACGACGTGGTTCTCTTCGGCGCGCAAGCCGTCAACGTCTACGTCAACGAACCGCGCGCGACTCAGGATGTGGATTTGATGTCCACGCGCGCCGCTGATTTGGCAGAAGAATTGGCGAGCCAATTGAGCCGACGCTTTCACGTCTCCATCGCCTCAAAGAAAAACAAACTCGGAAACAGCCATAGGCTGCTTCAGTTGCGAGACAACGAAACTCGGAATTTGGTTGATGTCAGGTCCGTAGAAACACTGCCAGAAGCGCTGCGAATTGAAAACGTTCTGGTTGCGTCGCCTGTCGAATTGATCGCCAGCAAAGTGATTTCCCACCATCGCAGACGCGGCAGGCCAAAATCGTGGACTGACTGGCGCGATTTGACTTTGCTGCTGCTGACCTTTCCCGAATTGAAATGTGATCCCGGCCCCGTGACGGAAAGTTTGAATGCTGCAAACGTAGATCAAAACGTACTGACCATTTGGCGCGAACTGGTAGCACAGGAAATTTTGCCTCAAACCGACGAAGATGACTTTTGATTCCCCTAAAATAATCACCATTTCCGGCACTTCCTCGAATTCTGGCAAGACGACTTTGCTGTGCGAATTGATGCGGCGAGTTTCGATCACGGAACGATGGGAAGCGATCAAGCTGACCAAAGGGCATTATCGTTCGTGTGGCAAAGACCCGCACGCCTGTTGCGTCAGCGATTTGTTAGGGGAAAAACCAACGGTGCGTTCGGGGCGAGAAGCGACTTACACCATTGGCAAAGACACGGCTCGATATTGGGACGCCGGAGCCGCCAATGTGCATTGGGTGATTGCCACCGATGCGCAAGTCGAAGCAGGCATCCGCGAAGCCCTGTCGCGTGTGCAAACGCCGAATGTGTTGATCGAAGGAACCAGCGTGTTGAACTTCGTCAAAGCGGACTTTTCGATTTTGGTGATCGGCGACGATTTGTCGAAGCCGAAAGCATCGGCTCGACGTGCGCTGATCGAACGAAAGTTCGACGCGCTGTTTTTGTCGGCGGAAAGCGTGAATTCGACAATCCATGAAACGCTCGTTGCCAAATTGACCAGACTCAGTCCAGCGATTGATCGCGAATGGCTGGCCGGATTACCCCTGCTCAAGCCGGAGAACCTGGACGACCTCGCTCGCAACGTCTTTGCGTTAGCTGGTCGGAAATTTTGCCAAAGTAAGAACTACTGACATTCAGACTTTTCTTCGACAGGATTTACACGATTTATGGGCAAGATTTACAAGAGACTTTATGCTGAAGCCCCTTTGGCTGGATTTCCATCTTGCTCATCCTGAAAAAATCGTGTCAATCCTGTTTCAAATTTGTTTTGGTTGATTGAGGTTAAGCAGGCAGATAGGTTTCAATCATCTTTTTCAGATCGTCGAATTCAATCGGTTTGTTGATGCAGTTGGTTCCGCCCGTGGCGTGAATGCTGTCTATGGTTTCTTTGCTGTCGTAACCAGTGACAAAGATGATCGGCAAAGTTTGAAACTCCGGCTGCTGGCGAATTTCGCGCGTGGCTTGCAATCCGTCAATCACCGGCAACGACAAATCCATCAGCACCAGATCAGGCCGATTGCACATCACGCTCTCAACAGCCTCGCGCCCGTTCATAGCTTCCAACACATCGAACTTGCTCAGTTTCAGCATCAGTTTCAGCGCGATGCGCGCATCGTCGTCATCTTCAGCAATCAAAATTCGGCGCAATTTGTCAGTCATAATTCGGGGATGAAATTCGTTCCGCAATAAAAAAATTAGTAACTGTTCAGCCTGTTTTCAGATGGTTGGCATTGTTTGATAGAGAGGTTTGATTCACCACAAAAAGCACAAAATACACAAAAAGATTACGGCCAATTTTGCGCCTTCTGTGCCTTTTGTGGTTTCAAAACCTTGCTGACTCAACCGCTAATCACCTGGCCTGAGCAGTTACAAAAATTATTCGTCAATTCGTCGAAAGCAATTACGACAACACCTTTTCGACCAGTTCTCCGTGAACATCCGTCAGCCGGAAATCGCGTCCCTGGAATCGGTAGGTCAGCCGTTTATGGTCAATGCCCAGCAGATGCAGGATCGTCGCTTGCAGGTCGTAGACCGAAACCGGGTCAGCCGTGATGTTGTAGCTGAAATCGTCGGTTTCGCCCAAACTGAAGCCTTTTTTCACGCCGCCACCCGCCAACCACATGGCAAAGTTGCGCGGATGATGATCGCGTCCGTAATTGGCGTCGGTCAGTTTGCCCTGGCAATAAACAGTGCGCCCGAATTCTCCGCCCCAGACGATCAAGGTGTCATCCAGCAAACCGCGCTGTTTCAAATCCGCCACCAATGCCGCCGAAGGCTGGTCGGTTCCTCGGCATTGCAAAGCCAGATCGCGCGGCAAATCGTTGTGCTGATCCCAACCGCGATGATAAAGCTGGACAAAACGCACGCCGCGTTCGATCAATCGCCGCGCCAGCAAACAGTTTGCCGCGTATGTTCCGGGCTTGCGCGATTCGGGGCCGTACATTTCAAACGTCTTGTCCGGTTCTGACGATAAATCCATCAAATCCGGCACGCTGGTTTGCATGCGATACGCCATTTCGTATTGCGAAATTCGCGTTTCGATTTCGGGATCGCCGTAATCGTCGTGCTTCATCTTGTTGAGTTTGGCGACGGCGTCCAGCATCTGTCGGCGCGAAGTTTTGTTGACGCCCGGAGGATCGTCCAGATACAAAACCGGCGTCGCTCCGCCGCGCAATCGCACGCCCTGATAACTGGACGGCAAAAAGCCGCTCGACCACAGACGGGAAAACAACGGCTGGTCAGTGTTCAGCGCATGCGCCGTCGAAAGCAGCACAATGTACGACGGCAGGTTTTGATTTTCGCTGCCCAACCCGTAACTCACCCACGAACCGAAGCTCGGTCGCCCCGGTTGCTGAAAACCGGTTTGAATGAAGGTGATCGCCGGATCGTGATTGATGGCGTCGGTGTGCATGGATTTGATGACGGTCAATTCATCCACGACTTTGGCCGTGTATGGCAACAACTCGCTGACCCAGGTTCCCGATTGACCGTGTTGTGCGAATTGGAAAAGCGATTTGACGCACGGAAACGCGCTCTGCCCCGAAGTCATGCCGGTGATGCGTTGGCCTTTGCGAATCGAATCGGGAAGCTCCGTGCCGTGCAGTTTTTCCAGCGACGGTTTGTAATCAAACGTCTCGATCTGCGAAGGCCCGCCCGATTGATGCAGAAAAATCACGCGCTTCACTTTGGGCGCAAAGTGCGGCAATCCAGCCAGACCGCCGGTTTTAGGATTGCGCTCTTCGCCAACCGCTGCGAATCCGTCCTTTTTCAACAGCGAAGCCAGCGCCGCAATGCCAATGCCTTTTGCGCCCAGCCCGAACAATTGGCGGCGCGTCAGATGTTGTTCCAATTCAAATTGAGGATTCATAGATTTCGTCCCGATGGTTTCATTTACCGGCTTGCTGTTTGGCAGCAGGCAACGCAAACGCGACATAAGAATCGCCCGTCGGCGAACCGGGTTTGCCGCCCCCGCCACAGGCAATGACGACGTATTGCCGTCCGCCTGCCAAATAAGTCATTGGTTGGGCGTAACCGGCGGCAGGCAGTTTGGTTTCCCATAGCTTTTCGCCAGTGGTCTTGTCAAAAACGTGAAACATTGCATCCATCGTCGAGCCGATGAACACCAATCCGCCCGACGTGACAATCGCGCCGCCGAAGTTTTCCGTGCCCGTGTCTTTCAACCCGAATTTTTCTGCGCCGGGCCAGGTGCCGAACGGTTTTTTCCATTTGATTTCGCCTTTGGCCAAATCCACAGCCATCATGTATCCCCAAGGCGGTTTGACTCCCGGCAATCCGAATTGATCTTTGAAAATACCGAACCGGTCACGCCGGATGCGATACATTCCGGTTTTTTCGTCCGTCGGTTCCAACCCGACCAAACACGCCATGTCGTTGACGTTGACATAAGCCCAATTCGTCGTTGGGTCGTAAGCAACGCCAGACCAGGTCGCCCCGCCGTGATAACCGGGCATAAACAACGTGCCTTCCAAGCTGGGCGGCGTAAACATGCCTTTGAATTGCAGATTCCAGTCCTTGATTCGCTGTTTGATGAACGCTGTGGATTCGGGCGAAACGTTGGTGATTTCGGCTTCGCTGAATCCCTGCCGAACCAACGCGGGCGGCAGCACGGGAAAAGGTTGTTTGGCAGGCGTCCATTCGCCGGGAACAGCGCTTTTCGGCACATCGCGTTCTTCCACTCCCCACAAGGGTTTGCCTGTTTTGCGCTCAAAGACCCACAAATAACCGGTCTTGGTTCCCTGGACTACGACATCAATTTTCTTGCCGCCGTTGTTGATCGTGGCCAGCAACGGCGCTGACGGATTGTCGTAATCCAGCAAATCATGTCGAACGATTTGATAATGCCAGATGCGTTTGCCGGTTTTGGCATCCAGCGCGATGACGCAATTGGCAAACAGGTTGTCGCCTGGACGGTCGCCGCCGTACCAATCGAAATTCGCCGAACCGAGTCCGGCAAACACCAAACCGTTTTTTTCGTCAACGCGCACGCCGCTCCAGGCATTTGTGCCGCCTCGTTCTTTCCATCCATCGTTGAGCCAGGTTTCGTGCCCTTCTTCGCCGGGCTTCGGAACAGAAATTGAACGCCAGACAGATTTGCCCGTCCGCACGTTGAAGGCGCGAATATCGCCCGGCGCTGAAACGTAGCCTTCGGAAACCGACATGCCCAGAATAATCAGGTCTTTGTAAATTGCCGGAGCCGCCGACACTCCGTAGGTGGTTTTCTCTATGTCGCGTTCAATGCCTTCGCGCAAATTGACGATTCCGCTTTTGCCGAATTTGGGATCGAGTTTTCCTGTTTTGGCGTCCAGCGAAAACATCTGGCCGTCGGGAATCGCCAGAATAATGCGTCGCTCGCCATTCTTTTTGCCGTCCGACCAGTGAGCCAGCCCGCGATTTCTCAACCCAAGATCGCGCGTGCGTTGCGGATTGAACCGCCACAATTCCCTGCCAGTCGCCGGGTCGAGCGCAAACACAGTCAGGTCAATTCCGGTCAGATACATCACCCCATCCACCACCAACGGCGTGCATTGAATGGCAGTGTTTCTGCCTGCGACCAATCCACCGGTATGAAATTCCCAGGCCACTTCCAGATTTTTCGCATTCGACCGATTGATTTGATCCAGCGTGGAATAACGAGCGCCGTTGGCATCGCCGCCCACATACGGCCAGTCAGTGGACGACGGCGCTGCCTGATGAGAATGAAAAAGAAACGCCGCCGACATCAGAGCCGCTGCAACAGTCAGAAAAAAAGTGAAAAGCAATCGTCTACCAGGTTTCATCTATTACTCCTGCGGTTGAAGTTCAAGTGAGGTTACGTGTTCATTCCTTGGTGATCGTTTCATCCAGATTCAAAATCGCGCTGGCGACCATTGTCCAGGCGGCCAATTCCGCCGAATCGAGTTTGGCGTCTGCCACTGATTCGCCGATTTTCAGGAATTCGACTGCGGCTTTTTGATCGTTGCGATAGCGCGTGAGTTGCTGATTGAGCAATTCCCTTAAAACTTTGGTTTCCGCCAGCGATGGTTTGCGCGCCGTCGCCCGACGAAAAGCATAGGCGATACGCGCGTTGACATCCTGGCCGCCTTCCAGCAAAGCGCGTTCGGCCAGTTTGCGCGAAGCTTCGATGTAAGTCGGATCGTTCATCAGCACCAGAGCCTGCAAAGGCGTATTGGTCGTGGCGCGTCGAGCGACGCATTTTTCACGGTCAGGCGCGTCAAAGGCGGCCAATTGCGCGGGCGGAACCGTGCGTTTCCAGAACGTGTACATCGAACGGCGATACAGGTCTTTGCCTTTGCTTTGCACATATTCCTGTTCGGTGAATCCGTCGCCAAAGGCCATCTCTTCCCACAATCCGGCTGGGTGATACGGTTTGACGCTTTTGCCGCCGATGCGTTCGTCCAACAATCCGCCGATGGCCAGCGCGTTGTCGCGGACGAGTTCAGCTTGCAAACGATGCCGCGGCCCGCGCGCGAACAACCGATTTTCCGGGTCTTTTTCGATCAACTGCGGAGTCGCTTTTGATGCTTGGCGATACGTTGCTGAAGTGACGATTTGGCGGAGAATCGCTTTTACATCCCAGCCGCTGCCGACAAATTCAGTTGCCAGCCAATCCAGCAATTCTGGATGAAGCGGGCGTTCGCCTTGCACACCAAAATCTTCGACGGTTTTGACGATGCCGTACCCGAATAACATCTGCCAGTACCGATTGACCGCCACGCGCGCCGTCAACGGATGGTTTGCGTCCGTCAGCCATTTGGCCAGGGTCAACCGATTGAGTTTGTCGTTGTCGGGCAAGGGCGGCAAAACAGCGGGCACGTTGGGAGTAACTTTTTCGCCTTTGTTGCGGTAATCGCCGCGCGCCAGCACAAAGGTGTCACGCGGTTTGCCAAGCTCCATCATCACCATCACGTTCAAAATGGATTTGTCCACGTCGGCTTTTTGCTTTTTCAGGTCTTTCAGCTCGGCATATTTCTGTTTGAGCACATCCGGCGCGATCTGAGTCAAATAGTATTCGCGCAATCGGTCGCTTTCTTCTTTCGTGCGTTTGCCGCTGATTCCCGAAAGCGTGGTTTGAATCGGATGCCGCAATCCCAACTGGTCAATTTGTTCTTCGGTCAGCGCGCAATCGTACAACCGCAAATCATCAATGCCGCCGCTGTAAGCACGCCCGGTGGCTTTGCTGCCGATCATCAATTCCGCGTCGGTTTGCGTCGAACCCGTCAAAGCGTCTTTTGCGACTTCGACGGCAACCGGTTTTCCATTCAAAAACACCTTCAAGCCGGCGGCTTTGCCTGTGCCGTCGCAGGTGATCGCCAGATGTTTCCATTCGTTGTTGTTGAACGATTCTCTGGTGCGAAGCTGAATCGCGTCATCGGGGAAGTTCGCCGTCAATCGAATCGTCAGCGGCGCTCCCCAACGTTGAATGTCAATCAGGTGCGTTTGCTCAAACAGCAACTCGAAACCGCGCCGGCTGTTTTCATCCGCGATTTTCTGGAAAGCGTAATTGCCGACTTTTCCCAAACCCGGACGCAGCCAGACGGCGAAGGTGAACGGTTGCCGCGCGTCGAAATTTCCAACCTTGCCGAAACTCAATTGCGTTTGCCCATCAAGCGAAACGGCTCGACTGACCATTCCCGGCCCAAAGCCGGGATCGCCGTTCAAGGTTCTTCCCTGCTGATACCGGCCTGAAGCGTCCGACAAACTGCCGTCGAGTTCGTAATGCGCGACGATGTTTTTGGTCGGCGCAATCGCGGGTTTGCCCAGCAACGGTTTTTCCCACGCTTCCTGCAACGTGGAGATGTTCTGATCGGAAAACTCGTCTTCCAAATCACGAATCGCTCTGGCCAGCGCGTCTTGCCGCGCTTTTTGGTCGTCGGTCGGCAACACCATGTACGGAGCGGCGTTGCCTCGATTTCCGTCCAGGCCTTTTTCCGGCACGTTATTGAAGAAGGCGTAAAACTGATAAAACTCTTTTTGCGAAATCGGATCGAATTTATGGCTGTGACAACGCGCGCATCCCATCGTCAATCCCATCCAGGTCGTCGCAGTAGTTTCGACGCGATCCACTATGTATTCGGCCAGATACTCTTCGGGAATCGCGCCGCCTTCGAAATTAATCATGTGGTTGCGATTGAATCCCGAAGCGATTTTTTGCTCGGTCGTCGCACTGGGCAGCAAATCCCCCGCCAATTGTTCAATCGTGAATTGATCGAAGCGTTTGTTGTCGTTGAACGATTTGATGACCCAATCGCGCCACGGCCACATGTCGCGGTGGCTGTCTATGTGATAACCGTGCGTGTCGGCGTAACGCGCCAGATCGAGCCAATGCAGCGCCATCTTTTCGCCATACCGCGGCGAAGCCAACAATCGGTCAACGACTTTTTCATAAGCAGCATCAAGACTTGGTGATTTGTCTGCTAGGAAGGCATCCACTTCGGCAGGCGTAGGCGGCAGTCCCGTTAAATCCAATGTCACGCGGCGAATCAATGTCGCGCGGTCGGCTTCGGGCGAAGGCTTCAATCCTTCTTTTTCCAATCGCGCCAAAACGAACGCATCTATCGGATTTTTGACCCAGGCCTTGTTCGTCACCGCTGGAATTTCAGGGCGTTTAGGCGCGATGAACGCCCAGTGTTCGTTCCAATGCGCGCCTTCGTCAATCCAGCGCTTCAACAATTCAATTTGCTTGTCCGTCAGTTTGTGGCCGGTGACCGCAGGAGGCATGACCGCGTTCGGGTCTTTGGTGATAATGCGTTTGACCAACCGCGATTCGACGGCATTGCCCGCAACGATCACTCCGGCTTTGGCAAACGCGCCGTCTTTGGTGTCGAGCCGCAATTTGGCTTTGCGCGTCGCTTCATCAGGACCGTGACAGGCAAAACAGTTGTCCGAAAGAATCGGACGAATTTCACGATTGAAATCCACTGTGGCCGGTTTCCCTTGCCCCCAACCATCGGCAGAAACTCCACTCGAAAATTGATTCAGACAAAATACGGCAACCGTGGCGACAACGGCGAACAGAGCAAACTTCCGCTTCACGTGTAATGACCTCCGGCGAAACATTGCAGTTGATGGTTTTGACTCGAAAATTGCAGGTGGAACGACCGGTTTCCCAGCCGCCAAAAATATACGCCGAGTCCGGCACAATGGCCAGACTCGGCGCAAAAATAAACCTGCTGCTTTTGTGGTTTACTGCAACTTCGAAGCGAAATATCACGAAACGTCAATCATCTGAACGCTTCTTGCAGGGTCTGTTCATTCTCAGTTCACGAATGGATTGCGACGCGAATTCGTCGTGACCGCAAACAACGAAGCCGTGCCGATGTTGAATCCTCCAGTAAACGCAGTCACACCAAACACCGTGTTCAACGCCTGAGCAGCTTCGGCAGACAGCGTCACTCTCACTCCCGGCAGAAACAGATTGTTGAAAGCTTGCGGTTGCAAAGGCAATGTCACCGCCGGCAAGGTCAAATCGAACAACGGCAAGCGTCCGACAAAATCTCCATTGACTGTCACCAAACCGGTCAGAACCGTGCGCGAACCGCTGGTGTCAATGTTGAAGCTCAACAATTCGACCCGCGTCGAACCGGCGGCCAACACCAACCCGCCCGTGTGGTTGATTTCACCTTTGGCCGTAGCCAAATCCAATGCTCCACCGGTCACCGGAAAGCTCGCCACACCACTGCGCAATGTGCCCTCTCCAACCGTCCCCGCTGATAATCTCAACGCAACCAAAGCGCCCAGAAAATCATTGCTCAAGGTGACGGTGGTTTTTCCATCTGTCAGCAAAGCCGTCGGCGCAGCCGAAACCATGGGCGCAAGCGAACCAACCAGTAACAACATCGCCATTAAAGTTTTGACTTGAAGCGAACGAAAAACTCTTTGCATATTGAAATCCTTTCTCCTGTTTTGAAGCAATCGTTTGTTTACTTACGAAGCTCGTATGACTTCGCTTATTGGTTTTCATTTCCAGATGCGTGAGAACAAGGTTTGTTTCTGCTCCCGCACCGCGACTCAACAAGGTCGAGAGTAATGCCATTGCACATATTTCGTCAAGATAAAATCTCGACAAAAACTATTATTTTATCTTTGGGGGAGTTGCGTGGATTTTTACAGCATAAATTCTCGGCTTTTGAAAAAGATGTGCCGACCGAAAAATCCTCGTAACTGCTTTGTTTGCAATAAAGGGGTGTGTGGTAAATGTCTGCCTGATTTTGAAACACTTTCCGCTAACTAACTGACTGGCGACAAGTTAACCCACGAATGCGGAATTCGTTTTTAAGGGAGATGTGATCTTATTGAAAAACAAGGCTTTAGCGCGATTTTGGCTCGTTTTTTCTGGATGGTTTTAGCTTTTTTTCGGAGATGTGCAAAATCGCTACCGCAAATCCTCTTGATTGTGGTATTTACAGGGGCAAGAGTTGAAGTGCTGATCGAACCTGAGAGGAACTGAAACTTACTCCTACCGTCCAAGCAAAGTAATAAGCGCTTGTTGAAGTGCTGATCGAACCTGAGAGGAACTGAAACACACGTGTTTGAGGGTGTATCTCTTAGCTACCCTAGTGTTGAAGTGCTGATCGAACCTGAGAGGAACTGAAACTTCTGGCTTCTGTACAGAAAGAGCGTACAGCGGTTGTGTTGAAGTGCTGATCGAACCTGAGAGGAACTGAAACTCGGTAAAGACCTGGCTGTAAATGACTCCCATAAGTTGAAGTGCTGATCGAACCTGAGAGGAACTGAAACCGTAGGGCTAAAGACCTACGGCCTGGGAACTCAGAGTTGAAGTGCTGATCGAACCTGAGAGGAACTGAAACTAGACTGGAGATACTTCTCACGGTAGGCGTTGCGGCGCGTTGAAGTGCTGATCGAACCTGAGAGGAACTGAAACTGCCGTATGCGTTCGGCTTATGCTTGTATCAAGGTCTAAGTTGAAGTGCTGATCGAACCTGAGAGGAACTGAAACACTATGTAGTGGCTTAGACATGCTTGCCCGCTGCCACTAAGTTGAAGTGCTGATCGAACCTGAGAGGAACTGAAACTTTACCTTCGCTAACTTCTTCCATCTCTCGCCTCCAAGGTTGAAGTGCTGATCGAACCTGAGAGGAACTGAAACTTGACTGCATTCTCAGCCTGCCTCTTTCCAGCGACCGTTGAAGTGCTGATCGAACCTGAGAGGAACTGAAACTCAATCCACGCGTGTGTGGATTGAATTTTTGGTTTCTGGTTGAAGTGCTGATCGAACCTGAGAGGAACTGAAACTTGAGTGACTGTCCAGTCGTTAGACTTGATAGTTAGGTTGAAGTGCTGATCGAACCTGAGAGGAACTGAAACTTAGTATATTAAGTATTGTACGCATAGTCTCTTACCGTTGAAGTGCTGATCGAACCTGAGAGGAACTGAAACTCGACTTAGCGAGGTCAGTGAGCGGTTTCAATTCTGTTGAAGTGCTGATCGAACCTGAGAGGAACTGAAACCTTTTGCAGGCTGGTGTTGGCTTCCCCAGGAAGGGAGGGTTGAAGTGCTGATCGAACCTGAGAGGAACTGAAACCCGCGCTTGCGCGCCCGCTACACGTTTGAGGGCGGCAGTTGAAGTGCTGATCGAACCTGAGAGGAACTGAAACGAAATTCCCGACCGGCCGGTATTTTTGCCTGATAAGTTGAAGTGCTGATCGAACCTGAGAGGAACTGAAACCTAGTGCAATCAAGACCAAAAGGGCTAAGAGTGCCCGTTGAAGTGCTGATCGAACCTGAGAGGAACTGAAACAGGCAGTGATTGAGGGAATTGCCTGAAGCTATCCCTATAGTTGAAGTGCTGATCGAACCTGAGAGGAACTGAAACGCGGCACGATCTGGGCTACGCCCAAACCGCAAAACAGCGGTTGAAGTGCTGATCGAACCTGAGAGGAACTGAAACGCAAAAGTGTCAAGCTTTGCAGCCGTTCCTGCTTTAGTTGAAGTGCTGATCGAACCTGAGAGGAACTGAAACTCATTGACGTGAGCTTTAATAACCTGATGTAAATACCTGTTGAAGTGCTGATCGAACCTGAGAGGAACTGAAACAAGACAAGCCTTTGCCGCTGGAGAACCAACCCCGTGGGGTTGAAGTGCTGATCGAACCTGAGAGGAACTGAAACCGAGTGCTGCTCCCATATCGAGTTCAGTCCCTTGGTTGAAGTGCTGATCGAACCTGAGAGGAACTGAAACCCCGCCGCAGCCGCCTCGTCATCGAACCCGGTGAATAGTTGAAGTGCTGATCGAACCTGAGAGGAACTGAAACCGAAAAATCTATCCTGAATGCCTACCAAGTGAGGCCGTCAGTTGAAGTGCTGATCGAACCTGAGAGGAACTGAAACTCTTGCGAATCGCCAAAGAGTCGCTGCCGGAGAGTAAGTGTTGAAGTGCTGATCGAACCTGAGAGGAACTGAAACCTGCTGACGCCGAAGCGTTAGCGTTGTTTGTCACCGAGTTGAAGTGCTGATCGAACCTGAGAGGAACTGAAACTGTCCGGTCTGTTGTCCACACCACGGTGCTGGAACAGTTGAAGTGCTGATCGAACCTGAGAGGAACTGAAACCCGAGGGTGAAGTCTTGACCGGCCGGGCCGCCGATGAGTTGAAGTGCTGATCGAACCTGAGAGGAACTGAAACCGGATGAACATCTTGCCGCACAGCACCAGCGCCAGGGTGTTGAAGTGCTGATCGAACCTGAGAGGAACTGAAACACGAGCGTTGTCCCCGGTAACATCCACCTCAATGGTGGAGTTGAAGTGCTGATCGAACCTGAGAGGAACTGAAACAAAACGTCGGCTCGATAAGCTGACGCACTCAGAGAGTTGAAGTGCTGATCGAACCTGAGAGGAACTGAAACCATTTCTAAAGGGACCACGACATTTTTTTAAGAGCTTGTTGAAGTGCTGATCGAACCTGAGAGGAACTGAAACTGGCCTTCTTACGAGGCCAACAATCAGACGATCCCAGGTTGAAGTGCTGATCGAACCTGAGAGGAACTGAAACTTCTTTCTTTTCACCTGCGGCCTTGTCGGCCAACGTTGAAGTGCTGATCGAACCTGAGAGGAACTGAAACGCGATCATCTCCTCTACCTCCGCCTTCGTGAGGCCGTTGAAGTGCTGATCGAACCTGAGAGGAACTGAAACGCGGCTACCGACTCCGGCGTCAGTAAAATCTACCGGTTGAAGTGCTGATCGAACCTGAGAGGAACTGAAACCAAACGCTGTAAAGCGATAGGCGGTAATGTAAGTTGAAGTGCTGATCGAACCTGAGAGGAACTGAAACTTTAGGATCCCAGACCATTCTTGAAGCGCCTTGGCGTTGAAGTGCTGATCGAACCTGAGAGGAACTGAAACTCAGTTGGTTTGCGATGGCGGGAACCACTCATTTGCGTTGAAGTGCTGATCGAACCTGAGAGGAACTGAAACAACCGCGCCGAGTCCGGGATTTTCACCAACTGCGGAGTTGAAGTGCTGATCGAACCTGAGAGGAACTGAAACTTACGGCCCTCCACCACAGTCGGCTCGCCCTTGAAAAGTTGAAGTGCTGATCGAACCTGAGAGGAACTGAAACGGAAAGACCTTCACTCCAACGGCCAGCAAAAAAACCACGTTGAAGTGCTGATCGAACCTGAGAGGAACTGAAACCAAAGATGCCGAAACATCGCAACGGCAGTCTCCCCGAAGTTGAAGTGCTGATCGAACCTGAGAGGAACTGAAACAAAACCAATAATTATCATAGTATTCATTGAATTCTTTTTTGTTGAAGTGCTGATCGAACCTGAGAGGAACTGAAACTCAGTTGGTGTTGTCCCATCAACTTGCAGTTTACGTTGAAGTGCTGATCGAACCTGAGAGGAACTGAAACATTTCTGTCGCGATGATCCATGCGGCGGCTCCGTTGAAGTGCTGATCGAACCTGAGAGGAACTGAAACTCAGCATATTGCGTAAACTGTTCCGAGACAAAATCAAGTTGAAGTGCTGATCGAACCTGAGAGGAACTGAAACAAACGTGAACCTCAGCATGGCTCCGGCTGGGATTTCGATGTTGAAGTGCTGATCGAACCTGAGAGGAACTGAAACCTAGCCTCTGTTTCACTGTATCGCTGCCGAGCTTGGGTTGAAGTGCTGATCGAACCTGAGAGGAACTGAAACGCGATGATCCATGCGGCGGCTCCTGATGCCGCTCCCGTTGAAGTGCTGATCGAACCTGAGAGGAACTGAAACACATACGTTCCTCCTCACACAGAGTTTTGCTTTTATTGGTTGGTTGAAGTGCTGATCGAACCTGAGAGGAACTGAAACTTGCGAAAGTAGAACGCACAAGCCTAGTGTGCCAGCCACGTTGAAGTGCTGATCGAACCTGAGAGGAACTGAAACTTGGCAGGTGCGCTACGGCATCCGTCCCCAGATCAAGTTGAAGTGCTGATCGAACCTGAGAGGAACTGAAACCCGTCGCCCCAATACGAATGGACGTATACGCGCAAGTTGAAGTGCTGATCGAACCTGAGAGGAACTGAAACTCCCGGCATGTCCTTCAATAATAAATGTTGCCCCGTAAGTTGAAGTGCTGATCGAACCTGAGAGGAACTGAAACCGGCCTGGAAATCGGCTTGCCGACGCGCCGGGATTGTGTTGAAGTGCTGATCGAACCTGAGAGGAACTGAAACTGTATTAAAAAAGCCGCTCACCAAGAGCGGCTTTTTTGTTGAGAGGTTGTTGGAAATTGGCGCCAGAGGCTCCGCCTGTTTACCAGAGGCTCTGCCTGTTTATAGAAATTACTCTCTACCAATTTGTGGAATCGCCAAAAACGGTAGCGCAACCTCGCCAAGGTTGCGCTGCTCCTCAATCAGCCTACTTGAGAACCGGCGCAACCTTGGCGAGGTTGCGTTACGATTGAGCAAGGGAGCATTTGTTTCGTTTTCAATCCTGATGACGCGCGGCATTACGTCTGTTGTTGGAAATAAGCGCGATACCAATCAATCGTCTGGCTCAAACCGTCGTCCAGGCTGATTTCCGCGCGCCAGCCCAAACGGGCTTCTGCTTTGTCGGCTGAAAGGTATTGCGCGTCAATTTCGCGTTCGATTTTGTGATCCAGCAAAACGTGCGGTTTGATCTGGCCTTGCTTGCCCGCCAATCGAATGATGCGATTGACCAGATCGAGCATCTGCACCGGATTGCCCGCGCCGAAGTTGAAGGCTTCGCCGGCGGTGTCTTCGATCTTTTCGGCCAGCAGCAAATATCCTCGCGCGACGTCATCGGCGTGAACGAATTCGCGGATGGGAGTTCCGTCGCTGCGTATGATCGGCGCTTCGTTGCGAAGTACGGCAAGAATCGTTCCCGGAATGATGCGCGACAAATTCATGTCGCCCGGCCCGTAAATGTTGGCAAAGCGCGACACGGTGACAGGGGTTCCGTAAGTGTGAGCGAACGAACGCGCCAGAATGTCTTTGCAGGCTTTCGAAGCGTCGTAAGGAAACAAACCCAACAACGGATAATGCTCTTCGTAAGGCAAATCGTCGTGCGAACCGTAGGCCTTGTCGCTCGAAGCAACCACCACGCGCTTGACGGTTTCGGAGCGGCGACAAGCTTCGAGCAGAAAATACGTTCCGCGAATGTTGGCTTCAAAAGTGGACAACGGCGAACGATTGGCTGCGCCGACAATGGCCTGGGCTGCGAGATGGAACACGGCTTCGATTTCGTATTCGGCCAGAATGCGTTCCATCAAACCGTAATCTTCAATCGTGCCGTTGACGACGGCTACTCGGCGACGCAGATCGAACACATCGAGCGAATTCGAGCGAACTTCGTCGCGCTGCAAACAGACGACGCGCGCGCCCTGTTCCACCAGCATTCGGGCAACATACGATCCGACAAATCCGGTTGCTCCGGTGACAAACGCTGTTCGGTTATTCCAAAACATTCAGGTGATAGGTGACAGGTGTTAAATCGGTTTTCAGTTGGCGGTACGGTTTAGCCACTGAGTCGCAGAGGCCCAGAGAAGAATTTAGAAACCTCTGTGTCTCCGTGCCTCATTGGCAAACTCCGCTCATCGAGGTGAAATCTGATCTAGATCGGTTTTCACTTGTGTGTATGGAAGGTTGTCGAACAAGATAAGCAAAT
>ERZ1066125.80-NODE-80-length-81083-cov-39.768611_pt1 | contig 81083 bp, 61 predicted proteins | sample MGYA00382772_ERZ1066125 | MGnify/ENA primary metagenome ERZ1066125 (study PRJEB33369, sample SAMEA5778355) | biofilm metagenome | biome: Industrial cooling water; feature: Water cooling tower basin; material: Biofilm | place: United Arab Emirates | collected... | reverse complement strand
TCGGGCCAAAATGCATCGGAACTTACTTCAACTTAATTACGGAACACCACACTAGAACCTCCCATCCACGCTGCAACAACCTTCAATCCGCGCTTAATTGCCGTCGCTGGCGCCTCGTGATGGGCGGCCCACAACGCGATGCCGTTCAAGGCGCCATTCAGTGCATGGGCCAGCGCCTCGATATCGTTGCTCTCAAGCTCGCCGGCTCCCTTTAGCTCATTTAGCGCTGTATGCAATAACGCAACGCCGATCTCGTTCTCCAACTGCTGCGCTGCCGCGGGGTCCAGCACTGCTGGTGCGTCGATCAACAGAATGCGGCGCACATCGGGCGCCAGTGTGGCCTGCAGATAGTCGCCGCAGGCGCGCAAGAACTTCGCTTTGGTTGGTGCCCCGCTGAGTTTGGCGCCGACGCTTTTTGCGATCTCCTCAGCCACATCGCGCACCACCGCCGCGAATAGCCCCTGCTTGCTGCCGAAGTGGTGATACAGCGCGCCTTTGGTCATGCCGGCTGCCCGCACCACCGACTCGATCGGCGCTTCGCCATAGCCGTGCTCGGCGAATGCGGCGCGAGCGCGCTGCAGCAATTCCTTGCGTGTGGTCTCGCTCATCTCGGCGTTGGTTCGCGGCATTCAGGCCTCCTTAACTGCATACATACCGTAGGTATGTTTATATACATACTGTTGGTATGTATTCTCGACTCATCACTGAAGGGAAGCAAGCATGGAAGAGCTGGCGATAGCAAAGGAGTGGGAACTGGCCGCGACGCTGTTCGCCGCCGTCATCGTTGTGATGTTGCCGATGGAGCTATGGCGCCTGTACAAAACGCGCGCCGACCGGCGCCGCTGGCTGGAACTGCTGGCCAGCGCCAGCCCGTTGCTGCCGACGCTATTGATGGGCGGCCTCGTCGCGGCGTTCATCCTCGCGCTTTACGGCGGCGCGGCCGCTCTCGCCCCGTGGGCGATACCTACGACGCCATGGACTGCGGCACTGACGCTGCTGGCGGTCGATTTTCTCTACTACTGGGACCATCGCTGCGCGCACGAGAACCGCACCTATTGGGCGCTCGCCCATTCGGTGCATCACAGCTCGCCGCACTTCGACCAGACCACCGGGCTGCGGGTGTCTTTTGTCGATGGTTTCATCTCGCCGTGGTTCTATTTGCCGCTGGTGCTGATCGGCGTCGATCCGCTGCTGGTCCTGGGCGCGCTTGGCGTCATCATCGCGTATCAGCAGTGGTTGCACACCGAGCTGATCGACAAACTGCCGCTCCTCGATGGCTGGCTCAACACGCCATCCAATCACCGCGTGCATCATGCGATGCAGCCGCAGTATCTGGACAAAAACTACGGCGCGATTCTGATGGTCTGGGATCGGCTGTTTGGTACCTATGCGCGGGAGGAGGAGCCGGTGCAGTACGGTCTCACCGTGCAGATCGAGTCGGCCAATCCGATCAAAGTCCATTGCGCCGAGGCGGTGAAACTGGTGCGCGATGTCTGGCGCAGCCGCAGTTTTGCACAAGCCCTCGGTTACCTCTGGCACAAACCTGGCTGGCAGCCCGAGAAATTGCGCTAGATCAAGCCCGAAGCCGCGCGGGTGGCGTACGATGGATGCACATACTGATCGGAGTCTTGCCATGTACACGCACTTGCTGGTTCCAACCGATGGCTCGGAGCGATCGTTGAAAGCCATCACTACGGCGGTCGGTTTGGCCAAGTCGCTAGACGCGCGCATCACCGGTGTGTTCGCAACCCCCGAGTATTTGCCGCCGCTCGATGCGATGTTCCCGGCCTACGCGATGCCCTCGCGCGAGGAATACGAGAAGCAGGCGGCGGTCGAGGCCGACATGGCGCTCAAGCCGCTGCGTGAAGCGTGCGCTTCGGCTGGCATCAGTTGCGAAACCCGCACCGCGATCAACAATCATCCGTATCAGTTGATACTTACGACGGCTAAGGAGCGGCATTGCGACTTGATCGTCATGGCATCCCATGGCCGCGGGGGCTTGACCTCATTGCTGCTCGGCAGCGAAACACAAAAGGTGCTGACGCACGGGCAGGTGGCGGTGTTGGTAGTGCGCTAGCACGGGAAAGCTGGCGGGCGGTGAGAGGGAGACGCGTCTCAACTCCGGCTCCCGTGCGCTTCGCAACTGCGATCAGATCGTGGGCGTCAACCGCCGCCGAGCGCATGGACCAGCTCAAGCTGATCGCCATCGCTGAGTGCATGCGAGGCATGCTGGCTTTTGGGGACAATTTCGCGGTTGCATTCGATTGCCACGCGGCGATTAGCGAGGCCTTCGGCGTGCAGCAGGTCAGAGACGGTGCTGCCCGCCGGCAAGCTCACGTCGCGGCCGTTCAGTCGCACATGGATCATGCTCATCCTTCGGTCCGATTGCGCCCGGCGCGTTTGGCCATGTAGAGGAAGTTATCGGCGATATGCAACAAGTCGACGGCCTTGGCCTCGGCGCTGGGTTGCAGCGAGGCGACGCCGCGACTGATGGTCACCACGGGCGCTGTCGTCGCGCCGGCGTTGGCGATGGACAAGGCGAACACAGCTTTTCCCAGCTCGTCGGCCTTGGCGCGCGCGCCCTCGATGGACGTTTCCGGCAGCAGGCAAACGAATTCCTCGCCGCCATAACGTGCAAGCAAATCGGCCGGACGCCCGAGGCGTCGCCGCATCTCGCTGGCAACCGCTCGCAGGCAATCGTCGCCCGCCTGATGTCCGTAGCAGTCGTTATAGGCCTTGAAATGATCGAGATCGAGCAGGATCAACGACAGCGGCAACTTATTGCGGCGGCATCGCAGCCATTCCACCTGTAAGCGCTCGTCGAACCAGCGACGATTGGCCACGCCAGTGAGCCCGTCGTTGAACGCCATCGAGCGCAGCATGTCGGCCTGACGCTTGAGCGCCAGATGGGTGCGTACGCGCGCAAGCACCACGGGTGGATTCACCGGTTTGGTAATGAAGTCGACCGCGCCCACTTCCAGGCCTCTCGTTTCGTCCTCGACGCCGTCGCGGGCGGTAACAAAGATGACCGGTACATCGCGCGTCGCAGGATCGCTGCGCAAGCGTGCGCAGACTTCGAAGCCATCCAGTCCGGGCATCATCACGTCGAGCAGCACCAGATCCGGCGCACGTCGTTGGCACAAGGCCAGCGCCGATTCGCCATCGGTCGCCATCGACACCTCGAATTCGGCCTTCAGTATCTGATGCAGCGACTGGATATTGGTGGGCTGATCGTCCACCACCAGGATCCGGGAGCGCTCAGAAGTTGGGTTGTCGGTCATGGCTGTGGCTGTCGGTGGATACCATCAAGCGTCAAGAGTCGAACCTCAAATGTCAATCGTGGCCGTTTGCGATCGCAAAGCAGGCCTCCCATCCATAACCAAATCCAGGGCTTCATACTCCAATTCTCTCCAGCGCCGCTTCGACGCCGCGGCATCCCTCCAGAGCAAATGCGAAGTCGAGTCGCTTGAGCGCATCTTCAACCGGTTGCAAGGCAGCAATCAAGGGTTCCGGCGCCAGTTCGGACAATTCGGCATAAACGTCCATCGCGGCCATATCGCTGTCGACCAGTGCCAGAACCAGTTTATCCAGTGTCCGTTCGAACTCGGCGCGATCGAAATCCGCCAGAGCAATCGCGGTGCGGGCGGCGCCCTCCGGCTGCAGCCGATCCGCCGCTGCTTTCAGCGCATCGGCAGCCTCCGCGAAATCGCTGCGCAGCTCTGCCAGCAACCGTTGGATCTCGGTAGCCGGTTTGCGCTTGCTCAGGGCGCGCTCCAGGCGTTTGGCTTTTTCTGCGAGCGCCTCGGCGCCGAGTGTGGCGGCCACGCCTTTAAGTTTGTGCGCCTGCGCGATGGCCTCGTCGACTTGATCGGCGCCGATGGCCTCATAGAGGCGCGTCGGCGTTTCGATTTGCTCGCGCCCGAACAGTCTCGCCATCTGTGCATACAGGGATCGGTTTCCACCCAGTCGACGCAGCGCTTTGTCGGCATCCAGCACCGGCGTCTCGCCCTGATCTGAGGTGGCGTTGTCGATCAGCGGCGGCGGAATGCTGCGGCCGGACAGGGCGAGCAGCGTCGCCACCAATACGTTGACGTCGATCGGTTTGGCCAGGTGCGCGTTCATGCCCGAGGCCTGGCTGAGCGCACGATCTTCCGCGCTTGCGTTTGCGGTCATCGCCACGACCGGCAATTGCTCGGCGCTAAAGCGCTTGCGGATGACGCGGGTGGCTTCGTGGCCGTCCATCTCCGGCATCTGGATGTCCATCAGCACCGCATCGAATGGCTCGCGATCGAGCATGGCCAGGCCCTCTTTAGCCAACGCGGCTGAGATGACACGAGCGCCCTCCACGCCCAGGATTTCGCTAACCACGTGGCGATTGATCGGATGATCCTCGATCAGCAAGATGCGCATATTGGTCAAGCGCGGCACGCCCGCGATCGGTGCGGTTCGGGTATTGGGAAGTGGGGCTTTGGCGCTTTGTAGCGGCAGCTCAAGGGTGAAGATGCTGCCGACGTGAGGCTCGCTTCTTACCGACAGTTTGCCGCCCATCAATTGCACCAACGCATACGTGATCGGCAATCCAAGGCCGGTACCGCCAAAGCGCCGGGTCGTCGAGCCCTCGCCCTGATAGAAGGCCTCGAATATGCGCTGCTGCTGCTCTTGGCTGATTCCGATGCCGCTGTCCTCGACATCAAAGACGACCGTTTCGGCTTCATGCCCGGGCGCGACGTGGACCCGCACATGCCCGCTATCGGTAAACTTGATGGCGTTGCCGATCAGATTCAACAGCACCTGGCGCAGGCGCGCGGCATCGCCAAGCAGGCCGTCGCGCGTTTGCGCATCGATAGCAAACGCCAGCTTGAGTTGCTTCTCGCGGGCGGCATCCTGGAACACGACCTCCAGCTCCGACAGCAGTGCGCGCAAACTGAAGGGCGCCAGTTCGATCGACAGTCGGCCGGTTTCGAGTTTGGCGTAATCGAGCAGATCGTCCAGGATCGACAGCAGGGTGCGCGCTGCACTGTCGATCTTGTGCGTGTAGTCGCGCTGGGTGGCCGCTAACGCGCTGCGTTGCAAGAGATGCGTCAATCCGAGGATTGCGGTCATCGGCGTGCGGATCTCGTGGCTCATGTTGGCGAGGAATTCGCTGCGCGCGCGGTTGACGCGTTCGGCGAGTTGCATCGCTTCGATCAGGCCTTGTTCGCTGCGATCGCGCTCGCTCAAATCGACCAGCATCAGCAGCGTGCGGGTGCCTACGCGCGCCAGATGCAAATCGAAAACGCCTTTGGCGCGGATCTCGATGGGATCATGCAAGTCGGCGTCGATGCCGTCGAGCAGGCTCCAGCGCTGCTCGATCAGCAGGCGGATCGCACCGGTAGCGCCAAGCGCATCGAGCAGGCCAGCGATGTCCTTCGCGCGCGCCGCATCGGCGCCGACATCGATCAGCATGCGCGCATTGACCAACGACAACTCGCGGCCTTCGAACACCGCCAACGGCAGCGGCAGTCGATCGATCAGGGTGCGCAACAGTTCTTCGTTGGACGCCAGCTCGCTGCTCGCCTTGCGTGTGGTGGTGACGTCGCGGACGATCCAGTACAAGGCCGGGCGCGCCGCGAACTCGATCGTCTGCGCGATCACCTGTACATCGATCACGTCCGCGCCGCGTCGATAACGCGTCTCGAACTCAACGCGCCCGGACGCGAGTACGCGCACCAACTGTCGAATCGTTTCCGAGGGCGCTACTTCGAGATCGCGTATGCGCATATCCGCCAAGGACTCGGCACTTTGGCCAAGCATCTGCAGCGCGGCGTTATTGAATGCCAGGGGCTTCTCGCTATCGAGATCGACAATGATCACGCCGTCCGGCGAGAGATCGAACAAAGCGCGATACAAACGTTCGGCGGGCGCATGGTGCGGGCTGGCCGGCCCATGTACCGGATCGCTAAAGGACAGCAACGCGCCGGACAGGACGCCGCCATCGCGAGCGGCGCTGACCACGACGCGCAATAGCTCCTCGCCGACGCGAACGCTCGCCAGGCCCTCGCGTCGTGCCTCGGCGCCGCTCAGGATCTTGTCGATAGCGTCGTGATTGCCGACGTCGTCCCATTGCACGATCTCGCGTACATCGACGCCGAGCAGCGCGCCGGGCGCCTGACCGATTTGCGCACTGAAGGCCGGATTGGCGAAGCGTATTCGGCCCTCCAGATCGATGCCCACCAGGCCCTCGTCGTTGCCTTGCAGCAAGCGCTGATGGAGGCCGCGCAAACGCTTCAGCTCGGCGCGGCGCAGCGAAGAAACCACGGCGACAACAATCGTCAGCAACGCTACAGCCAGCCACATTGCGGCAGCGAAACCTGGCGAGCGAATCAGTGCCGCGCGCGCGTCGGCGCCGCCCGCTCGCAGCGTTAGCGTCAGCGGCCGCTCCAAGGTCGGCGCATGCGGATCGAGACGTCGCTCAATCGTGGTTCGCGCATTCTCGACCTTGCCGGTGTGCAGCAAATGCCGACCATCGACAGAGAGTGTCAGTTCTAGATCGGTAACCGCTGGGACCAAATACAACTCGTCGATGTGCAGAACCAGCACGCCGACATCGGCGCTCGGCGAGCGCCGCGCGCGCGCAATCGCGATTCCAGAGCTACCGAGCTCGGCCGGCGCTGTGTGCACCAGCAATTTGGCTTCTGTGCCGGCATCGGCGAGCGCCGCCCAGAACAGCGGATGGCTACCGAGATTGGCATTCATTTGCTCGGCGCGACTGCTTGCCAGTACTTTGCCGGTGCCATCCAGCGCCAGAACCGAACGGATCTCCGCGCTTAAGCCGGCGATGGTAGTCGTAATCACCAACGCGTCGTTGGGATTGGCATTCAGTGCGCGCTCGAAACGATCCAGCACGGCACTGAGCGCGGCGAGGCGGACCTCTAGTCGCGCCGCCTGCGCGTCCGCAAGGAGCTGCAATCGCTCGGTTTCGCGGCGCTGGTTTACGCCCAACTGGAGATAAAAGTCCACCGCGAACCCCGCGCCGATCACCAGCAGCCCGGCAATCGTCAACGGCCAGCCGGACCCATAGCCGGTTCGCAGCCATTGATTCCAGCGTTGCCATCGCGAGCGGGTGGGAGCGACCATCGCGTGAGTCTGTCATCGTGCCTGTGCGTCGCGCTATAGGCTGGATGCGCGAACCGACGCATCGTTGCGGCGGTCCGGTGGTAGCCGTTAGACTTTCCGAGCGAAGCGGGTGTAGTTCAATGGTAGAACTGTAGCTTCCCAAGCTACTAGCGTGGGTTCGATTCCCATCACCCGCTCCACGCTCGCAAAAACCACTTTTCCATTTGTTGCGCACGCTCGTGCGAGTTGATCAATCGGAGCGTCATTCGCTCTTTGTCGGCGGAAGGGTTCATCCCCGACGGATCGAACAACTAGTGGTCGGAACGCGAGGCCCAAAGCGCGGGCCTCGCTGAAAGCTGATCACTCCCGATAGCGCAATGCCAATCGCCATTGACGGCCGGGCGTCGTGTAGCCGCTGACCAGCTGGTAGTCCTCATCGCCAGCGTTGCTTAACCCGGCTTCGAGCGACCAATGCGGGTTGATCGAATATGCCGCACGCAGGTCCAGTGTGGCGAAGGCGTCCTGCGGACCATCGAAGTCCAGTCGCGCGCTGCTGTAGCCGACGCTGCCGCCAACACTGAAGGCGCTGCTGATCGGGCGATCGATGCTGACATTGAACTTGCGCTTGGCGCGGCGCAGCAATTGTGCGTTGCGAGTGAGATCGATCGGGTTCTGCCACGTGGCGTTCACCGACCAACGCCAGAGCTCGCCGCCGGAGGCGTCGAGTTCCAGCCCGTCGATGCGTGCCTCGCGGATGTTGATGGCTTGATTGCGCACGCCCGAAAACGCGATCAGATCGTCGATGCGATTGCGAAAGGCCCGTGCGCGCCAGCGCCAGGTTGCGAGATCGCCATTCGCTCCGACCTCGATGAGCCGCGAACGCTCCGGCGCGAGCGCAGGGTTGCCGGCGAAGAATCCGCCGAAGCCTGGTGAGTACAGCTCGTTGAAATGCGGCGCGCGAAATCCTTCGCCGACGCTGACCAACGTTCGCCAACGCTCTCCGGCCTGCCATCCCCAGGCCAGCTGGCCGCTGCTCTCGCCGCCAAAATTCGAAATGCGATCGTACCGTGCGGCCGCTTCGACGAGATGGGCGCCGAATTCGCCCTGCCATTGGCTGAAGACGCCGCGCTGCCAACGGCGGCGATCGAATTCCGGATTGCCCGACAGATCGGCGTTGACGCCGCGCTCGCGATTCAGCGACAGGCCCAGTTGCCAGCGCTGCGCTGCGTTCGCGTCGAAGCGATGCAGCCAGTCGAAGGTTTCGCGATCGGTGTTGAACACCGCGAAGAACGCAGGTGTTGTCAGGTCGTCGCGTGCGGCGGCAATCGCAAGGCGTTGGCTGTAGCGCTCGCTAGCATTGAACTCGGCGCTGAGTTGCGCCTGACGCTGCTCAACGGTCGAGCGCCCCACGTCGAACTCGATATCGCCATCGCTGCCATAAACCAAGCCCGATAGCGACCAACGATCGCCGGCCGTCATGCGTCCTTGCAAAGCCAGCGAGCTGCGGCGGAAGCCATCCTCGTCCGGATCGAAGCTGAAGTTATCGGGCGTGGTGACATTGAAGCCATCCACATTACGCCGCTCCAGCGCAAGCGCGAATCCGTTCGCCGCATCGCCGGCGCCGAGGCTGGCGGCGCCAGCGGCCTCGCCGTCATCGGCGAACGTGAGCGATGCGCGTGTGGCGCCATCGCGGCGCGTGAAAAACTGCACTACGCCGCCGATCGCATCGGAGCCATAAATCGCCGCGCGAGGACCGCGCACCAACTCGATGCGATCGATCAGCTCCAGTGGCAACTGCTCGAAGGCGTATGCTCCGGTGGTGGCGCTCGCCACGCGCACGCCGTCGATCAGCACCAAAGCGTGGTTGGGGTTGCTGCCGCGAATAAAAATGCTGGTAGACGATCCTGGTCCACCGGTGCGCGCTACATCGACGCCCGGTAATTGACGCAACACATCGATGACATCGCGCGCCTGCAGACGATCAATATCGGCGCGCGTTATCACATCGACGCTGGCCAGCGCGCGGTCCACCGTTTCCGGCCAACGCGAGGCGCTGCTGATCACCGGCGGCTGCTCGGCGGCAGCGAGAGACAATTGAATAGCTAAAGCAAGTGAGAACATCGGAACACTCCATAGTTGATTCACACACCCGTGAATCAGGACCGACATGGAGTGGCCTTGTGCGCGCGCACAGGCTCAAGTCGAATACGCCAAGCCGCCCACCGCAGCATGCCGGTCCCGATTGTCCCTAAGGCCGGTCTCCGGGCTCGCAAGCTGCGCTTTAGGCGCCTGTCGATTCGCCTTCCCGCTTGCGCAGTGGCATGTTGAATCGACTTGAAACTTGCTTACCGTTGCGGGGGCAGCGTCCGTTTCGCACAGACTTCCCGTTTCACTCGCTTTGGTCACGAGCACCTCAAGGTAATGTGGAAGATACGTGATTGCGCGCCGTCGCGTTGCATACCTCGTGCTCAATCGCCGCAATGTTCCTCAAAGCGCTGGTACGGAAGGAAAATTTCTCATTTCAGGTGGCATGTCCCGCTTGTTCATCACCGTTCAGATATGCACAATGCAAGCATAGATAGATGGAGCAGCCCGGATGATCGATCCGGATGGCTATAGGCCCAATGTGGGCATCGTGTTGATGCACGATGATGGAAGAGTGTTCTGGGCGCGCCGCGTGCGGCGCGACGGCTGGCAGTTCCCGCAGGGCGGTATGAATAGCGATGAGACGCCGGAAGAGGCGATGTATCGCGAGCTGCACGAGGAAACAGGTCTGCAACCCGATCACGTGCAAGTGCTGGCGGCTACGCCCGGCTGGTTGCGCTACCGGCTGCCTCGCCATTGCGTGCGCACCAATGTGCGCCCGGTATGCATCGGACAGAAGCAGGTGTGGTTCCTTTTGCGGCTGACTGCCGATGAGACCAACGTGCGGCTGGATCTGTGCGAACACCCGGAGTTCGATCTTTGGCGTTGGGTGGAGTTCTGGTATCCGCTCGAACATGTCGTGAGTTTCAAACGCGGCGTTTACGAGCGCGCACTGAAACATCTGGCACCGGTGGCGCGCAAGATCATCGATCCGGCGGTTCCCGATCGCACTCAGCAAATCGCGCTCTGAGCCGACCTCGCTCGTCGATCTGAGACGCCGATGAGCTAACGTTTATGGCGGAACGGAATTGCACGCGAGAAGCTACGTTCGGCTGGCGGTTTTCGGGATGACGCCGAGCGCCATGGCCGGTATGACCCACAGCGGATTGCTCCGCGGGTCCGACCAGCCTAGATGCACCGAGTCGAAGCTTCCGCAGGAAGCTTAGACTCGAAACGAACTTGGCAACTCAATCTCTACGGCCACCGGTAAATGATCCGAGAGCAGTAAACTCGGCGCGTCGTAGCTGACCGGGCGGATCTCCGACGACAGCAAAATATGGTCGATCGAACGCTCCGGATGCCATGCCGGATACGTGTTGAGCGCTTTGGGTCCCGGAATCGCGAGATTACTACGCTCTAAGAACCGCTTGAAACTGGCGTTGTGCGGTTGGCAATTGAAATCGCCCATCAGTACGATATGGCGATACGGTTTGAGCAGTTCGGACAGGAAATCGAACTGCCGTCCGCGTGTTTGATTGCCCAGCGACAGGTGCGAAATCACCACCGCCAGCGCATCTTTGCCCTCGCCGTACACCGCCAGCAACGCGCCGCGACCGCGGATGGGTCCGGGAAGGGCATGGTCTTCAACCAAGGTCGGCTGCCAGCGACTGAAGAGACAGTTGCTCGATTCCGCAATCCGGCCGATGCGTCGATTCCGTTGCTGCCACCAGTATGGGAATGCGGATTGATCGGCAAGATAGGCGGCCTGGTTCAAGAATCCGGATCGCAGACTGCCGCCATCAACTTCCTGCAGCGCAGCGATGTCGACCTCACGCAAAAGGCGTCCCAGCTCAGCCAGGTTCTTGTGTTTGCCAGGGTCAGGCAGCACATGCCGCCAACTGCGCGTCAAGTACTCGCGAAACGTTTGCTGCGCATTTCCTGCGTGGATGTTGAAGCAAAAAAGGCGCGCCGTCTTCGGGCGCGCCTTTTCAAGCGAAGCTTTGGCCGAAACGGTCATGCGCCTTTTGCGGCGCGCTCTTTGGCCACCAGAAAATCGATCAACGCGCCGACGTTGGCGTGCCCGCCAGCGCTGGAGACATCGAACCGATACTTGCCGTTGACGATGATGGTCGGCGTGCCAGTGACGCCCCAGCGCGGCACCATTTGTTGCGAACGAGTGATCTTGGTGTTCACCGCAAAGCTCTGGGCCGCGCTCAAGAAAGCATCTTTGGTCACGCCGAACTGCGTGAACCACTGTGCGACTTCATCCATCGATTTGAAGGGCGTTTTTTCTTTGTGAATCGCCTTGAACAGCGGTTCATGCGACTTCTCCAGGATGCCGAGTACTTCGGCCGCATAAAACGCGCGAGCGAAGGCTTCTGCACCTCCGTTCCAGGATGCAGGAAAGGGCGAATACGCAACATCGGCGGCTTTAGTTGCCTTCCACTTGTCTAAAAACGGCTCAAGGTCGTAGCAGTGGTGGCAGGTGTACATGAACACTTCCAGCACTTCGATCTTGTCGCCAGAGCTGGTGGGCTGCGCCGGGTCGATGGCGAAGTAGTGTTTGCCGAGCTCGAACGTTGGCGCCGGCGCAGCCTGCGCATAGGCCATCTGAGCGACCAACGTGAACAGTGCTGCAAGCAGAAAACGCATTGTCAGAATCTCCTTGGGTATCGAAACTAAGCCATGACGCTGGTTGCGCCGCCGACTACGACACGCAATCTGTCATGACGTGCATGAAGAGAGGCTCAACAAGCGCCGACATGCCCTAGCGTTGCGCCGGACTGAGTCCCTGAATGTACGAGGCCAGTGCTTCGATCTCTTGATCGGTTAAACCTTTGGCAACTTGCGCCATGATGTTGGCGTGCGCATCGTTCTTGTCGCCGTAAACAGCGCCATCGCGAAAGCGTCTCAGCATATCGGCCGTGTATTGCGCATGCTGATTGGCAATCGCCGGATACACCGAGCCGGGATTGCCCTGGCCAGCCATTCCGTGACACGCCGCGCAAGCCGGCAGATTGGCGCGCCCGCCGCGATACAGCGCCTGACCCTGCGCTACGTATGCTTCGTCGGCCAGTTGTGGCTTCACCGTCTGAGTCGCGAAATACGCGCCGAGATCGGCCATGTCCTGTTCGTTGAGCGTTGCCGCAAAGCCGAGCATCACCGCGTTCTCGCGCTGTCCGCCCTTGAAGTATCCCAGATGGCGCGCAGTGTAACTTTCGTGCTGTCCTGCCAGATTCGGGTACTGTGGATCAATCGCGTTGCCATCGACGCCATGACACGCAGCGCATACCGCCGCTTTAGTAGCGCCCGCCTCTGCGTCTCCGGTAAGCGTTTGCCCAGAGGCGTTCGCCGCGCCCGTCATCAACAGCGCCCCCAGCGCCAGCAACACTTGTGCCTTCATGCGTACCCGCCTCGAACAAAAACCAAAGAAGATGGCCGGCGCTTGAGCGCACAACCAAAGCCCGCGATTCTACACACTCCTATTTGATGTTCGAGTGGCGGCAGCCGCCTTATCGCGTCGACAAGTTCATCGATGGATGCAGCCCCGACCTCGCTTGTGGTCAAATCCGAAGACGTCATAAGGGAACACAGCCATTTCCTCACAAATCAGTGCAAAAAACGAACAAGAGCGCTTGCTGATCCGCTTCCGCTCTGCGCGATTCGTGCTAAGTACACCGAGCGCCAGCGGCATGCCGCCGGATTCGGGAGCCGAAGTCGCATTTGCAGGCCGCAGCAATGCCGGCAAGTCGAGCGCGCTCAACGCCATCGTTGATCAGGGCTCTCTGGCGCGCATCAGCAAGACGCCTGGTCGAACGCAGCATCTGGTCGTATTCGCGCTCAGCGACAGCGAGCGGCTGATCGATTTGCCGGGCTACGGATATGCGCGCGTCCCTCATGGCGTGCGCGATGCGTGGCATCAGATGATCGATACCTATGTCGAACAGCGGCGCACACTCAATGGCATGGTCATCGTTAGCGACATCCGCCAGGCGCTCACCGAATTCGACGAGCAAATGCTGCGCTGGTGCGCGGCGCGATCATTGCCGGCGGTGGTGTTGCTCAGCAAGTCCGACAAACTCAATCGAGGTCCGGCGGTGACAGCTCAACGCGCGGTCGACAAGGCCATCGCCGAATTGGGCGTGTCGGCATCGACGATCCTGTTCTCTGCGCCTGCGAAGATCGGCGTCGATGCGGCGCGCGCGCAGATCGCTCAGTGGTTGACAGTCCGATAGCTGGATGTTGGTTCTTGGGCCAACTCGCCAGCGGCAAACGCTAGAGTTGCCGGCTTCACAAAGCCGGTTCGCGCTGCCCGAAAGGCCGAGTTCCAAGAACCAACAACCAGGAACCCCCAATGCCCCTAGTCGACATCGTTCTGCTCGCCGTCCTGCAGGCGCTCACTGAGTTCTTGCCAATCTCCAGCTCGGCGCACCTGTACTTGTACGGCGAGTGGTTCGGCGCGGGCTATCAAGGCCTGATCTTCGATCTCGGCCTGCACCTGGGTACACTCGCAGCGGTGCTGCTGTACTTTCGCGCCGACTGGCGCCGGCTGATTCTGGCCGTACTCGATTGGCGTCCTGGAAGGCCGTTCAACGAGGACCAGCGGCTCGCCGTTGGATTGGCCTTGGCGACCATTCCCGGCGGCTTGGCAGCACTCGCGCTGGGCGATGACGGGGCGACGGCATTGCGCAACTACCTGGTGATCGGCTGCACGCAAATCGTGTTCGGCACGTTGCTGTGGTGGGCTTTCTGGCGCGCCTCGGGCGCTTCGCAAGGCGAGCGCAGCTTGTCGATTGGAGCCGCCGTGCTGATCGGTTGCGCGCAAGCATTGGCGCTGGTTCCGGGCGTTTCGCGTTCAGGCGTCACGATGACTGCGGGCCTGTTGTTGGGGCTGGAGCGCACGGCTGCGGCGCGCTTTTCGTTCCTGCTGGCGGTACCGATCACGGCGGCCGCCGGTCTTCACGGCGTCGTCGAATTGCTACGCGGCGATTCCGGCACCGAGCACACCAGCTTCTGGCTTGGCGCATTGATCAGCGCTGTCGCGGGTTACGCCTGCATCCACTTTTTTCTGACGATGATTCGGCGCATCGGCATGCTGCCGTTCTTGCTGTATCGACTGGCGTTGGGTGGGTTCTTGCTGGCGCTCGTCTTTCTGGCTCACTGACTGGACAGCGACGTCGCCATTTCGGATCCAGCGCCGCGCCGTTGGATGCGCACTAGTTGCGATACGCAGTAGATAGTCCCGGCCAGAATCATGGTGCAAAAAATGGCGATGAACCATGCTGTGCGACGAGCAGGGCTGCTCGATTCCTCGACGGCGGCGAGCACCAGTGCCAGGGCAACGCCGAACCAAGTCAGGCCAATGGCGACAAGAAACCAGTAGGTAGTGATCCCACTGAACAGCCACCACACCGATTGCTTTGGTGCACCCTCCGGCACAACGTCGAAAAGCCAGTAACCGAACCAGTTCATTGCATCCAAACCGCCCAGGGCGTCGAACCCGTATCCGATGACTGGGGCCAGCTGCAGCCCCAGCGACCACCAGAGTAGTGACGTGCGAAATGGCATGGGCTACTTCGCCCCGAACAACACCCGACGCATCTCGTCGGTCATTTGCGCGGGCGGCGTATAAAAATCGCCGTGCGCATAGGCGCGAGTGGTGGCGGGTCGTGCGCGAATTGTCTCGAACCAGCGTTTGATGTTCGGGTATGTATCGAGATCCATCTGCTGGCGCTTGTGCGGCACGATCCACGGATAGCAGGCCATGTCGGCGATGGTGTAATCGCTGCCGGCAATGAACGCCTGTGTGGCGAGTTGCCTGTCGAGCACGCCATACAAGCGCGCCGTCTCTTTCACGTAGCGCTCGATGGCGTATGGAATCTTCTCCGGCGCATACACGTTGAAGTGATGGTTCTGGCCGAGCATGGGGCCCAGGCCGGCCATCTGCCAGAACAACCACTGCAGCGTCGCGTGCCGACCGCGTAGATCGGCGGGCAGAAACTGGCCATGCTTTTCCGCCAGGTACAACAAGATCGCGCCGGATTCAAAAAGCGATAGCGGCTCTCCGCCGCCCTCCGGCTCGTCGTCGACGATGGCTGGCATGCGATTGTTCGGCGCGATCTTCAGGAACGCAGGCTCAAACTGATCGCCCTTGGTGATGTCGACGCGCTCGATTCGGAAGGGCACGCCGGCCTCTTCGAGGAACAGCGTGATCTTGTGTGCGTTTGGCGTGGGCCAGTAGTGAAGCGTCAGCATTTTTCTTGGTTGCCTCAGTTTAGTTGCCGGATGTTCCAGTGGGACGGTCAAGAGCGCAACCGCGACGTCATGTTCAGGTTGATGCGGCGCATGCGACGGCTTGTGATTGAAGCGCAGGGACAAAGCGGAGTGGGGGCATCGCCAGGCGACCCTTGTGGCCACGCGTGCGGCGAATTCCAGATGCTACTTTCCTCGGTGTCGAGTGAACGCAAGCCGCATCCGTCTGTGGACCTAATTGACAACCATTCGCATTACCATTAACGTACCACCATCGTTCGAAGCCTAAAGACCTATGTACGTCTGCGTGTGCAACGGTGTCACAGAAGCGGCGGTCAAACGCGCAGCCGCTGCGGGTATTCGCAGTCTCGATGAGCTGGCCGCTGCCACCGGTTGCGGCTCCGGTTGCGGTTGCTGCCGAGAGATGGCCGAGCAGCTGCTCGATGAGGCCCACCATTTCGGCTATGCGCTCGCCGCATAAGTAAAACGCTTTCATTCGCATTCCCGCATCGCGCTCCGGAAAGCTCTAGGATCGCGCCATCTTTAGCGACGGAGTGCGAGTTCATGAAGGGCGATAAGTTAGTTATCCAGCATCTCAACAAGATCCTCGCCAACGAGCTGACGGCGATCAATCAGTATTTCCTGCACTCTCGGATGTACCGCAACTGGGGCTACAAGACCCTGGCCGAGCATGAGTACAAAGAATCGATCGATGAGATGAAGCACGCCGATCAGTTGATCGAGCGCATCCTCTTCCTGGACGGTCTGCCGAACCTGCAAAAACTCAACAAGCTGATGATCGGTGAGACGCCTGCGGACGTGATCCGCTGCGATCTCAAGCTCGAAGAAATTGCCATCCCGGATCTCAAGGAAGCCATCGCGCATTGCGAAAAAGTTGCCGATTACGGCACGCGCGAATTGCTCGAACACATTCTCGAAAGCGAAGAAGAGCACGTCGATTGGCTGGAGACGCAAATCGGCCTGATCGCTCAGTTGGGTGAGGCGCTCTATCTGCAGGGCAAGGTGGGCAGCTAAGCGCTAGCCGCAAACACTGGCGCGAGAACGCGGTTCTCGCTGCGAGGGTGCTGGGTATCCCTGAAGCTGCGCCGCGGCGCGTCCTCGGAGCCGCGTTTTTCCCGCGCAATCGTCGAGATAGATCAGTCGGCTTTGATTTCGAAACGCTCGATGACGGTCCAGCCCGCTTGCGAAAAGCGCTCGCGGGCCAGCTCGGAAAGTGTGCCGGTGGTGACCAGGGTTGGGTGCTCTCCGATCAGGTCGTCGCGCCAGGCGAAGGCGGCGATGTCGCCGGACCAGTGGATGTAATCGACGGGCAGCAGCACGGTGCTCTGCCCCGTTTCATGCGTCAGGCCCGGCGTGCCGCCGATCAGCGCTCCGCGCGCACCGGGTTCGCGCGAGTGGATCAGAGCTGCCATGCGCAGTGCGAGCACCAGGAAGCGCGCGTCGCGTTCATTCTGCGCTTCCCGACCCAGGGCTGCCCATTCGAGGGCCAGATGGCGTTGGTGCGCTGCGCCGATCAGGTCGACGAACTCGATCTGCAGCGTGAGTGGAAAGGCCTTGTTGCGCAGCAGATCGCGCGCGGGTTTCCCGCTCACGCCGATCTCTTCGAGTGCCTTTAAGTTGCGGCGGCGAATTTCTTCGGGCGGCAATTCCCACGCCAATTCGTATGCGCGGGTGGAGATGCTCAAACCTTGGCCGACAATGCCGCCAATCGTGCCGATTCCGAAGCCGACGAGTTTGCTGCCGGTCCAGTCCGCCCAGGCGAGGCGATCCAGCCGCTCGTCGAGCAGCGGATTACTAGAGTAGGGGTCGACGCCGACATGCCGCGCAATCTCGCGGCGCGACTTTTGGTATCCAATCCAACGAAGCGACGCCGAGGTTGCCGTGTCCTGTGCTTTCTCGGCGAAGGTTTTCTCCGGCGCGCCGTTGTCGGATGTCTCATCGTCATCGGCCATCGCGTCGCGCGAAGCATCTGCAAGATCGACGGCAAGTTCGCCGATGCGGCGCGCGGTTCGTACCAGATAACGGCCAATGCCGCCCGGCAGTTTGGATAAGGTCTCGCCGGGCTCCTCGGCCAGCGTGGTCACCGCTTCCACCGGTCTGGCGACGCCGCGCTCGGCGGCGTCGCGGAACACCTCCGATGAGGTGATCTTGTCGAGCGCCCGCACGGCGTCCATTTCGGCCAAACGAATGGCGAGCAGATCGCTGCCATCCACGCGCATGTTGCCGACATTGGTTCGAAGATCGAAGCGGCCGAAGTAGTCGACAACCGGCACCGGCGTTTTGATCAGGTAGCCCACGCCGCTGTCGCGAAGTTCCGGATCGAATTGGCGCATCGGTAGCGACGGCGCGGGTTCGAATTCCGGCGCTACGACTTGAATATTGGTCGCCTCGGCTGGAATCGACAGCGACAGTGCCGGCGCTGCCGGTGCGTCCTCGGCGCTCGGGCGGCGAACATCCACCCGCGGACCCGGCGTGCAGGCGACTAACAACAGCGGGCAACACAGCAACACAATGCGCATCGCATTCTCCGAACGGATTCCGAGACGATGCCGCAAAAAAACGGCCCCGGAAACCGGGGCCGTCAAGGTCTTCAGCTTAGCTTGCTATTGATCAGAAGCGATAACGAACCGACAGGTTGTAGCGGCGGCCCAGCGGATCGGCGCCGATGAAGTTGTTGAAGAACGGATAGCCGGTCTGACTGTGATCGAAACGGTACTGGTTGTCGGTCACGTTGATGACGGCAAACGTGGCGTCGATGTTTTCGCCGAAGCGCTTCTGCACCGACAGGTTGTACAGCATGTACGGCGACAGGCGGCGACCGAACGGCTGGCCAGCCGCGTTGGTTCCCGAGGCTTGCGCCGCGCTGCCGTTGCTGCCGTAACGTGTGCCGAACACGGTGGTGGTCCAGTCGCCGAGGCGCCAGCTCACGGAACCGCGAACGCGGCTGCGCTGATTGAGGTTGGCCGGATTGTCGCGGAAGTCGACCAGTGCATCGAGATCGCTTTCCTTGAACTTGTCGGTCAGAACCAGCGAGTACGCCATGTCGACGTTGAAGACACCCCAGCGATCCGTGTCGTAACGATAGCGAAGGGTCGAGTCGATGCCGCTGTTGTCGGAGAGCGCGCTGTTGATGTAAGCCGAGTTGATGCGCACGATGCGTTGATCCAGCGCCGTGCCCGGATTGCTTTCACGCGTGATCAGGCTGATGACGTTCTGGCACAGCGCCGAATCCAGTGAGAATTCGTACGGTTGACCATCCGGTCGCACGCCCAAGCGACAGCTGGCTTCGCGATCGAGCAAGGTAGCAGCGGACAATTGCACGGCCGCATCCTTGAGTTTGATGCGGTAGTAATCCACGCTCCAGGACAAATCGTCGGTGATGTCCCAGACAAAGCCGTAGGTGAAGGAATAGCCTTTCTCTTCCTCCAGCAGCGGGTTGCCTGCGATCACGGTTTGCGTCGAGTAGATCGTCGGATCGCCGGACACGTTGCACTGCGTGCGGGTGCGCGGGCCGCGCGTCAGGCCCAGACCGATACCGGAACGGCAAACGTAATCGTCCAGGATTGTCGAGAACGACGCGGCGCCCTCGGCGAATACCAACTGCGCATCCGGCGCGCGGAAGCTGGTTGCAAAGGTCGAGCGCAACAACAGCGACTCCACCGGGCGCCATTCCAAGCCAGCATTGATCGTGGCCGCGCCGTCGACGGCCGTCAGGTCGTCGTAGCGGTCGTAGCGTGCGGCCAAGGTGCCGGTCAACGGCTCGAAAATCGGAATGCGGAACTCGGCGCCAATGGCATAGCGATTACGATCGCCTTCCGTTCGACCGGAGCTCGTCAGATTGAAGATCGTCTGGTTGTCGAGCGGACGCAACTGGTTGGTACGCGGGTCGCTACGCAGGTCGACGGTCTGTCGATCGAATTCGAGAATGCCGGCGAAGCCCACTGGGCCGGCCGGCAGTTCGTACACATCGCCCACCACCGAGAACGCAAAGTTGGATGACGTTGTGGTGCCTTCGTTTACCACGCGCGTCGAGACCGATCGATATTGTTCCGGCGTAAACGGCGTGTTCCAGCGATCGCGATTCAAGTTGTAGATCGGGAAGTTGCCGGTGGTGTTCGGCAGCGCACCGCCGAAACCGATGAGCGGCCCGAGGAAGTAGTCATGCAAGGCTTGCGACAGCAAGCGCGGGCGATCGGCGGTGTAGTCGTATTCGCCATGGCCGGCCAGAGCTTCCCAGTCGAAAGCATCGCCGAACGTGCCGCGCAAACCGGCCGTGAATTCGAACGTGGTTTCATCGAAGTTGGTGGTGACCGCCTGCGGGCCGCCCAGCTCGAATGGATTGAAGATGCGCTGCAACTGCACCAGACCACCGACCTGCGGATCGAAGTACGACGAGGTGCGAGCGCCGGTGCGCGTGAGCAGGAACTGGTCGCCTGCCGTTCCCCAGAACTCGGTGCCGGAGCTCGACGCTGAACTTTGATCGTAGTAAGTGAAGCTACCGAAGGCTTCGATGTCGTCGGTCAGATCGAAGGTCCAGTAGCTATAACCGGAGTAGAACTCCTGGGCGTTCGAAATCGAGCGCGCTGCTGGCTGCGTGAAGCCACCGCAGTACGTGCCGCGCGCGGCGGTGGTGACGGTCGTGTAGCCGAAGCGATCGCACACCGCTTGCCCCGGGTAGTAGGCGTTCTGATTGAGCGCCGAGCCCGGTTGTGGGTTCGAAAGGCGAATGTTGATCAGCGCCAACTGCGGATTGGTCAAAGCCGGGCCGAGCGGGCCGTTGCGCAAATCCGAGAGGAACTCGCGATCGGAGGCGAACACCGGATCGTCATTGCCGTATTGCAACGCGTAAGTGACGCTCCAACGGTCGCCTGACATGCCGCCGCTGAATTCGGCGCCGTACGAGTCGCCGCCGCCTTCATCGGTGGTGCCGATGATGCCGCGCAGCAGGTGACCGTCGTAGTCCTTGCGAAGCACGATGTTGACCACGCCGGCAACAGCGTCGGAACCGTAAATGGCCGATGCGCCACCGGAGAGGATTTCGATGCTCTCGATGATCGAGGACGGAATGGCGCGCACGTTGACGACGTTGTTGTCGCGGTTGTAAGGCTGCGGATATTGCGCCGGGCGGCGACCATTGATCAGCGTCAGCGTGTAGCCCGGGCCCAGATTACGCAGGTTGACGACCTGGGCGTTCGGCGAAAAGCCGTTGACCGCGAGATCGCCGGTGAACGACGCGGTGGTGTTCTGCGCGATGGTCTGCAGCGCATCGCCCACCGTCTTGAAACCTTCGCGCTCGAAGTCTTCGCGGGAAATCACGACGACCGGCGCTGGGCCTTCGGTCTGGCTGCGTTTGATGCGCGAGCCGACCACGTTGACGGTAGACATCTCTTGCTCGCTGCTATCGCCCTCATCTTCGTCGGACGATTGATCTTGGGCGAAAGCAGTCATGGAGAAAGGTACGGCCAAGGCGAGTGCCAGGGCTTGTGACAGTGCGTGGCGACGGCGTCGCGGCGGCGCGAGAGGATTCATGGATCGGGCCTTTGTGATCGTGAAGGAGAACCGCTACGGTTCACCTCGTAGTCTGTACGAAAACCAAACGTTCAGGCAACCCGAACGTATAGGCTTAACGAATAATCATTCTTCGGCCATCACGCCTTTTCCATTGCGCCGCTCGCCCGCTGCCGTTAGCGTTGCGATCACATTCGATCAGACTCACGGGTGAACGCATGCGCGCTTGGATAGTCGTCCTTTCGCTTTTTTCCGCTTCGGGCTCGAACGCCGCCGAGCCGATCCCGATGGAGTACTTCGTCAAGCCGCCTGCATATGCCTCGCCGTTGATTTCGCCGGACGGCACCTATCTCGCGATCAGCGTCGATCGTGGCGACAGCGATGTACTGGCGGTTCTGCGCGTAGACGACTTGAGCATCGTGCACGTAAACGAACTGCCGGACGGCAAGAGCATTGCCGGGCACCGCTGGATTTCAGACAAACGACTGATGTTCACCGCGCTGCGCAAAGTCGGTCAGTTTGCGTCGCCGGCACCCACGGGGGAGTGGTTTGCGGTCGATGCCGATGGCACCAACGCACGCCCGGTGATTCATTACGGCACACGCGCGGCCGCGGAAGCCAACAAGCGCGTGGGCAATCGACGTTTCAGTTTTCTCGATCCCTTAGATGGCGACGATCGCGCGGTGTTGATGGCGGCAGCGTTGCCGCGTTCGATGGAGGGCGCCATCACCGAGTTGGTGAAAGTCGATTCCATGACCGGCAAGTGGCGGGTGCTGGACAAAGCGCCGCAGGAGAATTGCACCCTGGCGCTCGATAACCAGCTGGAGGCGCGCTTTGCGCAGTGCTTCAAGGATGAGAACGAAGCAGGCGAGTACGATGGCATCAGCGAGTTGCTCTGGCGCAACGGCGAAGACCGATGGGTGAAAGTGCCAGTGAGCGCACCCTACGCCGAGTATCGCGTGGCGGCCGTCGCCGGCGACGGTACCATTTATGTGGAAGCCGACGATCGCAAGAAGCCCGCCCATCTGGGAACGCTCGATCCAGCGACTGGCGCATTCACCAAGCTTGTCGCCGACGAGATTTCCGACATCGCCACCATTATCCGCAGTGTCGATGGCAAGACGCCCATCGCGGCGGTTACCGCGGCGGGCGCGCCGGAAGTGACCATGATGAACGAGGAGCATCCGGATGCGCAGCTGTACTTGGCGCTGTCGAAATCGTTTCCCAATCAGTTTGTGCAATTCAGCAACGCAACGGCCGATGGACAGAAGCTCATATTCGGGGTGTACAGCGATCGCAATCCTGGCGAGTTGTATTTGTACGACCGCAAGGAAGGCAAAGCGCGCTTCTTGATGGCTAACCGCGAGGCGCTCGATCCCGACCGCATGGCGACGATATTGCCGCTGTCGTTTACCTCACGCGATGGCCTGAAGATCTACGCCTATCTGACGGTGCCGAATGGCAAAGAGCCGAAGAATCTGCCGCTGATCGTCAACCCCCATGGCGGACCTATGGGCCCGCGCGACAATTGGGGTTTCAATTGGGAAACGCAGTTGCTGGCCAGCCGCGGCTACGCCGTGCTGCAGATCAATTTCCGCGGCTCCGGCGGCTTCGGCAAGGCGTTCATGGATATGGCCTACGGCCAATGGCACACCGGCATCATGCACGACATCATCGACGGCACGCGCTACGTCATCGAACGCGGTATCGCCAATCCGAATCGCATCTGCATCTACGGCGGCAGCTTCGGCGGCTACTCGGCAATGATGGCGCCTGCCGTCGATTCGGAGCTGTTCCGCTGCGCCTACGGTTATGTGGGCATGTACGACGCACAAATCCAGTTCAAGCGCAGCGACACCGGCAACAGCAACGACGGCGAGCGCTACCTGGACCGCGCCTTCGGCAAGACGCGCGAAGAACAGATCGCGATGAGCCCCATCACATACGCTGATCAGCTCAAGCTGCCGATCGCACTCGCCGCCGGCGCCCGCGATCCACGCTGCCCGCCAGAGCACACCGAAGCGATGGCCAAGGCACTCACCAAAGCGGGGAATCCACCGGAGCATGTGATCATCGAAAGCGGCGAGCAGCACGGGTTTTACAAGCCCGAGAATCGCGTCAAGCTGTACACCGCGATGCTCGCTTTCTTCGACAAGCACATCGGTCCGAACGTCAAGGACAAGGTCGAAGTCGGCCCGGCGGTGACGCAGCCGAGCGGGCCGTAGGCGCATACAGTTTTGTGGATCGGGTTCGGGCCCGATCCACAAGCGCTAAAGCACCGCGCAGGCGAAGCCTTTCAGGTAACGGGTTTCTGGCATCGCCGGATGTTCGGGATGATCAGCCGACTGCGCCAAACGCATGAGGATGCTCAGCGAACGCCGGGCGCTGTGCGCGGCCTGGCGTAACGCGTCCTGCAGGCTGTCTTCATCGAAGTGATGCGAGCAGGAGCAACTGATCAGCAGTCCGCCGGGCGCCAACAAGCGCAACGCGGCTTCATTGATGCGCCGATATGCAAGCGCGCCTTCGTCGTAGTCTTTCTTGCGTTTGATGAAAGCCGGCGGATCGACCACGATCGCGTCGAAGGATTGGCCATCCGCTTTGAACTGGCGGCAGGCATCGAAGGCATCTGCTTTGAGTGCATGCACACGATTGGCCACGCCACTCAAGCTGGCATTTCTGCGTACCGCGTCGACGGCCGATTCGGAACTGTCGACGCACCACGCCTCGCGTGCGCCGGCGCAGACAGCGCCGATGCCCCAGCCGCCCAGGTACGAAAACAGATCGAGTACGCGCAGGCCCTTCAAGTGCGGCAGCACGCGTGCTCGATTATCGCGTTGATCGTAAAACCAGCCGGTCTTTTGACCCGTCGCTGGCGCAATCGCGAAGCGCGCATCGCCCTCAGAAATCACCGCCTTCGCGTCCGCCGCGCCGTCGATTTCGATATCGCCAGCGAGGCCTTCTAAGGCTCGCGAGGACGCATCGTTGCGCCAGACGATCGTACCGATGCCGGCGATGTTCTTGAGCGCTGCCGCGAGCGGCGTGCGCATCCGTTCCATCCCCGCCGTGGTGATTTGCGCGCTGAGCACCGAGCCGTAGCGATCGACTACCAGACCCGGCAAACCATCGCTCTCGCCGAATACCAGGCGACATTGATCGCGCAGTCCCAGACGCGCCCGCAGATCGATCGCGGCACGCAATCGCTGCGCTAGCCAGGTGTCGACCTCGAAGCCATGCGCGGGCGCGCGCAGGAGTCGCGCCGCGATCAAAGTGTTCGGATTGACATACGCCGCGCCATAGCTCTGATCGCGACACACGATCTCCACCAGCTCGCCGGGGATCAGGCCCATCGATCCGAGTTTGCCGTCGATCTCGTTGGCGTAAACCCAGGCGTGACCGATTCGAAAGCGCCGCTCGGCTTCGCGCTTGACCGACAGGACGCGCACGGCGCCTCTCAACGCTCTTCGATGGGAACGAACGCCTGATCGTCGGGCCCGGTGTAGTTGGCGCTAGGACGAATGATCTTCCCGTCCAGACGCTGCTCGATGATGTGCGCGCTCCAGCCGCTGGTTCGAGATATCACAAACAGCGGCGTAAACATCGGCGTAGGTACGCCGAGCATGTGGTAGGTGGAGGCGCTGTACCAATCGAGATTCGGGAACATTTTTTTCAGTTCCCACATCAGCGATTCGATGCGCTCGGACACTTCAAACAGACGGCTGTTGCCGCCCTCCGCGCAGAGCTTGCGCGAGATGTCCTTGATGATCACATTGCGTGGGTCGGACACGGTGTACACCGGGTGCCCAAAACCGATCACGATTTCCTTGCGCCCGACGCGCGCGCGGATGTCCGCATCCGCTTCGTCCGCGCTGCGATAGCGCGCGATGATGTCCATCGCCACCTCATTCGCGCCGCCATGCTTAGGGCCGCGCAGCGCGCCAATCGCACCGGTGATCGCCGAATACACATCCGAGCCCGTGCCGGCAATGACACGCGCGGTGAAGGTGCTCGCATTGAACTCGTGCTCGGCGTACAGGATCAACGATTGATCGAGAGCGCGCACATGCGATTCGCTCGGGCGCCGGCTGTGCAGCAAATGCAAGAAGTGCCCCGCGATCGATTCGTCGTCGGTCTCCACATCGATGCGTGCGCCCGAGTGACTGAAGTGGTACCAATAGAGCAACATGGAACCGAAGCTCGCCATGAGCCGATCGGCAATATCGCGCGCCTCTGCGATCGGATGCGACTCGCGCTCCGGCAGGATTGCGCCAAGCACGGAAGCGCCGGTACGCATGACATCCATCGGATGCGTCGAAGGCGGCAGCATTTCCAGCGCGTCCTGCACGATCGCCGGCAGGCCTCGCAGGCGCTTGAGTTTGAGCTTGTATGCCTTCAGTTCGGCGGACGTCGGCAGATAGCCGTACACGAGCAGAAACGCGACTTCCTCGAAACAGGCGTGTTTGGCGAGGTCGTGAATGTCGTAGCCGCGATAGGACAGATCGTTGCCGGTGCGCCCGACGGTACACAGGGCCGTGTTCCCGGCGGCAACGCCCGACAGGGCCACCGATTTCTTCGGCTTGATCGCCGTCACAACTGCCGCATCGCTCATGGCCGAAACCCATTTTGAGGTGGGCGCGGAGTCTACACCGAGGCGTCTTGTCAGGCGGGCAAAGCACGCGCATGCTACGAAGACCTTCGTAGCTGGAGCATGGGAATGCGTTACTTGCTTGCGCTTGTCCTGGTCGCTTTTGCGACCAGCGCCAATTCGATAGACCTGCGTTTGACCCCAGTCGTTACCGGGTTCCTCAATCCAGTCTACGTGACTCACGCCGGCGACAATTCCGGACGCTTGTTCGTAGTCGAGCAAGCCGGGCGTATTCTGATCGTGCGTAACGGCGCCGTCGTTGCCACGCCGTTCCTGGACATCGGGCCGCTGGTCTCGACCGGTGAAGAGCAGGGCCTTTTGGGTCTGGCATTCGCTCCTGATTTCACCACCAGCAGGCGCCTTTATGTGTATTACACCGATACCGGCGGTAGCAGCGTGCTGGCACGCTTCACGGTGGGCAGCAATCCTGATCGCGTCGATCGCCTCACGCAGGAAATTCTGCTCCAGTTCCCGCAGCCGTTCGCCAATCACAACGGTGGCTGGATTGGATTCGGTCCAGACGGTTTCTTGTATCTGGCGAGTGGCGATGGCGGCAGCGGCAATGACCCGCAAGACAACGGACAACGGCTTAACACACTGCTTGGCAAGATTCTTCGGCTCGATGTGTCCGGCACCACCGCAGTCGGGCCCGCCAGCAATCCGTTTCGCAATACGGCGAACGCTCGCGGCGAGATTTGGGCCTTGGGTCTGCGCAATCCATGGCGCGCTAGTTTCGATCGGCAAACCGGCGACTTGTGGATGGGCGATGTTGGTCAGGCGCGGCGTGAGGAGATCAACTTTCAGCCGGCTGGATCGGCTGGCGGCCAGAACTACGGCTGGCGCCGCTTCGAAGGCACTTTGTGTGGTCCCGCGAACAACAATTGTGGCAATACCGACGGTATCACCATGCCAGTCACGGAGTACGAACGTGCTCTCGGTTGCTCGATCACTGGTGGCTATGTTTATCGCGGTACGTCGTATCCGCGGATGGTCGGTCGTTACATTTTCTCGGACTTCTGCAGCGGACGATTCTGGGCGCTGGAACGGACCGGCACCGGCACGACTGCGAGCGCCTTTACCCGAACCGAGCTGGTCGCAACCGGCTTACCGATTTCCAGCCTGGGCGAGGACCAAGCCGGAAATCTGTACGCGCTCGATTACAACGGCCAGTTGCTTCTGCTGTCCGACGGCGCGCCGATTACTGGGCCAACAATCGATGCAAGTTTCACCGGTGCCTGGTACGACCCGGCGCAAAACGGCCACGGGTTCCTGATCGAAGTGTTGCCCGGCGGCAATATGCTCGCGTGGTGGTTCACCTTCAGCCCGGAAGGCCAGCAGAGCTGGTTTGGTGGAGTTGGGCCGATCACCGGAAACCGCGCCGTTATCAGCCCGCAACGCACGACCGGTGGGCGCTTTATACCGAACTTCAATCCGTCGACCATTCAGAACGAGCCTTTTGGAACCCTGACTTTCACATTCACTAGTTGCCGCAGCGGCCAAGTGGCTTTCAATTTGCCGCAGGGCTACAACCAAGGGACGATGACGCTCACACGCCTGACTGTGCCCGACGGATTGACGTGCGCACCTTGAGCAGACTGGGTATGAGTCAAAAAATCCGCAGGCCATCGCCAGAGTGCGGCGTGTGCCTCGGCGCTTAGTTTTCGGACAGGCGTCGAGGCTGCGAAGTGATTGTGCTTTGCTCGCGTTCCGCGCACAGCGAAGCCGCATAGCGATAGTGCCCGGTGATCGTGTAGCTGCGAAGCACGTCCTCCTCGCGCGTGCCGGCGCCCACGTTGTGCACAATAAGAGGGCGCCCGGTCTCAGCGCGATCGGAAACGATCCCGATGTGCGGCAGATTGCCGGGCAACATGAAGGTCACCAGATCGCCAGGCTTGAACTCGGCGTCCAGACTCTTGGTGCCCAGCGATTGCCCGTGCCTCTGGAAAAAACGCTGCAAGTTGGGGACACGGCGATGGTCGATGTTGCGATCGGTGCGGCGCAGACCCCAAAGATTTGGGTAGGCGGAGAAGTGCTTGCGCATGTCCTCGTGCACCAAAGCCTGCAGGTCGACATCGAACTCCCGATAGGCGCGGATCACGACATCGGTACATACGCCGCGATCGATCGGCACATCGCCGAGCGGGTAGCTCAGTCGCACATAACTGGGGTCGTAGCTGACGGTGACGCCGATTTGCTCGCGAGCGGCATCCACCAGGCACTGACCGGCAGCGCAAATGGCGGATGCGAGGCAGGAGGCGATGGCGAAAAGCCATCGCATCGCGCGCGTGCGCGGTGTCATCCGGCCACCAGAAAATCGTCTGCCACGCGCGCGGCAATATCGCGAACGCGATGTCCGATGCGATCGAGCACCGTGGGAATCGCGCTGTCGCTCCACTCGTCCATCCGCGCAAAGTGCAGTTCCGCATGTAACGCGCCGGTGCGGCGCTGGGTTTCCGCGGAGCTGTCGTTACGCACGATCGCGAGGCTCTTGTTGATCTCATCCAGACATCGGCGCAGCGCGCGCGGCATATCGCCGCGAAGCAGCAACAGCTCGACCACGCCGCGCGGCGTTACGCTCTCGCGGAATACGCGGCGATATATTTCGAAGGCACTCAGCGCGCGCAGGAGTACCGACCAGTCGGCGGCATCGGATTGCACACCGCCCTCGCGCCAGTAACTTTGCAGCAGTCGCGGCATATGGTCGGCGCGTTCCAGATATACGCCGATGCGCGTAAAGTGGAAGGCCTCGTCGCGCAGCATCGTGCCCACCGTCACGCCGCGCGACAGATGCGAGCGGTACTTCACCCAGTCCAGGAATTCGCCCGGATCGCGATTGCTGGCGTTTTTGAGATCCAAGTAGGTGGAGTTGATCGTCTCCCACATCTCCGCGGTAATCGTGCCGCGCACCGCACGTGCGTTCTCGCGCGCATAACGCAACAACGAGACGATGCTGCCCTCGTGATCGCGATCGGTGGCGAGAAAATCGAAGGCCGCATTGCCGTCGAGCGTATCGAAACGCTTCTGGTAGGCGAGGCCAACGCCGAGCGCCTCCAGCGTCGCCTGCCAATGCGCCTGACGCGCCTCCGGCCGGTGCGGCAGCAGCGAGCGGCGATAGTGCGCATCCAGCAGCCGCGCCAAGCTCTCCGCACGCTCGGTGTAGCGGCTCATCCAGTAGAGGTGGTCGGCGGTGCGGCTGAGCATTTTCGGTTCTGGGTTCTGGGTTGTTGGTAGTCGGTGGGTTCGTAGTTGTCAGTTGATGGTCGCGTTGGTGATCCGGTGCGGTTCAAGGGCGCATCAAGAAGGCGGGCAGCACTGCTTTTCCAAGAACCAGGAACCAACAACCAAGAACCTAATCCAGCACCCACGTATCCTTCGTTCCGCCGCCCTGCGAGCTGTTCACGACCAGCGAACCTTCGCGCAGCGCGACGCGCGTAAGTCCGCCTGGGACGATGGTGATATCGCGTCCGGAGAGTACGAACGGGCGCAAATCGATGTGTCGCGGCGCGGTTCGGTCCTCGACGAAGGTGGGCGAGGTCGATAACGCCAGCGTTGGCTGGGCGATGTAGTTACTCGGATTGGCCTTGATCAAAGCGCGAAAGTGCTCGATCTCGGCGCGCGTGGCTTTGGGCCCGATCAACATCCCGTAGCCGCCGGCGCCGTGTACTTCCTTGACCACCAACTGCTCCAGGTGAGCGAGGGTGTACTTCAAATCCTCGGGACGTCGCAACACAAAGGTTTGAACGTTGTCGATCAGCGGCGCCTCGCCCAGGTAAAAACGAATCATGTCCGGCACATACGGATAGATCGACTTGTCGTCGGCTACTCCAGTGCCCAGCGCATTCGCAATGGTCACTCGCCCAGCGCGGTACGCGCTCAGCAATCCGGGCACCCCGAGCGTGGAATCCGGGCGAAACGCCAACGGGTCGATGAAGTCATCGTCGATGCGCCGATAGATCACATCGACGCGCTGCGGGCCGCGCGTGGTGCGCATGTAAACCAGCTGATCGCGCACGAACAAATCCTGGCCTTCGACCAGCTCCACGCCCATCTGCTGCGCCAGAAACGCATGCTCAAAATACGCGCTGTTGAATGCGCCGGGTGTTAGTACCACCACCGTTGGGTCGCTCACGCCGACCGGCGCCACGCTGCGCAAGTTGTTCAGCAGCACGTCCGGGTAGTGCTCAACCGGCGCCACAGCGTGCGCTGTGAACAGCTCCGGAAACAGCCGCATCATCACTTTGCGGTTTTCCAGCATGTACGACACGCCCGAGGGCACGCGCAAATTGTCTTCGAGGACGCGAAAATCGCCGGCGTCGTCGCGGATCACATCGATGCCGGCGATGTGCGCATAGATGCCGCTCGGAACCGCAACGCCCTGCATTTCCGGCCGATATTGCGCGTTGCACAACACCTCTTCGGCGGGCACCACGCCCGCCTTGAGGATGTCTTGCTGACCATAAATATCGCCGATGAAAAGATTCAGCGCGCGCACACGCTGCTTGAGGCCGGCGGCGAGCCTGGCCCACTCTTGCGCGGCGATGATCCGCGGCACGATGTCGAACGGAATCAGCCGCTCAGTGCCCTGATCCTCGCCATACACGGCAAACGTGATGCCAACCCGATGGAACAGTGCATCGGCCTCGGCGCGCTCCTGCCGCAAGCGTTCGACCGTCTGCGCGCCCAGCCACTGGCAATAGCGCTCGCAATGCAGATGCGGCGTCGGGTGAGCGAGGTACATCTCATCGTAGGGCTGCATAACGTCGAGAGTGGCGATGGCTTGATCGGCAATGCCTAGACTAACCAGAATCCATGCCACGCGGATTTGTCGATTTGGCCGCCAAATTCGGACCTCGGCGCACCAATTCGGGGATCGCCCGTTGCCGGCGAGCGCCAACCTATCGCTCGGACGGCTGGCCCACCTCAGTCGTTTTTCACGACCGTCGCCAACGACATCAACGCAACCTTGCTGATCCGGCTTCGAAGCCGTTGCTAAAGACGACTTCCGGGCGCAACTGATCGCGCACCCAGCCGCGAGCCTCTGCATTCGCGCTGGCACCGGGCGGGACGTGTCCCAGTCCGCTGATCTCGCGGTATTGATGGGGCAACCCAAGTCCTTGCAGCGCATCGCGCAAGCGTCGCGATTGATGCACCGGGACCACCGTGTCGGCGCTGCCGTGCAGCAGGAAGATCGGAGGGTCGGTGGCGTCTACCCAGAACAGCGGACTTGCGCTGCGTGCTCGGGCGAGCAAGTCAGGCCAGGGTGGATTGGGGTTATTGGCATTGGCGCGCAGAACGCCGATGCCTTCGCCGGGGCTGCCAAAGCCGATCAGATTCGCGTGCGGCTGATTGGGGCCGTCGACGATGCTCACCAGGCCCGGCAGATTGGGCGGGGTCAAGGCAAAATCAGGCCCGAGCGACAACACATCGGTGGGCGGATAGTAAGCGACCACGGCGACCACCGCGCTGCTCTGTGCCGTGTTGCCGCCGACGCTGCCCTCCAGCTCTTGCGACCCGCGGCTCAGCGCCAGCGTCAGCGCCAAATGGGCGCCGGCACTCTGACCCCAGACCGCGATGCGCTGTGCGTCGAGATTCCACAGGCCGGCGTTGGCCCGAAGAAAACGCACCGCGCCCTTGATGTCGTGAATGGCCGCGGGCCAGGTGGCGCCCTGGTTATTGGCGCAGTTGGGTGTCGTCGAGGTCAGTCGATAGGACACCGCAGCCACCGCAACGCCCTCGCTCGGGAGCGTTGCCGCGTAGCTTTCGAGCGGCGAGCGCGCGCCGGCGCACCAGCCGCCGCCATGGATCCATACGACCACTGGATGGGGCCCGCCCGACGTTGGCAAGTACAGATCCAGACGTAAGCTCTGCCCGGCCACATTGGCGTATTCGATATTCGGTGCCGTCTGGGCGTGGAGCGCTTGCGAGCCGAACAGCGCCGCCAACCAGATCGCTATCGATGCAAACCAGGGCCGGCGCGTCATGGCTGCGAACCCTCGAACGAATCCGCGAACAGCCGATCCGAGGGCAATACCGCAGCCACGAATGCGTTCAAGTCCAGGCCGATGAACTCGGGCAAGGGCGGCATCCGCGCGCGCTCATCGGCGATCGCGGCAGCCAGTGGCGCTGATCCCAGCTGTGTCAATGTCTGCAACACCGTGTCCACCGCGGCAATCATCTCGGCGCTGACGATACGGCTCGCGCCTTGGCCGGCGAGCACGCGCTCCAGCGGCTCGCCCCAGAGGCTAAGTGTGGACGCGAAATCTCGCCAGAGGGTTGGATGGCTCGCCATCAACGCAACAATCTCGGCGCTGAACTCGGCGTAACGCTGCCGCAAACGCGCGCCAGTCGGATTGTCCGCAAGCAGCAGATCGCGCACACCGGCATAGACGCCGACCTCCACCGCGTTGAGCGTCGGGAAGGCGTTGCCAAGCGGCGCCTCTGGGGCGGGCGGCACGGTTTCGACCCATTGCGCAGCCAGCTCTACTGGACAGCAGCCCGCCTGGACGTTCGCGACGTGATTGCGCCACCAACCCGGCCCCGTGGCTTCGCCGGGAGCGGTCGGCGCTGCGACCGCGATATCCAACCAGGCATCGGAATCGATTCGCGCCAGACGCAATGAGCGCGTCGGCGCGAAGGGGGCGCCGCCAAGACATTGCGCCGTGGGCACAAAGCCGTCGGCGCGATTCAACGCGATCAGCAGCAAAGCGGTGTCGCCCTCCGTCTGGGCCCAGTTGAATCCGCGCCGGGATCGGGTAAAAATCAGGTCAGATCTGCCGTCGCCGTCTACATCGCCGCCAGCAACACGGCGCAACGGCGTTGCCGGAAACCGCACATCGCTCTCCCGCCAGCCGCTGGCGCTGGCGAGATAGACCCGAGTATTGGAGGCCGCCAAGGTCAGCGGGGCGCGTTCGGACACCACCACCAGATCATCCACACCGTCGCCATTGATGTCGCGACTGGTCAAATCCGCCAGTGGCGCTGCCTGCTCGATCCGCTGCTCGAAGGCAAATGGCGATGCGCCGCCCACGTTGCGCAGCAAAACCACGCCAGCAGCATCGTTTGCGCTGGCGGTTGGGATCAGCAGAGCCAGATCGGGCGCCGTATCGTCGCCCAGCATCAACCCGACAGCGAAGCGGTTGCGCGGATCGTTGCTGCCGTAGCTCAGGCTCTGCGCTTCGGCCCATTGCAGTGTGCCGGTGTTACTCAGGTTTCGCAGGATGCGGAGCGTGCCGTCGCTCTGCCGCAACAGCAGATCCGCGTCTTGATCGCCGTCGATGTCGGCGGCCTCGACCTGGACGACGGGATGCGTCAGCGGCAGGATCTGGGCAGGGCCGAATGCTCCCTGGCCAAGCCCGCGATAGACGACGCTGGGCTCGATGCGCACTGGCATTCCACTGCCTTGATACAAACTCGCACCGGCGACCACCAGATCGATCCAGCCATCGCGATCGAAGTCCGCGGCTGCGGCGCTGCTGCCGGCGCGGGCCGGAAGGGTATCGAAATTTGCGCTCGACAACACAAAACCCCCATTGCCATCGCCCAGAAAGAGCCGATCGGAATGTGCGGTTTCGCGCCCATCGGGCATTGCCGTGCGATCCATGACCACGAACACATCGGCGCGCCCGCCGCCGTTGAAATCGGCGAACACGAGATCCGCAACGGCACCGTCGAGGCCCTCGGCGCCGAAATTGGGAAACGGACCGGGCGCAAAGCGCGCTGGAGTCGCCCACGCCAGCAACGACAGGGCCAGTCCGGGCAGTCCGATTGACAACGTCCAAGCGATTTTGAGGCGCATACATCACACCGGCGAAGAAAGTTTGCCCCTAGACGCCCGGGGTGCAAATTTCTTCTCGCCGGGAACGCAATTGGAATCGAAGGACGGCCGGAGTCGGTCTTAGCCGGCAACCCGGGCGTCGACATCGAGCCTCTCGCGAAGCTCATTGAGGCCGCGATAAGCCAGGTTGCGCGCCGCCGCTTCGCTCATCCCCATGCGTCCAGCGATCTCGGCGCACGCGTGTCCCTGCAGCAGCAGCGCCGTGGCGTTGCGCCGCCGTTGCTCGATCGACTGCAAAGCGCACAGCACACGCAGCACTTCCTGTGCCTGCTCGGAAACCTCCGCGGGCGCGGGTTGCGGCGCGAGGTGTTCATCGATCAAAGGTTCAGCTCGCTGACGCGCCCGCCGGCGCGCCTGGTCGATCAATACGCTGCTGACCAGTTGCTCGGCGTAAGCCGCCGGCGAATCCACTTCGCGATCGGACCGGCAAGCCCGCCAGATGCGAATCAAACATTCCTGCATCAGCTCATCTTCGTCGAAACGAAAGCTCGCGTTCTGGCGTGCAATCCGCATTCGCAGCTTCGCGGCATACTGCTGCACCACTTGTTCGAAAGTCTCCGCGCTCATCGTCACGCCAATCGTCTCCCAAACTGCCTGTGAAATCCGGGCAAGTCGCGGCGATCGTCGGGGCATACCGAGTCGGACGGTCGGCCACGCAGCCTCGATACCGTTGCTTGCGCCTGACGATTGTCTTTGAACTTCATGCAGAGTCAACCATATTCTGCCGACGATCAAGACCGCAAAGCGCAGCCGGATTGTGTTTCCAAGACGACTGCGCCTACAATGGGCGGCTTGCTTGGCGACAGCACGTCGCCGCAGCTTTCACGTCTTGCTCGGATGTCCGACATGGCAGAGGCCCGACGGGCATCTGGGCTTGGCGCTTATCTTATTGAACGAAAAGGAGTTCACCATGCCTCTGACCGCCGCCCAATCGGGCGAAGTCATCAAGAACCACGCGCGCACCGCGAACGACACCGGCTCGCCGGAAGTCCAGGTGGCGCTCATCACCGCACGCATCGAGATGCTGTCCAAGCATTTTGAAGGCCACAAGAAAGATCACCATTCGCGCCGCGGGCTGTTGAAGCTCGTGAATCAGCGTCGCCAGTTGTTGGCGTATCTGAAGCGCAAGGACGATGCCCGTTACCGCGCATTGATCGAAAAACTGGGTCTGCGCCGCTAATCACGAACACTGCGCCCTCCAGCACTTGACCACGAGCGACCCGATCATCAGAACCCCTGAATGGTCGGGTCGCTTCGTCGTTTCTGGCGGGCCAAAAAAGTTTTACAAACGAAAACGACAAGGAAGCAGAGCACGTGGCAAAGGTCACTAAATCATTTCAGTACGGCGCCCACACGGTCACGATCGAGACCGGTGAAATCGCCAGGCAGGCATCGGCGGCCGTCATGGTCAGTATGGGCGACACGGTGGTGTTGGTGACCGTCGTTGGCGACAAGCGCGCCAAAGAAGGCCGCGATTTCTTCCCGCTCACAGTGAACTACCAAGAGAAGTTCTACGCCGGTGGCCGTATCCCGGGTGGCTTCTTCAAGCGCGAAGGCCGTCCCACCGAGCGCGAGACGCTGACGTCCCGCCTGATCGATCGCCCGATCCGTCCGCTGTTCCCGGAAGGCTTCTTCCACGATGTGCAGATCATGGCCACGGTCATGAGCATGAACCCGGACATCGATGGCGATATGCCAGCGATGATTGGCGCTTCGGCGGCATTGGCGCTCTCCGGCCTGCCGTTTGCCGGCCCGATCGGCGGCGCCAAGGTCGGTTACATCAACGGTCAGTACGTTCTGAATCCGACCACCACCGAACTGAAGACCTCACAGCTGGAACTGGTCGTCGCCGGCACCGATAAAGCGGTGCTGATGGTCGAATCCGAAGCCCAGTTGTTGAGCGAAGAAGTGATGCTCGGCGCGGTGATGTTCGGTCATCGCTCGCTGCAAGCCGTGATCAATGCGATCAACGAGCTGGTGAGCGAGGTGGGCGTGGCGTCGTTCGAGTGGACCAAGCCTGCCGAGATGCCGGCGCTCGATGCGGCCGTTAAGGCGATCGCCGAGGGCCCGTTGAACGCGGCCTACGACATCCGCGTCAAGCCGGAACGTCGCGCCGCGGTGTCGGCGGCGAAGGCCGACGTGATTGCCAAATTGGGCGATGCCAATGCCAACGAAGGTGGTTGGACCAATAACCAGGTCGCGCGCAGTTTCGAGAACCTCGAATACGCGCTGGTGCGCAACCGCATCATCGATGGCCAGCCGCGCATCGACGGTCGCGACAGCACCACGATTCGTCCGATTACCGTTCGCACCAGCGTGCTGCCGCGTACTCACGGTTCGTCGCTGTTCACGCGCGGCGAGACGCAAGCCATCGTCACAGTGACGCTGGGCACTGGCAAAGACGCGCAGTTGATCGACGCGGTTGAAGGCGAGTCTAAAGAAACCTTCATGCTGCACTACAACTTCCCGCCGTACTCGGTGGGCGAGATCAGCAATATGCTGGCGCCCAAGCGCCGCGAGATCGGCCACGGCCGCCTCGCCAAGCGCGGCATCGCCGCGGTAATGCCGACGACCGAAGAGTTCCCGTACGTGGTGCGCGTGGTCTCGGAGATTACCGAATCCAACGGCTCCAGCTCGATGGCCTCGGTGTGCGGCTCGTCCCTGGCGCTGATGGACGCCGGTGTGCCGATCAAGGCGCCGGTGGCCGGTATCGCCATGGGCCTCATCAAGGAAGGCGATCGCTTCGCGGTCATCAGCGACATCCTGGGCGATGAGGATCACCTCGGCGATATGGATTTCAAGGTGGCCGGCTCGCACGCTGGTATCACCGCGCTGCAGATGGACATCAAGATCGACGGTATCACCGAAGAGATCATGAAAGTGGCGCTGAATCAGGCCCGCGCCGGTCGCCAGCACATTCTCGGCGAGATGGCCAAGGACATCGACAAGCCGCGTCCGGAAATGAGCCTGTACGCGCCGCGCCTGTTTACGATGAAGATCCATCCGGACAAGATTCGCGACGTGATCGGCAAGGGTGGCGTCACCATCCGCGCGATTACCGAAGAGACCGGCACCTCGATCGATATCCAGGACGATGGCACTATCACCATCGCCTCGAACAATCAGGCCGCCGCTGACGCCGCGCGCAATCGCATCGAGATGATCACGGCTGACGTCGAGCCGGGCCGCATCTACGAAGGCAAGGTTGTGAAGCTGATGGACTTCGGCGCGTTTGTGACCATCCTGCCGGGCCGCGATGGTTTGGTCCACGTCTCGCAAATCTCCAACGAGCGCGTCGAGAAAGTTTCCGACAAGCTCAAGGAAGGCGACATGGTCCGCGTCAAGGTGCTCGAAGTCGACAAGCAGGGCCGCATCCGCCTGTCGATCAAAGCAGTAGACGAAGAGACCGCAGGGGGCTAAAGCTCACTGCAGTTTCGTGAACAAAAGAGCGCCGGTGACGGCGCTTTTTTGTTGCTGCCCATTGGCTCGCATCTCATCGCAAATGCGGGTCAGCTCGTGCCGTCTTTACAAGCGCATGGCGACAGGAATGTGGCGGGCAATGCCCGACCCATGCATTGCGGCCAGTGCCGCGCATCGGCGCTTTGGAGCGCGAACCGCGAACTCTCAGGCTTGCGCGGCTGCGCGTTCGCGATCCGCTGCCAAGCGCCTCGATTCACCCCCGCTCAAATCGCTGCGCCGCACTCAGCACTGCGCTGAACGCTTCGCGCTCGACCATCGTCAGATGCGGATTCCAGGTGTCGAAGATCAGCACCACGCGGGTCTGGTCGCTATCGTTCCAGGCTTCGTGCTCGAAGCTGTCGTCGAAGAACAAAAGCTCGCCCTCAACCCAGCTTCGCGCCTCCCCGGCGACCTTCAGAGCGCCGCAGTTGGGCGGCACGATGAGCGGCAGATGCACAATCAGGCGGCCGTTGACCGAGCCGTAATGCGGTGGGATTTTGGCTTTGGGCTTGAGCACGGAGAACATCACTTCGGGACCGTGGCCCGGCACTCGATGCAAATCCGCTTTCTCCAGGATTTCAACCGTACGCGGGCAACGTGCGCAGTTCTCTTCCACGCGCACGCCGTGGCGATACAAGTGCAGCGAGGACCAGTCCATCGAGCGATTGACCGCTTGCCAAACCCTGGCCTCGTGGCTGCCCTCGGGATGATTTACGTATGGCGCAAAACCCTCGCCGGCCTGCAGCGCCTCAAGCAACTCGTCGCGGATGATGGCGGTCGCGGCCTCAACCTGAGCCGCCCATGGAAAGTCGCTGCGATCGTGCCAAGGTTTTGGCGGCAGGTCCGGCACATAGAACAAACCTGGGCGCCATTTGGGATGCGCGAAGTTCGCCGGACGTCTGCCGAGAAAGATGTCGGCCGCGGCGCGCAAGCGCTGAACCGAATCGGCGCCATGACGCTCGCGTAATGGCCGCAATGCAATTTCGATCTCATCGTCCAGAAATTGCAGCGCGTAGGTGTTGGCGTGATTCAGGAACGCCTTCAGTTCGTTCGGCAGCGTACGCGGATCGAGCTGTCGATCGGCATAGCGCACGGCGGCCAGATAGGCGCGCGCCGCGGCCTCGCGGTTGCCGAGTTTGTCGAGCACCACGCCGCGATAGAGCTGCGCTTGTATGAGGTGCGGATCGCAGCCAAGCGCGGCGCCCAGAGACTGTAGCGCCGCCGGCCACTCCTCCAGCGCGAACGCGGCCATCGCCAGATTGTAGTGGTGGCCGGCGTTCGCTGGCTGTGCGGTCACGAGGCGCTCGTACCAGTCGCGTGCAGCCGAAAACTCGCCGCGCTGGCTGGTGTAGAACGCCAGGTATTCGAGAGCCGTGATGTTGCCGGTCTCGCTTTTGAGTAGCTCGGTAAAGGCGCGAGCTGCGCCGTCGAGATCGCCTTTTTCGTATAGCGCCAATGCAGCCGTTTCTTGGGTCATTTGGTCTTCGATCGAAGTTGGTAGCGTGGGTGGGTTTTGAACCCGGTGCGATGCAGCAGCCCTTCGAGCGAGACCCGAAGCACGCCGAATCCGTAGCGCACGGAGCGCCGGAAGTTGATGGAACTCGCTTCTTCGAAGTAGCGCGTCGGGCAGGAGATTTCGCCGAGGCGAAAACCGCCAAGAATCGCCTGGGCCAGGAACTCGTTGTCGAAGACGAAGTCGTCCGAATTCCGATCCAAGGCCAAGGCTTCGAGCACGCGCCGATGGTAGGCGCGATAGCCGGTGTGGTACTCGCTGAGTTTGGCGCCAAGCGCCAGGTTTTCGATCAACGTCAGGCCGCGATTAGCGATGTACTTCCAGATCGGCATACCGCCGCTCAGCGCGCCATTGCCCAGGATGCGCGAGCCGAGCACCACGTCATAGACGCCCGAAGCGATCATCCCGACCATTGCCGGCACCAGACGCGGATCGTATTGGTAGTCCGGGTGCACCATGACCACGATGTCGGCGCCGGATTGCAGCGCTGTCTCGTAGCAGGTTTTCTGATTGCCGCCGTAGCCGCGATTGCGCGGGTGGACGACGGTACGCAGGCCCAATTGTTTAGCCAACGCAGCCGTGTCGTCGCGGCTGGCGTCATCGACCAAAATGACCTCATCGACCAGCTCAAGAGGCAGCGCACGATAGGTGCGTTCCAGCGTCAGCGCCGCATTGTACGCGGGCAAAACCACTGCGATTTTCTGGCCGTTCATCATCGCGGTTTCAACTCGAAAACGACCACATCGGCGTCGCGCCACACCGGCGGGCCGTAGCGCTCTTCGATGCGCTCGATGCAGCGCGGCAAATCCAGAGTTTCATGCTGATAGTTCTGCCAGATGGTCAGATTGAAGACGATGTAGTCGACGCGAGCCGCACGCAACTCGGCCTCGCTCGCGAGATTCACGGCGTTGCGCAAATGCACGCCGCGTTCGCGCTGTCCTTCGCCGAAGTATGGCGGTTTGCCGCACAACCCGTCTCGTTGCCCTGACAAAACGCGCTGGCGGTGAATACGCTGCCAGCGCACATCGTTGATGGTGAAGCTCTCGAAGTGATGGCCGGCGACGGCCAAGGTCAGCGACTTGGCCGGCCGCTCGGCGAGCGTTTTCCAGAAAGGGGAAATCGGCAGCGGCTCAAGTTCGGTGCGCATGATGTTGCTGCGCCGGTAGTCGAACTGATACCAGCTGTGCTCAGAAAACTGATTCGGACGTTCGGTCAGCTCAAGCGTGTTGGCGCCCACCAGGGCGAACAAGGGCAACACGATCACCCCAGGTGCCAGGCGCGGAGCGAAGCTCGCCAGGTCGGTTGCGCCGCGGGCAACGCACAGCAGCAGCAGCGGCAGCGCCGCAAGGTGATAGCGCGCTGCCGTGATCGGCTTTTGCACCCAGGCCGGCTCCATGATGAGTACGCTGAGCGTAATCGCCGCGGTGCCAAGCGCAGCGAAAAAAACAACCTCGTCGCGCGCCTTGGCGAGCTGCCAGGCACCGTACGCAGCGAGCGCCAACCACAACGCTACCAGCGGTGCGTATTGGGTGCCCGTCCACAGGTGCGACACGCCAATCAGCGTATCAAGGCTCGGTAAGTCCTCACCCATGCGCTGGGCGAGCACATCGCGGCGTTGCCACATGGGCCAGAGCGAGAGTGCGGCAATCGGTGCGAGCGTCGCCAGTCCGAGAAACAGCGTTCGGCGAGTTTCAGTCGATCGCGCCCGCCATTGAGCCAGAAAGATCCAGACCAACGGCGCGCCGACGAATGGCAACACGCTGGAATGCAGCCAGCTCGCCAGGCTTGCGCACAGCAGGTAAGCAATCCCGACGAGCAGCGTCGGCGAGCGTCTCCAGCGAATGCAGAGCAGCAACGCAGCCCAGGCCAACAGCAGCGCCAGCGCATAGGGTCTGGAGTTGCGGCTGTAATAGATCAATAACGGGCTCAGGCTCAGCAGGCCGGTCGATACCGTCGCCGCGAGCGGACCATAACGGCGCCATGCCAGCGATGCGCCAAGCGCCAGCAATGCGATGCCGGCGATCAGCGATGGCAAGCGCATGCGCGTCTCGTCGAGCCCGGCGCCGTCCATCCAGGCGCGGAAATACAGCATCAGCGGCGTCGATACGTCAGCGACGCCCACGTATGAGAACAAGGCCGCGTAACCCTCGGTGCTCTGCAACACATGCAGCGCGTGCCACTCATCGTCGGCCAGCCACTGGCTGGGCAATTGCTGCAGGCGCAGATATGACCCGATCGCCAACCAGACCACAACAAGCAGCAAAAATGGACGAGTGTTCATGAAGGCTTGGCAAATCTTTAGCCGGCTTGAGGGCACACTATCGGAAAGCGATAGCGGAGGTCTGCCATGTACCGAGTTTCGATGCTCATCGGAACCTTGTTGTTGGGCGCTTGCGCCAGTGCCGGTAAAGATTTCAGGGCGCGCCAGGACGTCGAATTAGCCAGCTTCCAGAAGTTCGCGGGCGAACCGGTAGAGCAAGTGCGTACCCTCAATGGCGTCGATCGTTGGCAATCGCTTTCGCCGCTGCATCTGGCGGTCTGGACCAGCGTCAATCGCGCCTATTTGTTCACACTGCGCGCGCCGTGCAATGGCCTCGAGTTTCAGGACGCCATCGTCATCACCGAGACCAACCGCGTGATCCATCGCCGCTTCGATCGTGTGCGCTTCGAGAACCAGCACTGCTACATCGAAGAGATACGTCCGGTCGATTACAAGGCGCTCAAAGTGGCCCGGCGCGAGGCGGCGAAACAGCGCTGAGCCATCGGATCGGCGCGATGGCGCGGCGCTCTCGAAAAAAAGGATCCGGGAGTCCCTGAGAAGTCTCGCCAGACGGATTTGCATCGAGAGCGTCGCGCCATCGCGCCGATCGTTTGGCACAACGGTATCGTGTCCACGTCTTGCTGCGATTCCCCCTCAAGCGACAGCGCTTGAGGGTCTTTTGCTGAGTGACGGATCGACATCAGCGTCACTGCGGATCCTTGCTGGCTCAGCCCGTCAGACCCGCTCGGCCCCTTGCAGGTAGGGGCGCAGCGCAACCGGCACGGTGATCGAGCCATCGGCGTTCTGATGGTTCTCCATCACCGCGATCAGCGCTCGGCCCACGGCGACGCCCGAGCCGTTCAAGGTGTGCACCAACTCTGGTTTGCCTGCCTCGTTGCGGAAACGCGCTTGCATGCGGCGCGCCTGGAAGGACTCGCAATTGGAGCACGAGCTGATTTCGCGATAGGTGTTCTGGCTCGGCAACCACACTTCGATGTCGTAAGTCTTCGCCGACGCAAAGCCCATATCGCCGCTGCACAGCAACATGGTGCGGAACGGCAGCTCCAGCTTGCGCAAAATCGCCTCGGCATGGCCGGTCATCTCTTCAAGCTGGGTGTAGCTCTGATCGGGCCGGGCAATTTGCACCAGCTCCACTTTTTCGAACTGATGTTGGCGAATCATGCCGCGCGTATCGCGCCCCGCAGCGCCGGCTTCGGCGCGGAAGCACAGCGAGTGCGCAGTGAGCCGTTGCGGCAGCGTGGCGCCATCGACGATTTGATCGGCGAACAAATTGGTCAGCGACACCTCGGCAGTGGGAATGAGGTACATGCGCCGCCACAACCAGCGGTGCAAGGTTGCCACCAGCGCTTCCGGTCGCTGTAAATCGTCCCACAGACCGATCGGCATGCGTGGCAGCGCTTTGAGGCCCGCATCGGCGGCGATGCCGTTGACCAGGCTAAGCGCATCGGTTTTGTCGTCGCGCAGCAGCGCATTGCGCAGCGCATTCAAGGCGTTACCGTCGATCGCCAGCGAGCGCGTGCCGTAGGGCACTTCGAACAAATCCTCTTCGAACTTCGGCAACTGGCCGGTGCCATACATAGCGTCAGGCGACACCAACAACGGCACGTTGTGCTCCAGGTATCCGTGCTCGCTGGTGTGCACATCGAGCATGAACTGCGCCAGCGCGCGATGCAGCCTGGCGATGCCGCCGCGCAGCACCGTGAAGCGCGAACCAGCGATGCGCGCGCCGGCCTCGGCATCCAGCCCGCCGCCGCTGCCGAGTTCCACGTGATCCTTCACTGGAAAGTCGAACGCGCGCGGAGTGCCGACGCGGCGCACCTCGACGTTGCCGGTTTCGTCCACCCCGAACGGCACGCTTGCGTCCGGGATGTTCGGCACACGCGCAATGATGTGACCAATGCGCTCCTGGACATCCGCAAGCCGCTCTTCGGCCGCCTTGACCTTGCCCGGCACCGCGGCAGCCTGCGCCAGCAAATCGTCGGCGTTCTCGCCCTTGGATTTGCGCTGGCCAATGTCCTTGGCCAGTTTATTGCGCGAAGCCTGCAGCTCCTGGGTTTCGATTTGCAGCGACTTGCGCCCGTTCTCCAGCGCTTCGAGATCGTCGGTCGGCACAGCGAAGCCGCGCGTGGATTGAAGCTTTTGCGCCGTATCGGCGAGCGCATTGCGGAACAGAGATGGATCCAGCATGGCGATGAGCAATGGCAAAAGGAGACCGCAAAGCATGCGGGCAAACCGGTCAGCGCGTCGAGTCTGTCGTAACGGAGCGCAATGGCCGTTTGCGACTACTCAAAACCATTACTAAACAGCAGATCGGTGACGCCGAAGGCAACGTTGATGCGCACCGCAGCGCTGGGCGTGGAAATCGCAAATTTGTAGTCGACGCCTGCCTGGGCGATTAAGCTTACCCGAGAGGTGGTGTTGCCAGCAGCAACATGACGCAGTTCGATGCCGCCTGGCGCGGGCAGCAGCAACCCATCGCGGCTGGGCCGCGCGTAGCCTCGAGCTGCGTGATCTGTGACGTGCAGCTTTTCAAGGATGGACTTGAATCGTGAGCCCGTTTCGGCGGAAATTCCGTTGTCAGCTGTTGCCAGCCAATCTATCGACGCGCCCCATCAAACAGGAGTATCAGCCATGTTGAAGCAGTCTCTCGCTGCCGCTGTTTTCCTGGCCTCGTCATTTGCGCACGCCCAGTCGTGCCCGTGGCTGGCCGATAGCCGAATCGACGAGCTGTACCCGGATCGTGCGCCGTGGACCACCTTGACCGGCGGCGAAGGCCGCTGCAAGTTCATCAGCGATCAGAGCAAACCATCGAGCACCCTGTCGCTGACCAAAATGGACCAGGGCTCTGCCCAGGCGGCGGAGGCCTATGTCCAAAAGGTCAGCGCCGGCATGGCGAAGAGCTATTCGGTCAAGCCCTCCCCCGCACTGGGCACAGCTGGCGCCGCCGTGCGCCAGAACGATGCGCCGACCAGCAGCATGCTCACACTCATCGCGCATCAGAAAGCCTTTGTCGTCATGACCCAAATGAGCTTCCACGGCGGCGTCAGTGCCGAGCAACAAGCGAAGGCCGAAGCGCTCACGCTGGAGACGTTCGGTATCGATTCTGGCGTATTGGCGATGCCGTCGAAGTAGCGAACGGCGTGGCGCACACGAAGAACCGTACCTCTGGGACCGGATTTTGGGCTTCCCGAAAATCGGATGACATTCGGGACGAGCTGCACGCCTTACGCAAGGAAAAACGATAGCCCCGCAGGGTCAATGCAGCAGCCTGGGATATCATCGCCTGATCCTACGATTGGACTGGCTGCCATGCGTATCCTTTGCCCGCTCGTCATTGCCTTGCTGCTGCTGTCGAATACCGTCGCCGCAAGCGAAACTGCGCCGGTGGGCGAGGAAGATTCCAAGGTCGTGATGGAGTTCATGGAGGCGCTGACCAATTCAGACGACGAGCAATCGATGGATGAATTGTTGGCACAGTGGGTCGAGCAGGCAGAAGACTCGGAGCTGCGGCAGTTGGTACCTGAGGGAGACGCGCAGGAGTCCGCTTTGTTCCAGGCGTTGACATTGGTTCTTGCGATGGCTGATAGCTCGCCTGCAACGAAAGCGGCGCTGACCATCGATGATGTGTTCGCGCGCATTCCCGAAGTGGCGCAGAGCGGGCAGTGGCTCGCTCTGGCGGCGCAAGCGCAGCTTTTGAACGGCCAAACGGATCGTGCGCTCGCGATTGCAAGAGCAGCCGTCGCGGCCGGCGGGACGCCGTGCACGGATCGTTGTTCGGATCTGGTCGAAGTGTGGCTGAAAACCGGCACCGTTCCGGCCATCAGTGAATGGCCGAACATATCGGTTCCGACGGTTTACAACCCGATGCAAGCGCAATGCGAACCAGCCCGGGGCGGCGATCAATTCGAAACTGCCGTGGTTCGTGGCAGCCTCGGCGTTGATGGCGAGTTGGCGCTGCGATTGCGCCGTCAGTGGTCCACCGCCTTGAACGGTTGCGTCGACCACAGCGACTACCAACTCGGTGAACTGATCAAGGAACGCTTCCCGGCGACGATGGCGCAACGCTCATTTATGGATGCGCTGCAGTCGCTGTCGAGTGAGCTGCCGCCGTCGATTCAATTTCTTGGAGTCGACCTGCCGCTTCCAGCGAGCGAGTGCGATTTCACCGGCGATGCCGATTGTGGAACCACCAAGGCATTGAGCCGCGAAACCGCGACAGCGTTGACACAAGTGCTGCGCAGTTTCTTGGCGAACGGCGGCACGTGCCCTGAACCACTCAGCGAGGCCGATTCGAAAAAACGCGAAGCGCTCGAAGCGGAGCTGGAAACGGCGCTAAAGGCGCTCGATACGCGCCCCGCGATGGAACGCTTGAAGGGCACCCAAGCCATCCTCGGCGACGCACGCTTCACATCGCTCTGGTCGCGACACGTGCCGTACTCCGTGGTCCGGCGCTTGCAGGCAGCGATGCCTGGCCCAACGGCCGCGCTGGCGTTGGACATCGCTCAGGCGTGGAATGACAAGTTGGCAGTGGAAGTCCGCGAATCGACGTCGATCAAAGATCTCCTGGCCACACTTCTGGTGCGCAACGGTAAGGCCAGTCTGGCGCTCGCAGAATTGGAATCGGCACAGCTGCGTAATGCCGACGCAAGCCGCGCGCTCACCATCAGTCGGCTGCGCGGCGCGGCTGCCGGCGCGGCCGTTCCGCTACAGGAGATCAAAGTCGCGAGGCCTTGGACGTTAGAGCCGTACGGAGATGAGTATTTTTTTCGCCACGAGATCAGCGATGCCGACATCGCGTTTATTGCCGGTGGCATGCGCGCTTACGCGCGCCACTCATTGGCGCAATATTGGACGCAGGCTCTGAGCGCCACTGAACCACACAAGCCGCTGATCGCCGTATTGGAGGAGGCCTACGGCAGCGAAGCGCTGCTCGATATGGGCGCAAAGGCAGTCGACAGCATGGTGCTGGATGGCGACGCGCATCTGGTATTCGATGGCGTTCACCTGCCGCTGCCGAATGCGTATATCGAGTGCGGTGAAGAGGAGTGTTCAGACGAGCAAGCCTGGACGAAGACCAAAACCGAGCAGGTGATGCGCAGAGCGGGCATGCTGCCGACCGAATAGCGCCTAGTGCATTGCGCCCCGCGAAGCTGCCAAGGAGCTGGAAGCGATTCGCCTGGCGCACGTGCACTAACGCATGCCAATCGACCCCGTTCGACATTGAGGCGCATCTGTGTACCAATTGAGACAGCCTAGGCCGATTTAGACTCGCGCTTTCAGGCTTGGACAACAATCTCCTGAGCAACCGGTATCTTTAGCGCAATGGCGTTATACAAATCGACCTCAGTTTGCTGCGTGCGAATCGAAACGACGAGGCTGTATCGTGCCGGCAGATTGTATCTATCCAATGCATCTCTGGTGCGCCACCATCCAGCCGACGGGTAAACGGCAATAAACCCTCGACTGGCCAACTCGGCCGCCGTGCCCGTCCACACATCCTGATGAAGCGATCCGCGATGCCGCTTTCGATCGCCTAAGTGCCAGTTCGGGTCTCTCGGGTTGATGGGATCACCGTCGTCCTCGCGCTGAGCCGCTGCATTAATCCGCGCGACGAAATCCTCAGTAGAGCCATCCAGTGGACGCTGAACATCGAATCGCAATCGATGTGACGGGTAGTGGAACTTTGACGCTAAGCCGCGAGCCGAGGGATTCGGTTCAATAAAATAGGAAAGTGTGACGCGAAGTTGGACCTGCGTACCCTGCAAGGCCTCCAGTTCTTCTCGAGGCCATGGCAAGGCGTGCAGGTTCATGTCGCGCGTAACGACGCCTTTGCCCTTCACTTTCGCGTAAGGGTGCACCACGTCTTCGACCACAAGCGTCAGGGAATTGCCTGCGCTCCACAGTGCTCGGTCAAGGTCGGGAACGCCCCAGCCGCAGTGCCGGATAAGGTGAACGTAATCACTCTTACTAGCTGTGCCATCCGGCAGGTACATCGCGCGCATGGCTTGGGTCCACTCCGCCGAATGGACGATGAGCGCTCTGACAGTCTCCGGCCGCAGTCTCGGATATGCCGCCATGATCTGCGCGGCCGTGCGTGCACAAAGCGCGGATGCGGCGCTGGTCGCGTTCGTTGTGGTGAACAGACGATGGATTGGCTCGTTGTGGGTAGTCAACAAATTCAGGCTTGCCATGCCCACCGCGCCGATATCGTCTCTGGCCGCGTTCCCGCCTTCGAACACCACATCGGGCTTCAACGGCCATGCCCCGTCCCACGTTCCCGATGTCGTCGTGAACGGACTTGGGCCTCCCTCGGCCGCGATCGCCCTAAGCGAGGCGTGCCCTTCCGTATCTGTCTTGCTCGTGAAAGCGCCGACGGTAATGGCATTCCACGCCTGACCTGGGTCATGCACGAGATTGGTGGATAAACTCTGGGGATACGTCGCCCAAGCATTCGGATCGCGAGTGTTCCCGGCGGACAGTACGAACAGGCGCGGGTACTGGCCGGCCCCGTCGGTATCGGCAGCCAGTTTGTCCACCGCCGATGACCAGGACGACGGGCGGCCGCGGTCGCGGTAGTCCGATGCGCTTATCGCCGACGTGAAAACCCTCGCCAAATCCGGTGCGGCCACCTCGGGACGCGCAACGCCTTCGATAAAGAGATAGGCGTGGTGGCGCGCGTCTCCGATGTTCCCACCGTCTTGGGGCACCAGCTTGACGGATTCGAGGCGATGCGGAACAACTATTGGCGCGTTTGAGGCCAGCGCAATCGTCAGGTCACCGTATCCGGCTAGTCCGGCAAGGCCGGTGCCGTGGTTGGCGGTATCGTCTACACCCCATGCGGGCTCGACGGTATGCAGAGCCGCCGCATCTATCAAGGGCGCAAGCAGCGGATGTCCCCGGTTGACGCCGGTGTCCAATAGGCAAATTCGCGGTGCAATCTGTTCTGGCAGTTGAACGCGGCGCAACAATTCCTCCGCCCACTCCTCCTGCTCAACGGCCGTCATCCCGTCAAAGAGTTCGGCGGTTTCCTTGGCGCGGCGAAGTTCTGCGACGCAATTTAATGTCATCACCGAACGCGAGAATTGCTGCTGCGATCCGTACATCAGCAGAACGGTTCGCTCCGGGAAGTTGACTTGCCTGTCGCTGACGACGCATTCGGCCAGCCTCGCCAGCTTCTTGAAGTCCTCTACGACGACTTGACGCTGGCCTCGGACGGGAAGCCACACTTCCCACCAAAAAGGAATGGCAACGTCGTCTGGCAATAGGGCTGGCTCGTCGTTCCATAACGCACGCAGTTCGGCGGCGCGAATCAAAGCTATCGTATTGAGTAGCGCCCGGTGGTCGAGTGCTTTGCCGTTCCTGTCCTTCTTTTCTTCGAGATACCCTTGGATGTACCTCTCGAAATGCGCCAGCTTGCCGTCGGGCACGTATACATTTGCGTATGTGTGCTCTCCTTCCTTGCGCACACTGAGCAGTTCGATCTTCTGGGTTTCGTTCCCCAAGCTCTCGAATGCCAGTTCAACATTCGGCTGACTGGTAAACTGGATCTGCAAACCAAGGCCGCTTTCCAGGCCATACTTAAGCTGGGTACGGACCACATCGGTGGAAACGATCTTCAGTGCCTCAATCTGTTCAAGCAGAGCCCGTCCATGCTGGCGTCGCGGCAAATCCGGGACAACACTACTTGGGCCACCTCCGGCAGAGTGCGCCGTGAAGCCAACAGCCTTGGAAGTGTCTCGCAAGACTAGGTGCCGCCGCTTATCGGCTGGTTGATCCGGCATGTTTCGCCTTCTTATTGTCCGTTCTGAGGCTCAGTTTCCGACGATCTTCCAATGCGCGATTCAATATCTCGCCGTCCACGCGTGACTCTTCATGCATGACAGCTTCCTTGATCGCCTCGTCCACCGCACGCCGTATCTCCGCATAACTCAAACCGTCAGCGTTGGAAGCAATAGCCTTTAGCGGGAAAGGCTTGGGCGCGAATCTCCCCAACCGCGACTTGATCAGCCTCGCTGCCTGATCTGCCGTAGGCAGGTGGTACTCGATAACGTCGTCGAAGCGACGGAATAGTGCGAAATCGAGGATCTCCGCGTGGTTGGTAGCGGCGACGATCAGACTGTTGGACTGATCGTTCTCAATCATCTGCAGGAAGCTGTTCAGTACGCGCCCAATCTCGCCCACATCGTTTGCGAGCCCCCGTTGGGAGCCAATTGCGTCGAACTCGTCGAAAAAGTAGACACCACGAAATTCAGACACTGCGTCGAAGATCTGACGTAACTTGGCTGCGGTTTCACCCATGAACTTGGTGATAAGCGCGTCAAGCCGGACGGTGAACAGCGGTATACCGAGTTCCGCTGCGAGCACCGATGCGGTCATTGTCTTGCCGGTCCCTGGCGGGCCGACCAGCAACAGCTTGCGCCGAGGAGACAAGCCGTGCTCACGGATGCGTGAAAGCAGCCGTTGCTCCTTCAGAATGCGCTCGATTTGTGAGGACAAATGCGCATCTAGAACCATGTCGGCCAGTCTGCATTTCGGGTACGCAACCGTCAGCAAAACGGCAAGTTCACCTCGAGGGCGAACCAGCGGGACAAGCTTGCCCGATTGCTCGTCGGCTGCGATTCGCGCTCTTGCAGCGTCGATCATGTCACGAATATCTACGGCCAGCCTGCCGTGGCCGACCTTGGCTTCATGCGCCGCAACTTGCATGGCGACCGAGTAAAACTGCCGATCATCCCGGTCGATGTGGGACTTCACCAACGCCTTGAGTTGTTCGGCACTAGCCATGTTGCTCACCCGATTGCGTGGTTACGTCGGTCGGATTGGCCAGCGATACGCGGATAGGCTGCATCAGTTTGCCGGCTGTCCTTTCACCTTCGAATCTAAGGCATTACTGCTCCGAACTGATGAAGAATAGCAAGCCAAAGCGCATTCGGAGCGCTTGTGCCACCCGCTTTGCCACCGGTTGATGGCAATGTGCCGTTCGCCTGATGGCTCGCGATGACGAACGCCAGACGGCGGCGGCCGACGCTTTGTTTGTGGCGTCGAGCATCCAACGCAATCCGTTATCGCAGGCTAGGGTTGATCGAACTCGACCTGTTGATAGATGTGTTTCAGCGGGAGTGAGCAACTCGGGCAATCGAGTGCGATTTCGTCGTCCAGGTTGACGTAGGTTTCGAGCAACCAGGCGGACCCTTTGCGTCGATACAGATCGACGTGGACGCGGTCCTGGGCGATCAGCAGGTAGTTCAACAGGGTGCCGATCTGGCGATAGTTGTAGAGCTTCTCGCCGCGGTCGATGCGTTCGGTCGACTCGCTCAACACTTCAGCGATCAGACGAGGTACTTCCGTGTAATGCGTGGGTGCGTCGTTTTCGCACACGACCATGACATCGGGGTAATAGACGACCTCGGAGACGCGAACGCGCATATCGGCTACATATGTCGCACAACCTTCGTCTGATGCGGCAGTATCCAGCGCCTTAGCCACATTCAGCGAAATTCGCGCGTGGTGCTTGCTTCCGCCAGGCATCGCGAATAGATACGCGGCGGCGTATTCATGGCGAATCGGGCCGCTCTCCTCGGCTTGCAGATAGTCGGCCATTGAGATGAGCGGTGTCGCGACTGCGCTTCCCATGACGGGAGCTCTAAAGCGGTTATGACCGAAATCGCAACCCAATTTGGCGGCGTTCGCGTGCGATCCTCGGAGTGGCGGTGCAGGGGTCGTGTGCTTCAGCGAAGGCGCGGATTTCGTCGGATCGACATCGAGCCTTGCACTCACTCCGCGCGCAGCGCCAGCGCTGGATGTGTTGCGGCGGCGTGGCGGGCGGGCAGCCAGGACGCGAGGGCTGCGGTGGCGATGAGCAGCAGGGTGGATGCGGCGAGCGAGAGGGGGTCCCAGGGTTGCACGCCGTTTACGGCCGCGCGCAGCGAGGTTGCGGCCAGGGCGTAGATGATGAGCCCGGCGGCGATGCCGAGGGTGGTGACGATCAGGCCGCGGACGAGGACTGATAGGGCGATGTGTTGAGTGGTGGCGCCGAGGGCGCGGCGCAGGCCGAACTCGCGGGTGCGCAGGGCAACGAGGTACGCAATGACGCCGTACAGGCCGAGCATCGCGAGCGCCAGAGTGACCGCGGCTGCGGCGGTGATCAGCGTGAGCAGGAGCTGGAGGCGCGCCAGCGATAGCTCGACGACGTCGGACATGGCGCTGACCTCAAACACGGGGACGCCGGGATCGAGTTCGCGCACGATGTTGCGCACGGCGGTGACCAGCGGCTCGGGCGAGCCGTTCGATCGCACGACCAGGGTCATGCCGGGTAGCGGGGCGGGTTGCGCGGGATCGGCCGCCACGACTTGCGGTCGATAGACCATCGCGGCGGCAGGCGTGGCGAGATCGTCGTAGCGCACGTCGCCGACGACGCCGATGACGGTGTAGGTGGGGCCGCCGGGATCGAGGGTGAGTGTGCGGCCGAGCGCGTACCTCTCAAAGGGTTGCTCGGACTTAGCTTGCGCCAGTGGATCGAGCGATCCGGTGCCCGAACGATCCGCGAACAACGCCAGCGCGGCGCGTTGGTTGATCAGCAGTTCGTCGGGGCGTTGCGATTCAAGCGTGCGGAAGTCGCGACCGGCGCGCAGCGGGATGTGCATCGTTTTGAGGTAGTTGTCGCTGATCACGTTGATGGCCAGCGGCCGGGTTTGAGGATCGCCATCGACCCGAAAGTTCTGTTGCGGCAGCGCGCCGGGCGCCAGCGGTAGTTGCGCCGTCAGCGCAGCGGCCTGCACCGATGGCAAGGCGCGCACGCGCTCGATCAGGCGTGCGTGGAATTCGACGCGCGCGGTGTCGCCATAGCGCGCGAACGGCAGCAGGATCTGGAACGTGGTCACGTCCGCGGCGTTGAAACCGGGATCGACGTTCTGCAGCCGTTGCGCGGTGCGCAGCAGCAGCGCCGATCCGGCGAGCACCACCAGCGCGGCGGCGATTTGCAGCACGCTGACGCTGGCGCGAAATCGCTGTCGCGCCGTTCCTGCCGATTGCTGGTGTGTGGCGGCGTGCATACGCCGCGCCAGACCGGCATGTCGGCGCCGTGCGCAGGTCAGCAAGATCAGGCCGCAGCCCAGCGCTGCTGCGCCAGCGATGAAGCCGATCGCCACAGGTCCAATCGACAGTTCGGTCAGACGCGGGAGATCGGTCGGCCCGAATGCGCGCAGTGCGCGCACCGCGGCGGAAACTGCGAATATGGCGAGCACAGCGGCCACCGCACTCAGCAGCACCGACTCGCCGAAGAATGGCGCAGAGGCGCGCAGGGAACTGGCGCCCAGCGACTCGCGCACGGCCGCGTCGCGGGCTGCGGCGTCGGCGCGGATCAGCGTGAGGTTGGCGACGTTCGCCCATGCCACGAGCACAACCAGGGCAGCCACGCCACCGAGCAGCCACAGCATCGGCGCCACCTCCGTGGTCATCGCTTCGCGCAAGGCTATCGCGCGTGGCAGCGGCTTCATCTCGTCGATCCAGGCCGCCGTCGAACCACCCGAGCCGAGCTGCGGATACAGCTCGGCCATGCGCGGCAGGATCGCTTCCAGTTCGCTCTGCGCGCTTTCTGGCGATGCGCCGGGCGCGAGTCGCGCCACGCCGCTGTAGAAGAAATCCGTGGCGATCGATTCGTCGGACGCTCGGGCCGGCAGCCACAGGCGCGTGCTCGCGGTGGGGAAGGCGAACCCGGCGGGCATAACGCCGATGATCTCGCGCACGACATCGTTAATGACCAGCGTTTTGCCGATGATGTCCGGCGTCGCGCCGAAGCGCGTGCGCCATTCCAAGTCGCTCAGGATCACGGCTTGCGGACCGTTGCGGCGGGTTTCCTCCATGGTGAACGCTCGGCCGATGGCGGGCGGGATCTGAAGCACCTGCATCATCGAGGCGGAGACCCAGCTCACGGTGAGATTTTCCGCCAGGGTCGCATCCGTTCCGCTCACCACATTGGCGCGACCGATGCGGTACAGCGCCACATCCTCCAGTTGCGTCGCGAAGCGTTGGTAGGTGGCGAGCACCGCAGGCGCGTGGCCGATGCGGCTGCCATCCGCTACGTCGATCTGGAGACTTACCAGTTCATCCGGCTGCGCGTACGGCAGCGGCGCGAGCAGCAAGCCGTGCAGCACCGCGAACATGGTGCCAACCGCGGTGAGGCCCAGGCACAGCGTCAGGACGACAGTGATCGCGTAGACCGGAGCGCGTTGCAAGGATGTCAGGATGCGACGCAGCAGCATGGGAAGGCTCCGCAATGGCGCGCGACCGGGAGTCGCGCTCAGCGGCGAACGTCGCTGACGATGCCATCCTGCCAGTAACGGAAAGGCTGAGCTGCCTGGATTGCATAGCTGCCCGTGAAGTGCCCGATCTGATCGTAATTGCGACTGCAGCGTGGGAAGCGGACAGTCTTTCGTTGCAGCCACTTCGCATTCGATTGATCGGCACTCGCCTGCGCGCTGAAACGATGAGACCGGCGCGTGTTTCGCTCTTTCAGGGCTCTCCTTCCTTGGAGATGGCGATCTTACCCAGGGCTTGCGCCCTGGGCTATTTCATCGCGGCCCTTTGGGCCTTGGTTCACTGCGAAAATCAGCCGCACGGCACGTTGAGTGGAGCAACTGATACGGTGCAACTGATACGGCGCGACGCAACTTATGCGGCGCAACTGATTCGGCGCAAAGATGCGGACCAATGATTCGGCGCCAATGAAGCAGCACAACTGATAACGCGCACCTGATTCTGCGCCAATGAATCGACGCACCTGATACGGCACAACTGATGCGGCACGAATCGCGAATCGTCAAGGCGCGATGGCGTCGTATTCGTGGGCGCCGACGTCGAGTTGGTTCTGCCGAAGCCAGCCGCGCACGTCGGGTTCGCCAGCGATGGGCGGCAGCAGGTCGCGCAGGATGGAGATGGGCTGGGCGATGCCGACCAAGGGATAGGGTCCGCCATAGTCTGCGAATGCCAGACTGAGTTTTTCCGAAGTTGTCGATACGCCGGGGCAGCCGATGCTCTGCAGGACGAAGTTGTTGCCCGCGTCGGACACGCTGCCGGTGCACTTGGCGGTCATCACGCTGGCCGCGAGTTCCACCGTGCCGGAGGTGTCGATGCTGCCGGTATCTGCCAGCGAGGTGGTGAACGCGATGCTCGATCGGCCGCCGATATCGAAAGCGCCGCCGTTCGATGGATTGGCATAGCTCGACACGTGACGCAGCGCCACCGCGCCCAAGCTGCGCAGCGCACCGCCGCGCGCCGCCTGGTTTTGCCACAGACTCACTTGATCGAGCACGATATAGGGCGACGACTCTGCAGAGTTCAGCAACAAGCCGCCGCCGTTATCGGCACCCGTGTTGCGCGCGAACGCACTTTGCTGAAGTGACACGGTGCCCAGCGGCGCGCTGCCGAGGCTGGTGATGCACATGCCGCCACCACTCTTGCTCGCGACGTTATCCTGGACTCGCAAATGGCTGAGCGCGATGTTCCGGGTGGGGAAGTTGTAGTACGAGGATTCGTCTCTGATCCGCACGCCACCGCAGCTTTCGGTGTCGGCAACATTGCCGCTGATCTCCAGCAGGCTCTTGCTGCTGCCGCGTACAAAAGCGGGTCGATACGCGTCGAGGCCGCCGCCGTAATCTGCGCTATTGCGGGTGATTCGCGAGCCCTGATCCAGCGCCAGCGACGCTCGCGACAGATTGACGCCGCCGCCATAGCGGGCGCGATTTGCCGTGATCAGCACGTTGTTGCCCAGCAGCTGCGCCAGCGGTTGGTCGTTGCCGTTGACGACGTGGACGCCGCCGCCGAAATCGGCGTCGGAGTTGCGCACCGTGACGTTTTGCCATTGGCTCACAGCACCGATGATGGCAATGCCGCCGCCGGAGGCAAAGGGTGAGCTGGTCGCGCGGCACTCGCTGACGACAACATTCTCGAGCACGCTGGCAGCATCGCGGACCAGCAGGCAACCGCCGAATCCGGTGTAGAGCCAGCTGCTGCGCACAAAGCCCTTGCGCAGTCGCAGATTGCGCAACGTCAACGGCGCGCTGGCCTCGATCAGGCGCGTATTGCCGACATCGGCAATGTTCGGCGAGACATTGCTCGGTATCGTGGTCGTGATCTCGGTGTTGCTGCTGCCCTGGCCCTCGATCGTAAGCGGCTGGGTGATGTCGAGGTCCAGGCAGTTGGGCGTGTCGGTTGCGCAGAAGCTGGTGAGCGAATACGTACCGGTCTGCAGCACGATCACATCGGGCGCAGCGGTAGCGTTGGCAGCCAGTACCGCCTCGCGCAGCGTGCAATCGTTGGCAGTGCAGCCGTTGACGGGCGGATCGCCGAACTGCGTGACGACAAACGTCGCCGCAGATACGCTCGCGTTGGCGAGCACCCCGGAGATAAGCAGCGCGATGCGCTTCATCGTGAATTCCTTCCATAAGCACGTTGTTGTGCACAGAGAAGGAATGCCGAAGAGCAGGGTTTGCGAACAGCCAGCTCGAACTTTGTACCACACCAGCGAATGCCGCACTGCGCGCGCAAGTTGCGGTGGCTGGCGTATTCTCCGCGCCCTCGATAGCCAGGAACCGCCCGAATGGAACTGAAATCAGTCTGCGCCGCGATCACGGGTGGCGCTTCCGGATTGGGTTTTGCGGTCGCCGAGCGGCTGATTGCCGAGGGCGCATCGGTCGCGCTGCTCGATGTGCAGGACGACAAAGGCGCGGCTGCGGTGGCGCAATTGGGCGAACGCGCGCGGTTTTTCCGCACCGATGTCACCAACGAAGAAGGCGTGACTGCCGCGCTCGCGGCGGCGCAGTCGGCGATGGGTGGATTGAACGCAGTGATCAACTGCGCCGGCATCCTCGGCGCGGGTCGTGTGCTCGGGAAAACCGGCCCGATGGCGCTCAGCAATTTCGAAACCACCATTCGCGTTAACTTGATCGGCAGCTTCAACGTCGCCAAGGCCGGTGCGCATCTGATGCAGCACAACGCCGCTGGGAGCGATGGCGAACGTGGCGCGATCATCAACACCGCCTCGGTGGCGGCCTTCGAAGGACAGATCGGGCAAGCGGCCTATTCGGCCAGTAAGGGCGGCGTGGTGGGCATGACGCTGCCGATGGCGCGCGAGCTGGCGCGCTTTGGCGTGCGTGTGGTGACCATCGCGCCCGGCATCTTCATGACGCCGATGGCCGGCGGCATGCCGCCCGACGTGAAGGCCTCGCTCGAAGCGATGGTGCCGTTCCCGTCGCGCCTCGGCGAGCCGGCGGAGTTCGCCGATGCCGTGTGCTTTGCGCTGAGCAATCGTTATCTCAACGGCACCACGATGCGCCTCGATGGCGCCGTGCGCTTGCAGCCCAAGTGATGCGGCAAAAAAGCCAACACATTGAACAAACCACGAGCAGTCGACTGAGGTTTCAAGGATGAAAGCCACTGACATCAAACGCGGCACGGTTGTCGAGCACCTCGGCAAGTTCTGGATGGTCCGCGAGGTCGAGCGCAGCGCGCCCACGGGCCGCGGGGGCAACACCACGTTCCGTTTCTGGCTGTACCAGGTGGGCGCCGACATCAAGCTCGATCTGAGCCTGCGCGCCGACGATGAAATGACCGAGGCCGAGCTCAGCAAGCGCGAGGCGGCGTTCTCGTATATGGATGGCGACAACTACGTGTTCATGGACAACGAGGACTACACGCAATACACGCTCACGCCAGCGATGGTGGGCGATTTGCCGCAGTACTCGGTGGACGGCAATTTGCCGGATCTGAAGCTGCTGCTGATCGATGGCGAGCCGGTGGGTTTGCAACTGCCGCAGTCGGTGGAGCTGGAGGTCGTGGACACCGCGCCCTACGTCAAAGGCGCCAGCGCCACCGGGCGCGCCAAGCCGGCGAAGCTGTCGACCGGGCTTGAAGTGCACGTGCCCGAGTACATCGAAAACGGCACGCGGATTCGCGTCAACACTGAGACCGGCGAGTACACCGGGCGCGCCTGAGCGTTGGCATTTTTGTGGATTAGCGCGGGTGCGAAACGAAGGTTTCGGCGCCGATCCAGGCGACGGCGAGTACGCGTGCCGCGAGCGCGCCGATGGCGCACTCGAGGGTGTGCCCGTCGCAGATCAGTTGCAGTTGCGACCCCTGTACCACGCGCAAATCGTGCAGGCCGCGCTCCACGCCGATCGCGCTCAAACATTTGTAGCCGGCTTCCTTGAGCGCGAATAACTCGGGTACGGACAAATCGGCGTCGTCCGGATGGAGTGCATAACGACGTACCGCACGGGCGCTGTCGGATTCGGGCGAAAACGGCAACTGCAGATCGATGCCGATCGCGCGCAGCCCGGCGACGGGTGCGACAGCGGCAACGGCGAGATCGTCGTCGTGCGAAATCGATCCGCACCAGCCGCCGGGCCATACCGGCGCACCGTTGGTGGCCCGGCCGACGTGCAGTTCGTTGCAGCCCGCCGCGCGCAAGGCCTGCGCAGCAGCGATGCGTCCGGCGAGATAGGTGCGGCGCCGACGCTCCACCAAAGCCGGCGTGTACGCGACGAGGCCCATCGGCGCGGCGAGCGCGTCGGCGGTGGCGGTCGATTGCTGCGCCCAGGTCAGCGAAGACGGCCCGATCATCGCAGTGCGGCCTTGTCGATCTTGCCATTAGGCGTGCGCGGCAAAGCCGCCACGATATGCAGGTATTTCGGAACCAACGGCGCTTCCAGGCGCGCGGCGCACTGACGACGCAGCACCGCAACGGGCAACGACGCGCCCGGCGCCAGTTCAACGTACGCGGCAATGGCCTGACCTTGCATGGCATCGTCGATGCCGATCACCGCCGCAGCAATGACGCCGTCGATTTCAAGCAGCGCCGCTTCGACTTCCTTCGGCGCTACTTTCATGCCGCGCGACTTGATGATGTCATCGCTGCGTCCGACGAAGTACAAATGACCATCGCCATCGCGGTACGCGCGATCGCCAGTGAACAGCGCGCGTTCGCCACCCTGCAGGCGCAGCGCGCGCGCGGTGGCTGGCGGGTCGTTCCAGTAGCCGGCCATCAACGTTGGTCCTTTGACGATCAGTTCGCCGATCGCGCCAGCGGGACAGGATGCGCCACCCTCATCGACGATATCGACGCGCGTACCGGGAATCGCAACGCCGATGCTGCCTGGCTTTCGCGCCAACCACTCCGGCGGCAGGTAGCTGATGCGCTTGCACTCCGTCAGGCCATACATCGAATACAGCGTCGCGTTCGGGAAATGCGTCAGCAGCCAGTCGATCTGTGCCGGCGCCAGCGCCGCGCCGGTGCTGGTGATAAGCCGCAAGCCGGGCCAGGCGCGCACATTGGCGGCGCGCAGCAGCGCGACGATGCTCGGCATCAGCGGCAGCACCGTGGCAGCGCGCAGCGCCGACTCTGCTTTGCCCAGCAGGGCGAGTTCCGGCAGCAAGCTCGCGCTGGCGCCGACGTTCGCCGCGAGCAGCAGTTGGTACAAGCCATAGTCGAAGGACAGCGGCAGTGCAGTGCCGACGACATCGTCGCTGCGGTAGCCAAGATAGGACTGGATGGCATCGAGCGCTGCGCGCATGGCGCCGTGTTGCAGCATCACGCCCTTGGGCTCGCCTTCGCTACCCGAGGTGAACAGGATGGCCGCGAGGTCGTCGGCGCTGCGCTGGGCGTAGCCGGTGTCGCCGGCATGCGCCAGCCCCGGCAGATCGGTATCGATGAGCACCGCGCGCGCCGCCAGACGCGCCGCCAGACGCTCGCGTTTGCGCTCGGGGGTTGAGGGATGGATCCACGACAGCACCGCGCCGATGCGCCAGATGGCGTGCATCGCGGCCACGGCATCGGGCGAATTGCTCGCTGCGAGCAGTACGCGGTCGCCAGTGCCCACACCGCGCGCCGCCAGGCCCGCGGCGAGGGCGCAGGCGCGCGCCTCGAGTGCCGCGTAGCTCATGGATCCAGTGACCGAATCCACGGCGGTAGCGGTCGGCCAACGCTGTCGCGCGCGGCGCAGCAAATCGTTCATCATGGGTGGAACTTCTCCAACATAGATGCTCTCCAAACGGCGTTCCCGCAATGGTGCCGCGCATGCCAATACTCGAACACCAGTTTCAAGCGCAACAACGCAGTTGGCGGCTGCTAACGCAACTGCGCGCGCGCGAGCCAGACCTGTCGGTACTCGCGCGCCTCCCCGATACGATCGACTTTGCCGATCATGCGGCACTGGAATCGCTGCTCATCGATTTGGGATTGAATGATGAAGGAAGCGATGAGTTCCCGGCGTCGCTGCAGCCGGCGCTAGGGCGCGGCTTGCTGGTCTGGCAATATCCCAATCAGTTCGCGCCGTATTTGAGTGCGCTCGCCGAGCTTGGCGTGCACTCGTACCTGGAACTGGGCGTACGCCACGGCGGATCGTTCATCGCGACGGTCGAGATTTTACGCCGTGCGGCGCCGATTGCGCGGGCGATTGCCGTTGACGTGCTGCCGTGCCCCGCGCTCGACCGCTACACGCCCGAGGGCGTGGCATTCTGGCAAGTGTCCACCTTGACGCCGCGCTTTCATGAGCAATTGCACGCGCTCGGCGCCATCGATCTGGCGATGATCGACACTCACCACGAGGCCGAACAATGTTGGGCCGAGTTTCAACGCGTGGCGCCGATCGCGCGCATGGTGGCGCTGCACGATATCGCCAACATCGGCTGCCCCGGCGTCGGTGAGGTCTGGCGACGCATTCGGCAGTTGCCTGGCTATCGCTGCCTCGAATTCACGGCGCAATACGATCGCGGCCCGTTCATGGGGATAGGTCTGGCGATCCGGAGCGGCGCATGAGTACGCTTGATCTCGCCAAGCAGGCGCTGGCCAAGATCAAGCGCAACCCGGCGTTGGCCCACGTCGCCGACGACATCGATCTGATTGACGATATCGGTCTCGATTCGCTGGAAACGCTGCAGTTTCTGTTGGAGCTGGAAGATGTGCTCGGCGCGCGTATCGACTACGATCGTCTCGAGTTCCAGATGCTGCGGTCGCTGCGGACCTTGGCGAGCTTTCTCGATGGCGCGCCGTGCTGACGATCCTCACCGCCGGTACCGGTTTAGGCGTTTACATCCCGGGGCTCTTGATGCAGCGCGCCTTGGCGCTGCGCGGCGTCGATGTGGCGCTTGCGGTTCTGGAATCGCTCTACACCGAAGCGGCGCTGCTCGAACGCGAGCGCGCCGTGCCAGCGTTTCAGTCGGACTTCAGGCTCGCGCAGCTGGCCCATCGGCGCGCGCGCCACGATCCGGCGCGCTTCGACGCGGCCAGGGTGGCGGCCTGGCAGGCCACGCTGCGCGGCCAGCGCATCGCCGCCTGGAGCGGGTTCTGGCTGCCGTTGCTGGCGCACAGGCCGGTCGCGATCGACCATTGTCGCATCGACGCAGTGGTATCGGCATCCTTCGAGGATTGTGCGTTGCGCGGCGGCGATCGCGAGATCTGGCTGTGGCACGAGGGTGCCCTGCATTGGCGTTTGCCGGTAGACGCGCGCGCGCCGTTGCCGTGGGCAGAGCGCGAGCGCGGCGTCGTGGCGCACGGTGGCGGTTGGGCGCTGGGCGAGTTTGGTGTGGGCATCGATGACCTGCCGGCAGGTTGGACGGTCGATGTGCTCTGCGGTCAGCGCGCGATGGCGGTTCCGCGAGCGCGCGTGTGGCGCATCGCGTCGGACTGGCGGCCGTGGATTGGCACCCCGCGCTTTCCGCCGATGGCGCCAGCAGGCAGCGACGACTATTCGCCCGCGAGTGAGCATCGTGCTTACGAGCTGCTGCGCGGGGCGCGCGCCGTGATCAGCAAACCGGGTGGCGGGACCTTGATCGAATCGCTGTCGGCAGCGACACCGCTGCTGATGCTGCCACCCTTTGGCGCTGCAGAAGCCCGCAGCGGCGCGCTCTGGCAGTCGCTCGGGCTGGGCATGCCGCTCGCAGACTGGCTGGCGCGCGGTGGGCGCGAGGACGACTTGAAGGCGATGCATGAGCGCTTGCTCGCGGCCCGCGCCGGGCCGAGTTACATCGATGGGCTGGCGCAGGAGTTTGCCTGTGCTTAAGCCGACGCCACTGCCGAGCCTGATCGTTCTGCAACTGCTGGAGCGCTGCAATTTGCGCTGCGCGATGTGCTACGAGTGGGGCGAGCGTGGCACCTATGCCAGCATCGGCGGGCGGCGTCAGCTCAGGCTCGATCGTGTCCTGGAATTGATCCAGGAAGCCGCGCCGCAACGGCCGCGCTATGAGTTTTTTGGTGGCGAGCCGCTGCTGTATCGGGGGCTCGATCGCGTACTGGAGGCGATTGCATCGCGTGGCAGCGAGGTGAGTTTTTCGACCAACGGCTGGCGGTTGGCCGCCGCCGCACCGAGCGTGTTGCCGCACCCGCCGCGCCGCCTTTGGGTGTCCATCGACGGGCCGCCGGACATCAACGATGCGCAACGCGGCGCGGGCGTGTACGCACGCGCGCTGGCGGGCATCGAGCGCCTGGCGACCTTGCGCGGGGCAGCCGCTCGCCCCGAGATTGGCGTAACGACGATTGTGACGGCGGCCAACTGGCACGCGATCACGCCAGCGTACGTCAACAGCCTGCCGCTCGATCACGTCGCGGCGCTCAGTATCGAGCTTTGCTGCTACGCAACGCCGGCGCAACTGGCGAGCTATCGCGCAGAGCTGCGACCCTTCGGTGTGACCGCCACGCCGTACGCGGATGCCTATGGCCAGTCGCCCGCGGATTTCGCTGCCATCGATTGCGCGCAACTGGCGGCAGCGCTGGTCGCCATCGGCGAGCTTTGCGCTGCGCGCGGCATTGAGCTGAATCTGCAACCGCGGCGGCCCACGGCGCGCAATCTGGCCGCGTATTTCCGTGGCGATTTCGCGGCGCTGGACGATGCCCGCGCACGCTGCGCAATGCCGTGGGTGGCCGCAGAGATCAGCGCTGCAGGCGAGGTGAGCACCTGCCACAGTTTTTACGACGCCAGCCTCGGCAACATCTATCGCAACTCGCTGCGCGAGATCTGGCACGACGAGCGCGCGCAGCAATGGCGTGCGCGCTTGCGCGAAGGCTTGCTGTCGATTTGCACCGCGTGCTGCCGGTATCACAGCGCATGAGCATTTCGCCCGCGATGTTCGATGTGGTGAAAGCTCGCCTGGCCGTGGCGCCGGCCGCGACCGCCCCGCAATTGAGCGCCACGCAAGCGCACTTGCTGGCAGCGCCCGCGCCGGACGCCGCCCATGTGCTGGCGGTCGAGTTGCGATTTGCCAGGCTTGATGTGTCCCGGTTGGAGGCTGCGCTGCACACCATGGTCGAGCGCCACGACGCGCTGCGCATGGACTTCTGCGGCGGACAGCTGCGGATTGCGCCACGGGCGAATCTGCGCGTGGAACGTTGCGCGTCGCTCGCTGCGCGCGAAGCCTTTTGTTTTGCGCCGTTCGATATCGCGTCTGCGCCGCTGATGCGCGCTGCGGTCGTCGTGGGCGATCCGCTGGTCGTGTGGCTGTGCTGGCACCATCTGATTTTCGATGGTTGGTCGTATCAGGTGTTTGTCGACGAGTTGGCGCGCTTGTATCGCGGCGCGTTGCTGCCGCCTGCGCCGCGCTGGACCGTGGCTTCCGAGCGCGCTGCGGCGCTCGCCGCCACACCGAGTCCGGTCGATTTTGCCACTCGCCGGCGGCAGGTTGGGCTGCGACCGCTGCGCCGGCTTCGCGACGCATTGGGCGATGCAGCGCAGATCGAAGCGGCGGCGCGGAAGCTCGGCGTAAGCAGCTTCGAGTGGTTGCTCGCATCCTTGGCGTTGTTGTTTTCGCGGCTCGGCGATGCGCTTTGCGTGCGCTTTCATATTGCCGATTCGAATCGCAGTCGCGCGGCGCCGATGGTGGGCCCGCTGTCGCGCCGGGTCGGCGTCGAACTGGCGATCGACGATAGCGCTTCGTTTGCTGACCTCGTTGCTGCAACCAGTGCCCGGCTGGCGGCCGCATTGCGCGAGCACGGCGACGATGCCTCGCCCGCCAGTGCCACCATCGCATTCCAGAACGCGCCGACCGCTGCGCCGTGGCCAGAGCTCATCGGCGCAGAAGCGCTGCCGGCGCCGACGGCCACTGTCGATCATCTGCTCACGCTGCAGGTGCGAGGCGCAGCCCTGGACGTGCGCTGGGACACGGCGCGCGACACCATCTCCGACGCCACGGCCACAAGCTTGCTGCGCGCCTGGCAGCAACTGCTCACGCAACTGCTGGCGGGGCGTGAGCCGCGCGATATCGAGTGGGCTGGCCGCGCGCTCGCGACCCCACACCCGGCGCCGATTCCCGGACTCGCAGAGCGGTTTGAGGCCATCGTCGCTGAGCGCGGCACCGAGTCTGCGCTGGTCTGCGGCGATCGCAGCTTGAGCTATCGCGACCTCGATGAACTTTCTGGCGCGTTGATGCGGCGCCTTACCGAGGCAGGCATTCGGCCAGGTCAGGCGGTGTTGGTCGATATCGAAGCGCCGCTGGCGTATCTGGTTGCCATCGTCGCACTGGCGCGGCTGGGCATGATTTATGTGCCGTGCGATGCACAGCACCCGCGGCGGCTGGTCGAGTCCTGGGGAGACGTCGCCGCGGCGCTGACACACGCGAGCGGCGACTGGGTCATCGAATCGAACCACCTTCAGGCCCGGTGCGATCTGCGCGGCGGCTATCGGATGTACACCTCGGGCAGCACCGGCGCACCCAAACCGGCGCGCATCAGCGAGCGCTCGATCGTACAGCTGGCGCTGATGGCGGGCGTCACCGCGGTGCGCAGCAACGATCGCATGGCCATGATTGCGCCGGTGGGTTTCGACGCCTCCACCTTCGAGATCTGGGCCACCCTGCTCAATGGCGCCACGTTGATCGCGCCAGCGCAGCGACTATCGGCCGCGGCGTTGGCGGACTGGATCGAAGCGCAGCGAATCAGTGTGGCCTTTCTTGGTAGCGGCTGGTTCGAGTTGCTGGTCGATTTTCATCTTCAGGCACTTCGCGGCATGCGTCTGGTGCTTTCCGGCGGCGAAGTCATGTCGCCCGCGCACGCGGCGCGTTTTCTGGCTGCGCTGCCGGCCGTGCGCCTGGTGAATGTCTACGGTCCCACGGAGAACACGACCTTCACCACCGCGTACCCGCTGTCGCGCATCGATGGCCCGATCCCGCTCGGCGCACCGCTGCCGGGTCGCAGCGTGCTGTTGCTGGATCGCTGCGGGCGGCTGTTGCCGCCCGGCATCGTCGGCGAGGCCTGGCTCGGCGGCGACGGTGTGATGCTGACCGACGGCGATGAGCCGCGGGTGCGCCAGGACGCTGGGCACGGCGCGTTGTATCGCAGCGGCGATCGCCTGTGGCTGGAGAACGGCGAGCTGCATTTCGCCGGGCGCATCGATCGACAGGTCAAATGGCGTGGCTTTCGTGTGCACTTGGATCATGTCGAGGCTGCGTTGCGCGCCGACCCCGATGTGCGCGCGGCACGCGTGGATTTGATGCGGGTACCCGACGTGCGTCTGGTGGCGGAGGTCGAGCTGCACGATGGCGCCGAATTGAGCGCGGTGCGCCAACGCATGGCTGTACGCTGGCCGGCGACGATGCTGCCCAGCGACTATCGCGTTCGCGCCAAGGCGATGTTGCCTTCCGGCAAGCGCGCGCGCCGCGAGCAGGTCGACACGGTTGCAATGGCGGCGCCGTTATCGCCCATGGAAGCGGAAGTGCTGGCGGTGCTGCAGCAGGCGCTGGCGCCGGTGACGATGGCCGCCGACGACGATTTTTACGAGCGCGGCGGCCATTCCTTGCTGGCGCTGCGTGTGCTCTCGGAATTGATGCGACGGTTCGAGCGGCGTATCGAGATCGCCGAGTTCAACGCTGCACCCAATGCACGGGCGTTGGCACGCTGCCTGGCCGCAGCCGCGCCGCGCGGCGACGAGCTGTACGTCGATCTGACCGGCGTGACCGATGGGCCGGCGGCCTACCTCATACCGGGCGGCCACGGCGGCGACGCCGAACTGGCGCTGTATCGAGCCGCGTTCGGCGCACTGCCGATACGCTTGATCGGTGTGCGTATCGTGTCGCTCGATGCCGCCACCCTTGGGGAGAGGGCGCGCCTGCTCGCGCAGCGGTTAGCGCAGCGCTCGCCCTCGGGACCGCTACGAATCGTCGGCGAGTGTATCGGCGGCGTGCTGGCGCAAGAAGCGGCGCGGCTGCTCAGCCCGCGCCGGGTCGACCTGCTGTTGCTCGATACCTGGCCGATGACCGATGCTGGCGTTGCGCACTACACCGGGCGCGTCCGGCCCCGGCAGTTGCGCCGCGAAGCCTGGCGTCTTCGGCGCCTGGCGATCCAGGATCTGGCGCGGGTGTTCATCGCGCATTGCAATCGATCGCTGCTGCGATCGTCCTATCGCAATGACGTGCTGGGCACTTTGTGGCGGGTTGCGCAGGCGTGGAAGGCACAAATCGCAGACGTCGGTGCGCCACGCAGCGCCAGCGATGCGCGCGGCGCTGAGGTCGCGGCGCAAGCGCTGGCGCACCGCACCGCGCCCGGGCCGGCGCTGACCTTGATCGCACCGCGACATTCGCGGCGGCATCAGATCGCTGCGGCATGGCAGCCACTGGCGGAGGTTCGCCAATGGCCAGTGCCCGGCGATCACAGCAATTATCTGCGTAGATTTGCTGCGCAGACACGAACGGCCGTGATGGCCTGGTGGGAGATGCGATGGCAACGATGAGCCCAGGCGTGGATGCCACGGCGCTGGAAAAACTCAAGCGCATCGCGCCGGGACTGGCGCACGCGCGGCGGCTGGAAACCGCGCCGTTGCCGCAAGAAATTGCATTCAAGCTGACCGCGCGTTGCGATTTACGCTGTACGCACTGCTATCAATGGGGCGAGGGCGGGCACCATCAGCAACTGAGCGCGATCGAGCAACGCAATGAGCTCGACCTTGACCTCATCGAACGCGTGCTCGATGCGACGGCGCCCGCGCATTCGAATGTGTTTTTGTGGGGCGGCGAGCCGCTGCTGTACCGCCGTTTCGCGGAGCTTTGCGAGCGCCTCGCAACGCACCAGCGCTATGTGTCGATTTGCACCAACGGCACGCTGATCGAGCGTCGATTGGACAGCCTGCTCGCCCTCGGCGAGCGCCTTGAGGTATCGGTATCGCTCGACGGATTCGAGGCGATGCACGATGCCCTGCGCGGCCGCGGCGCCTACGCGCGCACGATGGCCGGGCTGCGCGCTCTGCTCGATAGCCAGCGCTACCTCGGCGAGATCAGCGTCAACGCGGTGCTGAGCGACGCGCTGGTGGAACAGCTGCCCGCGTTTGTCGAGCGCATGGAGGAGCACGGCGTCGGCGCGCTGTATTTGAGCTTTCCCTGGTTCCTGTCGCCCGCCGCTGCGGATGAAATGGATCGCTACGTTGCCAACGCGCACCCGCACCTGCGCTGCGGCAGCGCACCGAGTTGGCATGGCTATCGATTCGCGCTATCCGATACGCCGCAATTGCGAGCCGCGCTGAGGCAAATCGATGCGCGCCGGGGAGCGCTGAAGGTGCGCTACAACCCGGACCTGTCCGACCACGATCTGGCCACGTTTCTGTCCGGCAGCACGCAAGCGGCGCAAGGCAAGCGTGCCTGCGGCGCGATTCATACGCGGATGGATGTGTTCCCGGACGGCAGCGTGGTGTCGTGCAAGTTTTTCCCCGAATTCACGATGGGCAGTCTGCAACAAGAGGCGCTGACCGATGTCTGGCACGGCGCCAGTTTCAGACATCTTCGCGATACCGCGCAGCGCTGCGGCCTGATGCCGGTGTGCGCCAAGTGCAATCTGCTGTACACGCGAGGTCAGTGATGCGCGTCTCGGTGGTGGTGCCGTGTTTCAATTCAGCTGCTTACGTGAGCGAGGCTTTCGCCAGTGTGGTGGGACAACATCTGCCCGGCTGCGAGCTGGTGCTGATCGACGATGGCAGCACCGACGACACCGTTGAGCGGATCGAACAGTTGATCGCGACGACGCCATTGCCGACGCAATTCGCCCGTCAGGCCAACGCCGGTGTCGCCGCAGCACGCAACGCCGGCATCTCGCTGGCGCGCGGCGAGTTCATCGTGCCGCTCGATGCCGACGATCTGCTGGCGCCCGGATTCCTGCAGGCTGCGCTCGCTGCCGCGCAAGCCACCGATGCCGATATCGTTTTTCCCGACCGCTTGGAATTCGGCGACATCGACCGGCTCTGTCGCGCCGGGCCCTTCGAACTCGAACGCCTGAAGCGCTTCAATCAGCTCAGCTATTGCGCGCTGTACAAGCGCAGCTTGTGGCGAAAACTCGGCGGCTATCGCAGCAACGTTAGCGGTTTCGACGATTGGGATTTCTGGATCGGCGCCGCTGCTTCGGGTGCGCGTGCGCTACACCTGGCGGGTTACCCGTTTCGCCATCGGCGCCGCGCGGGATCGCAGGTGCACGCTGTGCGCACGCGCTACGACACGTTGTATGCGCAAATCATCCTCAATCACCCGCGGGTATTCGCTGCCGAACGCGAACGCGCGCTGGCGGTGTTGCGCGGCGAGAGCGATTTTCGTACCGAGCGCTGGCTCTTCGACACGCATTACATGGGCGTCGTCGCATGAAGCTACTGATCACTGGTTCCAGCGGCATGGTCGGCACCAATCTGGCGCTCGCTGCGCAGCGCGCCGGACATCGCGTCCTCGGCCTCGATCGTCGGCCCAACGTCTGGACCGATGCCATCGAGACGATGGCAATCGATCTGACGACCCATCGCGACCGCGCCATTGCGCTCGCCCAGGAATTTGCACCTGAGGTGGTCGTCCATCTGGCGGCGCATCCTAAAGTCCATGCGCTGGTCCTCGATCCGATGCGCGCGCTCGACAACATCGCGGCCACGCAGACGGCGCTCGAAATGGCGCGCGCCTGCGCTGCGGCGATGTTGCTGGCAAGCAGCCGTGAGGTCTACGGAAACACTTGGCGCGCTGTCACTCGCGAAATCGATGTGCAGCACCAAAGCGCCAGCCCCTACGCCGCGAGCAAGCTCGCCAGCGAGGCGATGCTGCACGCCTATCACCGCTGCTACGAGATGCGCGGATTGATCGTGCGCCTGAGCAATGTGTATGGACGTTTCGATACCGATCTGGATCGAATGGAGCGCGTCATCCCGCTCTTCATCGAGCGCGCACGCAGCGGCCAGCCGCTGACACTTTACGCAGCGCAAAAAGTGCTCGACCCCACGTACATCGACGATGCCATCGGAGCCCTGTTAACCGGCTGCGAGCGACTCGCCGCCGGGCACATCGCGCTCGATACCGTGCACATCAGCAGCGGCAATCCCTGCACCCTGCGGGCACTCGCCGATACCATCCTGCAATACGTTGAGCGCGACGTGGAGATCATCGAAGCGCCCATGCAAGCCGGCGAGATCGAACGCTTCGTGGCAGATCTGAGTCATGCCCAGACGGTGCTCAGTTACCAGCCGCGGGTATCGCTGCAACAGGGCATTCGCAGCGCCTTGGAGGAAATGGCGGTGGCCCAGATCCTGTGATTACGAATTGATCGGTCGTTTCAGTGCAGTCAAAAACGGCGATAGGTGTTCAGTAGATGCTCCCATCCAACGATGAGTATCACGAGCGCTCTAATTCGCCCGATGAATCGCCCGCTTGTCGACTGCCAGCGCCGCCTCGTGCACGGCTTCCGATAAGGTCGGATGCGCGTGGCAGATGCGGGCTAAGTCTTCGCTCGATGCGTGGAATTCCATCGCAACGACGCACTCGGCAATGAGTTCGGAGACCATCGGGCCGACCATGTGGACGCCGAGCACGCGGTCGGTCTCGCTGTGGGCGATAATTTTGACTTGGCCATAGGCCTCGTTCATGGCCATCGCGCGGCCGATGGCGGCGAAGGGGAAGCTGCCGGTTCGAATCGGGATGCCGGCGTCTTTGCATTCTTTCTCGGTCTTGCCCACCCAAGCGATCTCAGGTTCGGTGTAGATCACCCACGGCACGGTGTCGAGGTTGACGTGCCCGGCTTTGCCGGCAATCAGCTCGGCCACGGCGATGCCTTCTTCGGAGCCCTTGTGCGCCAGCATCGGGCCGCGCACGCAGTCGCCGATGGCCCAAATGCCCTCCGCGCCCGTGTGGCAATGTTCATCGACTTCGATCTGCCCGCGCGCATTGAGCTTGACGCCGCAGTCCTCGCTCAGCAGCCCTTGGGTGTAAGCGCGACGCCCGACGGCGACGAGCAGTTTGTCGACGCTGATCTGGTGCGCGCCGCCGCTGCTGTCGGTGTAGCTCAACTGCACTTCATCGCCCACCACCTGTGCGCCCGTAACCTTCGATCCGAGCTTGATGTCCAGGCCTTGCTTCTTGAACTCGCGCGCGGCGACGCGAGCGATATCGGCATCCACGGCGCCAAGAAAATCCGGCATCGCCTCCAGCACCGTGACTTCGCTGCCGAGGCGCTTCCAGACGCTACCCATTTCCAGGCCGATCACGCCCGCGCCGATCACGCCCAAGCGCCGCGGCACGGCGCTGAAGTCGAGCGCGCCGACATTGTCGACGATGTGTTTGCCATCGAAGGCCACGCCCGGTATCGCAATCGGAATGCTCCCCGTTGCGAGGATGACGTGGGTTGCGCTCAAGGTTTCTTTGGCGCCATCGTGGAAGCTGACCTCGACCTGCTTGTTCGCGAGCAACTTGCCGCGCCCAGCGAAGCTCTTGACCTTGTTCGCCTTGAACAAGGTGGCGATGCCGCTGGTGAGCTGCTTCACGATCTTGTCTTTGCGCCCGACCATCGTCGGCACATCGATGCTCGGTGCGCCAGCGCTGATGCCGTGATCCTTGAAGGTGTGCACGAGATTGTGGAACTGCTTGGTCGATTCCAGCAGCGCTTTTGAGGGAATGCAGCCGACGTTGAGGCAGGTGCCGCCGAGCGCCGGCTTGCCGTCTTTGCCGATGAATTCATCGATGCACGCGGTGTTGAGCCCGAGCTGCGCGGCGCGAATGGCGGCAACATAGCCGGCCGGGCCGGCACCAATAACGAGGACGTCGAAGTGGGTCATGGCGAGTTCCATCGTGGGTCGCGCTACAGCGCGATGCGGTTAGCTTTTCCCGGCGCAAGGAGCAATGCCTCGCGCTCGAGATAGTGTGATTGGTTCACCCGAAGGCGCGAAGACACGAAGAAAGAAGCTTGCATCTCTTCGTGACTTCGCTGCTCTGCAACTTAGTGCCTTCGTGCTTTGGGGTGAGACGCTCTCGTTTTGAACTACAGGTTCAACATCAACCTTACCGGGTCTTCGAGGAAGTTCTTCACGGCGACGAGAAATAGCACCGCGTCTTTACCATCGATGATGCGGTGGTCGTAGCTCAGCGCGACGTACATCATCGGTTTGGCGACAACGACGCCGTCCTCAACAATGGCGCGTTCCTTGATGGCGTGCATCCCCAAGATCGCGCTTTGCGGCGGGTTGACGATGGGCGTGGAGAACAGCGAACCGAACACGCCGCCGTTGGTGATGGTGAAGGTGCCGCCCTGCAGGTCTTCGAGCTGCAGGCCACCTTCGCGCGCCTGCTTGGCGAAACCGGCGATGGCGCGTTCGATGTCGGCCAGCGATTGCGAATCGGTGTTGCGCAGTACCGGAACCACCAGGCCCTTGTCGGTGGAAACCGCCACGCCGATGTCGTGATAACCGTGATAGACGATGTCGTTGCCTTCGACGCTGGCGTTGACGATCGGATGAAGTTTCAGCGCCTCGGTGCAGGCTTTGGCAAAGAAGCTCATGAAACCGAGCTTGATGCCATGCGCTTTCTCGAAGCTCTCGGCGTATTTCTTGCGGATGTCCATCACCGGCTTCATGTTGATCTCGTTGAACGAGGTCAACATCGCGATGGAGTTTTTGCTTTGCATCATGCGCTCGGCGATGCGTGCCCGCAGGCGCGTCATCGGCACGCGCTGTTCGGCGCGTTGGCCAGGCGCATTACTGATGGCCGTCGATGCCACCGGCGTCATCGCGGTCGATACCGGCGCGGGCGCACTCGGGCCGCGCAGCATGTCTTCTTTGGTGACGCGGCCGCCGCGGCCGGTGCCTTCGACGCTGGCCGGGTCGAGCCCGGTTTCCGCGGCGATGCGGCGTACGCTCGGGGCGTGATCGCCGGCAGCGGGCTTGGCCGCAGCAGACAGCGCAGAAGCCGTGTTGAAGGGCACCGATGGCGCAGCGGCAACCGGTGCCGACGGTGCAGCCGAGACGCCTTCCTCAATCGTCGCAATCAACTCCTGGCTCTGCACCGAATCGCCGGTATTTTTGACGATCGACATCAGCACGCCATCTACCGGTGCCGGGACTTCCAGGACCACTTTGTCGGTTTCGAGATCAACCAGATTCTCCTCGCGCTTGACGCGATCGCCGGGCTTCTTGTGCCAAGTGGCGATGACCGCGTCGGCGACCGATTCGGGCAGTACAGGAACTTTGACTTCAACGGCCATGGGGTGTCCTTTGGCTTAGGTATTCGAGGTGGTCAGCGCGTCATTGACCAGGGCGGTTTGCTCTTTGACGTGCGTATTGAAATGGCCGCAGGCCGGCGCGGGCGAGCGTACGCGACCGACATAGTGGATCGGTACCTGTTCGCCGATGGCGGCCTGCAAGTGATGGCGGATCTGGAACCAGGCGCCCTGATTCATCGGCTCTTCCTGGCACCACACCAGCTCCTTCGCGTTTCCGAAGCGCTTCAATTCTGCGGCCACTTCAGTGCGCGGGAACGGATATAGCTGCTCGACGCGCGCGATCGCAACATCGCTCACGCCGCGCTTTTCGTACTCTTCGACGAGATCGTAGTAGACCTTGCCGCTGCACAAGACCAGACGCGTTACCTTTGCGGTATCGCTCGCCAACGAGTCGGGAATCAACAGCTGGAAACTGCCATCCTGCAGTTCCGTCATCGTCGATGTCGACAACTTGTGGCGCAGCATGCTCTTGGGCGTCATCACGATCAGCGGCTTGCGCACGCCGCGCACCATCTGCCGGCGCAGCATGTGGAACATTTGCGCCGGCGTGGTCGGCACGCACACTTGCATGTTGTCCAGCGCGCACAGCTGCAGGAAACGTTCAAGCCGCGCGGAAGAATGCTCAGGGCCCTGGCCCTCATAGCCATGCGGCAAGAACAGTGTCAATCCGCACAGACGACCCCACTTCGCCTCGCCCGAGCTGATGAACTGGTCGATCACCACCTGCGCGCCGTTGCAGAAATCGCCGAACTGGCCCTCCCAGATCACCAGCGTTTTTGGATCGGCCGTGGCGTAACCGTATTCGAAACCCATGACTGCTTCTTCGCTGAGCAGCGAGTCGATCACGGTGACGCGCTCAGGATTGTCGACCAGTGTGCGCAGTGGGATATGCACTGCGCCGGTTTGCTGATCGTGCAGCACCGCGTGGCGATGGAAAAAGGTGCCGCGACCGCAGTCCTGGCCAGAAAGGCGCAGGTTGTAGCCTTCATCGAGCAGCGTGGCGTAGGCCATGGTCTCGGCGAAACCCCAATCCATGCGCAACTCGCCGCTTGCCATCTTAGGGCGATCTTCGTACACCTTGGCCACGCGCGAGTGCAGTTTCAACTCGCCGGGCAGGGCGTGGATGCTGGCGCTCAGCGCGCGCAGCCGATCGATCGCGACGCCGGTGGGCACGGTGTCGCTGAGTCGCTGGTGCAGATACGGCGACCAGTCGACCGCAACATGCTTTTGCCCCAGGTCGGCGTGCGTCAACTCCGGCACCACCGGTTCGCCCTTGTCCAGGGCGTTGCGGTACGCATCCATCATCGCCTTGGCTTCGCCTTCGGCGATGACATTCTCGGCCTCCAGCTTGCGCGCGTACATCTCGCGCGTCGTCGGTCGCGAACGAATGTTCTGATACATCAGCGGCTGCGTGGCCGCCGGCTCGTCGGCCTCATTGTGCCCGTGGCGGCGATAACAGACGAGGTCGATCACAACATCGCGCTTGAACGTCTGGCGATAGTCGAGCGCCAACTGCGCGCAATACACCACCGCTTCCGGGTCGTCGCCATTGACGTGAAAAACCGGCGCCGAGACGATCTTCGCCACGTCGGTGCAATAGCGCGTCGAGCGCGCGTCCTGCGGGTGGCTGGTAGTGAACCCGACCTGGTTGTTGATCACGATGTGGATGGTGCCGCCCACGCCGTAGCCGCGCGCCTGCGACATTTGCAGCAACTCCATGACCACGCCTTGCCCGGCAAAGGCCGCGTCGCCGTGGATCAACACCGGAACCACCTGCGTGCGATCGGCGTTCTGCCGCCGCGCCTGGCGCGCACGCACCGAACCGGCGACCACCGGATCGATGATTTCCAGGTGCGAGGGATTGAAACCGAGCGCCAGATGCACCGTGCCGCCCGGCGTTGCCACGTCGGACGAGAAGCCGAGGTGGTACTTCACATCGCCGGAGTGCGCTGGGTCGTCGTGGTCGTCGTGCTTGCCTTCGAAAGCATCGAACAATTCGCGCGGCGGTTTGCCGAGCGTGTTGATCAAGACGTTCAGGCGCCCGCGATGCGCCATGCCGATGATGACGTCCTTGGAGCCGCCGGCGCCGGCGCGCTGGATCATCTCGTCGACCAGCGGTATCAAGCTGTCGCCGCCTTCCAGCGAAAAGCGCTTTTGGCCAACGTACTTGGTGTGCAGGTAACGCTCCAGCCCCTCGGCTGCCGTCAAGCGATCGAGGATGCGTTTGCGCTTCTCGACGCTGAAGCCGAATTTGCCCGCCGGCCCTTCCAGTCGTTCCTGCATCCAGCGCCGTTGCGGGTAGTCGCTGATGTGCATGTACTCGGCGCCAATCGACCCGCAGTAACTCGCCGTCAATTGCGCCAGCGCATCGCGCAGCACGCGGCGCTGCTTGCCCATCAGCGAGCCGACGTCGAACTCGGTGCCGAGATCGGACTGCGCCAGGCCATGAAATTCGGGCGACAGATCCGGCACCGACTCTGGTGGCGTCAGTCCCAGGGGATCGAGGTTAGCCGCCAGATGGCCGCGCGTGCGGTAGGCATTTACCAGCTTCAGCACGGCGCCTTGTTTGGCCTGATCCGCCGAATGCTCTGCGGTTTGCATCACCAGGAGCCCACGCGCGCCGCGGCGCGCCACATCGGCCACCGCGTTCATGATCGGCGTGTGGGCCACATCCGTCCGTCCGGCGGTTTGTAGCGAATCGAAGTATTGGCGCCATTTGGGCGGCACCGCCTCGCGATCGGCCAGATAGGCCTCGTAAAGCTCTTCAACGAACGCGGCATTGCCGCCGGAAAGTTGCGAAGTCGCGTAAAGCTGGTTGATATCAGCGGACACAGGTTCGATCGCCGAGAGTGGTCGAGGGGTGCTTGAGGCTGTCAAGCGAGCCATTCAGTATAACGGCGAGGCTACGCGCAGTGGCGGGCTCGTTCAGGGAAATGCGGGCCAAGAACTGCATCGCGATGAGGCTGCAGCAAGTTCGCGGTGGTCTGTGTTGGATCTGGCACCGCGATTCGCTGCGATCGGCCCAGCTGCTCCAGCGTACGGCGGCCATTTTGGGCGCATGCCGCATACTGTGCGACTCAAATTTTTCGGCTGTGCTCATGAAAACACCCAAAGGCCTGCAGCCGCTGATCGACGATGGCCTGATCGATGAGGTGTTGCTGCCGCTCAAAAGCGGCAAGGAAGCGTCGGTTTACGTGGTGCGATCGGGGCCCAATCGGCTCTGCGCCAAGGTCTACAAGGACATGGCACAACGCAGCTTCAAGGCGCGCGTGCAATACCAGGAAGGGCGCCAGGTGCGCGGCAGCCGTCAGGCGCGGGCGATCAACCGCGGCAGCAAGTTTGGTCGACGCGAACAGGAAACGGTGTGGAAGAACACCGAGGTCGACGCGCTGTATCGGCTCGATGCCGCCGGCGTAACGGTGCCCAAGCCGCACGGCTACTTTCACGGCGTGCTGCTGATGGCGATGGTCACTGACGAGCACGGCGATCCGGCGCCGCGCTTGGGCGAGGTCGATCTGACGCGCGAGCAGGCGCTCGACTGGCATCGGCGGCTGGTGCGCGATGTGGTGCGCATGCTGTGCCTGGGTTTGATCCACGGCGATTTGTCCGAATACAACGTGCTGGTGGAGCCCGCCGGCCCGGTCATCATCGATTTGCCGCAGGTGGTCAGCGCCGCAGGCAACAACGCCGCACGTGCCATGCTGCTGCGCGACGTGCACAACTTGCGGGCGAGCTTCAGCCGCTTCGCGCCGGAGCTGATGCAAACGCACTACGGCGAGGAAATGTGGGCGCTGTTCGAAGCTGGGGCCCTGGAGCCCGACAGCCAGCTGACTGGCGCGTTTGCGTTCGACGAAAGCCAGGCCGACGTCGAGGCGGTGCTGGATGCCATCGAAGACGCCCGCCAGGTTGCGCTGATCCGGCAGCAGGGGCGGGAAGAGGCAGAGGCGCTGGAGTAGGCCCGCTCTGAAACCAGAACGGCCAGATCAAGGCTGCTATCGACCAGTCGTTCCACAACGCCAGCGCCACGCTGATCGCATTGGCTGCCAGCAAACCCCAATAGGTCGTGTGTGATGTTCGTGTCTCGGCGTCCACGTCCATCGATGCCTCGCTTCTAGCAGCATCAATCTGCGTCGCTCAACATACGACAAACCCAAAGCACCCGAATCCTCGCCTCAGCAATGCATTGTTGTCCCTGGTCCAGGCGTTTATGACACGCTAGCTTGATGGTTGTTTTTAGGGGCTCATCCGGCATTTGCCGCGACCATCGAGTTTTGCGCTGTACATCGCCGCATCGGCCAAGTGCAGCAGTTCGTCTAGATCGTCGCCGTGATCGGGGTAGAGCGCAATGCCGATACTGGTTCCAAGCTGGATATGCTGATCGCCGAGCAGCAAGGGCTTGCGAAGCGCTGCGATGATCTTGTCGGCCACTCGCCTGGCCTCGGCTTCCTCCCGGAGCTGCTCAAGCAAGATCACGAACTCATCGCCCGCCAGCCGCACGACGAGATCGCTGCCGCGCACGTTGGCCCGCAAGCGCTCGGCAAAAGCGATCAGCGCATGGTCGCCGCCTGCGTGCCCGAATCGATCGTTGATCGCCTTGAAGCGATCCAGATCCAGATACATAAGCGCCAGTTTCTGCTTGCTGCGCAGCGCTCGCGCCAAGGCGCTGCTGAAGGTCTCGCGCAGCCGAAACCGATTGGCCAGGCCGGTGAGCGAGTCCCGCGTGGCCTGGTCCCGCAATTTGCGTTCAGCCTGTTTTTGGTGGGTGATGTCATGCGTCATGACAAAAAAGCCCGCGACGCGACCGTCGAGGTCGATATCCGGCGTGTACACCGATGAATAGTCGCGCAGCTCGCCGTGGATGTTCGCCTGACCCTCGAAGTGTTCGGTGCGGCCCGCAAGCGCCTCACGAATGTGCGGTTGGGCATGCGCATAAACCTCAGGAGTCTGCAGGTCCTTCACGTTTGTGCCCAACAGGGAATGCGGATCGCGGCCGTAGATTGCGCGATACCTCGCGTTGCAAAATGTGAACTGTTCGTTTACGTCGACGTGCGCGACCAGCGCCGGCAAATGATCTGAGATGAGCTGCAGACGTCGTGCGCTTTCGACAGCCCGGCGTTCCGCGCTCTTGCGCTGCGCTATTGCTTCGAAGCTGCGGATGACTACCCGGCTCAGTTGCAGCAGCACCTCCCGTTCCCGCGCACTCAATTGCCGTGGCGTAGAGTCCAGAACGCACAGCGAGCCCAAGGCGTGCCCGTCCACATCGCGTAACGGTGCGCCTGCATAGAACCGGATGTGGGGTTCGCCTACGACGAGCGGGTTGTCCGCGAAGCGATGATCGGTTGCCGCGTTCTCGACGACGAACAACTCGGTGCTCAGTATCGTATGCGCACAAAATGCAGACGATCGCTCGCCGCCATTGCTGCGTAGGCCGATTTTGGATTTGAATACTTGGCGATCGCCGGTAATCAGCGTGATCGTAGCCATCGGCACACCGCAGATAACGCTGGCGGCGTGGACAACGGCGTCGAGCACGGCGTCTGGCAGATCGTCCAGCAATCCACTCGCGTTCAGCGCAGCCAGCCGGGCTTGCTCGTTGGGTGGTTCGGACGCTGACTGCACGTTCGTCGTTCGCTCGGGTTTTCGACGATTGTATCGCGGCTTGCGCGGCGACGATGTCGCTTGCTTCGTAACGCGATGCTGTGCCGCTGTCGTTTTTTGCGCGGCGCTACGTCTCCGCGTTTGAGGCCGTCGCCACGGCGCTTTCGTCCCGACGGCGCGACGGTGGCCGATTGGAGATGATCATGTTCAACGTTACTCGACGCGCTCGACAGCGCGTGCTCTGCGTCGCCTTGGGTGCGGCGACTGCGATTCTGGTGGGCTGCGGTCAGGCGCCTGTGCAGGTTGGGCCGGACCACGTTCCGGATAGCAACATCGCGTTATCGGCGGCCAAAGACGGCAAGTACGGCACCATGGCCTGGCCGCTGGTCGACAGCATCATGGTGGGTTGGCTCGACGGCGCCTCTGCGCCGGGCTGCGCGGTTGGCGTCAGCCTCGACGATCAGGTGGTGTATCTCAAAGGTTACGGCCGCGCGCGCCTGGGCATCGATGCGCAGGACTGGGGCGTGGCGACGATGGGATCCATCGGCTCGGTATCGAAAACCTTCACCGCGCTTGGTGCGATGCGCCAGGTGGAGCGCGGCTGGGCGGACTTTGAAGATCAGGTCGATCAGCGCTTGCCGATCGGCGGTGCGCTAGGCAACGAGATTCTGTTCAAACTCCTCAGCCATACGGCAGGCGCCGGTGGTGCGAGCCGCAGCCAGGCCTTCCGCCCGAACTGGGACGCCGGCAGTGCTTTTGGTCAATGCACCGGCGCAACCACGCCCGATGCGGCCGATCCCGTCTGCACCGAAGCGCATCGCGCGGCGCTCGATCCGACGGCGCTCGCGACCCAGTACGCGAGCAACGAGGCAGGCAACGTCGCCCAACTCGATAGCGTCGATTTCGACAACGACGGCAGCGACGATGGCTGGCAGGCGATTTACTCCAACGTGGGTTATCAGGTCGCCGGTGGCATGGTCGGCGCGGTCGCGCAAGCGCACGGCTACAACGGCTATGAAGATTTCATCTGGGATCACGTGGGTCGCTGGTCGGACAACGACCTGGCGCCAGGACAGGCAACCTCGCTCGCGATCACTCATCGCCATCGCGCCAACGACATCCCGGGCCGCGCCGTGGGCTATTACGATTCCAATTGGGGCGTGGGCGGGAAGAACTGGGTGCAGGGCGATCCGTGGGAAGTCACGCATGCGCAAGCCAGTTGGTTTGGACCGTCAGGCGGTTGGGCGATCACCATCGGCGATTTCACGCGTTTGCTCGCCGCCTACCAGGGCAACAAAATCGTCAATGCCAATTCGCGCGGCTGGATGGAAACCAAGATCGGCCATCTGGCGCTCGGGCCCGATGGGGAGAACTTCCCGCCGTATGGTTTGGGTGTGTTGATCGACGATGCCAACGGCTCGATCTATCACGGCGGCGATATTGGCCTTGCCGGGCCCGGCGATGCCCGTCAGTCGACCAATGCCGCGGTGTGGTCGTTGTGGCCGAATGCGGTGGGCTCGACGGATGTGGGTGTCGCGATGATGTGCAACAACGGCCGCGGGAGCGGCACGCTGTACAGCCGCGCCAAAGATATCGTCGAGGCGCTGCAGGCCGACCCGCAAAGCCGCCCGGTATCGACACAGACGCACAGCACGCAACCGTCCACGAGCAACGTCCACGGCCGCACCTACAAGCTCGACGCCAGTCGCGCTTTTGTGTTGTTGCCCGATGGCTTCCCGATGCTCCCAGCGTCGGTCAACCCGCTCTCTTTGCAGGCCGACCTCACCCAGCGAACGCTCGTCGTTCGCCAGGTGAACAGCGGCCAGCCGGGTGCAACGGCGGGAGTGCTGGCGAATACGCGGCTCGAACGCGGACGGCTGAACGCGGGCGCGGGTTCGCTGCAGATCAGTGTCGGCCCGTCGAGCATGACCACCAGCGCGCGCTCGCTATCGTTCCAGGTCGCGAACGATGGCAGCCGGTTGTATGACGGTCGCGCCGAGGCGCTCGTCGATGCACGCACGCTGGTGCAACTCGGCGCCGCGCGCAATACCGCGCAAGTGTGCGAGGCCGTGCGCGCCGCGCGCTCCAGCTGCACGCCGTGCGCCGACGGTGCCGCAGTGTGCTTCGTGGCGGCCGTCGGCGGATTGGCAGCGAACCGCATGTGATCGAAAGGCAGCGACCGGGCCACGCTGGCCCGGTCGCCATGCCCGCAGCGGTCATGCGACCTCAGGGCACGCTGTTCAATACTGCGGTTGGCGGCGCCAGACGCTGCAACCACTGACGCATGCGCGGGTCGTCTCGCAGACGATGCCAGTGTGCGTGCGCCGAATTGGGTTTAAGTAGCAGCGCGGCGCCAGAACTAAAATCTGTAGGAAAATTCCTACAAGCGCATCAGCGTATCCCTTACAGCATAGTCAGCGTTACGCTCATAGATGCGCGCTGGGATTGGTTACAGACTCGCATCCGTGTCGAACCTACGACACACTCAGCTGCGACACTTCGCGCTGCATGCGTTCCTTATCCCAACAAAATCATTCGCGGGGCTGGTCATGAAATGTCTCAAGCCGCTGTGGCCGTTACTTGCTCTCCTGTTCCCGCTCCTTGCGCAGGCCACGGATCCACCTCCACCACCCAACCCAGACGGCACACCCATCCGCGAGCCCTACCAGGAATTCGACAAGCGCCTTAAAGCTGCGCGCGAAGTGGGGCCGTTGGGTGGCGATACCTTCGGCGAGAACGTGTCGCTGTACAACGGCAGCACGGAGTTCTCGGTGGTCGATCTGGCGATTCCGGGCAACAGCGAATTGGCGGTGGAAGTGCGCCGCCGTCTGAAGATCGAAGACCCGACCAACGCGCCGCGCCTGCCGGGCTTCAACGACTGGCAGTTCGATGTGCCGCATATGGTGGGCACGTTCACCCAAGTGCACGGCTGGAAGGTGGGACCGGCCGGGTCGCAGACCGATCAGCGCTGCTCAAACGCGCTGGCGCCTACGCCGCATGGCGTCAACTTCCGCATCGACGAGCTCTGGCACGGCACGCACTTGCACATCCCTGGCCGTGGCGATGAGGAAGTGCTCAAAGCACTCACGCCGGGATTTCCGCAATTGACGGGCGGCAATGCCCCGTGGATTACCAAGAGCCTCGTGCGCTTTGAGTGCAAGTCAACGCTCAACAATCCAGGATCGGGTCGCGGCGGCGAAGGATTTATTGCGATCACGCCCGATGGCGTTCGCTACACGCTCGATCACATGATCGTGAAGCCCACGTCCTCGGTGCAGAAATCCTGGCTGGCGCAAGGAGGCGGTGGCGGCGGCACACAGTTTCCCGTGTCGCGGGTGCGCGTCTGGCTGATGGTCACGCGCGTCGAAGATCGCTTCGGCAATCGGGTTAACTACACCTGGACGGATGATCGGCTCACAGGTATCCAAAGCGATGGCGTGGGCACCACAGACGACAATCGCACGCTGACCATCGAGTACACGGCGGGCCAGGTCTCCAGCATCGTTTCGAGCGGTGTGCCATCGCGCACAGTGTCGTATGCCTATCAGCCGGCCTCTGGCGGCCCGGCGCTGCACACGGTCACGCTGCCCGATACCTCGACTTGGGTGTACCAATACGCTGCTGGCAGTTTAATCACGCAACCCGGTGGATTGACGCTGGTGGAAACGCCAGACGTCTGCCCGGAGCCGAGCACGGCCAAGGGCGAATTCACCTACGTCATCACCCATCCCTCGAAGCTTTTCGGCACATTCTCGTTCATCGCTCGCCGCAACTATCGGGTCGTGCTCGATCGCGTTTGCACAAGCGAGGGGAACGGCGCGTATCAGGTACTGAGATTTCCGAACTATTCGGACAATTTCGCGCTACTGAGTAAGACCTTCACAGGCCCCGCGCAGCCGCAGGAAATCTGGACCTACAACTACGGCTCCGTGCCGAACTTCGTGCCGTGCACCGGTTGCTCGTTTCAAAAGACGGTCACGGTCACTGAGCCCGACGGTTCGACCCTTGAAAACGACTTTGGCGTTTTGGCCGTCGACTATGATCCTAATCCACCTGTGATTCTGCGCGCCAACGAAGGCCGATTGTTGGCCGAGCGCACGCTTTCGCCGAGCGGCGTGTTGCTGACGAGCAAGAGCTTCAGCTATCCGGAAGAAACCGAATCACCGGTTAACGATCCCTATCCAGATCGCTATGGCGAGACTTTCATCGACAACGTCGATCTGACCTCGGTGCGCGTGCGCCCACTTTTGTCCACCACGACCACGCAGCAAGGCGTGACCTTCACCCACAGCCAATCGAACTTCGATGGTTACGCCC